>Ga0114999_10000409_pt1 | contig 63670 bp, 39 predicted proteins | sample ArcticOcean_MG_C_3_FD_89820 | JGI IMG/M metagenome (GOLD analysis project Ga0114999, IMG submission 89820) | Marine microbial communities from western Arctic Ocean - ArcticOcean_MG_CB8_126 | ecosystem: Environmental > Aquatic > Marine > Oceanic | place: Arctic Ocean: Canada Basin | collected...
ATACTCCTTAATTTTTTGGGTGTGCCTGCACTATAGGCACTTTGGGAGTCTTTGACCATTTACACAAATTAATATACACTCTCCACCTCATGAGGGATATTGATTGCATTTTTGATATGCCCCGATTGAAACTCTTGTGGCGTTCGCACATCAATAATAATCGCATTCTCAGAAAGCTTCTCAACCTTGTGAATCGGCGCATCTGGCCCACAACCGACACTCCATAAAATTGCCAAACAAAGCCCGATAAATCGTCCCATAGAAGTTAATTTCCCTTTTGTTTCACAGCATTTGTAGTTATCAAAAGACCTCTCTCCTCATTTTCCTCAAAAGCTTCTCAAGAAGAATAGCAAAGACTTTTACCATAAACAAGCAGATTGTCGGCAGACCCGGGGGCCTGTCTCAACTTTAACGAAGGTCGATCTCTGCTAAATATAGCATTACAAAAATGAACTTTATTAAATGCCGAAAAAAATCTACTACACCTTTATTTATACGATTAAAAACCAATTAATCAAAAATATGTTTTCAAAAACATAAATTTATAAAAAAATCGCCTTCCCACGAAGGAAGGCGATTGTCATTCTAATTAAACTCTTTGTGCGTCACCCCAAGTCCCTGTCGGGCCTCTTTTCGATCGGCCAAATACGCCGCGTAATCAAACACAGCCATGACTTGCGTTTCCGTCTCAATTGACCCGGGTCGCATGGTTCGAATGGCCTCAATAGCAACGTGTGGTTCCGTGCTGCGGTGAACCAAAAAACACGCCAACATGGTTCCTGTGCGGCCTTGCCCTGCCAAACAATGAATCGCTACGGGTTTGCCATTTTGAATCGACGTTTCGGTAAACGCAACAACCTCTTCAATATCCAAAATCGACGGCGGTGCCATATCCTGAATCGGCACGTGCAACACGTCCAATCCTACTTCATCAACCCCATCCAATGCCTGCTCTGTAAGGCTAACGATTGCACCAATACCCGTTCGTTTCAACCGAGCCAAATCCATTTCCAAAGCTGACATCAATCCCGGTCGCGCCATTCCGGCCAACGCGCCTTTAATCACCCAACTAAATCCGACCATATTTAAACCTCTGTTTTTTGAGGTGCCGAAATATCCCCCTCAATCCACGCCTCACCCCCGTCAGACCACACTTCCTTCTTCCAAATAGGTACCGTTTCTTTTAACCGGTCAATGGCATAATGGCACGCTTCCAAAGATGCAACACGATGAGGCGAAGAAATCGCGACCAACACACTAATCTCACGAATCTCCAACTTTCCTACGCGATGCAATATCCCCACACAGTCTACCTCCCACTTTTCCTTTATCTCATCGCCAATCTCTTTCAACTTCTTTTCGGCCATCTCTTTATAAGCATCATAAACCAAAAACGAAGTACCACGCCCTTTGGTATTGTCACGCACCGTACCTGCAAACGTTGTCACCGCACCGTCAAAGTCAGCCAACACCACCTCGTGCAATGCGTCTGGTTTGATCACCTCGTCTTGCACCCGATAAAGATCCATCAAAAACTCCTCTACAGTCACCTTAAAAATTTGATTCTGCTTAACTCTGGTGGACGGGCTGTTGGGTTCCGTGCCCTTCCTCAATTTGTTGTCTACGCGCAGCTGCGCTGCTTGTTGTAGGCTGCGCCTGTGCCGTGTGTTTCCGTGATTTAACCCCCACTCACAGGAGGAATAAACGCCACCTCGTCACCATCATTCAACACCGTATCAGGCGTCACATATTCTTGATTCACCGATACCATCATACTGGGTACCATCTCAATAAACCGCTTGTGCGCCGACGCCAATTCAGAAATCAAATCGGTCACGGTCACACCATCCACCAGCGAAACCATCCGCTCAGCGTCACCCACCAAATCACGAACCGATGCAAAAAACAAAACTTTAATTGTCATATTGTACCTGCTTTAACTTAAAAACTTGAACCCATGGTCCGATCCTCAACCCCTGATCCCTAACCCCTATTCTCAATCCGTTCTTTCATCGCATCCAAAAATTCAACGGGCACCTTCACTTGCCCCATAATCGCATCCCCACGCCCATCTCCGTGACAATCCGATCCACCCGTTTTCAACAGCCCATATTTTTTGGCCACGTCACTATATCGCTTCACATCTTTTTTTTCGTGTTTGATGTGCATAACTTCAATGGCATCCAAGCCCACGTCAGCAAATTTGGGAATCAGATCATCCCGCGCATATAAAATCGGATGCGCCAAACTCGCCAAGCCTCCCGATGCGTGAATCACTTCTATTGCTTCTTCAGGGCTCATGGTATACTTCGGTTGATAAGCCGGTTTGGCGTAACCCAAATATTTATAAAAAGCTTCATTCGACGAGAAAACAAACCCCTCTTCAACCATCACATCTGCCACGTGAGGTCGGCCAACAGCTGCATTGCCAGCTTTCGCCAACACGTGCGCCATTTGGATGGGAATACCCATCCGATTTAACTTCTCTACTATTTTTTCTGCACGCTCAATCCGTGCGTCTTGAAACTTCTTTAAAAAAGCCTTTAAATCACCTTGTTCAGGGTCAATGAAATAACCCAAGATATGGATATCTTTCTCACCCACCTGCGCACTCAACTCCACACCCGGAATCACACCCACCCCGATCTCATTGCCAGCCGTTGTTGCTTCAGCCACACCCGCAACAGAATCGTGATCGGTCAAACTAATGGTTGAAATACCCAACGCCGCAGCGTGCGTCACAACATCTTTGGGTGAAAACGACCCATCAGAACGCGTGGAATGCATGTGGAGATCAATAAAGTTATCCATAAAAAGGGTCCTACATCATGAGGTCAAAAATATCCGCTCAGCAGCACCTTTTGTGAGGTGGCACGTAACCCACGACGCTCGGCTTTCTCTTTAAATATATTTCAAATTCATCACTTGATTCTTGCCTTCTTTTTGGAGCCTGCGCAATTGGCCGCGCAGCAAATTGCGCTTAATCACACTAAAATGTTCGAGCACCAAAACCCCATTCAAATGATCCACCTCGTGTTGCAGAGCCTTAGCGCCCATGCCATCCAATTCCATTTCAAACGCGGCACCATCTTCACCCAACGCACGCACCCGCACCTGTGCTGGGCGCGTCACCTCACCCGAAATACCAGGCATACTCAAACACCCTTCATCGCCCATATATTCACCCGCAGACCAAACAATCTCAGGATTAACAAACACCATTGGAGCCGATTCAGGATGATGCGAGCGCACATCCAAAATCAACACCCGCTCTGTCACCCCAACTTGGTTTGCAGCCAACCCAATGCCCTCAGCTTCGTACATTGTGTCAAACATATCCTGAACCAATTGCCGTGTTTCTTGGGTCACATCTAGAACAGGTGTGGCTTTTTTTCGCAATGTTGCACACCCTAATTTTTTTATTTCTAATAACGCCATTCGAATCTCAATCTTATGGATTGTCAATGAGGTTTTAAAGAATCTCTATGCCGTAAGGAAAGAAAAACGTATTCTCTCATTTTTACTTTTTACTTCTTCCTTCCTCACACCCCTTCAATATTCAACAACGGCTTCTCCTTCAACGTTTCATTCAAACTACCCATACGATAACCCTGCAAATCCAAAGTCACATATTTATATCCAATGTCTTTTAATGCCTGAGACACATCTTGATGCACAGTGTTAACAAAAAACTTTCCCATTTCTTCTGGCGCCACTTCAATGCGTGCAACCACCTCATGATGGCGCACACGCACCTGAACGAAACCTTTTGATTTGAGATACGCTTCAGATGCATCAATCATCCGCAAAGCTTCAACCGTCACTTCTGTGCCATATGGAATACGCGACGACAAACACGCCGAAGCAGGCATATCCCAAGTAGACAAATCCCACTGACGTGACAAATTGCGCACATCATCTTTGGTCATGCCCACATCTATCATAGGTGCAAGAATACCGCGTTCTTTAGCCGCAGCCATGCCGGGTCGATAATCACCCACATCATCGGCAATAGCACCATAAAGCAAATAGTCATATTGACCCGCATATTGGTTGATTACCTCATCCAACTTATCGGCCAAAGCAGTCTTACAATGAAAACAACGATCAGGATTGTTCTTCACATATTCAGGGTTTTCCATTTCATTCGTATAAACCACTTCCAACCGAATCCCAATATGATCGGCCAACGCTTGGGCCTTATCCAACTCGCCTTCCGCATAACTTGCCGAAACCGCCGTCACAGCCAATGCATTGTCACCCAAAACCCGTTGCGCCGCCGCTGCCAAAAACGTACTGTCTACCCCACCCGAAAAAGCAATCACCACACTGCCCATTTTTTCCAATTGAGCGTTTAACAGTACAAGCTTTTCTTCTGCAGTCACGTTATCCAAATCCTTCTCTACCGTTGCCATAATCCTCTCCAAAATCCGTGAGAATTGTGCTGTCATTATCTAATCAGCATAGATGCGTGAAACCTCCTGCCTTCTACTTTTTACTTCTTAATCCCCCCAGGCACAATCACTGCATCCACCATCCCGTGTAACAATTTTTTATCTGCGGGACACACAGTGGCTTGTATACCCGACAACACGGGTTCATCATTAATGACAAAATAATAGGGCTGCAATCGAGCACGGCCTTTAAACGTCTCAATCTGATCCGTTTCAAAGTCGTAATACGACGCCGAAAAAGTTGCGCCATTGTGAAATACTTGCATCACGTGTGGTGATTGTGAAAACGTATTCAATGCATGATCAATCACGTTTACCCAATCGGGCTCCGCCATATCATGACCAATGGCCACACCCCGGCTGCCCCAAGCCTGTTCCGAAAAACCCGATGGTTTGATCACCAGTTGCCTCTGTTTTTGACCCAAACGCCCAAGTTGTCGCCAATCGGAAAACCGCTGCCCACCAATCTCCAAATCGGGAATCACAGCATGCGGAGGCAAGGGTGCTGGGTCCAAAATCCACGTCTTCGGAAAGGTTTGTTCTAAAAACGCCACAGAATCTTTAGGCAATTGTTGTCGCCAAAAATTCGATAACATCGGGTGGTGAAACAAACCCATCATCATCTTTTCTTCGTGGTAAGCTTTTACAGGAGGCGTCATCTTAACCAACCCCTTGCGCACAGCATATAAGATTAAATCAATCTTTGGCAAATTGCGCAAGTCAAACAATTCAAAAAACCGATAAATCACATCCAACCGACGACGACCCTTTTCACCATCCACATACAACCCATCTTCCACAAAATGTACATCTTCAGGCCCCAAGACATAAGTCTCAAGACCCGCGGCATTTAGCCGCTCGCCCATATAGGCCATCTCGGGGCGATACGCCGAGGCCTCGTCTGAGACAATGATTCCTAAAATGGGGTCGTCCTGTTCCGCAACCGATCGAATCATGCCGGCAAAACCATCCACCATACCATTGGCCCCACCAACGATATCATATCCCAACTTGCTATACCGCTCACCCAAACTGGCCGTAAAACCAATACCGCCCGGTACCGAATCCAACTCCGATGCAATCATACCCTCGCGTGTCGGAATCACATCGGGCCGAATAACATAAGGCAGATGGCTTTTAAAACGACCCATCTGCCCAAACTTAATAACCTCTTCGGTTTTGCCCTGATCCAAATAGCCTGCCACCCAACGGGGTTGCAACCCGCGCAAACTGTGCGAATAAAGTAAATTTAAGGCTTTGTAAAATGCGTGCAAATGGTGCCCCATAACCTCCAAGTGCGCAATCACGGGCGGCGGAAGCCACCAAGGTTCAGGAGACACCCGCCAAGAACTATTAGACTTTGCGCTCACATCACGTTGTACTTCAGTATACAACCCACCTTCAGGTGTTAATGCATCAATATAAAGCGCCCGTTCCCGAGCATCCATCTCCTCAACAGATTTCTCCGCCATACTTGAACTCATAAAATATCCCTTAAAATCAACTGAACCTAGAGCCATCGCGCCAAACAGAGGTGTTAGGCAGGGCCTTTTCACGTTTTCAGTCTCACTTCTTACAGATTTTCTTTCCCTAAAATACAAAGAACAGGGTCACATGCAAGATGCGAATTCCTGTTCTAATCAAAGAAATATCCTATCAACTCAAACAACAAACTTAAATCAATCTCGCTTAGATCGCAAATATTCACCAATCAACGCCCGATCTGCCTCAGAAAGCCCAGGAAAACCACCTTGGACGGGCTGAGTCGCTGCTGGCGTCTCGGCAGCAGGCTTTGGTGGCGCTGGTGTAGACATGATGGGAGGAGGTGCAGCCTCAACAGATGGTTGTGGGGCTGGTGGTTCAGGTTCTGGCGGTGCTGCTGGAGCTGGTTTTGGAACTGGGCGCCTTGTCGGTGCTTGTGAGGCTGTTTGTGCTGCATTTTCACGCGCCTCAAGATGTTTCCGAATCAAATCCATACTAAATCCGTCAGTTGCACCATTGCTATGAGGTGCAGGTGCCTCTGCCACAGGCGCTTGTGTTATAGGAGGCGCTTGTGTTATAGGAGGCGGTTCAGATGCAAAAGTAGGAGGTGCTTGTGTTATAGGTGCCGGTTCGGATTCAGGCACAGGGAATGCAGATGGCCTGGGAGGCGCTGGACTTTGTTGCTGCATAGAAGAGGGTTGTGTGATACCCAATCGGGCCTCATCTTCCAACTCGTCTTCAAGATTTAACCGCACGGCCACAGATTCATAAACAGACTTTGCGGCCTCAACACGTGCCTCAACAAGATGAAGTGCATGACGCAGCTCATCCATTTGCGACGACGCTTCTTCGATCTCTTTGCGCGCAAAATCTAAAACTTGTTCATAAAGTGTTTCATTCACTTTGCCATTTGGTGGAATCATGGCCATATCCTTGGTGTCGGGAGACCAGAACAAACCTCAAAAAAGGATTGTCTCAAATTGTCTCAAGATGAATAAATACATGAATTTAAACCTCTTAAGTATAACGCACACAATATGAAATAGCAAGTTGAAAATCCTTTTTGAAGACGCCAAAAAAAGATCAAAATAAGGAGAATGGATACTATTTCCACCAGATATGGTGTACCGTTCCAAAATTTGCTACAAAACATATTTTTTTTATGCCAAAAGGTGTTCCTATTTTGCGCTTTGTAACCATCACCTTGCGTGTTTACCCAATTGACAAACCTTCGGAAATACACTAACTTACAAGTATCTTGCCCCTTTTTTATGGTATCGAACAACGCGTGTTCAAAGAAAGCGCACAATGTTCAACAAACAAAACGAATCGACCTCTTCAACCATTTTGCTTGACGATGTCCACTTAGAGAAACGAATTTGGGCCGTTGCAGGCGGAAAAGGCGGCACCGGAAAAACCATGGTCACCACCAATCTCGGTGTGGGGCTGGCTATTTTAGGCTACAAGGTGATCCTCATCGACGGTGATTTGGGTGGCGCCGATTTGCATCTTTCTTTTGGGATGCCTGTTCCCAAGCGCAACCTCAACGACTTTCTCAGTGGGCGTGTGGCTTCTTTGAGTGATGTCGTTTTGCCCACCAGCAGTGCCAACCTCAATCTCATTTGTGGGGGCAGTGAACTCATTGGTTTGGCCAACCTGCCCTTTCAACGCAAAGAAAAACTCAAACGGCATATCAATCAACTCGATGCCGATTTTATTTTGGTCGATTTGGGTGCTGGAACTGCCTATAATACGCTCGATTTTTTTGTAATCTCCAACGAGGGGTTCATTGTATGCAACCCCGAGCCTCAAGCCAAGATTGACGCATATTCTTTTGTGAAAAATGCTGTTTATCGACGATTATTACAGGCATTTGGGAAAAATACCCTGCTCAAAGATCTGATTATCAACTTTGGCAACAATGCCCAAAGAGCACTCAAAATTCGAGATCTTTTGAACCTTATCGAAGACCAAATGCCCCAACACGGCGAAAAAGCACGTGATCTGATTACCTCATTTCGCCCCAAACTCATCATGAACAAACTCCGCAAAAAGAGCCAACTTGAAGATGCACATCGCTTTACCTATCTCGTAAAAGAATATTTGAGTGTCGAAATGCAATACTTAGGGCACATCGAATATGACGAGAAGGTGGTAGATGCATGCGAAAAAATGAAACCCTATTTGCTCGATCAACCCACCTCCAAAGTATCTTTAAGCATCTACAATACCCTCTTCAATATGGGCATTCGCGATCGTCAGTTGCGGTATGATAAAAAATCTTACAAAAAGATGTCACAAAGTGTCGAACTCGAATCCAAAATTTGGAAGGAGAACACACCGTGACATCTCAGGCTGTTGGTTGGTTGCGGCAAAACCTCTTCAATCCAGTGGCATATCGGCTTTCCTCTGTTCAAAAGCCCAATGATTCAACCTTCTCTGTCGCACAAGTTCTCAAATCACCCAATCAAATACTCATCGCCGCCGACAGTCATCCAGGTGCCATTTTCTTAGCCGCTTCTCCAATTTGGGCCATCAGAAATCATTATCCAAACGCCCAAATTTGTCTCCTTGCTCGAAATGATCGTGCTTTTATAGCCCGCGAAATTCCTTTTGTAGACCGCGTTGTGATTTACGAAGATTTCCTTCTTCCATTGGGTGGTAAGTTGCGCGAAGCCATCGACCAACTTCAAACCCCACCCTTTGATTTGGCATTTTGTTTCAGCACCGAATCCAGCTTTTGTCCTGCCTACCTATGTTATAAAAGTGGCGCTCAAATCCGCATTGGTTTCCAACGCGAAAATTTTCCATTTTTTAACATTCGCATTGTTCCCAAACCCAATGAAACCTATGAAGAACAACGGCTTTCTCTCCTGTTGCGTACCTTGGGTATTCCCCAGGTAAAAGAACGGGTTTCGTGGTCCGTCTCCAAAGAGAGCGCCGAAAAAATTCTAAATCGATATCTCGTAGGGCGTAAACCCGATGAACAATTCATTGCTTTAGACGTAAGTCACACCGAAGGGCATCGACCTTCACCCAAAAAATTTCAAGAAATTGCCGAAAGCATTCTTCAAAACAACAAACAGGCACGTTTATTGGTCTTCTTTGATTTTTTACAACGAAAAACAGCCCAGCAAATCAAAGAAACCTTAGGGCCTCGTGTTTTGTTATTTGAAACCGACGATTTGCCCAAAATTGTTGCCCTCCTCACAGCCTGCCAATATATCATTGCCTGCAATTCCGATCTGTTCCACTTAGGAACAGCTATGGGACTGCCCATCAAAGGCTTTTTCCCCACAGATGATTTGGCCCGTTGGATATCGCCCAACAACAAAAATGTCGAAACCTTCGACCCCGAAACTGCCAAAAACTGGTCGCCCGACCAAATGCAAAAAGCTTTTCAATAAACAGAAAAACCCGATAATCCAAATCCATCCGCAAAAACCCGCACCCATCTCATTCCAAAAAACACCCTATTCTCACAGTATAAATCAAAAAACCCGCACATTCTTTCCACCAAACCCTTAATCCGCTATCTTTTGTGATCACAAACACACTTTTTTCATCAAATTGTCCGATATTTATAATGTTCGGTCATACTTATCAAAACCGAGACGACATTTGCCACCCATTGTCTATCGTCGAGAAGTGGGGAAGTTATATAATCACAACAACCGACCCCGGTTTTTCTGTCGTCTACCTGAATACCAAGATGTCGGCTTAACTTAATCGCTGATCTTAATACTTGTTTCCATGTATATTTGTCATTATTTTTTGTGTTTGTATGATGGTACACACATTGCAGAATTATTGATATTCACCATTTTTGTAGTATGCCATTTTAGGAGGCAAAAGTATGTTCCCAAACAGCAAACGTGTTGTCAACACACTCACCCACAGTATTGGACTTGTCCTAATGCTGCTGATGGTTGCAATACCTGCACAAGCACAACTCCAAGTTGCGGTTGATATTCAACTGGGCAGTGGTGATCGTCAATTGTCTGAAACCACTTCTATAGCTGCAAGTCAAGGTGATCAAGTTGTTATCGAAGTTTTCGCAAGTGGCATTGATGGTTCGTTTGGTTTTAATGCTCAATTCCAATTGAGCGATCCAAATGCCGTAACAGCCGCAACGGGCACCAATGTTGGCGGTCCTTATACCCTTGCATTGACTCCAACTATTGACAATGGCCTTATAAGTTTGCCATTAGGTGCGTTACTATCAACAGTCTCTATTCCCTCGGGCCCTCCTCAATTCGTTGGTTCATTAACACTGACATTAGGTCAAATATCTTCGCTCTCTATAACACTAACCAGTGCCGATCCAGGTACAGGACCTGTTCCTCAAAACATCGCTCTCACCGTAAGCGATCCCAGCAGTTTGCCCATCATCAGTGGTGTTGCAGCCGACTTAGATTCTCGTTTGGGCAATCAGGGAATAACAAATGCCCGTATTAACCCGGGGCTTTTGTTCCCCATTGAAATCTATGGCGGCGGTCTTCAAAAAGTTACGGGGTATGAAATACAACTGCAAATGGATGACCTCAGTAATTTTGATGTCAACAATGTGCGTTTTGAAGCACGTACGCCTTTTACAGCTACATCCTCAGGTGGTTCTGGGGGAAGTAGTCTGCCAACCCCTGCGACCTCAAACAGCCCACGAGTTGCAGCCGACATAGTGGTTGGCAATCAGGGCGACGCACAATACAACCGAGAAAACCTTTCTGTAACAGGTGAACCCGGTGGAACAGTTGCCATTGAGCTTTATGGCACAGGCTATCAAGATGTCGGTAGATTTGTTGCCACGCTGGAACTCAGCGATCCAAGTGTTGTTAATACCATCACAATAACCCCATCCCTCGCATTTAATGTAAAACTGGAAGAACCCACCAGAGATGGCAACATTGTAACAGCAAGTGTTGGTTTTCTCGGTTCAACCACGGCACCCAACAACGACCTTTTATTACTCGGTACGCTGGTGATCAATTTGAAAACCAACGTGGGCAATGGGCTGGGTATTACCGTTAAATCCATCGCTTTCCAATCTGCAATTGCCGAAGATGTTGTTGTAGCCAATGCCGTTCTCACCGTAACAGGTGCTGGTGGGCCAAACCTTTCAATAGGGTCTTCAACAGTCGAAGTCAGCGGAAACACACTCATTGCACGCGCCACATCACCCTTACCTGTCAGTGGCAGTAATCGCTTAGGTACTTTTGGCCTATCAACAAGCAATACCTTCCGAGGCGGTCAAATCACCGTTTCGCAAATCACCGTTTCTTCAGACACAAAGTCAACAACCTTAGAACCCGGTATTGTACTCAAACTCGGTTCTATCGTTTCCGGTGCGCCTGTGGTGGTACGCCCACCCATACCAGTGACAGTAACAGATACACGTGCAATCATACAGTGGGAAACCAATGTGATCAGCACCGGAACAATCGTTTACGGCACATCGCGTACCAATTTAGACCAAGAAGCCCAAGCCACTTCCCAAGATCGTGTACATACGGCACGACTCAGCGGCCTGACCCTTGGTACCCGCTACTTCTTCCAAGTAACCAATACCGACGAAAGGGCTACCTCAGAAGCTTTTCCGCCCCTGCCAGCACAATTTGTCACGCGCAATCGCCCAGACAATCAACCCCCACGTGTCTTGTTGGGTCCTGTCGCATTTGGCATCACCAACGCCCGTGCCGACATTGTGTTAGAAACCGATGAAGCAGCCGTCATTGAAGTGCTTTATGGCACCAGCCAAACCGATCTCAGCCTAACCGTAAGTCGCTCTTCTTCAGAACTTCGTCACAAACTCGTGCTTGAAAGTCTCACACCAAACACACGATATTTCTATCGCGCCAAAGTAACAGACTTAAACGGCAACCCTACAACAACAGATGTCAAAAGCTTCGTCACGCGCACAGGGGAAGACAATTTCCCCCCTCGCATATTGGGTCGGCCCTCTTTACTCAGTCGATCCTTCAATGCCACCGTGGTTCAGTGGTTTACCGATGAAGCCAGTAACAGTACCGTAATTTATGGCACAGATGCCGCATCTTTAACCGACTCGACCACCACCGACGAAGCCACACGTGAACACAAAGTTTCACTGGGTAACTTATTAACAGGTACCCAATACTTCTTTCAAGTCAAATCCGCCGACGCCAGTGGCAATGAATTCATTAGCCCCACAGCCAACTTTACCACAAGCACCAGCGAAGACACACAAGCCCCACGTTTTGTGCGCCCACCCGTCGTACCGCGTCGTGGCAATACCGAAGCCCTGATCGTTTTTGAAACCAATGAGCCCACGACAGCCACAGTACAATTTGCAACCACCACCGATGTATACACAGACGACACAGGTACTGTAGGTGAAAGCGTCAGTGCAACCGATGTCTCACGCAAGCACGAAATCACACTGACCAACCTCGATATATCCACACGTTACTACTTCAAAGTAGAGATCACAGACTTAGCAAGCAATGGCCCAACCACAAACCCAGGTCAACAAAATTTTGCCACACGCACCGTTGCCGACACATCCCCACCTGTGGTATTCTCACGCCCGGTTGCACAGGGCATCACAAACACAGGTGCCATTATCCGTTGGGGTGCCGATGAACCCCACAGTGCCGTCATTCGTTTTGGCCCTGTGACTGCAGGCAAACAAGCCACAAGCACAGACCTGACCGAAAGCGTTGAAGACATCACCGCAACCCAAAAACATGCCGTAACATTGGCAGACCTTACGGCGGGTACAACCTACGCGTATGAAGTTGAAACCACCGATGCAGTAGGCAACATCAGCACAAGCACCAACTTAAAGTTCACAACAGCAGCAGGTGTGGACACATCGCCACCTGTTATTGTGCGGCCTCCTGTGGCGCGAAACATTACCGCTACCACAGCCACCATCAACTGGATAACCAATGAAATCTCAGACAGCCGAGTGTCTGTCGGAACATCAACCGATTATACCAATGTGATTTCAGACGCGACCGGTACACGTGAACACTCAGTTACACTTACAGGCTTAGAAGCCGGCACCGTTTATCACTATGCTGTTGGCTCTGCCGATCAAACGGGCAATGTGGTCACAACAGACGCTACTGGCACCATAATTGGTCTCAGCAAAGACCACACCTTCCGCACATTGGCCACCGAAGACACACAATCCCCGTCATTATCGAAGGGCCCATTATAGAATTCACCGATCAAATTGCAGTTGTCAGTTGGCTTACCGACGAGTTGTCTACTTCGCGTGTGACCATGGGGGTGGCATCGGGTTCTGCAAACATCACCGACAGCACACCCGTTTTTGGTACCACATCCGAATTGGTTTTTGATGAGAATCGACTGGTTACCTTGCATTCTGTTACCGTGACAGGGTTAAGCCCAGGTTTAGGTTATATCTACCAAGCTTCCTCCACCGACGCATCGGGCAATACTGTAAACACATCCACACCTTCTGGAGCAAGCGCCAAACTTCAGGTCCCAGGTGGTTTTGGCAGCTTTACCACATCAACAGAATCCGATTCACAATTCCCCGTCATCACCAACGGCCCAACCGTCGTTGCATCCACGTCATCAAGCCTCACCATTGAGTGGGAAACCGACGAAAGTGCCAACAGCAATGTCAACTTTGGCACGTCAGCAGACAATTTGGGTGATCAAGAAATTTCGGGCAACAATGTAAACACACACCGTGTGGTACTTACCAAATTGGCAGCCGGTACCACCTATGCTTATGAGGTTGCATCGACCGACGCATCTGGCAATGGTGAAACACGCAGCAAAGCAGCCTTTGGTACCACACCTTCTACAGAAGATCTAACAGCACCCACCATCAGCACAGCACCCACCATCATTTACAAAAATGATCGGTCAGCCACCATTCAATGGATCACAAACGAAGCCGCCAATGCCGAGGTTGCATTTGGTACAACCGCAGACAATTTGATTAACATACTGACGCTACCCGATTTTGATACCGAGCACACCATGACATTAACCAATCTCGATGCCAACACCACCTATCACTTTAAGGCATCTTCAACAGACCAAAGCAACAATGGTCCCACCTCAAGTTCAACACTCAGCTTTACAACAGACAGTGTGCCAGATACCCAGAACCCAACGGTAAGTGATGTCGCAGCATCTGTTGCAGACAGTTCAGCAATTATCTCCTGGAAAACAGATGAAGTCTCAGACACTGCCGTTCGGTACAGCACCACATCAGGCACCTACGGTTTCAATACCGGTGATGCAACCGATGTGGCCAATCACAGAATCACCCTCACCAATTTACTACCCAACACCACCTATTTTTATGTCGTTGAATCCATCGACCGTTCGGGCAACGGCCCTGCACAAAGTGCTGAAAATTCTTTCACCACCAAAGCAACCGGAGATGTGCAAGCACCCGCACCTCCCAGTGGATTGGTGGTACAAGGTGGTAATGGCGCTGTCAAATTATTCTGGGCAGCAAGTGCCTCATCAGGTGTTGTGAGTTATATCATTGAACGTTCTGCTGCCAGTGGCGATTTTGCACCGGTGGTATCCATCGATCCAGCAACAGCCTATGTAGACAACAACGTTACAAATGGCACAGCCTATACGTATCGTCTTGCATCAGTGGGGCTCAAACAACTCACCAGTACAGCATCAACATCCAGTGAGTCTGTAACACCCTCGGCCGATGGGGGACCCAGTGTTCCCGCGCTCTTTGGCATTCAAGGCAATCGGTTGACACCTACCATTGTCATTAGCAACAGTACCCCGCTCAACACAACAGATGTATTGGGTTATACGTTCCACCTGGCCACCTCATCCGATTACTCCGATGCCATCGCACTCGAAGCTGGCATAAGCAGTGGTGCAGGTACTGGCGCCGGTGACCCATCAGGCGTCACGGCATTTACAGTGGCACGCACACTCACAGATGGCACCACCTATCACTACAGAGTCAAAGCCAGTGATGGTACTTTCGACAGTGCCTTCCTAACCGGCTCATTCGTTGCCGATGCCAAAGCGCCAGAATTCCCCGGTGATCTTAACGGTGACAAAGCCGTTAGTTTCCCCGACTTTCTCTCGTTTATCGGCACATTTAACAAATCCACCGGTCAAGACGGTTTTCTTACAGATGCCGACCTCAATGGGGATGGATCTGTTAGCTTTCCCGACTTTCTGACATTCATTGGCGTCTTTAACAAAAAGTACATCAGCGGCGCAAGCAGTGGCAAACCCATTGTTGAAATGGCCTATGGTGAAAATACCGAAGCCCAATTCCAATTGATAGGCCACCCCTTGTCCATTGGCGAAACGGGCCAAGAAATTGCGGTTGATGTCAAACTGTCCAATGCCACAGACCTGATGGGTTATGGCGTGCGCATCAGCTATGATCCATCAACGCTTCAGTTTGTCAATGCAACCGACAAAGGCGAAACCCTCCTCAAAACAGGCGACCGCCAGACCGACCTCTTTGGCACCCTTGAACACGATGCCGAAAAGGGCGAAGTATTTATAGCAGGTGCCATTACCAATGGCAACCCTGTTGAAGGCCAAGGTGTTTTGGCAACCTTACAATTCCGCTTATTGGGCGACGATCCACAAAAAGCCCTCATCGAAATTGCACAAGGCTTGCTCATTGATGGCGGTTTAAACCCAAGCATTGCACGCAACTTAGGCGGTCGTTTTGCACTTGTGCCAACCGAGTATGCCTTAGAACACAACTTCCCCAATCCTTTTAACCCCGAAACCACTCTCAAATATGCCATTCCAACGGCAGGAGATGTGACCCTCATTGTTTACAACGTGCTCGGCCAAGAAATCGTCCGACTAATAGACGCCAAGCAAACCCCAGGCTTCTATACCGTGCGTTGGAACGGCCAAGACGCCCTCGGGCACAGCGTGGCCAGCGGCGTTTATCTCTACCGCATCCAAGCTGGGGATTTCAACCAAACACACAAAATGCTCTTGTTGAAATAAGAAAACGAAGAGAAATCATCTAAAAAAGCCGCCTGTTTTAAACAGACGGCCTTTTTTTGTGACAGGTATCACATCTTTTCAAATCTAATTCTTGCATGTTTATGAAGATAGCGTTAATGTTTACCCTGAATACGCATTCTCTCAAGTACTGAATAGTATCAAAGGACACCAAGAGAAGCACACGCACATCTTTCGTTTTTCTTTTTTTCGTATCCTCACTCCGTTTTAGTATTCACCAGACAAACCCACATTCTTACCCACGTTTCATTCAGGAGACAAACGATGACAAGACATTCAATGCGTTTCACTGGTTTCATGCTGGTTTTTATGGGGCTGATGTTCGGCATCAAACCCATTCCCATTCACGCACAGCAGGTGAGCCTCGATATCCAATCAGCAAAAAATAGCACCCTATCACAAACAACCTCTTTCCAAGGAAAAGCTGGGCAGACTGTCGTCATCGAAATCTTCGCCTCTGGTTATAATGGCGCATTTGGTATTGACGCTGCTTTTACCATCTCAGATCCTGCGGCTATTGCCAGCATTGCGGGAACACATCAAATTGGCTTTAACTTTCCACCCAATCCCATTCAAAACTATACCGCTGGGGCTTCTTCTTTCAACTATCAATCGGGTGGGTTGTCCCCTGCAATAGAATCAGGCACAGATCTCACATTTATTGGACTCATCACACTCACCCTGTCCGACACATTCATTCCATTCGACATCACTCTTACCAAATTCGATATCTCTACGAGTCCTGCTGTTTCACTCACCCCCAATACAGTTCTTTCTGTCACACAACCCCTCAACAATCTTGTAAACAGTGTTTCTGTCACACGCCGGCACAGTTCTGCTAAGCTAACGTTCCGCACCAAACACGATGGCATAGACAATACAGTACGCTACCGCGTTAAAGATGCAACCGACTGGCTCACAGCCCAAACAACTTTGCAAACATCAACGTCTGCAGACCTGATTGCAGCCGTCAAAGCTTTGCGCACCGCCGGTGTCAACATTCAACGTGCAACACCCACAACAGTGGCTGCTGCATTAACGGCTGCAAATATTGCCGACACATCCGATACATTCATCGCAGCAATCAAAGTATTCGATGCAGCCCTAAGCAGCCGCATTCACGAAGCCAATATCACAGGGCTCACAGCAGATACCCAATACGAATACGAAATCGTAGCGACGGGCATCAATGGCGATCTCAGCCCCACCAAAACGGGCACGTTTAAAACACGCCTATCCCCCGATGTGCGTCCAGCAGCAATCTCCAATATCAACACCAGCGTAACAGATAAACGAGTGGAAATCACGTGGCGAACCAATCGCAGCAGTACAACACAATACAAAATTTACACACGAGATGCTTCAGGTGTACGAGGTTCCTTGGTAACTGAAAGCGCAACACCTTCTACCACCAACGGATCGACCTCACACAGAGCAACCGTGAAGAATCTGACATCAGCTACCGAATACGAATATGAACTCAGCACCCGCCTGATTGGGGTAGATGATCTCATTACAGAAAGCCTCATGACCGAAGCACAGGTCACGGCCACCGAAACGCGCGTCTTCAAAACACGAGGCAATTTGCCCCCCATTGAATTCACACGATTCCAGAAAATCACCCAAGGCACCAACAGCGCACAAATCACAACCTACGCCAATCAGCCCGTCACAGTCTTTGTCGATTATGGTGTTCAGACCGTGGGCAGACCATCGGGTGCCGTGCCCACGGGCAGTGCTTTTGATGCCGACCCCATCTATCCCAATCGTGTTGTCTCCACACTCTCTCAAGGGATTCATATCCTCGACCTAACCGGGTTAGAGGCCAAAACAACATATCGTTATCGCGTGACGGCTTATCCACTTGAAGCAGTTGCCACGCTGCCAACACCTGCGGCTTCAAGCAGTCCACGTGCCGGTGCAGATATTGTTCTTGGCAACCGAGGTGACTCCCAATACAACTCAGGCGACCTTTCGGTTGCAGGAAGTTCAGGCGGTTCTGTTGCCGTAGAACTTTATGGCACAGGCTATCAAGATGTAAGTGGTTTTACCGCCACGCTGGAACTGACCAATCCCAGCGCGGTTCAATCCATCACCATGACCCCAGGCAGTACATTTCCAATCAAACTAAGTGACCCCACCATAAATGGCAATATTGTGACATCAAGTTTGGGATTACTCGGTTCAGCCAGTGCACCAGGAAGTGACCTAACATTGCTCGGCACAGTTGTCATCAACTTGACTTCCGATATTGGCATTGGACTGGGCGTTACCGTTAAAACCATCAATTTTGCATCTTCAACTACACAAGATGTAGTCACACCCAATGCCGTCCTCACCGCAACAGGCAGTGGAAGTGCTGCTTTTATCACAACCGACCCCCGTGGAAAAGCCGCGATCAACCGAGACTTCAAATTCCAAACAAAAAACACCGTTCCTGCGCCCCAAATCACACGTGGTCCCTCAGTACGACCCAATCGCGAAACGGCTTGGCTTTCGGTAACAACCAACGTGCCCACCACGCTGAGTTTTTCTTATGGCACAAGGGGGGGCACATTTGGCACGGCTGATGAAATTCAACTATCCAATCTGGACCAAAATGGCAACCCAATTACATCCAAAGACCACAGTGTTACCCTTAGAGGTCTCACGCCGAAAACGGATTATGATTACCGCATGGAATTCACAAACACCAACGGCGAAACCCTCATCTTTTCTCCACCAGCAACCAAGGGTGTGGCCACTAAGTTCCAAGTTGCCGGCGGCGATGGCGGGTTTGGAACCAACAACCAAGTCGATGCCACAAACCCACTCATCACAAGCGGGCCGATGCTTGCGGCCACCACACAAAACAGCCTGACCATTGCGTGGAAAACCGACGAACCCGCAACAAGCACCATTTCCTATGGCACATCGGCAACAGCGCTGAACAACCAAGCCTCCGATGGGGAATATGTGCTATCACATCGAATTACACTAACAGGCCTCAACACAAACACAAACTATGCTTTCCAAGTGGGTTCTACAGATTTATCTGGCAATGGTCCCTCTCAAAGCACAGTTGCTTTCGGTTCAACATTGGCCCAAGCCGACCTCACAGCACCCACAATCACAACAGCTCCTGCATTGTTGTATGCCAGTGATGCTGTCGCAGAAATCAAATGGAACACAGACGAATGCAGCACAGGTGAATTTTTGTTTGGCACAGATGCCGCCAACCTTGATCAAAGCCGTTCTTTAACCGAAGACGCTACCGATCATGTGATCAGCTTAACTGGGCTCACAGTCAATACGACCTATTTTTATCAGGTTGTAATGAGCGATGCCAACGGCAATGGCCCCACAAACAGTGCGGTGCTGTCCTTCCAAACAGCTGCTGCTGCAGATGCACAAGCGCCTACCATTTCAGCTGTTGTCGCAACACCGCTTGAAACAGCGGCCATCATCACCTGGAAAACAGATGAGATAGCAGACGGCGTTGTAAAATTTGGCACAGATGCTGCTGCCTTAACTGGCAATGTGGGTGATATCGAAAACATTACAGATCACCGTATTATTTTATCCAACCTCATTGCCAGCACCGACTACACGTTCCTCGTGCAATCCACAGACCGCACAGGCAATGGCCCAGCAGAAAGCACCGCGACTACCTTCACCACAAAGGCAACAGGTACCGCACAAGGGCCTGCCGCACCCGCAGCACTCACTGCACGGGCAGGAAATGGTGCCATTCAACTCACCTGGGCAGCACCAACAACAGATGCCACAAGCATTGTTCTTGAACGTGCCGAAGGTGACGGTGCATTTGCACCCATCACAACCTTACCCCCCGTGACAGGGTTTCTTGACAACAATGTGCAAAATGGAACAGCATACCGTTACCAAATAAGCGCAAACGGCATTCAAGGAGCAGGCACGCCATCCACTGCCACCAGCGCGGTTACGCCTTCAGAAATCAATGGCCCATCAGCGCCTTCACTGTCTGGCATTCAGGGTACAAAAGCCTCTCCTACGCTTGTTATCAATAACAGCACACCCGTTGTTGAAGGCGATGTTTTAACCTATACGTTCCAACTGTCCACAGCATCAGACTTTTCAGATGTTGTGACATTACAAACGTTGGCTTCGGGTGCAGGTCGAGGCGCATCTGATCCTGTCACCATCACACTTTACACAGTTGATCGTGAGTTAACGGATGGGGTCACATACTACTATCGTGTTAAAGCAAATGATGGTTTTTCAGACAGCCCATTCCTTTCGGGTTCTTTCACCGTTAATACCAGTGCACCAGCTTATCCGGGTGACTTCAATGGTGACCTTAAAGTTGGGTTCCCAGATTTTCTAACTTTTATCGGTACATTTAACAAAAAACTCGGCGATGAGGGATACAATGGGGACGCAGACCTCACCAGCGATGGTGTTGTTAATTTTCCCGACTTTCTCGCTTTTGTCGCTGTCTTCAACAAAGTATACGCTGCAGGCAAACCTGTTGTTGCTGTCCAGTTTGACACAGACACACAAGCTCAGTTCAGCCTCAACGGACGCTTTGTGCAAAATAACACAGACCGAAAATTGGCTGTCGATGTTCAACTCAAAGACGTTACAGACCTCAAAGGATACGGCATTCAGGTCAATTACGATCCCACAGTGCTCGAATTTATCAATGCCACCGACGCAGGGGATACCTTCCTCAAATCGGGTGATCGCTCTGCAGACATCTTTGCTGTATTGGATCACAAGCAAGAAACAGGCGAACTCTACATTGCAAGTGCAATAACCCAAGGCAATTCTGTCTCGGGTGCTGGCACACTTGGCACATTAACATTCCGCCTGCTCGATCCAAATCGTCAAGACACCGACATTCACATCGCGCAAGGCATTCTCTTCAATCCCACACTCGATGGCTTTATGGCCATAAACTTGGGAGATCGATTCTCACTCATTCCCACAGAATTTGCCTTAGAGCATAACTTCCCCAACCCCTTTAACCCAGAAACCACATTGCGATATGCCATTCCAAACGCAGGTCAAGTCACATTGAGCATTTACAATGTCCTCGGCCAAGAAGTCGTGCAGTTGGTCAATGCAGAGCAAATGCCTGGGTTTTATGCCATCAGCTGGAACGGCAAAAATGCACTGGGGCACACCGTTGCCAGTGGGGTGTATCTCTACCGCATCCAAGCAGGAGACTTTCACCAAACACACAAAATGCTCTTGTTGAAATAATTAACACAGCATATCAAAATCCCCCTGTCTTTGCGACGGGGGGATTTTTTTTATGCCCAATAACAAATCACCTGCTCACCCGCATTTTGATCGCAGCCACTTTTCCGACCCCATTCTTTTTTTCCCATAATGTCGATCCACTCTATTATTTCCTTTGACTTAACGCTGTGAGAACGTTAGATTTTTGCTTGGTTTTCGCTTATTTCCTATTACTTTTAAAAATCCAGAAATTTTGGAACACATATGTCCTTATCCAAACCATTCATCGCGGCCTGCTTGATTTTTTTCTTCTCTTTTTCCTCTCAAGCCTCGGCCCAAATTCTGTCTGATAGCAACACAAACTTGCCGGGCGTTTGGGCAGGGTCCACCACCTGGGGCGATTACGATGCCGACGGCGATCCCGATCTGCTCATTACAGGGCTTACAGGCACGGCTGAAAATTGCCTTCCTATTGCACGCATCTATCGCAATACCACGGGCACCTTTACCGACATCAACGCAGGCCTACCTGCCATTTATTTGGGCAAAGCCGCTTGGGGTGATTATGATGGTGATGGTGATCTCGACATAGCCATTTCAGGGTTTCAAGCCGATGACAGTGGTCTCACCCGTGTTTATCGCAATGACAACGGTTCTTTTACACAAGATACCGATCAAAACATGATCTCATTGCGCTATTCCAACGTCGCTTGGGGCGATTATGATGCCGACGGTGACGCAGATTTACTCGTCTCGGGCATGACAATAGGCGGCACGGTAAACACGGTTTTATACTCAAATAGCCGTATTGATCGCAATCGGGTCGGAAACCCATTGGGTGGGCGACCCATATTAGAAGAAGACGTTTTCAACACGGGCAATATTGTCAACGTCAATCAAGGCAATTTGGCCTGGGGAGATATTGACAACGACGGTGACCTCGATTTGGCCGTATCAGGTTATGGCTCGGGCAGTGTGCGCCAAGCACAAATCTATTTGAACAACCCCCTGGGAACGTTGCTCCGAGACGACCGCAACACAGATTTGACGCCCGTCTCCCAAGGCGACCTCAAATGGGGTGATTATGACAACGATGGCGACATTGACCTCATGCTTTCAGGTTGGAGCAATGGATGGGACGCCACCCTCAAGCTCTACAACAACGCTGCGGGCATCCTCACCGAAAATGCCTTTTTTAGCAGCACACGCATCATAGGTCATGTTGCTTGGGGTGATTATGACAACGACGGGGATCTCGACTTAGCCGCCGCAGGCCAAAACAGTGCCTCCACGCGTTTCGCCTTTATTTTACAAAATAGCCGAGGTGTCATATTTTCTACAGACACAACGCACAGCCTTGAAAGCCTCAGGGGGGGGGATATTGCTTGGGCAGACGTAGAAAATGATGGCGACTTAGATTTGATTATTGCTGGAGAAACCGAATCTGGCATCCGAAAAACAGTGCTCAACACCAACAATAACCTTCCCATTATCAACTCAGCGCCCCAACCACCCAGCCGATTGGGCACCCCTCTTGTCACCAGCAATGGCATCACCCTCAACTGGAACGACGGCAAAGATCTCCAATCCAACTCTGCGGCACTCAATTACATCCTTCGCATTGGCACATCACCCGGTGCACACAACGTTTTTTCGGGCGCAATGGCAACCGGCCAAAGCAATATGGGCAACCGCAAAACCATTCAGTTGTCCATTCCCTTAGCACGCGATACTTATTATTGGAGTGTGCGTGCCGTTGACGGTGGTTTTTTGACTTCCAATGAATCACAAGAAGACCTCTTTCGTGTGCAAGACTTGGTAAGTGCCACTCACACCACCCGGCAACTTCAAAACAGTGCCCTTGCTTTTGCAGACTATGACAACGACGGCGATCTTGACCTGGCCATTATGGGCCGTGATGGCGATGGCATTGCACGCAGTTTAATCTACCGCAACAGGGCCAACCTCCTCTCCGAGAATACCAACATTGGCCTCCAAGGCGCACACACGGGTGATTTGGCTTGGGGCGATTATGACAACGATGGCGATCTTGACCTGGCGCTTACCGGCGGTGATGACGCGGGCAATCGATTCACACACCTCTATCGCAACCGACTCGAAACAGAAGATTTCGCACTCAACATTGCAAACGTTACAAACCTCACGCAAGTAACCAGCAGCAGTATTGCGTGGGGTGATTATGACAACGATGGCGACCTTGACTTGGCACTTATGGGCAATGCACTTGGCGCACGAATGGCCGGCATTTTTAGAAATGACGATGGCGCCTTTACCCAAGATACAGGCCAAACACTCATCCCAACCGACAATGGCAAACTTGCTTGGGGCGATATAGACAATGATGGCGATATAGACTTGGCGACCATGGGCCAAATCAACGACGCCAACGACAGCGCCTTCTCGCTCTACACCAATTCAAATAATAATCTTACAATCGATGCCCGATCAACGATTACAGGTTTGCTCGCAAGCAGCATCGCTTGGGGTGATTATGACAACGATGGCGACCTCGACTTAGGCACCACAGGGTTTAATATTGCATCAGGTTTATTGACCACCCTCTACAACAATGAGGGCACAGGCCTTTTTACCGAGTCCAACGTAACAGGCCTCACAGCAGCAGCAGCCAGTGATCTCAGCTGGGGTGATTATGACAACGATGGTGACCTCGATTTGGCATTTGTTGGCCAATCTGCCACAGGGTTGCTCCTCCAAGTACTGCGCTATCAAGACGGTGCCTTTACAAACGTTCCCATGGACATTTTAGCCCCTATGGATTTCGCCTCTGTTATTTGGGGTGATTACGACAGCGATGGCGACCTCGACTTGGTAAGCAGTGGGCGCACAACCGCCGATGATACCACATTTCCACCCATCACGCGTATCAACGACAACCTCGAAGCACGCTTCAATCCCAATCGTATCCCAGAAACCATTACCACACTCACAGCAACCACCCAAAATGATGCCGTAACCCTTTCTTGGTCTCCAAGCAGTGATCTCAACGGCACACCCACCAACGCACTAACCTATCAACTCCGTTTAAGCACCACATCGGGTGGTCACGAAATCTTATCGGGTGCTCATGCACCTTTAACGGGTTTGGTTCAAAATACGTCCCATCAACTCAAAAACCTTGACAGTGGTCCATATTTCTGGAGCGTACGTGCCATAGATCACGGCCTTGCGCCAAGCCATTGGGCAGATGAAAATGGTTTCATCATCGATACCATTCGTCCTGTGATTGCAGAACCCATTCAAGTTCGCCCTCGCACACTGCGAGAAGGACGCCGCGCAACCATCCTCATCCAATTCGACGATGCCCCTGCAGGCATGGACAACACCGCATCACCTCGTGTCACCTTGCAACTACCCGGCGTCAACGAACCCCTCACCGTTGTTCAAATTAGCTATACAGGCAATACTTGGTTGGGCGAACTCGACATCAATGTACCCACACCTGGCGGCACAATAATCGTCAACATTCAAGGTGCACGCGACCTCAAGGGCAATGAAATGTTGCCCGTCAGTGAAGTACAACCCGCACTCTTATCTTCAGAAAACGGAGGCGTCATCACCAGCCTCGATGGCCTGATCAACATCACCTTTTCGCCCAACATCTTACCCGCTTTATCCGAAAACCCCGATGTTGAAATCACCGCCACGACGCCCAGCTCATTACCTACTGGCCTAACACCCATCGGAACAGCCTATACAATTTCTTCAACACCCAGCTTCACCCTCACCAAAGCCGCCACACTCAGTTGGCAACTCGGCCCCCCCCCTACCGATCCTTCACGGTTGGCCGTTTATTACCTCAACGGCTCAAACTGGACCCGCATTGGCGGCACCACAGAACCTAATTCATCCTTTTTGCAAGCCCCCATTGATCAATTTGGCACCTATGGCCTCTTTGAAGAATCCACCAACATCAGCGGCACCGCTGGCATCACCAACATCGACTTTTCAAACAGAGCATTTACACCCTCAGGGCGTGCCAACGTGCCACCCAATTCAAATCGCCCAGCTTCACCCCTAACCGGTGGTTCCCTCATTGGCACCACCGACCTCTCATTTGAATTAGGTGCCCCCGCCACTGTTCGCATCGAAATCTACAGCCGCACCGGCCGCCTCGAACGCATTCTCGAATCCGGTCGACCCTTTGGTGCCGGCCGCCAAATCATCACTTGGGATGGCTTAGATCACAAAGGCAACATCGTCAAAAGCGGCCTCTACATCGTCCTCATCAACGCCGACGGCCAAAAAGCCCGCAAAACCGTAGCCGTCGTAAATAACTAATATCACGGAAACCCAGCCACTCGATCCCCTCCCTGAAACTTGAACACGACCTCTTGGTGGTGTGGGCCGTTGTGCAGTTGGCGGGGTGTTGATGTGTGGGTGACGGGCGTGTGGAACACGAGGTGGGGTGTGGGAACTGCGCGGGCAGGTGAGGGTGGTTTGCGCCCATTAAAAACACTGAAGATCATCAAATGCCCCACGCAGTGGCACCCTTCTTTTGCTTACTTTTCTTGGGTGTTCAAGAAAAGTAAGTCGCCGAAGGCAAAACATGAAAAATCGTCATTTCAAAACCCCAACGTCGTAACAACAGGCACCTTATGAAACCCTTTTTTATTATTTTGTTCATCTTCGCCCTGTCCACATCAGCCCATGCCCAACTCAGCTTCACCGACGTCACCTCAAGCACAAACGTGGGCAACTCAGACACCCAACAACGTCTATCCACCCACGCTACCTGGGGCGATTATGATGGCGATAACGACCAGGACCTCTACATCACCAACTGGGGCAGCGGCGTGGGCCCCAACGTTGCCATCAACCGCCTATACCAAAACAACAACGGCTCTTTTTCTGATGTTGCCAATGCCAAAGGCGTCAGTGATGGCGCTTTTCGCAACAGCGTTGATGCACATTGGGTTGACTTTGATAATGATGGCGACCTCGATCTCTATGTTGTCGAATTTGACTCCCAAGACCAACTCTACCAAAACAATGGCTCCGGTAATTTCTCCAACATCACAGGCCGGTCTGGCATCAATGTCATCTCCCAAGGTGACGAACAAGCCGCCGCTTGGGGTGACTATAACAAAGATGGCAATATTGACCTCTATATCTGCAAAGTACGCTTTCGCAATTCTCTCTATCATAACAATGGCGATGGCACCTTCTCAGAAGTTGGCGCAACAGCCGGTGTCAATGACATTCGCGACACCCAAGATGCCACGTGGGGTGACTATGACAACGATGGCGACTTAGACCTTTACGCTGTCAATCGCGAACAAAACAACGCACTCTTTAAAAATACAGGTACCGGATCTTTCGACGAGGTTGCCTGTGCCCTTTCGATCGACAATACCGACGTTGGCAAAAGTGCCTCCTGGATCGACTTTGATACAGATGGAGACCTCGACCTCTTCATCGCCAATGTGGGTGCCAACGCCCTTTATCAAAACAACGGTGCCGATCAATTCAGCAACATTGCAACAAACGACCTGAAATCTATTTCAAGTGCTTGGGTCAGTTGGACAGGCGCTTGGGCTGACTACGATCAAGATGGTGACCCCGACCTGTTTGTCGCAAACGGCGCAGACTCACGCGCAGGACAAGTCAGTCCCTTGCTCCAAAATGACGGATCAGGCACGTTCACCAACGCAACAACAAGTTCTGGTCTCAATACAAATCCGGGCAGTGCCATTTCAGCCATTGCCGCAGATTACGACAACGATGGCGATTTGGATCTTTATGTCGTCAACAGCCGATTACCCACCTTCGATGCCAATCAACTTTATCGCAACAACATGGTACCTTAATTTTGGATCCTGCAAATGACGTTCTCTAAATACTTTTCAAAAATACTGTTCACGGTGGCACTTCTGGCCACCCCCACTATCCACGCCGATGAACGCCCGCCCGCTGCCGCCACTGCCCGTACTATTGCAATGGGCGGTAGTGTTACCGCGTTGGGTGACGATGCGTCTACATCCTTTTGGAACCCATCGGGTGTGGCGCGCTTGCAACGTACCGAAATGGCCTGGTCCTACGCCGACCGCTATGGCATTGGCCTCAAAGCCAATTATGGAAGTTTTGTCTTTCCCATTTTTGAAAACCAAGCCTTAGGTATCAATTTCTTGCGCGAAAGTTTTGACGACAGTGAACTGGGCGATGCTTTTCAAATTTTTAACACCACCTATGGCATTCGGCTCCACCCCACATTGTCACTCGGTTTAAGCGGTAAACTTGTCTCACATACCATAGACCTCAATGGTGCCAGCCTGCGCAATGCCAAAGGATTTGGTTTTGACCTCGGGTTGCTTTATACCCCTAAATTTAAACCTTTCAATAAAATGCGCTTGGGACTCACCCTCCAAGATGTCAGTGGCACCAGGGTAAGAGACGACAACACACAGCGCGAAGAAGAAATTTTTGAGCAACAACTGCGATTTGGTGTCGCTTTCCAAGCACACAAAAACCTTTTGCTCAGTCTCGACGTAGATGATCGCCTCTACTCAGGTGCTGAATATCAACTTGCATCCACAATGACACTGCGCGGTGGGCTCAATTACGATCTATCTGCCCCAGCTGATGCAGATAATACGATGGCTTTTGCATTGGGTTTTGGGGTCAAGCTGAAAAACCTCAAACTTGATTATGCGTTTGAAAACCATCCCGCCTTGCCTGCCACACACCATCTTTCTATGGCATTATCGTACAATCCTTCGCTGGTCACCATCAAAGATGCCCTCGTGCGACAATCTCCCGTTTTCAAATCGCTCTATAAAACCTATGAAGCCACCGATTTTGTTGATGTCGTTATCAAAAACAGTTCTTCAGAGTCCCTACCCGTTACGGTGAGTATTGATATTCCAACACTCACCAAAACACCTCACGAACAATCCATTACACTGCCGCCAAACAGTACCGATCGTTATGGGTTTAAATTGACCTTTCCTCAAGACATCTTATCTACTCAATCGTCTTATTACGACAACTTGGTACAACCCACCATTCAAGTGACGTACGCCCAAGGCCGCAGCAACAAAACCACAACCAAACGCATCAACAGTGTTTATGTGCTTGGCAAAGGCAAACTCAGTTGGTCCAATTCGCGTCGTATCGCTGCTTTTGTAACCCCCCAAAGCAAAACCGTAGATAACTTTGCACGCACAACCTTATCCCTATACTCAGATCTGCTCAATCGCAAATTCCCAAAGAACAACATGGGCAAAGCCGCACTTATGTTTGATGCACTCAGCACATATGGTCTGCGATATCAACAAGATCAAACCACGCCCTTTTTGAAAATCTTTGAAGACGACTCTGTCTTTGACACGGTTCAATATCCCTATGAATTCTTGCAATCTAAAGTCGGCGACTGTGATGACTGTACCGCCATATTCTGTTCTCTGCTCGAAAATCTTAATATTCCCACAGCAGCACTCGACGTCAATGATCCCGAATTTGGTCACATCTACATGATGTTTGACAGTGGCATCGACATTTCCGATGCGGGCGATTTTTTTACCAACGAAAAAGAATATGTGATTTGGGAAGGCGGTCTTTGGATTCCTGTTGAAACCACGCTCTTTGGCCAATCATTTTCCGACGCGTGGCGCAATGGTGCCAAAGAGTACTACCACCGTAAAGAGCGTGGGTTTATCAACGAAATTCGCATTTCCGACGCACAACAAACCTTCCAACCCGGTGTCGTCCCCGATGCCGATATCGCTTTGCCGACCCAAGCTCAAATTGACCCCTTATTCCAGCGTGATTTGGCGTTTTTTGACAACCGACTTGATCAAATTGCAATGTCTTCGGGTGTTTCCCTCGACTCAGCCGAAGGGCTCTACGATGCCGGTGCAACGTATCTTCGATTGAACCAGTTGGACCGTGCGCTGGAAACGTTTAATCAAGCCATTGCCATGGATGCCACAATGGCCGATGCACACAATGCCAAAGGCGTTGTACTGGTCAAACAACGCAACTACGGCGAAGCACTTCAACATTTTAATACCGCCTTGTCACTCAACCCCAATGATGCCGGGTATCGTATCAACGTCGCCATTGCCTACCATCTTCAGGGAAACAAAGACGGTGCAACCCAAGCCTATCAACAAGCTGTGTCGGCCAACCGCGACTTTGCTGGTGTGCTTGATTTCTTAGGTCGCGCCTCCGACGCGGTTCGTGCAGCCGCGCCATCCATTGACCCCATCCAAAAGGCTGCTGCCCAAAAAGCTTATGACGATGGCGCTGCTTTCCTGCGACTCAGTCGCTTTGACCGCGCAAAAGAAACACTCGATCGCGCCCTCTCACTCAATCCCCAAAATGCCGATGCACTCAATGCCAAAGGGGTTATTGAAACCAAGCAAAGAAAGTACCAAGACGCACTGACCCTATTTAACCAAGCCATCACCTTAGACAGCAGCAATGCGGGATTTTATGCCAACCGGGCCATTGTCTACCACCTTTTGGGCCGCAAAGATGACGCCTTGCGAGAATATGCCCAAGCCGTTCGGTTAGACAGTGAATATCGTGGACAACTCGATGCAATCGGTCCCCTTCCAGACAGTGACACAGCACCTGTTGTTTCTTCTTCCGTTACCTCTATCCAAGCACTGACCTCCAACAAAGCCTATGACGACGGGTCGGCCTTCCTTCGACTTAAGGCGCTCGACAAAGCCACAGATGCCTTTGATCGTGCGTTGTCCTTTAACGCACAAAATGCCGATGCACTCAATGGCAAAGGCGTCATCGCAATCAAGCAACGCAACTACCAAGATGCATTACAACACATCGACAAAGCCACTTCACTTGACCCAAAAAATGCAGGATTTTATATCAACAAAGCCGTTGTATACCACCTGATGGGTCGCAAAGACGATGCCAACACGGCCTACCAAAAAGCCATTTCGCTCGATAACAGCGTCAAAGGCCAATTGGACGATTTTTTAACAAGCGCCAGTGGCAGTAACAAACCTGCAATGCCAGCTTCGGTTGGGCCCCCTACAGCAAACCCAGTTCAGCAGATGGCCGCAGAACGCATCTATACACAAGGGGCTGCCCAATTGCGTTTGAACCGGTTCGACCCTGCAAAAGAGGCCTTTGACCGCGCATTGGCTTTGAACCCAAAAAACGCCGATGTTTTCAATGGCAAAGGCGTCATTGAAACCAAACAGAGAAATTACCAAACCGCCATTGAACTCTTCGAAAAAGCCCTTGCGTTTGATCCCAACAATGCCGGTTTTTATGTGAACAAAGCCATCGCTTACCATCTTTTAGGTAAAAAAACCGATGCCATTCAAACCTACCAAAAAGCCATTGAACTGGATCCAAACTACCAAGGTTATCTCGAAGTACTTGAAAAATAAGGCTTAAGCTCTCTGGTTCAGAAAGCAGCTTGACTCTCAGACTGTGATTACGTACACTTCTATAGCGGGTGTTTTGGGATTTTATAACTATTTTAAAAAAAAATCAACAAACGTGTTCCAAATCACTAATTTTCGCTTTCAACTGTCGTATATTTTAACTAAGTAACTGAGCAGTATTATTTGTGCGTTTTTTCGATCCAAAAGTCATAAGGTCGCAAGTTTACGCACTATTGTGGAGATTGAGCCAATAAAAACGCACAATCTATTGTGCTCAACTACTTACAATGTTCAAAAGCGGGCTATGCCCACTAAAACTGAGAAAAAAGAGGTCGGAACAACCGACATCTCCCCATAACTAGGAGGAACACCATGAAATTTCGTACTTTTGCCGTTTTGTGTGCCGCCATTATTGGTTTCACTACAACCCAGGCCCCTGCAGCCGAAGAAAAAAAGGCAGAAACAAAAGCCAATCCAGCCTTCCTAAATCGTTGGAAAAAGATTCAAACATCGAGCCAAAAGCGTGCTTATGAAACCCAACAGACGCGCACAGTCGCTGGTGTGCGTGGTGCCGAAGCCGAAGATGCCATTCTCGATCAGCTTTATTACAAAGGTGGCGTGCGGTATCCCAGTCGTGTGGATTTAAAAAATGCCATTACCCAGTTGCAAGAAGCGATTGATGCCGATCCAAAGGCAGAAACCGTGTCCGAACAGAAATTCTTTATCGCGCAATGCCACGCTCAGCTTGGTGAAAGTGACCTAGCCAAGGGTATTTACGAAGATCTGGCCAAAAATCATACAGACACAGAGTTTGGGAAACTGGGCCAAGAAGAACTCAATAAAATGAAATAAATCTTCTCAGATCATATTTCTAAAAAGTAAAGCGGTTGATGAAGGTAAAACTTCACCAACCGCTTTTTTATTGTTTGTCATAACCCCCTCTATCTTGTTGCGTTATGCGTTCTTTTTTAGCATCTTATGGATTAACCATTTAAGCAAAGCTGGTTCTCTTTAAAACTTTTTTCGCATCGTTGTACGACCACCGCAAGTCCACGAGGGGTTGTTTATGAATCAACGCTCAGAAAAGAAAAATAATACACCCAAAAATTCGGGTTCCCTGCTTTCCATTGGTGTCATTGTCAGCTTAGTCATAAGTGCATTATCGTTTACAAACGTGTATGAAGACCAAGAATCCAGCATTTATGACTGGCGGTTTAGACTCCGAAACGATGTTTTTGGTGAACCCTACCAAGACCCCAAAGTGTCAACCATCGACATCGACGATGCTGCACTCCAAGCATACGGATGGCCTCTCAGTCGCGATTGGCACGCTCGGTTAATTGAAACCATTCATCAGTATGGGGCACGAATGATCGGGTTCGATATTTTCTTTTATGAACCCAGCAACCGGCTTCTCTCTGTTGAAAAAATCGCCGCCCTTGAAAAGGATACGATTACAAAAGAAGAGATCGTGGGCCTGATCAAAGATTACGACAACGAATTGCTGGTGGCTTCTCAGCAGTCCAATATCGTTTTCCATGCCCAAACATTCGAAACTGTCGATGATACCGTTTCTGATGCCATTGGATTTTCGAAAAACAACACCCGAGACCTTTCAGATGTAGAAAAAGAAGCATTGGAATACTTATCTCCTTACTCTGTACCTGTGCCCTCTCGAAAGATTGCAGAAGACCTTTACCAAGCCATAGATATGGAAGTTCCCCTCCCAGAATTTATCAAGTCATCCCGAGGGGTGGGCTTTGCATTGCCCAAACCCGATCATGATGGCATTGTACGTCGATATCGGCTGGGTTTGGTTTACAATGGCCGTATCTATTTTGCTTTGGGCCTTATTATGGCATGTGATTATCTCAATGTGCCCCTTGAATCTGTTCAATTTGTTCCTGGCCAATTTGTGGTTTTGCCCAATGCAACCTTGCCCGACGGTTCCACGACAACGGTTCGCATACCCACCTCAGGGGCATGTGAAATGCTTGTTAATTGGGCGGGTCCTTACGATGCCACCTATCAGCATATGCCATTTAAGCTTATTTTAGACTTTGGTGAGTTGAATCCTTCAAACAAAGCACTCAAAGCGGCCAAACGAGTAGCAGCGATCGCACCTGAAGTCCTTGAAGATCCGACCCTCTTCTTACAAAAAATACGTGCCGAAGGCGCACCTGATTTGCCTGATGAAGTACTTTTAGGCATTGCCGACCAAATTTCCTTTTCTCAAATGATGGAAGGATTTATCGTTGATAATCCCGGCCAAAGTGTTGAAGCTTTTGTCAAATCACTTGGCGTTCCCGATGAAGAAGTCTCAGCTTATGCCCAGGGATGGCAGCCTGCATTTGCTGACCTATCACTCAACTTGCGTATTGTCGAGGTCTTAACCAAAAACCCAGAATTACCCATCAAACAAGTTGGCCAGGAATTAGGCATCACACGCCTTGAAGATATCAAATACGGCGTGGGTATTATTCGCGATTTGTTGCGCAATGGGGGTGTAAAACCCGAAAATCACCCACTCTATTTTGAAGAGTTGATCACCAGTGCAGGCTTGCAAGGCGATCAAAAATCTGATCGCATCATTTCAGAAGCCGACTTTAAAGATATGGTGTTTCTCTACGGGCTTACCGCCACTGGCACACACGATTTGAATCCCACACCATTTGGTCCACGAGAAGCGATGTTGGGCGCCCATGTCAATGTTTTTAACACCATCGTCACCCAAAACTTCCTAACTCGTCTACCCAAATGGGCAAACGTCCTTCTTATGCTCGCATTTGGTTTGCTTATAGGTTTTCTTGTACCTCGTTTCAAGGCTTTGTCTGGTGCTGCCATCATTATCACACTTCTCGTCATTTATCTGGCGGTTGCATTTTTCATATTTACCAAAGAAGGCGTCTGGATAGATGCGCTGGGACCGATCGCCACCCTCGTTCTTGGGTATTTGAGCATTACACTTTATAGCTACGTGCAAGAAGAAAAACAAAAAGAATTCGTTCAGGGCGCGTTTGGTCTCTTCCTCGACCCACGTGTTATTTCCAATATCGTTGAAAACCCCCAAATCCTGAACCAATTGGGTGGGGATGCCCGAGTGATGACGGCCTTTTTCTCCGACGTCGCAAGCTTTTCAAGCATCTCTGAAAGTCTCACACCCGTAGAGCTTGTTGAAACCATCAATGAGTATCTTACTGAAATGTGCGAAGTCATAGAGGAGCACAACGGCACCATCGATAAATTTGAAGGCGATGCCATCGTAGCCTTTTGGGGTGCACCCATTATACAAGAAGACCATGCACAAAATGCTGTTTTGGCCGCCGTTGATATGCAACTGCGCATGGCTGATTTGCGTAAGAAATGGGAAGATGAAGGCACCATGCTCGAACTGCGCAAAAAGTGGGCTGCCCAAGGCCGTGGCACTTTCTTTGGTGTGCGTATGGGCATAAATACCGGTGAAATGGTTGTGGGCAATATGGGTTCTAAAACCCGCGTAGACTATACCATGTTGGGTGATGCTGTCAACTTGGCCGCCCGCTTGGAAGGTGCAGGAAAAGCTTATGGTATGGATTCAATGATCTCAGAGTCAACCTATCTGGTTACCCGTGCATTAATCGAAGCCAGAGAGCTTGATAGCATTCGCGTAGTCGGCAAAGACGAGCCCGTTCGTGTTTATGAAATCCTTGGCAGAAAAGGCGAAGTAGATCCTCAAAAACTTCAAATTGTAGATTTGTTTAACGAAGGCGTTGGTAAATATCGCGAACGTCACTGGGATGAAGCCATCAGCTTTTTTGGGCAAGCCCTCAAACTGGATCCCACCGAAGGCCCTTCTGCTGTTTACCTTAAACGGTGCCAAAACTTTATCCTAAGTCCACCGCCAGAAGATTGGGACGCAGTGCATAATCTCGATTCCAAATAGCACATTCTTTTTAAGACTCGCATCATTCTATAGATTCTAATAAAAAAAAGCGATAGATCTTGTGATCTATCGCTTTTTTAATTGTCTGATACGCTGCTTAATTCTTCACTTCTTCCTCTTCAACCATCGCCAGTCTCTTATCATAATCAGCGCGATCCTTCAAGATTCGAGCCGCTTCCAGAAACTGCTTGTCACCTTTTAACGAAGCCAGCATTTCCGCTTTTGTTCCCCATACTCGGCGCGCTAAGATACGCTCAAGTTCAAGTCGAATAACCGGCTCGGCCGCTATATAATCTGCTTGGCGTTCTTTTATGGCAATGTTTGACAACTGTTTCAGTGCGTTGTCGTCTTCTGCCGAAAGTAAGTCTTTTTCTTCCAATGTCTTTTTCAACTCTCGAAGCTGAATCTCTGTTCCTGCTTTATAATCAAACCCGTTGGCATTTGTTGAGTCTGCCACATAGGCCCAAAATTGATCTACCAAGCTTTCGGGCAATTTATAATCTTCATATCGGTCGGGAAATGTGCGTGTCGCAGCGTAATTTACAGCAAAGTCAAAAAACAAACTCTTTTGATAGAGCTCAAGCCAAACACGTGGGCGTCGATCAACCTCAACAACAACATCTGGTTTGATGCCACCACCACCATACACTTTGCGTTTTTGAATCCGTGTGCGAAATACTTCAGCCGGATCATTGTCTTCTGGTCCTGAGCTGTTTTCACGCACCCCCAACCCCAACAAACGATCCAACCGAATATCCAAAGCCTCTTCTGCTTGAGCAGGACTCATTTCAAAACGTTCACCCAGCTCTATAATGGCTTCTTCGCGCCGTTCCATTCCAGCGATAATCCCCAACAGTTCATATACCGATACGCGCATAGAATCTGCCAAAGTCAACTCAATGGGGCCTCCTCGATAGTTGCGTCGTGATGCATTGTGAATGCTGCGCCCACTGGGTGTATAATATGCTGCGGTTGTTAACTTGAGCGCTTGATTGGCACCCAATTGACGCACTGTTTGTACCGATCCTTTTCCAAAGGTTTGTGTGCCCAAAATCAAACCCCGATCCCAATCTTGAATAGCGCCAGCCACAATTTCAGACGCGCTCGCGCTGCGCCCATTTACCAACACCACCACTGGAATTTCCTTTGGTACCAAAGCCGGTGTGCGTGTTTCTTCACTGCGGCTTTGTTCGGGACGACGTCCTTTGGTCGTCACAACCACATGCCCCGCATCCAGAAATTTATCCGTCACATCCACCGCAGAACTGAGCAACCCACCAGGATTCCCACGCAAATCCAAAATCAATCCTTTAGGGTTTTTGGCCAATTCAGCTTTCAACGCCGCTTCCAATTCACCACTTGTGCGTTCTGTAAAACGGCCACTGTTCAATTCTGACATCGACACATAACCAATTTCTGGATCGATCTCACCCGGCACCATCACACTGGGTATGCCAATGCGTGCTCGCTTAATGGGCTGATCAAACCATTCCTTTTGTCCTGGCCGTTCAATGGTAATAGTCACATCGTCTCCAGGACGCCCTCGCAAAACTTTGACAACATCGCTCAACTCTTTGGCGTAGGTCGAATCCCCTTCTACCATCACGATGCGATCTCCAACCTGTAAACCAGAAGTATCGGCCGGTGTTCCTTCAATCACACTCATAATCACAGGCGGTTTGTCACTTTGTCGACCCTTTGTAATGGTAATACCCAGGCCGCCAAAGTTACCACGCGTGTCAATCTGGAGTTGCTCCAACGCTGTTTTATCAAAAAAGCTGGTATAAGGGTCGAGATCTCTTAACATGCCCTCAATGGCAGACTTGCTCAAATCTTCAGGTTTTAACTCTTTGACATAATCCGTATACAGTAGATTATATGCCCCCATCATGTCATCAATGCCACCCTCAATATTTGAATAGGCATCTTCGCCGGTAACCAAACGAGAGTCCAAAGCCAAATAGACGGCTAATATGCCCACCAATGTGGCACATATTGAGAGTTTTCTTTTCCATCCAGAACGACTCATAACACCTCCAATTAATAACGACTGATTTTATTTCAAAATCTTTGAAAAGGACTTATTTAAAAACCCACTAAGAGTTCCTTATTACTGGTCTTTTCAAACCATTCCCATTTTTGTTCTTCTTAAACGGTTCCTGTCTTGGAATGTTCCTCTAAGTGTGCTTCAACAACCTTTCGAATATCTTCAAAAATATCACGAATTTCTCGTGTACCATCAACCTTTAAAAACCGGTTGGGCGACGCCGTACTGAGTTCTTCATATCCTGCTCTCACCCGTTCAAACAACGCATCATCTTCCGATTCCATACGATCTGCCTCACCGGGTTCCAATCGAACCCTTGATGTTGCCAAATCTACATCAACCCAAACCGTCAAATGGGGCAATAAACCACCTGTTGCAATGTGTTGTACCGCCTGTAATTGCACCAAGTCCAACCCACGACCATATCCTTGATAGGCCAATGTCGAATCTACGTACCGATCTGTAATGACAATCTTATTCTCTGCCAAAGCGGGCTGAATAACCTCCGCCACGTGCTGTGCTCGATCTGCTGCAAAAAGGAAAATTTCAGCCGCCGGATCAACCACACCTTGCGATCTTTGTGGTTTCCACGTCAAGGCCAAATGTCGAATTTCCTGGCCCAGTTCCGTGCCTCCAGGCTCGTGCGTAAACACAACCTCATGGCCGATCCCTTGTAGGTGATCGACCAGCAACCCGGCTTGTGTCGACTTCCCACTTTTATCAATGCCTTCAAATGAAATAAAAAGACCAGCCACCTACGCAACCTCTACCTTTGACGTTTTTGGCACAAGAGACACTTCACTATCTGAGTTAAAAAGAGAAAACCCGGGATAAGTCCCAGGTTTTAAATCCCACGTTGCCTTTTAAACAATTTAGGGTTTGTCTTGTTTACGAAAATGTATCATCCGTTCCATCGCTGTAAAATTGGCCAAAATTGCAATGAGCCACACTGCAATACTCAGACCAACGGGCCCAACCAATGCCCCCACCCCAATCGCGATCACGCGTTCGGGCCGTTGCATGAAACCAACCCGACATTCACCGCCCAAACCTTCTATCCGAGCCCGGACATAACTGACCATGAGTGATCCGGCCAACGCAAAAAATACAGCCGAACTGGTCCACAAATCATTTGCCTGGATATAGAAAACGGCAATCCCAAACCAAACCACAATTTCTGAGTAGCGATCTACAGTTGAATCCAGCAACGCACCAAATGGCGTTTCTGTTTTGCCCTTACGGGCTACCTGGCCATCTAATAGGTCAAAAACACCTGCCAACAACACCGTGATTCCAGCCCACCGATAATACCCCAAACCAAATAAAGCGGCAGCACCTATATTTATCACAAAGCCGATCAATGTCAGCCAGTCGGGTGCAAACCGCTTCTCCACCAGATATTGCGTAGAGGGTTCCAGGATTTCGGCAACGTCGTCTTTTATTTTCTCAATCACGACACCAATCCCCGGCAAAAAAAGTGCCTTATTTCGTTGGAATTACTGAGATTTACGACAGTTGTTAATATAGAACAATTAAAAGAGTGGAGCAAGCGAAATCTCTTTTATCCCCTGCCTGTACAGCACTATATATTTACGTAAACAAATTTACTCTTAAATCTATATTTACCGAAACATTCCATTTGCTCACAGTTATTAACAGGCCTGTGGATAACTTTTTATTACTGTGAATAATTCATCTATTTTTTTCATTAAAATAATGTTATTACTGTATTTAAAATTCACTCTTTCCAATGAGATTCTTTTCCACATTTCCACATCATACCTAAAAAAAAGCGGTCGATTTTAATGATCGACCGCTTTTTAATTATGTTTTACACCCAAGCCAAATTGGATTACCTAAACACCTCAATGCGCTCGATCACCATATCCTTTGCTGGGCGATCCTTGATCTTGGGGTTGATCTCTGCTTTTGCAATCTTATCCACCACGTCCTGGCCTTTTGTTACTTCGCCAAACGCCGTGTATTCTCGATCCAAGAAATCAGATTTCCCATGGATGATAAAAAACTGACTCCCTGCCCCTGCTCCCACATTAGAAACCCGAGCCATTGATAAGATCCCTGGCACGTGGTTTGTATTGTTAAACTCATGTGGAATGTTTACCAAAGGTCCACCACCACCATCATCTGCGGGATTGTTGTCTTTCGAATTAGGATCACCCCCCTGAATCATAAAGCCAGGCATCACACGGTGGAATTTTGTACCATTGTAGAATCCACTTTCAGCGCGATCAATAAAACTAAAACAATGAATCGGGGCATTCTCAGCATGAAACTTCACTTCAATATCACCCATATTGGTCACAATGCGTGCTTTCACATCCTTTACCTGCTGAACCAAAAAACCCAGTCGCTGGTCAATGACCTCCGCGCGTTTCAGTTTGAGCGCTTGCTTTTCAATCGATGCTTTCAATGATTGGTTTTCATTTGTCAGCTTTCCGTTGGTTTCTTTGAGCGTGTCCAACTCACTCTGATTGCATCCTACAAAAAACAAACACAAAACAGCAATTACGACCTGTTTCATAAAAAGTTCCTCCTAAGAAAATAATGAGCACAATTTGGAACCTAACTTAAATCAGATGCGTCGAATAGGCAATAGGGATATGTGGATATCCTCAGAATGGTTTACATCCAAAATCCCCTGCTCCCTTGTTTTTTCCTTAACAGGGTTGCCTCTGGAGCATAACCTGGATACATTTTATGCAATGATGGGATTTACTTAACTTAGAATCCCATTTCAGCTCGGCGGGCAACAGCCCGTTTCTCCCTACGCGCCAGCTGGCGCATATTCCCCGAAACTCCCCCAGCGCACCCGTGCGCCGCCTCGTTTCCGCCAGGGGTCCCCTCCTTCTGGCAGAGACGAGGTATTTTTTTGCCAATTATTGTTTCCAATCCCACTTCCGACCCCAGCTTTCCCGAATTTTCTTGACACCTTCTCACTACCTCACTTTATTTTTCATGCTCGGATTGAAAATTACTTCCCCATTTTGGAGAAACAACTATGGAATATCGGATCGAATCTGACAGCATGGGTGAAATTCAAGTGCCCACAGACCGCTACTACGGTGCTCAAACCGCTCGTTCTCTCATTCACTTTGACATCGGCAACGACATCATGCCCCGTGAAATGATCCGTGCTTTGGGCATTCTTAAAAAGGCCTCAGCATTGGTCAACCAAGATTTGGGCAAATTGGCCGATGACAAAGCCACGCTCATTGCTCAGGCCGCCGATGAAGTGATTGAAGGCAAACTCGATGATCACTTTCCCCTACGCGTATGGCAAACTGGAAGTGGCACACAGACCAATATGAATGCCAACGAAGTGATCTCCAATCGCGCAATTGAGTTGGCGGGCGGTGAAATGGGCAGCAAAGAACCCATCCATCCCAACGACCATGTCAATATGGGTCAATCATCTAATGACACCTTCCCAACGGGAATGCACATTGCTGCGGCAGAAGAGATCCATCGGCGCCTGCTCCCAATGGTTGCACAGTTACGAGACACCCTCGCTTTGAAAGCGGAATCTTTCAAAGACATTATTAAAATAGGGCGTACACATCTTATGGATGCTACCCCCATAACATTGGAGCAAGAATTTTCAGGTTATGTGGCACAACTGAGCAAAGGTCTTGAACGTATTGAAACATGTTTGCCGCAAATTTATGAGCTTGCATTGGGCGGAACGGCTGTAGGAACAGGACTTAATACCCATCCCGAATTTGGTGTTCGGGCAGCAACCCAAATAGCAGAGATCACCGGATTGCCTTTTGTCACTGCCCCAAATAAATTTGAATCTTTGGCTGCTCACGATGCTATAGTTCAAACCAGCGGCACTTTAAAAACGGTGGCATGCTCCCTTATGAAAATAGCCAATGATATTCGTTGGTTAGCGTCCGGACCCCGATGTGGTATTGGCGAGATTCGTCTTCCAGAAAATGAACCTGGCAGTTCTATCATGCCAGGCAAGGTAAACCCGACACAATGTGAAGCGATGACTATGGTCGCAGCCCAAGTGATTGGCAATGATGCTGCCATTGCAATTGGCGGAGCATCGGGCAATTTTGAACTCAATGTCTTTAAACCTTTGATGATTCATAACTTGCTTCATTCCATTCGCCTATTATCCGACGCCTGCGAAATGTTTGACGAGCATTGTGCTGGGGGCATTGAACCCAATCGAGACAATATTGAACGGTACTTGCGCGAATCACTTATGCTGGTCACGGCCCTCAATCCCCACATTGGATATGACAACGCCGCCAAAGTTGCCAAAAAAGCCTTTACCGACAACAGCACACTCAAAGAAGCCGCCATTTCGCTTGAACTTTTGTCAGCTGAAGATTTTGATAAATTCGTTCGCCCAGAAAATATGATTGGCCCAAAAGCTTAATCCATAATTCATTCATAACACCTCTAAAACCATGGAAGAAAGTTAGTAACTTGAACTTTCACACAGATGGTTTATCTTTACACCTCCAAAAATTGATACAACTTGCCAAACAATTGTGAAATCCCTTCTATCTGTGTGTATCTGTGTTCTTCCGTGGTTGCTTCATGTTTTTAACCTCACTAAATAAGGAAATCCTATGCGACTGGTTACTTTTGAACATCAAGGCACCCGCCGGTTGGGCGTACGCAACGGTGATGCTATTGTCGACCTAAGCCAAGCCGATGCCTCTTTACCCACCAATATGCGTGATTTTCTCGCTGCTGGCGAAAATGCGCTCAACAGCGCAAGAGCCGCCGCAGACAAAGGGGAGCATGCCATCTCGGCTTCTGATGTTAAAATCTGCGCCCCCATTCATAACCCTGACAAAGTGATTTGCATTGGCCTCAACTACGCCGATCACGCCGCAGAAAGCGGCATGCCCATTCCACCAGAACCTGTTGTATTTTCCAAGTATGCTTCCTGTATCATCAATCCTGGTGACAATATCGTTGCCCCATCTGTGAGTAATGAAGTAGACTATGAAGTCGAACTCGTTGTCATTATTGGCAAAGCAGGCCGAAACATCCCTAAATCGGATGCCCTAAATCATGTGGCGGGTTATACTGTTGGGCATGATGTGAGTGCCCGTGATTATCAGCTCCAAAAACCAGGTGGCCAGTGGATGTTGGGCAAAACCTTTGACACGTTTGCGCCCCTTGGTCCCGACTTGGTCACCCCAGATGAAGTTGGTGATCCTGGTAATCTCGACATTCGTTGCTCCCTAAATGGCGAGATTGTCCAAAGTTCAAACACTTCTCAGCTTATCTTTAACATTGAAACCTTAATTTCTTACCTCTCTCACGTTTTTACACTTACCCCGGGTGATATCATTTTCACTGGCACCCCATCCGGCGTAGGGATGGGTCGCACCCCCCAAGTGTGGCTTAAAGAAGGCGATGTGGTTGTTTGCGAAATCGATGGACTTGGTCGACTCGAAAACCCTGTGGTTTCTGGTTGACCCACCCCAGTTTACGCCAACTTCAATAAACAAAAGAAAACCCCCTGAGAAATACAACTCAGGGGGTTTTTTTAGATCTAAAGATCAAAGTCTATCATTTGGGCAGGATATCAACCAACTTTTATTATCTAAACGGCTGACAATCTACTTCGCAACTCGCCTACCTCACGCTCGAGATGATCAATTCGCATGGCCATGTCACGTTCTTGGATGGCCCGGTCTCCATTGCCCAAATCATCATGAAGGTCTGACATCCGGCGCTTGAGCAGCTCACTGTTGCGACCGACTTCGGCCAAATCGGCTTCTGCCTGTGCTTGGCGTGACCCAACCTTGCGAATCCCCACTTGCACGTCCTGAAGCTCTGTTCTTAACTCGACAAATTGACGTGCAATCATCTGCGCCATTTTTTCCTGTGACATTTCAATGTGACTGGCCACTTGTTCAGATAGCCATTGTTGCCCCTGTTCAAGTTGGGATGACACGATCTGGGTCATTTTTTCTTGAGAACCATTTACGACATCATGAACAGCTTCGCGCAACAAGTCTAAATCACTTGCATCTAGTGCCATGTGATATTCCTCGTATGTCTCTTATGGAAATGTTAACGATTAACAGTTCAGTAGACGGCTTTTTGTTTTGGAAGGAACTGCACAAAAAGGACACATCACTGGTTTTTGAGGTACTGCAAGATCAAGCTTTGGCCAAATGTACATTGACCAATACGTGTGGCAACTGAGAAGCAAATACTTGGGGGATATAACTTGGGGAAAAAATGTGGGGAGGGTAAGCCCTAACGATCTGGGGAGAAAAGGGAATCAGAGCAAGATCGGTTTACCCTCCCCACCAACAAAGAGAACGTAAATTCGGGAAAAATTAAGTTAAGCCGAATAGCGTTTCTCCTTATTTTTATGAGCCTTACGGCCCAAAACCACACACGCTCGTTTGTGTGCAACGTCCTCTACGTGGGGAGCGTTAGAGGACGTGACGAAAATATACGCTCCCAAGTGTGTGTTGTCAAGTAGAAATGTTTTCCATGTAACATGCATGTTTTTCAAGAATTTAGCTTGCTTGTTTCCCTTTTTCAAATCATATTAGACACCCATTTGTTTACAACGAAGAAATTTCGCGAGAGGGATTTTATGCGATTTGGTGAGATCATTAAGAGAGCCAGGGGTGGTCGTTTCAGCCAACAATCTCTTGGAGAGCTTATTGGTGTTTGGGGCACATATATTGGGCAAATTGAAAAAGGCGAGCGCGTTCCATCTGATGAACGTTGTTTGCTCCTAGCAAAGGCATTGGACCTAGATACCCGCAAATTACTCATTTCAGCTTATCAAGAACGAACACAATCCAAGGAAGTTAAACAACTGTTCTCTCAGATGGAAAAACTGCTAACCGATCCTGTTATCAGTCAAGTCCTCGAAAACAAGCTCCTCGATCCTGCGACAGCCAAAGCATTGCAAAGCCCCGGTGTACGCCAAGCACTCAAGAACACCTCTTGGCGTGAGGCTATTGAAGCCGGCAGCAAAATGTCAGACCGGGAAATTCCCGAACTCATACTCTTAATTGGCAAAATGACTTCTCAACAATTTCAAGTCTTGCTCACCACAGCAAAAACATTTTTGGGCGAAACCTGATAAACTGTCGCCACCTTCCCCAAAAGCAAACAAAAAGGCCATCTCATTACCGTGAGATGGCCTTTTTGTTTGCCTATAGTCCTTATTGGCTCTAAAACGCTCATAGTTGCGTTTTGGGCGTGTTTTCTAGCTTGTCCATCTATTTACCCTCAAGGCTTTACTTTTCGCTTCTGAACGCAATTCTAAAAATTACCAGACAAATATATAAAAAACAATAAGTTACATGTTTTATTTCCTTACCTGTTCGTTTGTCATGTTTCACGTGAAACATGACTTAACATTACGAACGACCGTTCTCGCTTTGCAAGGCTTGGGTCCATATCTGTTACTGAAAATTCCACATCCACGGGAAGGCGACTCCCAAATTCGTCCAGGGGATTGGCCCCCTTGAACACAATGAGTTTTCCAGTGGGACTCAAAAGGCGCTTTGCGGACTCCCAAAGCACAGGCAAAGATGCGACTGCTCGGGCAGTGATACATTCATAGATTCCCAAGTTCTCGGTATCTTGGGTGAGTGTCTCAGACCGAGCGTGGTGGACAGTGACATTCTCTACTTGGAGCTGAGTAACTGTGTGAGCTAGAAAGAGTGTTTTCATCCGTGCAGACTCTAAGAGATGTACACTTAGGGTCGGTTCAACAATTGCAATTGGGATTCCAGGAAGGCCAGCACCAGAGCCAAAGTCTAAAACCGGACCCGTGTTGGGCAGAAGTGAAATGACAGAGAGACAATCCAATATATGTCGATCCCAAATATGCTGTTGGTCACCCCTTGAAATCAATCTCACGCGATCAGACCACGCCCTTAAATTTTCAACATATTTTGACATCAACGCCATTTGATCTCCTGTTAATTGAAGTCCAAAAGCTTGGTAAACCCTGTCCGTAAATCCTTGTACCATATTTCCCTCACTAAAAAGAGCTGGTCATCGAGAGTCCAAATCTTCAAACGGAAACAACACTCGACGATTACATAATATACCACTTGGAAAACCAAGAGATGACAACTTTCAGAGAACCTTGTCTTTTCAAGATAATCATAGTCGGATATCTTTTTGCAGGGATGTTAGGTAAACGGATCGCAGGCACCCTCGAGCGCGGCAGTCTCGCAGATCGGTATATTTATTTATTCGGATACGCCTTAGGAAATCGTGTTCGACCCAGCATGTTGTAAGTGCTCAGAAATTATCTCTTTCCGATCCCCAGGTGGATCATCTTCAAAGCAGAAGTAACATCGTTGGGAGAAGATTTCCGGTTTGCCGTCACCAATCCGGAAAGCAGTCTGGCCTTTTCGGATCTAAAACGAGGCCGATGGTAGGGACGACCCACATCGATACTTGCTGCCTGGACTGAGGGGACATCAATACGCTTCAGCACTCACTCACAACAACCAGCATCCGAACCTCTGATGATTCGAGACTCGACAACTTCATGATTTAGTCGGCCTAGCAAGCTCCTTTGTTCCTTGCAAGCTCCTTTTCAATTTTAAAAGCAAAAAGCGCCCGTTAAAGGGGCGCTATCTATAATTGTGTTTCACGTGAAACAACGACATTACATAATTAACAGAACATAGGAAAAGTGGGTAAGACAAGATGTTTCACGTGAAACATCTTATTTTCCAATACAAAAGGTCTTGAAAATCTGATCAAGGACATCATCAGCAGTGGTCTCACCAATGATATCAGAAAGAGCGTCTAAGGCGATCCGGATGTCCATTGCAATGATTTCGCCGGGTTGCCCCAACTCAAGGCTTTCAAGGGCATGGAGAAGACCCTGGCGGGCCAGTTGCAATGCGAGCATCTGACGCTCTTGGGTTATGACATCCGTTGAGATTTGCTTTTGACCCAAAAGTTTCTCTCGGATGCGATGCCGAAGATTGTCGATGCCAAAGCCTTCAAGAGCAGAAACAATGATCTGAGAGGACAGTTCGATTTGGGACCAAGCGGGATCGGAGCTCAAGTCGGATTTATTAAGTACCAAAAAGCTTTTGTCAGGATCAAAATCATTGATGAGAGCAGCGTCGTCTAAGGAGGGAGGCAAGGAACCATCAACAGTAACCAAAACGAGGTTTGATCGATCTATAAATTGCTTTGAGCGCCGTGTACCTTCAAGTTCAACAGGGTCGTTGGTCTCCCGAATACCGGCGGTGTCGACAAGCGTCGCGCGTATACCATCAAGGTCTATGCTTTCCTCGATGGTATCTCGAGTCGTGCCAGGAACTGGGGTTACGATAGCGCGGTCTTCCTCAAGTAGACGATTCAAAAGACTGGATTTACCAACGTTGGGTTTGCCAACAAGAGCAATGACAGCGCCTTCTCGAATCAGTTTGCCGTGTTGGTAGGAGTCTATAAGTTTCTGAGTTTCGGCAAGGGTGTTTTGAAGGGAAAAAGAAACCCGATCGAGATCAATTTCGACATCTTCAGAAAAATCCAAACCAGCTTCTAAAAGCATGGCGACGTGCCGCAAACCTTCAGCCATAGCCTGAAACCGGCCTTTGAGGCCACCGCGAAGTTGAAAATAGGCAGATTGCAAACTCAGGTCAGTGGGAGCCGAAATCATGTCTGCTACAGCTTGTGCCTGGGAGAGGTCCAATTTGCCATTTAAGAACGCGCGTTTGGTGTATTCACCAGGGAGAGCCAAACGAGCGCCCGAGTTGACTAGTGCCTCAACAACACGACGAAGGAGGAATGGGCCACCGTGGCAATTGAATTCAACAGTATTCTCACCTGTGTAGGAATTGGGGCCGTACATAACAGAGGCCAAGACCTCGTCGAGGGCTTGGCCAGATGAAACAAAGCGACCATAGATTAGTGTGCGGGGAGGGGCGGTATTCAAAGAAGTGCGGCTTAGAAAGCAGGGGTTTGCAATCGAGATAGCGTGAGGACCGCTCAAACGAACGATACCGATCGCGCCTTCGCCTTGTGCAGTTGCGATCGAAACGATGGTGTCAATGTCAGAGGTGCGCATCATTGCGCGTCGTCCTATTTTGTGCCCAAAAAGGTTTTGGTACGCTCCATGATAATTTGTTGCAAGAGCGTGGTAACGTTGTAGAGCGTATAGTAGAACACAAGCCCGGAGGACATGGTCCAAAATATGTAGGTCAGGAAAACGGGCATAATGTAAACCAGGGCAGCTTGCTTGGGGTCTTTCATTGTCATCTTTTGTTGAATGAACATGGAAATGCCCATGAGCAGGGGCAAAACATGAAGTGCAAAACCGCCGATCATTATAAATTCGGGTTGAGAGAGGTCTGTAATCCAAAGCGTGAAATTGGCATGACGCAGTTCAATGGTGCCTCGGAAGAGTGAGAAGAGAGAAAACAAGATGGGCATTTGAAGCAACATGGGCAAACATCCACCCAAGGGGTTGATCTTTTCTTCCTTATAAAGTTTCATCATTGCTTCGTTCATCTTTTGAGAATCTTTAATTTTCTCTTTCAATTCGGCAATTCTTGGCTGCATTTTTGCCATCTTAGCCGCAGACTCCAAGCTCTTATGGGTCAAAGGGAAGACGACTATTTTTACAATGAGCGAGAATAAAATAATGACGACACCATAATTGGGAACAAGCTTATGAATGGCCAAGAACAATTGAACGATGAGTATGGTTACTGGTTTAAGAATCGTTCGCAAGAATGAAGGACCATAATCTACGAATTCATCCAGGTCTAGTTCACGCGTTCGACCGTCAAGCGATTGGTTCTGGTTGCGCAAGTCTGTGTAGGAGATAGGCCCAATAAACAAGTCTGTTGTCATCACATTATCTGGATTGTCAGAAACGAGGTGAACATCAAAATTTGGTCGATCAATCCCGGATGCATCCGGGGCGGAGGTGCCATCCAATTTTAAGACATAACGGCCATCTGAAGGAATGATTGCTGAAAGGAAGTATTTGTTGCGAACACCAACCCAAGTGATTTGACCACTGGGGGGTTCTTCATCGTCTTGGATACGCGCGAGATCCCAGACCTCAACTTCACCACCCGCATAGGTAACAACTTGCTCATAGTTGGTTTCGTAAAACCCACCCGCCTCACCTGCTGTTTCTTCGGTGTCCGCTAGGGCACCGTTCCATCGCAAACTGAGATCGGCGTCTCTTGGGAGATTTTCAACAGATACACTCAGTTGTATATGATAGCGGTTGCCTTGGAAGCGAATGCGTTTTTCAACAGTGCCAAATGAGCTGTTTGCCCGTAAGATCAATTCATCTTGTTGATCCCCAAACATCGAAAGGTGCGTTCCAGAGGCCTGAAATTCAAGATTGTCAAGAGATTGGTCTTGGATAGATAAGCCTAAGCCCTGACCACCATCGGAGATGAGTTCTAACCACTCTCCAGATTTTGTGAGATGAGACTTGAGCTTCCAACTGGTGATTAATCCACCCCGAGTTGAAAGCGTAGCTTGGAAGCGCTCGGTATCTACGAGAATATCTTGGGGTTCAAAGTTGAGAGAGAGAGCAGGTTCTGAGGAAGTTGAGGGCAAAGAAGCATTGTCAAGTTGGCTGGATTGGGTGGAGCGGTTGGAGCGGTTGGAGCGGTTGGAAGGTGTCGCCGTAGGCGTTGAAGATCCCCGGGGGTTGGTTGCAGGAGAAAGTTCAGAAACGTCTTCAGAAACAAATTGAGAGTCTTGATAATCGTCACCATAGATAAAACGCATATAATATGGCATCAGCACAAGGATAAGACCAATCAACACAAAGGCCAGAACGGTACGTCTGTCCATAATATTTCCTTCTTGGTATATACTCTAAAGAGGTTTGGAAAAAGATAAACGGATAAAGAGGATGCGTTTGCGGGTTGGGTAAGGTAGGAATCAAATGAGCCGGAGATCAGAAAATGCGTTGAAAAGATCGGTACGCAAGTCGGAAAATGAGACACCACGCGAGCGATCACCCACAGCAATAATCATAAGACAGTTGGGATGCCCTTGTGGGAGGATCTCTTGACAGATATTGTGAATTTGCCGGCGTATACGATTTCTGGATACAGCATGACCAAATTTCTTCCGTACAGAAATGAGCGTTCGATCCTGTTCAGATTTCCCCATCCGAACATGAACCCAACGCCCACGATAAATCTGACCCCGTTGTCGAATATTGCCGACTTCACTTCGAATTCGAAGATTGGGTCGTCCCATCTTTATTCAACCAAAATTAATGTGATAAGCGCTTGCGGCCTTTTTTGCGTCGCTCATTGAGAATACGTCGGCCACTGGATGTAGACATACGATGTCTAAAACCGTGCTTATTTTTTTTCTTCCGATTGTGAGGCTGAAATGTACGTTTCATAAAAGAATCCTTGAGTCTGGATTAAATGTAACAATTTCAATAGTCTGCATGATTTATAGCTCGAAAAATATAGAGGTGCTACACTCTTTTGTCAAGATTTTTCGCCGATATTTTTGATGCATAAAATTCGTACACAATATATGGTATTCATTTATTTTCTATACATTATATTGTTTTTTTTTGTAACTCCTGTTTTTTCATTCCTTTATTGAAATTGCCAACCCATAAAAGAACCTTGACTTCATTCTGGTGTTTTTATAGCTTGTTCAAACCCGATTGTTGGTCGACCGGGTTCTCCCAAAAAACATATTTTGGGAAACGCTTTTTTCTGCATTTTAACCGGATATTGTTGCATTTTACACATTAGAGCGCTTCTGTTCCGAAATCCCCCTGGATCAGACTTGTTTTCCCCCTCTCTAATTGAATGCGTGCCTTTCCTCCGGTTTTCCAGAAAAAGCTCCCCCTTACAAACAATAACCTTCATACATGCTAAAACCCCACAGGTGGTTTAAGTAGCCTTTGGCATGGATGGGTCTATGACGAATGTCACTACTGACCTCTGGCGTCAGTGTCTTCAATCAATTCAAGGCAAAATTCAGCCTCAGAGTTTCGCAACTTGGTTTGCGCCAACATCTGCATGTAGTTTGACTGCAGAGGAGGCCATCATTGAGGTGCCAAACTCTTTCTTTGCTGATTGGCTGGAAGAGCATTATGCATGGTTGATTCTTTCAACCATTCAAGAAGAATTGCTGTGGCAGCCCAAGTTGGCATTTACTGTGAGCATTCAAACACCGCATCCAACACCCAATTCAACACCCAATGAAGTTCCTCAAATTGAACAAGCATCCCCTCATTATCACAAAGGTGAGACGCTTGCTCCTGGATTATCATCCAACCCTCTCCAGCCTCAAATATCACTATCTGAACCCAAACCTAATAGGCCAATTTTCCCATTAAATCCGCGCTATCGTTTTGATAATTTTGTAGTTGGCGAAAGTAACGAATTTTCATTTTCAGTTGCCAAAGCCGTCGCAGAATCACCTGGCCAAACAGCTTTTAATCCTTTGGTCATGTATGGTGGTGTGGGTTTGGGCAAAACACACTTATTGCAAGCTATTGGTGCGCATTGTATTCAAACTGGGTCGGCAAAAAATGTTGTGTATGTAACAGCCGAGAAGTTTTTCTCAGATTATATTGAAGGTGTAAATAACAAAGATACGTCTGACTTTCATCGCATTTACCGGCAAGCAGACGTGCTCTTGGTAGATGATATTCAGTTTTACGTGAAGACAGAAGGATGTCAGCGCGAGTTTATCCATACGTTTAATGCGTTGCATCAAAATGATAAACAGATCATCATCAGTTCTGATAGACCCCCATCAGATCTAAAAGGTTTTGAAGATCGATTGATCTCGCGGTTTCAATGGGGTGTGGTTACCGATATCGGTGCGCCCGATTTAGGAACGCGTATTGCCATTATTATGCAAAAGGCTGAAGAGCTTGATGTTGCTTTGCCCTCTGAGGTGGTCCATTACTTGGCTGAGCACGTCGATACCAACATCCGCGAGTTGGAAGGCGCACTAAAACGTTTCGTCGCCTATGGTCAATTGCGGGGGCGTGAGCTCAATTTGGAAACAGCACGCGAAACATTGTTAAACAGACCTCAAAAACGTATCTCGGCTGTAAGTATTGAAGCCATCCTAAAAGCCACATCAGACTTTTTCCAGATCTCAACAGACAAATTGGTAGGTGCTACCCGTAAACAAGAAGTAGCGACAGCACGGCATATCAGCATGTATTTAAGCAAAGCATTGACAGGAGCTCCACTTAAAGCGATTGGGGTACAATTTGGAAATCGAGATCATACAACAGTGATTCATGCCTGTCGAAGTGTTGAGCTTAAGTTATCAAAGGATCCAGAATTTGAAGATTTGGTAAATCAGTTGCAAAATCAAATTGTTCGATAGTCTTTCCAGTCATTGAAAATAAAAAGCCGAGTTCTTAAATGAACTCGGCTTTTTTAATGACAAAAATGTTACATCTGCATCAGTTTTACACATGCTTTATCATGATTATAAAATAAATGATTTATTTGTACATGGTCATGATAATAATAATAACTCTGTGGATTGTGTGAATAACAAATAAATCGCCCAGTAGGTTTTTCATGATCAACGGGTTATTTGCAGAACTGCCAATTTGGCATTGTGGATATTGTGTGGAGAAAATGTGTAAAACTCTGTGGTTTTCCACTGTGGGAAATGTGGATTAGTTTTCCACAGACATAATCCACAATGTGCCCACAATGTTTTCCACAGTCACGATTCTTGTGCACACAGTGTGCACATACGTGTTAGTGCATTATTTATCAGTATGTTATAGATAAGTGAACTTCAAACTCTAAAAAAGTTATCCACATATGGATGACGCGGTCGTGGATATAAGTTGAATCTCGAGGTTTAAGTGTGGTTCATGAGTCAAAATTAAATAAGGTGCGGCGATGGGATGCAGGCAAGAATACCTCGGTGGGATATGATCACCAAATTGTAGCGCATCTATGGTGTAATAGGAGGTTCGATTCGCCTGTAACAAAAAAGACGATTGACAGAGTTTCAAAATGAGAAAGAATCCAAACAAAGAAGAGAAGGTTGGGTCCGATAGGGGAGGACAGCACGAGGAAAATGGAGATGGTTGCGTGATTTATAGGGTCTTTGATAGGAGCTTGAAGGAAAATTCTGGAACGGGCCAACTGAGGTCAAATAAGGGGTTTTAAAGGGTATTTGGAGCACCGAGAGTAGATATATTTGTAAGTTATTACCCATGTATCTATAAGTATATATTTTACAATATTTTATATGCAATTTGTATTGGCCTTTGTAGGTTGACAAAACCACTATAATTCAGTAAATTAGACCGTCTGTGGCATTATTAATATTGAGTAGGTTATCCATAAGTCTAATAATGAGCCTGATTGTGGTTTCTTGATCCACGGTTTTGGCTCGGGTCTATTTACACGGGGGGGCAGTAGACAATGAAAGTCGCCATTGAACGCGAGGAGCTGCTTAAAGGGATTCAGGCAGTGCTCGACATAGTTCCATCTAAGACAGCATTGCCCGTATTGTCAAATATTCTTATTGATGCACGAGACGGTCATACTGTGAAGATGAGTGCCACAGATTTGGATATTTCGATTACTTGTACTTTGTCGGCATCAATAGAAGAACCAGGCGCAACAACAGTGCCCGCTCGTAAGTTTTCGGAAATTGTTCGCGAATTGCCAGAAGAGCCACTTGCGCTTACCGCAGAAGACGGCCGTGTCACTATTCGGCGTCAAAGTGGTGCTGAAGGCACTTATGCGCTTATGTCCGTGCCGGCCGATGATTTTCCAGACCTACCCAACGAAATAGAAGGCCCAGAAATCACATTCTCAGAAGATAATGAGGATGCACCAGGTAGCGATGTTATCCGTGATATGGTATCCAAAACAGCTTTTGCTGTTTCACGCGATGAAACAAGGCCTGTCTTAAATGGCGTACTTTGGCAGGTGGGCGAGGGTCGCATGACGATGGTGGCCACCGATGGGCATCGATTGGTGAAATATTCTCGTGCGCAAAAAGGGTTGCCCGATGGTACAACCGATGCCATTGTTCCTCCTCGTGCCCTTAATCACCTTGTGAAGTTGATGTCAGGTGGGGCCAAACTCAGCCATGCTCGATTTGGACAAAGCCACGTGATGTTTGTGCTCGATGATGCAGGAGGCGATATCCATATCTTTTCTCGCCTTATTGAAGGACCCTTTGTCGATTATGAACAGGTGATCCCTCAAAACAATGGCAAACGGTTGCGTGTTTCAAACAGCTTGCTTTTACCTGCTGTGCGTCGCGTGTCTATTTTGGCCAGTGCGCAAACCCACCAATTGCGTTTGGATATTAAAAAGAACCAATTGGGTTTATCGGCAACCAGCCAAGAAATAGGCGGTGAAGCGCGCGAAAGCCTCAATGTTGATTACGATGCCGATGAAATGATCATTGGTTATAATTCGGGCTATTTGCAAGACGCACTTCGGCGTATTGAATCTGATGATGTGTTGTTTGAACTGGATAGCGCGGTGTCTGCTGGCATTATTCGCCCAGGTGAGCAAATGGATGGTGAAGATTATCTTTGTTTGCTCATGCCCCTTCGCCTTAACGATTAAGTAGGTGTTCCGTTGTATGTTTCGTCACTGAAGTTGACGAATTTTCGAAATTTCGAACAGGCAGAGTTCTCTTTTGATCGAGAAAAGACAGCCATATGGGCTGATAATGCCCGTGGGAAGTCGAATCTCTTAGAAGCGCTGTACTTTTTGGCGTTGTCTAAATCGGGTCGTGGTGCAAAAGATAGGGATGTGCTCCACTGGGGTGCAGACTTTTTCGCCATCGAAGCTCAAATTGCGCGCGAAGACCACACTTTTCCAATTCGAATTGCTTATGACTCACGTGTGAGCAAAAAACAAGCCCTTGTTAATCATGCTTCTCTCCCCCGTTTGTCTGATCTCATCGGCGAATTTAATGCCGTCCTTTTCTCCCCCGAAGATGTCGATCTGGTATTGCGAGAACCTGCTCAGCGTAGACGTATCCTAGATATTCTCGTTTCACAGTCAAGTGCGTCCTATTTATCCGATTTAGAATTGTATGTGCGCGTTTTGGCGCAACGAAACCGTTTATTAAAGGATCGTGGGCATGCTTTGTTGGCTCACCCCGAGCAGATGACGCCTTGGGATATGCAGTTGGCCGAATCGGGTGCTCGTATTATTGGGCATCGATTGCGCGCTTTAAAGGATATCGAGTCTTTACTCAATCGATATTATCAAGAAATTGCACCCACATCTGAGAAATTGAAGGCCGTTTACCGCAGCCCTGTATCCTATGACGATATTGATGAGGCACAGCCTATCTTGGAAAAGGCATTGGCTGAAAAATTGCCCCAAGAAGTTGAATTAAGATATACCCTTACAGGACCCCACCGCGACAATTTGATTTTTACGTTAGATAACAAAGCGGCGCACCAATTTGCGTCAAAGGGGCAACTCAAAAGCGTTCTGTTGTCTTGGAAGTTGGCTGAAGCCACATTTTTAGAAAAACAAACAGGGTGGCGACCCGTGTTGTTAATGGATGATATTTTTAGTGAACTTGACCCCAAACGCTCTGAAGCTCTTTTGGGTATGATCCCATCCTTTGGTCAGGTTATTTTGACATCTGCGCGTGATCCGGACTTAGATTTTAAAGCCCAAGGCTTTCATCTTTTGGAGTTGTGATGCTCCCGAAATTAGAAAAATTCGATGCTGAAACCGATCGGCGAAAAAGTGGCGTCTATCGCCATAAAAGAAACAAAAATATAACACAAAATACGGTTTCTATTGGAGATGCAATTCGAGGTGCTGTTGAAAAGTTGGGTTTAACAGCAAAGTTTCAAGAGCAAAGAGCATTATCACTGTGGCCTGAAATTGTTGGGGAGCAGGTTGCAAGCGTTGCAAATGCGTATCAGATTCGACATGGTGAACTTTTGGTATCTGTTCCACAGGCCACCTGGCGGTATCACCTCATGTTTGAGCGCGAAAACTTCCGAAAACGTTTGAATGATTTGTTGGGTACAGAAGTGGTACGATTAATTCGATTTACCAAGTAGGTCCCTCGTCCCTTTTAGGAAGGGATGATGAGGATTTCTTAGAGGAGTCATAAATGGCAGAAACCAATGGCAATGGGCAGTATACCGCAGATAATATTCAAGTACTCAAAGGGTTAGAAGCTGTTCGCAAACGCCCCGCGATGTACATTGGCGATATTGGGGTCGGTGGTCTCCACCACTTGATTTGGGAACTTGTTGATAACAGTGAGGATGAGGCTATGGGTGGGCATTGCGACCAGGTTGACGTGTGTTTGAACACGGATGGTACCGTGACTGTGACGGATAATGGGCGCGGCATTCCGGTTGATGAACACCCTACGGAAAAACGATCTGCCTTAGAAGTGGTTATGACTGTCCTTCATGCTGGTGGGAAATTTGACAAGGAAAACTATGCTGTGTCTGGTGGGTTGCATGGTGTGGGTGTGTCGGTGGTGAATGGGTTGTCTACTTGGTGTATTGTCGAAGTAAATACAAAGGGTCATATATATACCCAAAGATATGAATGTGGTATTCCTGTCACTGAGTTGGAGACCCTTGGAACAACAGAGAAAACGGGCACGAAAGTCACTTTCTTACCCGATGCGAGCATTTTTGAAACGGTAGAATTTAAAAAAGACATTGTGGCTAATCGATTGCGGGAGTTGGCATTTCTCAATCGGGGGTTGACCATTGTTATGAAAGATGAACGCGACAACTCCGAAGAGATCCATTGTTATGAGGGCGGGATCAAAGCGTTTGTGAGTTATTTGGATGAAGGACGCACGCCCGTGCACGAGCCCGTGCATTTTGAAAGTCAACGGGACGGGATTGTTGCTGAAGTGGCTTTTGAATACAATGACTCCTACCAACAAAATATCCAAAGTTATGTCAATACGATCCATACCGTTGATGGTGGCACACACGAAACAGGGTTTCGCACCGCATTGACGCGCACCTTGAACGTGTATGGCACAAAGTATAATTTGTTTAAGAACGAAAAATTCACGTTGTCGGGTGAAGATACCCGCGAAGGGCTAACAGCTATTATTAGTGTTAAAGTACCCGAACCTCAGTTTGAAGGGCAAACCAAATCTAAGTTGGGTAACAGTGAGGTCCGCGGTGTCGTCGAATCTTTGGTAGGTGAAAAGTTGAGTGAATATTTTGAAGAAAATCCTGCAACGATAAAAAAAGTACTGCAAAAAGCGATTGATGCCGCACGTGCACGTGAAGCTGCGCGCAAAGCACGTGAGTTGGTGCGCCGCAAAGGTGTGTTAGAAGGCGGCGGTTTACCGGGTAAGTTGTTGGATTGTTCGTCAAATAATATCGAAGAGACCGAAGTGTTTTTGGTGGAGGGCGATTCGGCTGGCGGTTCAGCAGCACAAGGCCGCGACCGTCAATACCAAGCCATTTTGCCGTTGTGGGGTAAGTTACTCAACGTGGAAAAAACGCGATTGGATCGCGTGTTGAACAACGAAAAATTGCAACCCGTTATTTTGGGGTTGGGTGCGGGTGTGGGCGAAGATTTTGATGTGGCGAAGTTGCGATATGGCAAGGTGATTATTATGGCAGATGCCGATGTGGATGGTTCACACATTCGTTCTCTGTTGCTGACCTTTTTCTTTCGATATATGCGCCCCATGATCAGAGAAGGCCGCGTGTATATTGCACAACCTCCGCTGTATTTGCTCAAAAAAGGACGCCAAGAGCGTTATGCATTTGATGATGCAGAACGTGAAAGCATTTTGGCTGAATTTGGTGATGATGGCAAAGGCGTGATGGTACAGCGATATAAAGGATTGGGTGAGATGAATCCAGAACAACTTTGGGAAACCACTTTAAATCCAGAAAAACGAACGATGTTGTTCGTGACAGAGAAAGACACATTGGATGCAGAGCATGCATTTTCAATGTTTATGGGTGATGAAGTTGCACCTCGACGAAAATATGTTGAAGAACATGCGTTGGAAGCAATGATAGACATTTAGGATCACGAAGGGCACGAACCGCCCCCCGACAAAAAGTGGTTATCCAATACGATAGTGAAAAGGTGCTGACTTATGATGATGGAAAATGAATCCCGTGTTATTCCGGTTGAAATTGGTGATGAACTTAAAAAGTCGATGTTGGCGTATTCGATGAGTACGCTTGTGGATCGGGCATTGCCCGATGTGCGCGACGGTCTCAAACCTTCTCAGCGACGCATTTTGGTGTCGATGAATGATTTGGGTTTGGGCGCGAATCGGCAGCATCGTAAGTGTGCAAACATCGCGGGACATACATCGGGTAATTATCACCCACACGGTGAAGCCATTGTGTATCCAACCCTGGTACATTTGGCACAAGATTTTAAGATGCGTTATCCTTTGGTCGATGGTCAGGGCAATTTTGGTTCGATTGATGGATACCCCCCTGCTGCGATGCGATATACTGAAGCGCGCATGGCTGGGCCGGGTCAGGAATTGTTGGTTGATCTTGAAAAAGAGACCGTGAATTTCCGAGCAAACTATGATGATCGACTCACAGAACCTACGGTATTGCCATCGCGTTTCCCCAACTTGTTGTGCAATGGTAGTGTGGGTATTGCAACGACTATGGCAACGGCTATTCCGCCACATAATGTGAAGGAAGTGGTCGATGGTTTGGTAGCTTTGATTGATGATCCCGAATTGGATGTGGATGGTTTGATGGCTTATATCAAGGCACCCGACTTTCCAACGGGTGGCATTATTTATGGTATGAGTGGGGTTTTGGAAGCGTATCGCACGGGGCGTGGTCAAATGCGCATTCGCGCAAAAGCTGAAATAGAAGAGATGGGCAAAGATCGCGAACGCATTATAGTTACCGAAATCCCCTATATGGTGAACAAATCTAATTTGTTAGAAAAAATTGCCGATTTGGTGCGCGATAAGCGCATTGATGGTATTTCAAATTTGCGCGATGAATCCGGCCGTGATGGGATGCGCATTGTGATAGAACTCAAGCGCGATGCATTTGGCGATGTGGTTTTAAATCAGTTGTTTAAACACTCACAATTGCAAACCACTTTTGCAGCCAATATGATCTCCTTAGTCGATGGGCGTCCACGGCAGTTAAATTTGAAACAAATGCTGCAATGTTATATTGACCATCGACATGATGTGGTGGTGCGTCGCACCCAGTTTGAATTGCGCGTGGCCCAAGATCGTGCGCACATCTTAGAGGGCTTGAGAAAAGCGCTGGATGCCATTGAAGAAGTGATTAAAATTATTCGTGGATCGGCAGACCCTGCTGAAGCGCGTGCAAAGCTTATTGAACAACTGGAATTGTCAGACCGCCAGGCCCAAGCAATTTTGGCGATGACATTGCAGCGTTTGACGGGTTTGGAGCGACAAAAAATCGAAGAAGAATATGACGGGTTGGTCAGAGAAATTGAACAGTTGTCGGAAATTTTGGACAATCGCGAATTGCGTATGAACATCATCAAGACTGAGTTGGGTGAAGTGAAAGAAAAGTATGGCGACGAGAGACGATCTGATATGGTGGTCTCGGCTTCGGAGTTTAATATTGAAGATTTGATCGCAGATGAAGATATGGTGATTACCATATCCCATCAGGAATATATCAAAAGTATTCCCGCGACCACCTATCGGGCACAGGGTCGCGGGGGGCGTGGTATTAAAGGGATGGATACCAAAGAGGAAGACTTTGTTGAACATCTTTTTGTGGCATCCACGCACAGTTATATTTTGTTTTTGACAGATCGCGGGCATTGTCTGTGGTTGAAAGTACACGAGATCCCACAAGGTTCTCGGCAGTCGCGCGGTAGGCCCATTGTGAATGTGATTGAAACACCAGAAGGTCACAAGGTGGCAGAAATTGTGCCGGTACGGGAGTTTGATGACAATCGTTATTTGATACAAGTGACCCAAAAAGGCCAAATCAAAAAAACCGCACTTTCGGCTTATAGCCGCCCCCGCAAAGGTGGCATTATTGGTATGAAGGTTGTGGAAGACGATCACCTCATTGCAGCTGCGATTACAGAAGGGAATGATGAAGTTATCATTGTGACCAAAAATGGTCAGGCGGTGCGATTCCAGGAAGGGAAAGTGCGGTCGATGGGGCGCAACTCACAAGGCGTGCGTGGGGTGTCCTTGCAGGGTGATGATGAAGTTGTGGGCATGGTGGTTGTGAAAGATGACGATGTGTTGTTGACCATTTGTGCAAATGGATATGGCAAACGCACACCCGTGTCTGACTATCGTTTGACCAATCGCGGTGGTAAAGGTGTGATCAATATCAAAACCACTGAACGCAATGGCCCTGTGGTGTCGGTGATGGATGTGACCGAAGATAACGATGTGGTCATTATCACTCAAAATGGCATTTTAATTCGCCAATCTATTCGTGATGTGAGCATCATTGGGCGTAATACACAAGGTGTTCGGTTGATCAATTTGGATGACGGTGATCGGGTCATTGATGTGGCGCGGGTAGAGAAGGAAGATGATGTCGATGAGGAGGCCGAGGACGGTGATATGGTTAACGAAGTAAGTGAAAATGGGGGTGTGGTGATTGACGCACCGACCAATGGTGTGGCAGAAGAAGGAATAGAAGTAGGATCAGAAGAAGGAATAGAAGTAGGATTAGAAGAAGGATTAGAAGAAGGATCAGAAGAAGAAACAGAAGAAGGATCAGAATAAGAGATATAAAAGAGAAAAGACATAACCCTAAAAGTGCGTACGCAACCACAGATGAACACAGATAAAAAGGTTTTTTGCATCGTTTGAGAATTAGCACGTATTTTAGGAGTGGAAAAATGTAACCCTCTGTGTGAACGTTCAAAGTGGTAGAAATAAGAAAAGCGGTGGAGAAATTATCTCCATCGCTTTTCTTAATGTATCTGAAGCATTGTTAGGGATGAAGAATGCGGATCACTTGTGCTTTTTCGGTGACAAAGGATAGATCATTGATACGGGAAATGGCTGTGCGCATGGCTGCTTCGGTTGCATCGTGTGTGATCATGATAAGGGGTACCGTGCCGTTTTCGGTCTCTGAGCGGCCATGTTGAATGACGGTTTCAATGCTGATGCCTTCGTCGGAGAAGAGCGTGGCAATTTGAGCCAAAACACCGGGGTGGTCGTTGACCGTGAAGCGGCAGTAGCAGCCGGTATTGACTTCGTCTAATGGAACGAGTGAGGCGTTGGGTAATGGCGCCAACGCAGACCCTGTTGTTGGCACACCTGCTTGGCGTCTTTCGGCAAGGCCAATGAGGTCTGCAACGACAGCACTTGCAGTGGGCAATTCGCCGGCGCCTTTGCCATAAAAAACTTGAGCGTCGACAGCACTGCCAACAATTTCAACGGCATTGTATTCATTGCGTATGTCGGCCAACAACTCTCCGCGGGGGACCATCGCAGGATGAACCCGAGCTTCGATGCGGTCACCGACAGCTTTTGCAATGCCCAAGAGTTTGATCGTATAACCCAATTCACGGGCAAAATCGATGTCGAGGGCGGTGATGTGTGAAATGCCTTCTTTCATGATGTCGCTTGGCGAGAGTTTGACACGAAAGGCCAATCGACATAGGAGGGCCAGTTTTTGTGAGGCATCGGTGCCGTCGATATCCATCGTGGGGTCGGCTTCGGCAAATCCTTTGTCTTGCGCTTCTTTGAGCATGGGATCAAAATTGGCCCCAGCCTCGGTCATGCGGGTGAGGATGTAATTGGTTGTGCCGTTGAGAATGCCGTAGAGCGATTTGATGCTGTTGCCCACCAAACCCTGGCTGAGGATTTGAACAATGGGAATGCCGCCACATATACTGGCTTCAAAACCCAAGCCGACTTGTTTTTTGGCCGCCATTTCAAAAAGGTCATCACCTTGTTCGGCCAAAAGAGCCTTGTTGGCAGTGACCACGTCTTTGCCAGCTTTAAGGGCAGACAATATAAGATCGTGTGCTGGGTTTATGCCGCCCATAACTTCGATGACGATTTGTACAGAGGGGTCGTTAATAACCTCGTTAGGGTCGGTGGTAAATCGATCGGCGGGCAGATCAATAGCACGCGGTTTGGACAGGTCGCGTACGGCAACTTTGCGAATGTCGAGATCTAAGCCTTTTACGGATTTAAAATAGTCGGCGCGTTCATTTAAAATGCGGGCGACACCGCCGCCGACCACGCCCATGCCAATTAAGCCAATTCCAATTGCCACTTTTGACCTCTTAAAGACTAAAATGCAACCACAGATGACTACGAATAAACACAGATCAAAGGAGTATGTGTTTTGTAGCGAATTTGACGATTGAATATAGGGAAAATGGGTGAGATTAGCAAACGTGAAGGGGGCTTAAAGAGGGTCAGGATCGCGAGCCGAAGTTTTGAAAGATCTGTATTTTGGTGTTGGATCTACCTATTAGAAGGGTTGATCAATCAGATTCAGAAGCTCTGAAACGAGCACGTTTGTGTCCTGGATAATCTTTACAAAGCTTTTAAAAAGTTTTTGATTAATTCATGTTTTTGAAAACATATTCTTAACTTATTGTCAATAAATATGTTATTCAAAATGTATAAAAGTAATGAATTTGCTTGACACCAAGCGACCACTATGTTAAATTTTGTCTTCTTCATGGAAGGATTTCTTCCAAAGCTTGGTCTTATCATATTGAAATTCATGGATTTGCGGGGTAGTGGCTCAGCTGGTTAGAGTATTGGCCTGTCACGCCAAGGGTCGCGGGTTCGAGTCCCGTCTGCCCCGCCATTATATGTTGAAAAGCTCGACTCTTAAAATGAGTCGAGCTTTTTGGCTTGTACTGCCCACTTGGGATCCAGCTCCAAGAAGACAGAGAGAGTCAAGATCAAAAAGCAAAAGACAAGAAACAGAAGGTAGGAGGCAGGAAATTGAAATACAGGAGAGTGGATGTCTGTTCAGAGACTATATAATAGGATGAAACATTCGCCACCGTTTGAGGAATTGGCAAAGCGGTTGGCATCGGACGATCAAAGAGTGGTGATGCGGGGCGGAGCAGGGTCTTTAACGGCGTTTGCATTGGCTTGGATTGAGGAAACCTCACCTGGGCCTGTGGTGGTGGTGTGTGCAGATGAAGACCGGGCTGAGGCGTTGCGCAATGACTTGGAGCGTTTGATAGAGGCCGACTTGGTGGGCTACTTCCCCAACTGGGATGTGGCTCACTTTGATGGGCGGTCGCCGCATTTGGATACGGTTGGTTTGCGGATAGAAGCTTTGGATCAATTACACCGTGCCCAGGGCGGTATTGTGGTCGTGCCCATTGCTGCGCTCATGGGGCACACACTTACACCCGAACTGTTTGAGCTGTGTTTGTTAACCGTGCGGGTAAACCAGGAAATTTCACCGCGTGATATGGCAGACCATTTGGTTGAAATTGGCTATGAACGTGTGACCACTGTTGAAGGTGTTGGTCAATTTAGTATGCGCGGGGGCATATTAGACTGTTGCTCGTTTGGCAGTGAAAACCCCTTCCGCATTGAGTTTTGGGGCGATGAAATTTCGTCGATACGCAGTTTTGATTTGAGCACACAGCGGTCTGTAGAACAGCGTGAGGAAGCACGTGTCTTGCCATGTCGCGAAAGCGTGCTCCCATTGACGATGAATGAAGAATATATCGCTAATTTGGAAAAATCAGAAAAAACTTTGGGCATTAGCTTGCCCAATATGCGCAGTGTATTGGAACGCGAAGGGATCTTTGAAGGGCAGGAGCATTATCTGGGCGTGTTGTATGGAGAGCGAACAGGCATGTTGGATCATGTACCTGAGGGGTGCCTTATTGTATTGGATGACCCTGATGGTGTCGCAGGAGCGGCTGGTGAGGCTTGGGGAGCATGCCAAAAATCAGAAGGACGCAAAGAAAAAAGGCGCAATGAACCGGAACCTTTGCCAACAGAAGGTGTGCTCCGAGAACCTGGCGAGATGCTCCAGAATTTGGAAACCATAAGCCGGGTGTGGAATCGCAGTTTGGGTGGGGTGTCTGAAGGTGCTGTGGATTTGGGTGGGGTGGGTGGTCGTCATTACGAGGGGCATTTGGATGTGTTGCGCGAAGATTTGCGCAAATATTGGATGCAAGACTTTGAAGTGGTGGTTTTGTGCGAAAGCGCTGGGCAGCAAGCACGTTTAGAGGAGATATTGGATACCGAGAGTGATGTGGTGTCTATGTATGTGGGACCGTTGCAAAGTGGGTTTGTGTGTGGCGCGAGCAAAGTATTTGTGGTCAATGACCACGAGATTTTTAGCCGCGTAAACCGCAAGCGACGATATCGTCGATTTAAAGATGCGGTACCCATTCAAGCGATTACGGCCTTACAGAAGGGTGACTTTGTCGTCCATGTGGATCACGGTGTTGGGCGGTTTGGGGGTATTGAGCGCATTGAGATGGGTCGATTTTTGAGTGATTGTTTGGCCTTGTCCTATCGCGGAGGAGACCGGGTCTTTGTACCTGTGGATCAGATGGATCGGGTGCAAAAGTACTCGAGCCAAGAAGGCGCAGCACCCGTATTGAGCAAATTGGGCACGGCCACCTGGGAGCGACTGAAGGAGAAAACCAAGAAAGAAATTTTCAAAATGGCATCTGAGCTGGTCGGGTTGTATGCTGAGCGCAAAGCCCGACCCGGCATTGCCTTTTCGCCAGATATACCCGAGATGACCACTTTAGAGGCATCCTTCCCCTTTCAAGAAACCCGCGATCAGCTCAAAGCCATTGAAGATGTAAAAGAAGACATGGAACGGGCCACGGCTATGGATCGGTTGATTTGTGGCGATGTGGGATATGGGAAAACCGAAGTGGCGATTCGAGCCGCATTCAAGGCCATTATGGACGGCAAACAGGTGGCCATCTTGGCACCTACAACAATATTGGCCCAGCAACATTATCGTACCTTTTCCGAACGGTTTTCTGAATTTGCTATTCAAGTGTCGGTGTTGAGTCGTTTTCGCACACGCGCAGAACAACTCAAAACCATTGCAGGGGTAAAGGCCGGCACCATAGATCTTTTGGTAGGTACACATAGAATGTTGTCTAAAGACGTAGAATTTAAAGATTTAGGCCTGTTGGTTGTCGATGAAGAACATCGTTTTGGGGTGAAAAACAAAGAACGATTAAAAGAAATGCGTCGGTTGGTA
>Ga0114999_10000413_pt1 | contig 63502 bp, 48 predicted proteins | sample ArcticOcean_MG_C_3_FD_89820 | JGI IMG/M metagenome (GOLD analysis project Ga0114999, IMG submission 89820) | Marine microbial communities from western Arctic Ocean - ArcticOcean_MG_CB8_126 | ecosystem: Environmental > Aquatic > Marine > Oceanic | place: Arctic Ocean: Canada Basin | collected...
CGATGGCCGAATCCGCATCGGTCAGCGTCCAGTGGACCGTGTCGTAGGCGTCGCCCGAGCTGTCCTGGAAATCGATCGTGTCGTCATCGTCGCCGGTCGCATCGACAAACGTCAGGCCATTGATCGGAAGGGAATCCGAGTTGGCCAGGTCGACGATCAGGTGATCATCGACATCGCTGCCCAGGATGGTGTTGCTGTCCCACAGGTCCATGTCGAGGACCAGGCTGTTGTCGCCGTAGATGTCGGCCACGGTCACCTGGTCGTCGGCCCACTTGACGACATGGGTCTTGCCGTTTTCGGGAAGTTGCACCTGTACATCCAGACGCGTGTCGAGCCGCAGGACGGCGCTGCGGTTGGCAAACACCGCGAATGATGCGCCGGGCAATGACTCGGTCCCGGTCTGTGTCCATTCACCATCCAGAACGATAACGACCCGGTCACCGACATTTCCGATGACCGAAAGCGTGTTGGAGGTATCACTGACGTTGAGCACTTCCAGCACATCGAGCGTCAGCGTGTTGTTGCCGCTGCCGGTGATATCGATCGTCTCGATCCCCGTCAGGTCCGAGTCGGCGATGTCGGTCAGGTCGAGTGTCAGCCCGCTGCCGTCAAGTCTGAGCGTGTCGTCACCGGAACCTCCGTCGATCCTCGCAAACGTCGTGTCACTGACGGTGATCGTGTCGTCGCCTTCGGCCGCGTAGATCACGTCCGCACCACCGCCACCGGTGACGATGTCGTTGCCCTGGCCGGCCACCATCACGTTGGCCGTGCCGTCACCGGTCAGCGTGTCAGCCGCCACCGTGCCCGCGTGTGTGGCCGCCCCGGTGAAATCCCCGCCAAAGACCACGTATGTCTCACCGGCACTGATGGCACCACCCGGGTCGGCAGCATAGGCCCCCACCAGGATGTCGCCGTAGCCGTCGCCGTTGACGTCGCCGGCGGTACTCACCGAATAGCCGGAGTTATCACTCGCATCGATGCCGTCCAGGCGGAAGCCGTTGCTGCCGTCCAGCGTTGCAAGATCGAACGGGTGCGGTGCCGCGAGCAGGGTGCGGTCTTCCAGTCGTTCCACTGCCGGGCGGAGATCGCCGTGCCACTTGCGGCGAGTGGATCGCCTGGAGAGAGGTTACTTTCGAGCCAGTCCTACAAGCCAGTGGGTCAGCCGCATCGCTTCATCTCCGTGAGAAAGCCGAGATCGCACGACACGCATTGTGCCCATGTGGCACGGCAATCATCAAGTGGCGAAGAATCCACCCCAAAGACCCGTCGCGGCGAACACGGGATAAGTCAGGGACTCCATCCCAAACGGGGTGGGGCGGTTCGTTTTCTGGCCGACTGGAGAGGCCCCAAGAGTGCATGAGGCCACCGGCTGGCTCACTCGGCCGCCCTGAGCATCGCCAGGATCGCCTCGCGGATCGCCGGGGGCAGGGTTGGCCAGGCCTCGATCACCTGGGCCAATTCGGGGTCGATTGGGGCGTTTTCGCGGTCAACTGCACCGGATTTCGCACCGGCCGTCTCTGAAACTTGCACACGTCTCGGTGTTTCTTCCGATTGTTCGAGTCCTTCCGGGGGCACTCGACATAATCGTCGCCTCTGCAAGGAACTCATGGACCCTGGCGCTGCCAGGGTCCTTTTTTTGTGCCATCCCAGACGGACAGCCACCGCTGGATTATCGAACGTTGAATAGTGGGCTGTTGCGTTTTGCAACAGTTTCGCACCGCTGCTGCAACCGAGTTGACAGAACGTGCAATTATCGGATCTGCACTCAACTCCTGACCACAACAAAGGTTGCGTCTTGAGACTGGACTCTGATCCAGTTTGGCACGGGCATTGCCTTTCAACAGGGTGTGGTTGCAGTGTTCAGGCAGAACCATCACCGGCCGGGGCCTCTCGCCGCTGCCACACCATCTCCCTTCCCTTCCAATGATACAATTCTGGAGCGATCTGCAATGTCTACACTCTCCTTGCGTGCTCTACTCGTCGTCGGCAGCTTGGCCCTCGGTCTGAATGTGCCAGCCGCGGAAGCCCATCAGTGTATCCAGCTCGTGATTCTCGATTCGCCCGAGCGGGTTCAAGCCGGCAGCGAGGCTTCGATGGTTGCCGGAGTCGTCAATTGCGGCAGTTGTCCAACTCCGGTTCTGCTCGACGCCTGGTTGTACGATCCCGACAGTGGCGACCGAGTCCACCTGGGGACCGAGTCCTTGCGTCAACTGGACGGACGGCGGCGGGTCAAGCTGCTGTTGGACATTCCCCGCAACGTCGCTCCCGGTCCCTACCATCTGGTCCTGTCGGGCGTCACACCGAGCGGCTACATGGATCTCGTCCGAGCACGGATCGCTGTCGGACCCGGAACTCAACGCGACATCCGTCGACTGCTGATGCGATTGGCCGGCGATCCGACCGATCTGGCAGCGATGGAAGAGTTGGCCGAGGCGGCTGGCGACATGGCCGGTGACCTGGCCGGTGACCTGGCCGACGAGTTGGAACCCGCCGACGCGATCGAGGCCTACACCGACATCACCGGCAAGATCGTGCACAAGGACAAGAAGAAGAAAGAGATCCGAGTCAAGAACGAGACCGGCCGTGAGAAAACGGTCAAGGTCAAGCCGACCACGGCCATCAATGACATTCACGGCAATCCACTCACGTTCGGCGACCTGCGCGAAGGCGACAGGGTTGAGGTGGAATACAATTCTCAAGGCGTGGCAACGAATATCACCAAGCTCTGATCCGCCCGTTCTGGAGACCTGTTGAATTGGCGATCCGAGTCGAGAGGCAACGAGCCCCTGTATTGTCCCTCTCAACTCCCCTCTCTTCCGGTTCACCCCGGAAGAGAGGGTTCGCCTTTTCTGGCTCGACCTGGTTGGCCTGATTGCCAAAAGACGCATCGAAAGATTTCGTCCTCGACGACGAATCTCCCACCACGATCTTGCGTATCTCGCGTTCAGCCGTTGAACTGAACAGCTGGATCAAACGCGTGCATGTAGCCAACCAGAGAATCCGATCATGACCATGCTCTCGCCACGACCTCAACGACCCGGCCGAGCTTCGCTCGTCTGCCTGGGCCTCGCACTGTGGGCCACTGGCCTCGGAGTCCTCCAGGCCGACAAGCCGGCTACCAAGACGGCGGACAAAAAGAACTCGAAGACGGCTGCCGATAGCGTCCCGACGTTCATCCGCATCGTCCGCGACCCCAAGACGAACGAACCACTGCAAATGGAAACCGCCACCGTCCGCTACGTCAAACGACTCCAGAAGTCCAAAGGTAAGGGCAAGCAACGCCGCCAGGTGGTCACTGTCGACATGATCGGAGCCGTCCACGTCGGCGAACGGGCCTATTACGAAGCACTCAACAAACAATTCCAGCAATACGACGCTTTGCTGTACGAACTGGTCGGAGCCAAGGGCACGCGACCGCCGCGAGGAGCCAAGGCCGCTTCGAGCAACCCGGCCGGGTTCATGCAGAACGCCATGAAGAGCACTCTGGAACTCGACCACCAGCTCGAACTGATCGACTACACCCCCGACAACTTCGTCCACGCCGATCTCTCGCCCGCCGACATGGCCAAGGCGATGAAGAAACGAGGCGACACGCCACTGTCGATCACTCTCGGTGTCCTGAGTGACATGTTCCGACAACAGGCTGCCGCCAACGCACAGGCCCAAAAGAACGGAGAACAAACCCAACAGATCGACCTGACCACCATGCTGCTCGACCCCAATGGTCCCGCCAAGATGAAACGCATGATGGCCGAACAAATGGTCTCACTCGGACCCACCACAGGCGTCGGCAAAACACTCGACCAACTGCTCATCCAGGACCGCAACGCCGCAGCCATGGTCGTACTCAAGGAACAAATCAAAATAGGACGTCGACGACTGGGAGTCTTCTACGGAGCCGCTCACTTGCCCGACTTCCATCGCCGTATGCTCGAACTGGGATTCCAGCCCAAGACCACCACCTGGTCCGCCGCCTGGGACCTCAGGCTCAAAAATAAATCCCGCAACGACGGCCTGATCCAGTTGCTCAGACTGCTCGAACGACTCAATCAGTAAGCCGGACACCCGCCGCCTACAGGTCGCCTCGAGTCCGCTCGATCGTCACGCCGACGGATCGAGCAAACCGAACCGCACCAGGCTTCTCGACCGAAATTCGTACCCGCTCGATCAACTCGCAGAACTCCAAACTCAACCTCGCAAGCTCCGCCGCCAGCTTCTCGACCAGAAAGAACTCCGACTGCTCGGCCAACTCGATCAAACGCTTGGCCAGTGATCGGTAATTGATCGTGTCGTCGATCTCATCGGTCCGACCCGCCTCACGCGTGTCGACCCACAACGTGATGTTGATCACCACGTCCTGCCGGTTGACTCGCTCGTCATCGTTGATCCCGACAATCACCCGGATCATCAGGTCGTGGATCTGGATCATGTCGGTCATGGGGACTTTCGGACTCTGAGTAAAAGAGCAAATAGCGACAGAGGGATTCTGACGGATCCAGCGGCCGGCTGCCATCACACTCGATCCATTCGCTCAACTCTCAACCCGACCGACTCGCAGGCAATTGCGAACCGCCAGCCACCGACAACACCTCGCCAGTCACCAACCGGGCGTCCAGCAGATAACCAACCGCAGCGACCACATCAGCCACCGACCCAGTTCGACCAAGCGGTGACGCCGCCGCCGCCTTGGCCAACGCACCCCGCTCAGCTCCCTCGACCGGCAACACTGGCCCGGGGGCCACGGCGTTGACCCTCACCCGAGGCGCCAGCGACTCGGCCAAACTTCGTGTCAATCCAATCAGGCCGTGCTTCGTCAACGAATACGCCAGTCGTGACCGATCCACCAGCAGTCCACGCCAGTCGACCAGGTTGATGATCTGCCCGGTCACAGTTTCGGGCCCGGCCTCGCCCAACCCCGAAACGAACCGCTGCGACAACACATACGGAGCCTCCAGGTTGATCGCAAATAGTCGCGACCAGGTCTCCGCATCAGTCTCACCCAGACCACCACCCTCAAAAATCGCCGCATTGTTGACCAGCAACGACACCCGACCCAATCGACTCTCGGCCGCCTCGAATAACAACTCGGCCGCCACCCACGGCTCGCACAAGTCCGCCGCGACCGCTATCGCCACTCCCCCACCTTCGGTGATCTCACCAACCAGGCTCTCGGCCGAAACACCCGAATCCCGATAATGCACCACCACCTGCCAGCCGCGACGAACCAACTCCAGCACCACGCTACGACCAATCCGTACGGCCGAACCCGTTACGATGGCCGTCAGTGGCGATTGGGTGTCAGGAGATTCTTCAGCAAAAGTCATGCTTGTCGATTCTACGACTTTTGCACGTCGATTCGCAGTCCTGCCAGCCCCGCAATCTGCATCTTGCGGCAAACTCGACACCGAACTACAAACCGCCATGCTGCACCGACTCCGGCAATGGATCTGTCCCGACCTGGCCATCGACCTGGGCACCGCCAACACCCTGGTGGCGATCCAGGGCGAGGGTGTGGTGGTGAACGAACCGAGCGTTGTGGCACTCGAAAAAGGGACTCGCCGAGTGCTCGGCCGAGGCACCGCAGTCGGCAAGCTGGCCAAACAAATGCTCGGCCGCACGCCCGAATCAATCACCGCCGTCCGGCCGCTGGCCGACGGTGTGATTACCGACTTCGAATTGTGTGAAGCCATGCTCGAGTACTTCATCAACAAGTCGAGCCGCCATCGATTGCTGAAACCACGCGTCGTGATCGCCGTCCCCGGAGGCATCACTCCGGTCGAAAAACGAGCGGTCTTCAACAGCGCCGAACGGGCCGGAGCCGGACGTGTCTACCTGATCGATGAATCCAAGGCCGCTGGAATCGGAGCCGGACTGCCGATCTCGGAACCGATGGCCAGCATGGTCTGCGACATCGGGGGAGGCACGACCGAGATCGCGATTCTCAGCCTCGCCGAAATCGTCGTCAGCAGCTCGATCCGAATCGGCGGCGACAAGATGGACCAGGCCATCGTCGAATACATGAAACAACACTACTCGCTTCTGATCGGCAACCAGGCCGCCGAAGCCATCAAGATCGAAGCCGGCAGCGCGTTTCCACTCGATGACGAACGTACGGCCGAAGTCCGCGGAGTCGATACGATCAGCGGAGTCCCCCGCAAGGCTGTCGTTACCAGTGAAGAGATCCGAGAAGCACTCGGCGAATCGCTCGAAACAATCGTCACGGCTGTCCGCGACGTGATCGGACGCTGCCAGCCCGAATTGGCCGCCGATATCGTCGATACCGGCATGGTGCTCACAGGCGGAGGCGCGATGCTCAGAGGTCTCGACCGGCTGATGAACGAACAACTCGGCGTCCCCGTCCGTGTCACCGACGACCCGCTGACAACCGTCGCCCGAGGAACCTCGATCTGCCTCGAACACCTCTCGCAATGGCGAGATGCTCTCGAAGATGGCGATAGCGACCTGTGAACCACTCGGTAACTCTCAATGGGCGATCTGAGAATTGGAATCGAGGGCCTGGACTGAGGGCCTGGACTGAAGGTTGGGACTGAGGATTCGGTGGTGAGGTCAACGTCGAACTGGAAACCGCTGGCCGCCTGCCTGGCAACCGGGCTGATGCTCGGTGTCTTGCCGGAACCGGTTTCCGAGTCGATCCGCAGCGGCTTGCTCGATCTGGCCCGACCCGGACAACAGGCCGCCATCACTGTCGCGGATCGTCTGACCGCCTGGCACCCCTTTGCCAGCCCAACACGGACCGTCAACCCGGACACCGAAGAACTCGCCACCCTGCGGCTCGAAATCCGGCGTCTGAGACTGGCCAACCTGCGGCTCTCAAAACCAGCCGACAACACACCCACAACGACTCCAACTCATCCGCCACTGATCACCACCGGCCTGGTCACCGTCCGAGTCCTCGGCCGCGAAACGATCCAGGCATGGGCAGCCGGTCGGATCCTGGACCACGGCCATCGTCTGTCGCCAGGCAGCCTGGTGGTCGAACCCGGACACTCGACTCTCGACCTCGGCGACGGCAACGGTCTCTCCAAGGGACAACCCGCCTACTCGGGCCGAAACGTGGCCGGTCGGATTTCTCGAGTCGGACACCTGACCTCGACTCTGCAACCACTGACCGATACTCGCTTCCGAGGCCTCGCCCGATTGGCACGACCCGGACAGGATCGACCGGTCTTCTCGACTCAAGGCATGCTCGAAGGCACCGGGGACGGATTCTGCCGACTGACACGAGTCCCGGCCACCGCCGCCGTGACCGTCGGCGACATCGTCTACACCGACGGCCGCGACCAACCTGACCACTGGCCAATGGTCTACGGTACCGTCGTCGAAGCTCAATTGCCCGACGGAGCACCGCATTGGGAGATCCGGATCCGACCAGCCATCGATCTCGATCAACTCAAACAACTCGACGTCCTGACCCGAAACCTGAACCCGGGCCGAAACCTCAGCCGGCCCACGACCACGCCCGAGTCGACATCTTCGGGAGTCCTGGCCCAATGAACCCACTGACCATCGTCCGCCACCTGATGCTGCTCGTCTTGGTCTACGCCGCGCTGGTCGCAGAAACCACGATCGCACCTGCACTCGACCTCGGCGGACCGACCATCCGACCACTCTGGATCGTCCTCGCCCTGGTCGTCGGACGCTGCCAGGGAAACTCCGTGCTGGTCTACGCCGCCCTGCTCGGCCTGACCAGCGACTGTCTGCGAGGCAACGGGCCACTGGGACTGGACCTCGTCCTCGCCTCCGCCGCAGTCCAACTGCTGGCCACCGCCCGGCCCGGCAGACCGGCCCGACCCGGCAAACCCGCCCGCTCGATCGCAACCATCACACTCACCACGCTGGTTCTTACCACCAGCATCGAAACCGTCTCGAACCTCGTCCGAAACACAACCGCCCAGTTGGACTCCAACTGGCTCCTCGCCACCCTCCCCACAACCCTCGCCGCCGCCACCGCCGACGCACTCGCCAACTCAGCTCTCGTACTCGCCTCCCTGCTGCTGCTGAGAACCATCCAACAACCCATCGCCAAACTCCTGCTCCCCACACCCCTGACCAACTGAGACTCTCCCCCGCTCCCACTCCCACTCCGCTCGTTTCACGTTCCGCCAAGAAATGCTCAACCGTCCCACAACCGACCTGACACTCCGAACCGACCCCGAGGGATCTCGTTGGGACCGCAACCCGGGTACCCGGCTGACCCTGCTGGGCCTGGTCATGGTCGTCCCATTGCTGCCGATCGGTTGGCAAGTCGCCTCGATCATGCACACCGACGACGACTCGCTAGCGACTCGAAAATCTCCAGTCACCGTCACAACTCACCCCATCCCGACTCACGGCGGCCGTGTCCTGGCATCCGACGGCAGCGTGCTGGCGTTTGACGAACAGCGGTTCGGCGTCCTGGTCCACTACCGCTGGCTCGAAACTCCACCCGACCCGGCCTGGTTACGCGGCCAGGCACTGTCTCGACTCGACGCCCGGCAACGCCACGACCCGGCCAAACTCGCAACCGCGTCGAACACCGTGCTCGCCAGACGCAAGGAGATGCTCGACGAACTGGCAGACCTGTGCGGAATCGGTCGCGACGAATTGACCGAGAGAATGAACGGCGTGCAGCGTCGAGTCGAACGAGTGCTCCAGGCCGTGCAGAAGAAACGCACGGCAGATTCACCAACAACCTCGCTACACCCGCCGACCCCACCACACACACCCGGCCAGGCACCCAACTTCATCGTATCCCTGCTCCAGGCACTCAAGACCGCCCTGACCACGCCTCCCAGACGCTCGGCTCGCGAACCGCTGGTGGTCACCGAAGAACTCGAGTACCACCGGCTGCTCGACGATATCCCGTTGCAGGCAGCGGCGTTGATCGAAGAGTACCCCGAGCGGTTTCCGGGGGTCCGATTGCGGGTCGAAACGCACCGAGTCTACAGCCAGGGCAGCCTGGCCGCTCATGTCGTCGGCACCTGCCGCCGAAGAAGCGATCACCAGGGCATTGTGCCCGATCGAGAATGGGTCGGGCAAAGCGGAGTCGAGAAGACCTACGACCACGTGTTGCGTGGTCGAGCCGGACTGCGTCGAGTGGTCACAAATCGGCAGGGTGAAGTGGTCTCGACCCGAGTCCTCGAACCGCCCCGCCGCGGCCGCGACATCCAGCTGACTCTGTCGCTCGGCCTGCAGCGCCACGCTGAGGCGATTCTCGACGAAGCCACATCCTCGAGATCTCCGGGTGGGGCGATCGTGGTCATCGACCTGCACACCGGAGCAGTCCGGGTTGCGGCGTCGGCACCGCGTTTCGACCCCAACCTCGTGATCGCTCCCGATGCGGATACCTGGCAAGCACTGCTCGAGAACCCGCGTCGTCCGTTGTTTTGCCGAGTCACCGGCATGGCACTGCCTCCCGGTTCGGTCTTCAAGGCGCTCTCGGCCACCGCGCTACTCGAAAGCGGCCTGCTGCCACCCGATCACAGCATCTCGTGCCAGGGATTCCTCGACCAGCCGACTCGCCACCGCTGCTACGTGTTTCGTCAGTTCGGAGTCGGCCACGGCCGAACCGGACTCGGTGATGCACTCTGCCGCAGCTGCAATGTGTTCTTCTTCGACGCCGCGCGACGACTGGCTCGATCCGGACCCGCCGGACACAACAGCCTGCACCTCTGGGCCGCTCGATTCGGATTCGGCCAACCCACCGGCATCGACTTGCCCGGCGAATCGGCCGGTCGACTGCCCGACCCACCCACTCGACCACTCGTCGCCGAAACCATGCAACTGGCGATCGGACAGGGTCCGATCACAGCCACTCCGTTGCAAGTGGTCCGCATGATGGCCGCGATCGCCAACGGAGGATCACTGGTCACTCCGCATGTCGTTTCCGGCCTCGGACCCGACCACCTGGCACTGGCCACTCGAGCCGAACCCCGGACCACCTCGATCCCCGGACTCTCGAATCATACCCTCGCAACAGTCCGCTCAGGACTCAGACGAGTGGTCCAGGACCCCCAGGGGACCGGCTACAAGCGAGTCCGACTGGCCGGGATCTCGATCGCAGGGAAGACCGGGACGGCCGAGGTCGGTGGGAACCTGGAAGACCACGCCTGGTTCGCCGGGTACGTGCCGGCCGACAACCCCAGGCTCGCCTTCGTTGTCGTACTCGAACACGCCGGCAGCGGTGGCCGAATGGCCGGTCCGCTGGCTCGCCGGTTGGTGCAGTCGATTCAGGACAGCGGCCTGATCGGTTCGTCGCTGACCCAGGCCAAGTAGTCGCCTCGGACACACGCCGATTCCACCGCCAACAGTCCCAACTAGCGGCCCGACCCCTTGGCGACTCACCCGGCGTGCTTCTAGACTCGGGGCATGAGTACTCGAGTGGTTCTGGCAATGAGTGGCGGCGTCGACAGTTCGGCGGCCGCCTGGCTGCTCAAGCAGCAAGGTCACGAAGTGATCGGCCTGTTCATGCGCTCCGGCGTCCACGCCGAAACCAACTGCGAATTGCCCGTCGTCGACAGCCCGGCCGCTCATCGGCAGGGCTGCTGCAGTGCCGCCGACGCCGCCGATGCACGTCGCGTTGCCGATTCGCTCGATATCCCCTTCCATGCACTCAACTTCCAGGACGCCTTCGGACGCATCAAGGACTACTTCGCCGACGAATACCTCGCCGGACGCACGCCCAACCCCTGCGTGATGTGCAACAACTGGCTGAAATTCGGACGCCTGTGGGAGTTCGCTCAGCAAATCCAGGCCACTCATATCGCCTCGGGACACTACGCTCAGGTCGTCCCCGCAAACGAGTCAAACGACCCGACCCAACCACCCACCTCCCTGGCTCTCGTCCGAGGAGCAGACCGCAGCAAGGACCAGTCGTATGTGCTCTTTGGCATCGAACCCGAACTGCTCAAACATGTCCTCTTCCCGGTCGGGCATGCGGCCAAGAGCGAGATTCGTGACACGGCTCAGCAGGCCGGGTTGCAGGTCTTCGACAAACCCGACAGCCAGGAAATCTGCTTCGTGCCCGACAACGACTACGCCGGGTTCCTGAGACGGCATCGAGGCGAACTGGATACGGCCGGGCAGGTGGTCGATACGGCCGGTACGGTCGTCGGCGAACACGACGGGTACGAACGCTTCACCATCGGGCAACGACGCGGACTGGGGATCGCCTTCGGAGAACCACGCTATGTCGTGGCGATTGAACCCGAATCGCACCGCGTCGTTGTCGGCCAACACGAAGACCTGGCCCGGCAGTCACTCGAAGCGGATCAACTGAACTGGATTGTCCAGCAGGCTGGCGACGACCTGCCGCTGAGATGTCGGGCTCAGATCCGCTATCGACACGATGCGGCCGCCGCCACGGTCGAACGCACCGGTGACGACCGTGTGCGAGTCAGCTTCGATGAGCCTCAGTTCGGAGTCGCCCCAGGACAGGCGGTCGTGTTTTACGACTTCCCCGAAAATAACCAGGTACTGGGCGGCGGCTGGATCCTGTAGCCACCAGGGACAGGCACCCGCTATGGGCGTGAGCCAGCCACCAGGCCACTCGCCAACTCCCTCCCCGTCGGCGACTGGAACACCCGCAAGTCGAATTCCCCCACAACACTCAACAGGTGATCAAAAATATCCGCCTGCAATGCCTCGTAAACACCCCAGTCCTTGTCGCAACTGAACACGTAGATCTCGATCGGCAAACCCTCGGCCGAAAGATCCAACTGGCGAACCAACAGCGTCATCTCGTTGTTGATCCCCTCGTGCCGACGCAGGTACGCGACCAGGTACGCCCGAAACGTCCCCAGGTTGGTCAGCCTCCGCCCGTTGATCACCTCCGACGTGTCGATCCCATGTTCCACGTTGTAAGCAGCCACCTCGGCCTGCTTCTCGGCGATGTAGTCCTCGAGCAACGCATACCGTCCGAACCGCTCAATCTGCTCGGGAGTGCAGAAGTGAACGGAGTTCACGTCGATGGAGATCGATCGCTTGATCCGCCGACCGTCCGAATCCTGCATCCCACGCCAGTTCTTGAACGATTCGGAGATGACACTGTAGGACGGCACCGTGGCGATCGTGCGGTCCCAGTTCTGCACCTTGACCGTGGTCAACGAGACAGCAATCACGTCGCCGTCGACTCCATGAGCGGGCATCTCGATCCAGTCACCCACCCGCACCAGGTCATTGACGAAGATCTGGATGCTGGCGACCAGGCCCAGGATCGAATCCTTGAAGACCAGCATCAGCACGGCCGTCAAAGCGCCGATGCCCGCCACCAACCCCGATGGGTCGCGGCCAGTGATCGCCGCAATGCACAAGATCAGACCGACGATCCACAACACCAGCTTCAAGCCGCCGACGAACCCGCTGATCGGGTTGGCTTTTTTGTGATCGAGCGTGTCGTAGATGTCGGCGGCGGCGTTGAGCAGTGCGCTGAGTGACCTGAGTACGACGACGATTAGCCAGGCCGTGGTCAATCGCATCAGCACCACGTCCAACGCCAGGCTGCTGACGAACGGTTCGGCAAATACCGGAGCCGCCAGGTAGAAAATTACCGCCGGCACCAGCCACGCCAGACGGTCGAAGAAACCGCGTTCGACCAACTGATCGTCCCACTTCGTGCGGGTCCGGGCAGCCATCTTGCGGATGATGGCCAAAGTCAGATGCAGGGTGATGTAGTAGGCCAGCCAAGCCACTGCGACGACGACCGCGACGACGGTCAGCTTGGCTGCCCAAACGCCAAACCGGTCGCCCGGCAAGACTCGCTCAAGCCAGCCCAACAGCCCTGTCACCCATTCGGCAGCCGTACCGCTTGTCGGATCGGCCAACAACTGAATATCTGATCGCTCCATCCTCGCTCACCGCCTCCCTGCTTCGTGAGTCTCGCACAGGATAACGAATTGACACCGCGATGTGGCCGGATTCTCGAGAATTCTCGAGGTCAATCGCTCGCCTGGCTTCGCTGGAACTCTCGAGCAATTACCAGGAACGCCAGGTAGTCGTAAAAACCATGAGCCACGATCGGCACCACCAGGTTTCCCTGGCCCGCCAACCCGCTGCTGTCGGGCAACCGATCCACCAAACCAATCACACCCAGGTACACACCCACCAAACCAACCAGCACGGCGTAGGTCCGTGTCACCGGATGCAACAACGCAAACAGCAGATTGCTGCCAAGCAGTGCCACCACGAACCCGATCGCCAACGGCTGGGCCGCATCCGCACCAGCCATCCACGGCTGGATCACACCGCGAAACAACAACTCCTCACACACTCCCGCCAACACCGCCAACACCACCAGGTCGTACCAGCGACACCCCGACAACGGACGACCCAACATCTCGATCAGCATCTCGCGGATCCGACGCAAAGGCGGCCAATCCAGTCTGTAGGTCACGCCGAATGCCAGCAACAACGGACCAGTCGCCAACACGCCCCAGGCGATCGAAGTAACAGTCCATCGGCAGGCCTGCCACGGGTTGATCCCGGACAGCCAACCCAACCCCAACCCGATCAGCAATACGATCAACTCGACAACGACCCCAGCACGCACGAACGTGCGAGGATTGTTCCAGTCAAGACCCTCGCTTGGTGGCATGATCGGCCGATCCAGTCTGTCCGGCTCGTTCATCGATCGTCCGCTTTGTCGGCGCCCGGGTCACTCTTGGTGGCCCCATCCTTTGCGGCTGGCTTCTCGAACACCACGATGTGCTGCCGAGGCAGGATGCCGATCGTCTGCCGGAACTTCAGGCCGAACGCCTTCTGACTGATCTCCGCCTTGACCTGCTTCTCGGTCATCTTGTGTACCAGCAGGATCGGCACCTTGGGATCCTCCATGCGATACTCGACAAACGCCAATCGACCGCCGGGTTTCAGAGTCTTTGAGATCTCGAGGATCATCTCGTAGGGGAACTCGAACTCGTGGTACACGTCGACCATGATCGCCAGGTCGATCGAACCGGCCTTCAGGCGAGGGCTTTTCTGAGTCCCGCGGACGGGGGTCACGTTGGGGATCCGCAGCTTCTTCATCCGTATCTGCATGCGGGCGAGCATCTGAGGCTGCACGTCGACACCCATGACCCCGCCCTCCAGGCCCACGGCCCGAGCCAGCAGTGCCGTCACCACTCCGCTGCCACAGCCGATGTCGGCAACCGTCTGGCCCGGCTGTAACTTCAACGAACGGACCATCAGCATCAACTTCTCTTCACGCTCTCGCTCGGCTCGCTCCAACCAACGAGCTCCAGCTCCGTTGAAGCCGTAACCCATCACCCGGGCAATCTCGCGACCCATGTAGAACTTGCCGATGCCGTTGGGATCGTGGAGCTTGTGGAACGTGTAGCGGAGGTCCTTGGCGGATGTGTTCGCCTTGGGCTTCGACTGAGCCACAACGTTTCCAACGAAGACGGTCGTCGACCAACTGGTGACCGACACAACAACAGCAATTCGGATCCAGTTCATGACTCGTTCTCCAACTCGTTCTCCAACTCGACCTCGGCGTCTTCCGTGTCGGCGTCTTCGGTGTCGGCGTCTTCTTCGACTTCGAGCGAATCGCCGACAGTAGTTTGCCAGTCCGGTTCGTCGAGTGTCTCGGCTTCGTCGACCAGCAGGACGGGAATCCCTTCTCGCACCGGGAAACTCAACCGGCACTCCCCGCCGGTGCACACCAGGCTCTGGTCAACGACAACCAGTTTCGCGTGGCATTCGGGACAGACTATCAGGTCTTCCAGTCGCCCCAGATCAAATCCGCTCATCGTCTCCACCTTACTAAAACCCCCGAGCCGCCTGGATATCCGAAAAATCTCTCAACGAGTAGTCAATGCCGACGTAGTCGAGCACGCGACACAGGCTTCGCAACGCAACACCGATCCCATCGGGACCACTGAACCCACCGAATTGCCCACCTCCCTTGAGATGAGGTTCGACTTCCAGGAAGAAGCCCGGTGCCCCGAGTGCCTGCATCTTGGCCTCGAGTGCAGGCAACCGTCCTTTCAATTCTCTGAGTAGAGTGTCGTGCCCCGAATCGCCGACATCGGCGGGGACGAAGTTCTTAAGTCGTTCTTCGTCGACGGCTCCGGTCCACGTCAGGCTCGGATCAATCGTGTAGTCCTTGATGTGCATCCAGCCGATGTGATCGATCATGTCGACCAGTTCCGAGTGGACCTGTGTGCGGTCCTTGTTCTGAGCGGCCACGTTGCCACCGTCGTAGATGCAGACCATGCCGGGCTGGCCAACCTGCCGACACAGTTCGGCCAGCAACTCGCCGGTCTCACCGATCAGGTTCGGCTCGATCTCCAACCCGTAGACCAACCCGGCCGCACTGGTTCGTTCGACGATTTGCCCCAGTTGATCGACAGCCTGAGGGATCGAGTCGTGCGGGTCGGTCCCCTGGGGGTGGTAGAACGAGAAGCCACGAATCAGCTTGGTGTCGAGTGCCAAGGCAACGCGGATGGTGTCGGCCACTTCGCCGTCGAGGTACTCGTCGAAGGGAACGAAGACGTTGTGCGAGCCGTCGTCGGTGTCGAGTAGCTTGATCTTGCCGATCCGGGCCCCGATCCCCGTAACACTCATGCCGAACTCGGAATGGAGTTCGTTGAGCCGTTTCAGTTCGGCATCGTCGAGCTCCACGACGTGTTTCACTTCACCGGACCCTTCGACGTCGATGAATCGCGGGCTGTAGTACTTCAGGCCGATAGCGGCCATGACCGAGAGTTGTTCGAGAGCAGATTTGTGGTTGGCCGCTTCGTCGGCAAACGCCGAAAGAAACACACGGGGTCGATCGCTCATGATGTTCCTCACCAGATAGCATTCCCAAGCAGCAGCCAAACAGTCTACCTGCCACCATCAGGCCGTCATTGTCGGAACGCACCCCCCCAGACGCAAGACACCCGGGACTGGTTCACCGCTTCTGACCTCCGCTGCCGACTGCTAGACTCGTCACCAAACCGCTCTGCAATCCCAACGGACTCGGCAACACGCATGATCGACCCCATCCAGTTCCCCAACGAAGACCGGTCCAATGCGGCCCGCACCATCATCGGCACCCGCGAACCGGTCGCACTCCGCACGTTCACTCCAACTCAAGCCGTTCTCGCCCGATCGGCCGGGATCTTTCACTGGACCCCCGAAGACCGACGACTCTACGACTACTCGTCCGGTGTCCTCGTCGCCAACCTCGGACACAACCCCAAGTCCTGGCTCGCTCGCTTCGCCGAACTGCTCGGCTGGAACGCCGAAACCCTCGACGGTGGACCGGGCTACGCCGAAACACTCACACTGACCGCATACAACGCAGTCACAGAAATCGAAGCCGCCGCCGTCGAGAAACTGCTCGAGAACGTCGCCGCCAGCCCCGGTGGAGAACGACTCGATTCGGTCTGCTGGGCCGCCTCGGGTTCCGAAGCCGTCCAGAAAGCTATCTGGGCCTGCCTCCACCTCAGGCCACAACGAGACACGATCCTCGCCACTCGCTATGGCTTCCACGGCAAGAAAGGCCTGGCCGGAGCCGTCACCGGTTGTGAAACCGATCACGACCGTGACCCTCGCGTCCGATTCATCAGCTTCCCCATGTCCGATTGCGACGACTACTCCGGCTACGGACAAGACATCGACCTGGCCCCCTACCAACAGGAACTCGATCAACTCTGGGACGAACTCGGCGAATCGATCGGCACGCTGATCACCGAGCCGTACCTCGGCGGAGGCGGCAGCTATCACCCGCCGCCAGCCTACCTCCAACTGCTCGAGTCCTTCTGCCGCGAACACGATATCCTGCTGATTCTCGATGAGGTTCAAGCCAACTTCGGTCGCACCGGACGGATGTACGCATTCGAAAAGTATGGCATCACACCCGACCTGGTCGCCCTGGGCAAAGGACTCGGCAACGGCATTCCCGTCAGTGCCGTCGTCGGACGCAGCGATGTGCTCGGTAGCCTCAACTACGGCGAAGCCTCCGATACATGGAGCGCCAACCCGATCAGTTGTGCCGCCGTCATCGCCACCATCGAAGCCTTCGAAAACTCCGACGTCCTCGAAAACACCCGACAACTCGAACCCCTGTTCCTCGAACAACTCGGACGACTCAAACGAACCGGTGTCATCTGCAAGGTCCGGGGCGAAGGCATGGTCTATGGCATCGAATGTGCCGACGTCGGCTCCACCAATGCCGCCGATGTGGCCAACGCCATTGTCGAAGCCTGCTACCTCGGACGCGACGAACCGGACGGGATTCACCTACTCGGACCACTCGCCGGCACAGTGCTGAGAATCAGCCCGCCGATGACCATCACCGAAGACCAGGCCCGCGAGTCACTCGAACTGCTCTACCGCATCGTTGACCAGGTCGGACAGTCGCTCGCCAATTGACTCTCGCATTGACGAAACCCCGCTTTTCCCCGATTATCTCGCGATTCCGAGCCCCTCGAAACCGCACCCCTCACAAGGCCCCCGCAGGCCTTGAACGATGAAATCATCACCCAAAGACCAGCGCAAACCCGATCGACTCGTCGCCGCACGTCTCGAAAAACTGCAAAAGATCAAGGACCTGGGACTCGACCCCTGGGGCCAACGATTCGACGACCACATCCCGATCGCAGAAGCACGCGACAAATGCCCCGACGAACCGGGGCTCGATGGAGACATGGTCCGAGTCGCCGGACGGATCATGCTCCGCAACAACCGCGGCAAACTGAAGTTCTACCACGTCCAGGACTTCACCGGACGCATCCAACTGATGGTCTCGCGAGGTGATCTCAGCGACGAGACGTGGGAACTGATCGGCGCCCTGGACCTCGGCGACCTGATCGGTATCGACGGGACGCTCAGAGTCTCAAATACCGGCGAAAAAACCATCTTCGCCAATTCACTCACCATGCTCTGCAAGTCGCTGGCTCAACCTCCCGAAAAGTTCCACGGAGCCAAAGACACCGAGATGCTGCTCAGGCAGCGGTCGATCGACCTGATCTACAACGACGGAGTGCTCGATCGCCTGCTCCGTCGCACGCGAATCATCCAGTCCATCCGCCAGACACTCGTCGACGAAAACTTCGTCGAAGTCGAAACTCCAGTCCTGCACGCCGTGGCCGGAGGAGCCGCCGCGAGACCGTTCACCACCGAACACAATACGCTGGGGATCGACCTGTTCCTGAGAATAGCGCTCGAATTGCACCTCAAACGACTGATGGTCGGAGGCGTCGAGCGGGTGTTTGAAATCGGACGAGTGTTTCGCAACGAGGGCATCGATGCGACGCACAATCCCGAATTCACCATGCTCGAACTCTACCAGGCCTACGGCGACTATCGCTCGATGATGGACCTCACCGAGAAGATCGTCGTCAACGCCGCAGACATGCTCGGCGACGGCATGGTCCTGCCATGGGGTGACCAGCAAGTTGACTTCACTCCGCCCTGGCCACGAAAGACCTACGCCGAACTGTTCCGAGAACACGCAGGCTGCGATGCCGGCGATACCGAAGCCGTCGCCGAAATCGCCAAACAACTCGAAATCGATACCCAGGGCGTCCACCCCGATGTCGTGCTCAACAAGGTCTTCGAAGAAACCGTCGAAGATGCCCTCGTCGGACCCGTCTTCGTCATCGACTACCCCGCCAGCCTCTGCCCACTCACCAAACGAAAAACCGATGACCCCGAAATCGCCGAACGATTCGAACTGTTCATCCACGGTATGGAACTGGCCAACGCCTACACCGAACTCAATGACCCACTGCTCCAGGATGAACTCTTCCGCACTCAACTCGATGGCCTCGACGATGAAGACTCGATGGCCAAACTCGATACCGAATTCCTCGAAGCACTGAAAATCGGGATGCCGCCCGCCGGAGGACTCGGAGTCGGAGTCGATCGACTCGTCATGCTGCTCACCAACAGCCGCTCGATCCGAGACGTCATCTTCTTCCCACTGCTCAGACCCGAAACTCAACCCAATGCGAAATCCTCGGAACCCAATCCGAAAATGAACGACCAGTCGGACGAAGTGACCAAGACAAACTCGACCGGATAGACCACACTACTCCAAAACAACGTCGGCAAAGGACTGCCATGTACAAGCTCCAGCTCTGCCTCCGCTACCTGCGGACTCGCTGGATCGCGATGGCCAGCATCGTCAGCGTGATGCTCGGCGTCGCCACCATGATCGTCGTCAATAGCGTCATGGCCGGCTTCGCAACCGAAATGCGCGAACGCATCCACGGGATCCTCGCCGATATCGTCGTCGAAACTCACACACTCGACGGCGACCCCGATGCCAATCAACGCATGACGGAGATCATGGAAGTGGCCGGCGACTACGTCGAAGCCATGACCGCCACGGTCGAAGTCTACGGCATGATCAGCTTCAAGTACCGCGGACAAGTCATCACGCGACCCGTCACACTGATCGGCATCGACCCGGAAACCAAAGGCAAAGTCAGCCCGCTGGTCACCAACCTCTCGTCGTTCACCTCCGGCCGACGCATGGGACTGGCACTCAACGAACAAGACGACTCGACCTGCACCGTCAAAGACGTCCTCCAACACAGCCCCGCCGACAACGCAGGCTTTCAGGCCGGAGACCGGATCGCTCGATGCAATGGCACCCTCGTCGACAACACCAAACAACTCGCCGAACAACTCAAGAACGCGATCCACCTGAAAATACTCGAATTCCAAGTCCTCCGAAACAACCAGTCACTCGACCTCACACTCCCCGTCCCCAGCCCCTCCTGGGATCTCACAGCACAGGCCCGGGGACACCGAAGCCTGATGGTCGAACTCGAACAACGACGACTGCAATGGAATCAACCTCAACCCGTCCTACCCGCCAACAACACTCAACCCCTCACACCACAGCAAACATCACCCAACCTCGACGCACCGCCTGACCTCGACGCACCGCCTATCGACCTCGCACCAGCCGTTCCACCCTCACTCCGCAGCTTCGATCAAATCGACATCCCGCCCACCCGGACTGCCGAACCGATCGAGTTGGCCGATCCGGCGGATCCGCTACCGGCCAAAGTCTACATCGGGGCCGGGCTGATCGAGTTTCCGATCGAAGACAAGGAGACGGGTGAAATTCGACTCGAACGGATGGTGCTGGCCGGCGAGGACGTCCGCATCACAACCGTGTCGGCCGGGCGACCTCCCGAACCGCGACACTTCACCGCCACCGTCGTCGACGTGTTCAAAAGCGGCATGAGCGAATACGACTCGAACCTCGTCTTCTGTAATATCGAACAACTGCAGAAGACGCGCGGCATGATCGACCCGTCGACCGGCGACCGAGCCGTCACCTCGATCCAAGTCAAACTCAAGGACTTCGAAGACGCCGATGTCGTCGTCGAACGACTCAGAGCCGCCTTCCCCGCTCACATCTACTCGGTCCGTACCTGGCAACAGAAACAAGGACCGCTGCTGGCCGCCGTCGAACTCGAAACCGGGATCCTCAATATCCTGCTGTTCCTGATCATCGCCGTCGCCGGATTCGGTATCCTCGCCATCTTCTACATGATCGTCGTCGAAAAGACCCGCGATATCGGAATCCTCAAAGCCCTCGGAGCCAGCCGACATGGAATCATGTCCATCTTCCTCGGCTATGGACTCGCACTGGGTGTCGTCGGGAGCAGCGTCGGAGTCGTGCTGGGACTGACCTTTGTTCACTTCATCAACGAAATCGAAGATGGCATCACCTGGGTGCTCGGCCGTAAAGTCTTCGACGAAACGATCTACTACTTCCCCGAAATCCCCACCGCCGTCAGCCCCGTTACCGTCAGCTGCGTCGCCTTCGGAGCAATCCTCATCGCCGTACTCGCCAGCATCCTGCCCGCTCAACGAGCTGCTAAACTCCACCCCGTACAAGCCCTCCGCTACGAGTGAACTCGAAAGACTCCTCACCCATGAGTACACCGCCACCGCCACCGCCAACCTCTGACGTCAGTCAGCAGGCCCGTGATGCCTGGGCCACGGCCGTCGCGAATCCGACACCCTCGGCGATCAATCCGTCGGAAACCCGAGACTGGAGCCCGTTGGCACAGGTCTCCACCCCCACCAACCAGACCCCACGGCTGAGCTGCGTCGCTCTCGAAAAGTCCTACCGCAAGGGTGACCTCAATATCCCCGTCCTGCGTGGCGTCGATCTGGATCTCGCACCCGGAGAGTTTCTCTCGGTCGTCGGCCAATCCGGATCTGGAAAAAGTACGCTGCTGCATGTCCTCGGCCTGCTCGATGCCCCCAGCGTCGGCGAAGTGCATTGCGACGGACGCCGAATTGACAACCTCAAGGAACGGCAACGCGACACGCTCAGAAATCACAACTTCGGCTTCATCTTTCAATCCTATCACCTGTTGCCCGAGTTCACTCTGCTCGAAAACGTCGTCGCCCCACTGGCCATTCGCTACTCGACTCTCACCTGGTGGCGACACCGACGAAGCATCCACGAACAGGCTCACGAGATCATCGACAAGGTCGGACTCGGCCACCGGGTCAAGCACCGGCCGAGTGAGTTGTCTGGAGGCGAAATGCAGAGGGCGGCGATTGCCCGGGCACTGATCGGGCAACCGCGAGTGCTCTTGGCCGACGAGCCAACCGGTAATCTCGATTCCTCAACCGGCCAGGAAATCATGTCGCTTTTGGCCAGCTTGAACGAGCTTCAGCAGCTGACTATTATTATGGTCACTCACGACGAACGGATCGCCTGTCGGGCTCACCGCATCGTTCGACTCGATGAGGGTCGAGTCGAAACGGTGAACCAGGCTGCGTAGCGGGCCTCATGCGATGACCAAACAGGTCCACATCAACGGCTCGCTCGTTCCCGCCGAAGACGCCACCGTTAGCGTCTTCGACCACGGACTGCTCTACGGTGACGGTGTCTTTGAAGGCATCCGAGTCTACGGGGGGAACGTGTTCCTGCTGACCGAACACGTCGATCGACTCTTCGAAAGCGCCCAGGCCATCCGCCTCGAAATCCCGCTCTCCAAGGAACAAGTCGCCAAGGCGGTCGGCGAAACCGTCTTGGCCAACTCGATCGACGACGGCTACGTCCGATTGGTCGTCACCCGCGGAGCCGGCACGCTAGGACTCGATATCCGTAAGACCGCCAACCCGGCCGTGATCATCATCGCCGACACCATCACGCTCTACCCGCCCGAAATCTACGAAAACGGGATGCCGCTGGTCACCGCCAGCACGATTCGTAATCACCCCGGTGCACTCAACCCCCGTATCAAATCACTCAACTACCTCAACAACATCCTCGCCAAGATCGAAGGCACCGACGCCGGTTTCGTCGAAGCCCTGATGCTCAACCACAAGGGCGAAGTCGCCGAATGCACCGGGGACAACATCTTCATCATCAAGAATGGCCTGATCCAAACACCACCCACCGAAGCTGGCATTCTCGAAGGACTCACCCGAAACCACGTCATCCAGCTGGCTCGAGATGCCGGACACCAAGTCCTCGAATCAGCCTTGGTCAGACACGACATCTACACGGCCCAGGAATGCTTCCTGACCGGAACAGCCGCCGAAGTCATCGCCGTCATCAGCCTCGATGGACGCACCATCGGCAACGGATCGCCCGGCCCCATTACCCGGGACCTGATGGCCCGGTTCCGACAACTGACCCGCGGCTAACGACCACCTTTTTTCTTCTTCGCCGCCGCACGCTCGCGGGCATCGGCCAGCACGCCCTCGGGATCGTCCAGGAACGCGTCCCGGCAACCGCTGCAACACACCCAGTACGTCTTGCCCTTGTACGTCACCTTCGACGTGCCCTTGCCCTCGGTCACAATGCACAGCGGACCGATGTTTGCCGTCGCCAATCGCGTTCCCGATCGAGTGAAACCGATACCGGCCACTCGGGAATAAAACGTGCTGCCCTGACGACGACGCTCGTGAAGCATCAGCATTCGCTTGCTGTTCAATGTGCGAATCGTCAACCGGTGCACCTGCTGCTTGAGGTCCACCCCCGTTTCCAGAACCAGGACACCGCCGGAACCCGACTTCCCGCGGTAACTGCGACGCGTCTTGTCGGCCATCGTGGCCTCGAGTGTGAACATCCCCGTGTTCGAGCTGTAACCAAACAACCCGTCGACGATCAGCTTGCTCGCAGGCGACAGGAATCGGATGGCCGTCGACTTGGCTGACGTGCTGGCCTTCGACTTGGCCGCTGACTTGGGCTGCCGCTTGAGAACAGGTTTGTCGGTCTGGAACTGCCAGGTCCAACTGGCCTTTTCGCTCCACGCCCCCGAGGACGAACCGCGACGCGGCTGCCCGACTCCACGCCAGCCACCAATCATCGGGTTGAACCGCTTCAATGCCTCGCGTGATGCCAACACCGGACTCGTCTCGGTTTCCGATTGAACCCGAGACGTGCCCAAACAGGCGACGATCGCAAACAGCATGACAAGCAGAATCGAGAGTCGAGACATCTGGTGTGAATCTCCAAGACCTGAAACCCTACCGCTTAGGATACCACGCTCGCACAGTCTTGGGACATACGCCCGGCTCATCTTGACCCCCCACAAAGCGGTTCCTACATTACCGCCCCCCTGCCCACTCCCTGCCCACTCCCTGCCCACCGCACTTCATCCCCCCACGCCGGACTCAGCCGAATGGACTCGCAACAACCCGCGGCCCGTCCGCCCGTCCCGTTCATCGACCTGTCGGCTCAGCACAAGCCGATCGCCGACGAGATGCTCGAAGCGATTGCCCGAGTAATCGAAAGCGGTCAGTTCATCCTGGGTGACGAAGTCGCTGCGCTCGAGACCGAGATCGCCTCGTTCTGCGACGCACGCTACGCCATCTCCTGCAACTCGGGCACCGACGCACTGGTGCTCTCGCTGATGGCACTAGGAGTCGGACCGGGGGACGAAGTGATCACCAGCCCGTTCACATTTTTCGCGACGGCCGGAGCGATTCACCGGGTCGGAGCCACACCGGTGTTCGCCGACATCGAATCCGATGGGTTCAACATCTGTGCCAAATCGGCCGCGGCGGCGATCAACGACAAGACCCGAGCCATCATCCCCGTGCACCTGTTCGGCCAAACCGCCGACATGGAACCCCTGTGGCGACTGGCCGCGCTGCACGACATCCCCTTGATCGAAGACGCCTGCCAGGCAATCGGGGCCCGCTACCAGGGCCGCCAGGCCGGAGTCCTCGGCACGATGGGCTGCTTCAGCTTCTTCCCGACCAAGAACCTCGGCGGAGCCGGTGACGGTGGCATCATCACACTCGACGACCAGGCACTCGCCAATCGATTGGCTCAACTTCGTGTCCACGGCGACACCGGCGGCTACCACCACATCGCCGTCGGCTTCAACAGCCGACTCGATGCCATCCAGGCCGCCATACTCAGAATCAAACTGAAACGGCTCGACGAATGGACCGAGCAGCGAATCGAATCGGCAGCCCATTACGACCGATTGATCGATGCCCGAGGACTGGGCCACTGGATCTCGCGGCCGCAGGCCGACGAGACCTGCCGACACGTCTACAACCAGTACACGATCCGTGTGCCGGCCTTCGAACGAGACGACATCCTGAGTTCGCTGAGGGACGATGGCATTGGCTGTGCCGTCTACTACCCCAAGCCATTGCACCTGCAACCCTGCTTCAAATCGCTGGGCTACTCGATCGGATCGCTGCCGGCAGCCGAAGCGGCCGCCGCCGAAGTGATCAGCTTGCCAATCGCACCAGGCATCAAAGCGGCAGCCCGTGAACAGGTCATCGAGCGACTGGCCGCAGCCTGCGAAAACCAGACCGCCTACTCCACCCGACGCGCCGCGTAACCTGACTGCGACTGGCTCTCCCGCCTCCTTGACGCGAAACCCACACATCGCGTCCAACCGCCTGTAACGGTCACAACGACCGATCGGGCTTGCCATCTTACCCAACCGGACACCAACACCGGTTTCCCTCCGACACGACCCAACACCTCACCCGCCACCGCCCTCGCCACGCGGTAGACTTCCTTCGGATAAGCTCCCGTGCCGAAGGTCTACCACAATGCTCACTCGCAAAAGACACCTCACAACAGCTGCAGCCTTCCTGCTCGCCACACTCGCACCACTGGCACTTCTCGCCGACGAGAAACCGGCAAGCAAGACGGCAGTCGACACCGCAGTCGAGGCCGAAGCCGAGGCCGCAGCCAAGGCCGAAGCCTCTGCCGAAGCCTCTGCCGAAGCCGATACCGCTGCCAAAGCCGCTGCCGAAGCCGAAGCCGAAGCCGAAGCCGAAGCCGCAGCCGAAGCCGCAGCCCAAGCCGCCCAAGCCGCCCAGGAAGCCGCAGCTCAAGCCGCCCAGGAAGCCGCTCGCGCTGCCGCTGCCAAACAGGCCGAGATCGAACGAGATCGGTCGGCGACGGCCGTGGCACTGAACTACTGCCGGGCCGCGTTTCATCGCATTCGCAAGCACCCGACCAAGGATGTGATGGTCCAGGAACAAACACAGATCCTCAACAACCTCAATCTCAGCGGAGTCGCCGACCGCGAAGTTATTCAGCTCTACACCGCTGTGCTCGAAGAAATCCACCTGGTGTATGTGGCCGAAAAGGAACGTACGATTTTCGAGACTCGGCACCGACGCGAGTTTCACCAGCGACTCTTCGCCAACGCACTGCTGTTCGGATCGGAAGTGGCCACGGCTCAGTTTGTCGGAGCGGTCCGGACCGGTGCCAACAGCTGGTGGGACTACCGAGCCACCGAGTTCAAGAAGGAAAACGACACGCTGAAGGTCGAGAAGGTCCGGCTGAAAACTGTCGTCAGCAAATCGTCCACCTTCCTCGATACGCTCTGGCAGATGGCTCGCAAGAAACAGATTCCCGACGAATGGCTGATCCGAGGCACCGATCTCGATCGACTCGAAGCGGCCATGAGACTCCCCAAGCCGCGGCAGCGACTCAGGGTGCTCAAGCGGATGGAACGCTTCATGACACACTACCCTCCCTACTGGTACTACGTCGCACGGACACAACAGCAGATCGGACAACTCTTCGCCGCCCTGCAGACCTACGACCGCATGAACGAAATCGCCGTCGGGCACTTCCGCAACGACGAACTGCTCGCCACAGGATTGGCCAACCAGGCCATGATCCAGGCTCACCTCGGACAACCCACCGCACCACTGACCGCTATGAAAGCTCTCGACGCCTCCCTGGGCTGCTGGCAAGCCAACCTGATCTGTGCCCGCGTGCTGGCTGACACCGGTCAGCCCGACCGGGCCGAAGACGCCATTCTCGCCAACCTCGACACCAAACTCGAACGACACCGTAGCCTCGTTCACCTGCTCTCGCTGTACTACCGTCGAGGCGACCTGCAGAAAATCGCTTCGCGACTCAATGACCCGGCCGTCTGCCACGACCTGCCGGTGTCGGTGCTGCTGAGATGCGCGTCGCGACTCGATCCGGCCGACGTCCCCGACACCGTCAATCGACAACTGGTCAGTTCGCTGCAAGTGGTCCCGCGACGCGTCTTTGGAGCCGATGACATCGTCATCACCGCCACCGGTGGCTGGCAACTCGGCGAAGCACGACTCGTGCTCTCGCTCGACGGAAAAACTTCCAACGTCCGACCCACACTCACCAAACACAACGGCCAAATCGTCGCCACCTTTTCCAGGGTCGCCGAGTTCGGCAACCCGCTGGTCGCCACAACCAAGCCACCCGTCGCCTCGTTGACGCTCCAATACGCCGACACGCCGCGAGTACGACTCGTGCTCGGAGGCGATCAGGCCCCGGTGACCGACGTCCAAAACAACCAGCAACGTGGACTCAGAATCACCTCCGTCCAATTCGACTCGCTTCACCTCTCTCTCGTCGCCGACGCCGGACGTTGATTCCCAGTCACTGGTTCGCGACAGTTGAGGATCCGCCGACCAAAGAGCCGTGTCGTTGCCATGACCGATCCCGATCCGATCCTGCCCGTGCTCACCACCAGTCGGAACTCACTCTGCGGACTCTCCGATGACCGCATCGCCGACTGGTTGGCACGGCACGACCACCCGGCCTACCGCGCCGAACAACTCAGACAGTGGATCTACCGCCGACGGGCCGAGTCGATCGACGAGATGACCGACCTGCCCGGCCCGCTCCGAAAACAACTCGCCGCCGACTTCGACCTCTTCAGCGGAACCATCCGCCGCCATCAAGTCGCCAGCGACCGCACCGAAAAACTGCTCGTCGAACTGGCCGATGGGAAGCAGGTCGAGTGCGTGTTGATGCGAGAATCGAGCCGCTGGACCGTCTGCGTCAGTACCCAGGTCGGCTGTGCCATGGGGTGCGTCTTCTGTGCCAGCGGATTACTCGGCCTCGACCGCAATCTCACCGCTTCGGAAATCCTCGAACAAGTCCTCAGACTCACACGCCGACTCGAACCCGACGAACGCCTGACCAACATCGTCGTGATGGGGATCGGCGAACCCCTGGCCAACCTCGAACCCTTGCTCGAAGCTCTCGAATTCGTCCACGCCGACGACGGACTCGGTCTCAGCCCACGACGTATCACCATCTCGACGGTCGGACTGCCAAACGGGATCCGTCAACTCGCCGAGATTGGCCGGCCCTACAACCTGGCCGTCTCGCTGCACGCACCCAACGATGAACTCCGCAACCGACTCGTACCGGTCAACAACCAGATCGGCATCGCCGCCATCCTCGAAGCGGCCGACGAGTACTTCCAACTGACCGGACGGCGAGTCACCTACGAGTACGTGCTGCTGGCCGAAACCAACGACCAGCCACGACACGCCCGGCAACTGGCCGCACTACTGGGCAACCGCAACGCACACGTCAACCTGATCCCCATGAACAGCGTCGACGTGCTGCCATGGAACTCGCCAGCTGCACCACAGACAGAACGCTTCGCCACGATCCTCGACGAGGCCGGAGTCGCCACGACCGTGCGGAAACGAAAAGGTGCCGATATCGACGCCGCCTGCGGCCAACTGAGACTCGAGAACTCAACGACGTGAACTCAGAGAGAAAGGAAGGGGTTGGAGAGCCCCGAGTGAGTTGACTCCTGCCAAAATGACAGCCACAATGGACGATCCAGACAACGCAGGCGGGTTTTGGCATACGAGCCAATTCCAAGAAAAAGGACTCAAGAGAAGACGACGACACGACTTAGAGTTTCCTGACCGTTTGGGCACGGAGTTCGCAATATCGCAGGCGTCTCGGATCGTATTCGGGAACCGACGACACACTCGCCTCGGCGGTGGTCACGAGCGAACGACATAGGGTAAGCAGCGCAAGAGATACTGAAGAGGAGACGATCGGATGGCCAAGAAGCAGGGCATCAACATAGTTCCCCTGGGTGACCGGGTAGTGGTACGACGCGAGTCGGCCGAAGAAACAACCGCTGGCGGCATCGTGCTACCCGATGCGGCTCAGGACAAACCCCAACGTGGCGAAGTCGTTGCCGTGGGCGACGGGTACGTCAAGTCAGACGGCGACAAAATCGCGCTGACGGTTCAGGACGGCGACAAGGTGATCTTCAGCTCCTACGCCGGTGATGAGATTCAAATCGGTGACCAGGAACTACTGTTGCTCCGCGAGAGCGACATCCTGGCAACCTACTAGAACCTCTGGCCTCACAGCCATCACGCAACAAGACAAAAATCCATCAGAGACAGCCTCTTAGAGGAGTGATAGAGCCATGGCAAAGATGCTTGCCTTCGACCAGGACGCCCAAGAAGCGATGCGACGTGGAGTCAGTAAACTGGCTCGAGCAGTCCGAGTCACCCTGGGGCCACGCGGCCGCAACGTGATCTTGGAAAAGAGTTTCGGATCGCCGACGGTGACCAAGGACGGCGTCACGGTGGCTCGAGAGATCGAGTTGAGTGACAAGTTCGAGGACATGGGTGCCCGAATGGTCAAGGAAGTCGCCAGCAAGACGTCCGACGTCGCCGGTGACGGTACCACGACCGCGACAATCATGGCCGAAGCTATCTACAACGAAGGTCTCAAGGCCGTCGTCGCCGGAGTCAGCCCGATCGAGATGAAGCAGGGCATGGACCAAGCGGTCGAAGACATTGTCGAGAACCTCCGCAAGATGGCCACCAGTTGCAGTACCGCCAAGGCCGTCGCACAGGTCGCCACCGTCGCCTCGAACGGCGACGCCCAAATCGGCCAGATCCTCGCCGACGCCATGGACCAGGTTGGCAAGGATGGCGTGATCACCGTCGAGGAAGGCAAGAGCCTGACGACCGACTGCGAGCAACTCGAAGGCATGCAGTTCGACCGAGGCTACCTGTCGCCATACTTCGTCACCGATCCACAGTCGATGGAAGCCGTCTACGAAGACGCCTACGTGCTGATCCACGAAAAGAAAATCACCAACGTCAAGGATCTCGTCCCAGTCCTCGAAAAAGTCGTCAACGCCGGTAAGCCGCTGTTGATCGTCGCCGAGGATATCGAGGGCGAAGCTCTGGCCACGCTGGTCATCAACAAGCTCCGCGGCACGTTCAAGTGCGTCGGAGTCAAGAGCCCCGGTTACGGCGACCGCCGCAAGGCGATGCTGCAGGACCTGGCCATCATGACCGGCGGTACAGCGATATTCGAAGACCTCGGTATCCAACTCGAAAATGTTCAACTCACCGACCTTGGCTCTGCCAAGAAACTCATCATCGACAAGGACAACACGACGGTGATCGAAGGCGGAGGTGCCTCGAAGGACATCAAGGCTCGGATCGACCAGATCCGCCGCGAACTCGAGAACTCCACCAGCGACTACGACCGCGAGAAACTCGAAGAACGAGTTGCCAAGCTCAGCGGCGGCGTGGCACAGGTCAACGTCGGAGCTGCGACCGAGAGTGAAATGAAGGAAAAGAAGGCTCGTGTCGAAGACGCACTCTACGCAACGCGTGCGGCGGTCGAAGAAGGCATTCTGCCCGGTGGCGGAGTCGCACTGCTCAGATCTTCGGCAAGTTGCTCGAAACCCAAGGGACTCAGCCACGGTCAAAAAACTGGCTACAACATCATCCTGCGTGCCTGCCGAGCCCCTCTGACTCAGATCGCCGACAACGCCGGAGTCGATGGCAGCGTGATCTGCGAGAAGGTCAAGGAACTCGAAGGCAACCACGGCTACAACGCCGCGACCGGTAAGTTCGAAGACCTGGTCAAGTCGGGTATCATCGACCCGACCAAGGTCACTCGCATCGCACTCCAGAACGCAGCCAGTGTCTCGACCCTGCTGCTGACCAGCGATGCCCTGATCGCCGAAATGCCCAAGGACGGCGGCCCCACCGGCGGCGACGACTCGATCTACTAGGCACCACCCCCCTCCGGGGGGCGTGTCTGCTCCGGAACACGCTAGGCCCAAGGCGGTCGCGGGCCAGCGTACTGGAAATACGTGCACTCGATCGGACCGTTGTACAGCTTCCGACGCCGCACCTGCCCGCCGCGTCCCGATTTGGCAGCAAAGATCTTCTCGAATTCGCTGTGAGCGGAAATCGCGTACACGCTCCATGTCTCCAACTTCCGTGCCAAACGGCCCAAGTCGCCGTAGAGCACCTCGGCCTCGGACAGCTCACCCATCCGCTCGCCATATGGTGGATTCGTCACCACGCAACCGTACTTATCACGTGACTCGAAATCGGCCACCGACAGTTCCTGGAACTCGATTCGACTCTCGACTCCCGCCGTCTTGGCATTCTGCCGAGCCAGCTTCAGTGCCTTCGGATTGATGTCTCCACCCAGTATCCGCACATCCGGCGGCTCGACCGCCAAGTCGGCGGCTTCGGCCCGAGCGTCCTGCCAGGCACTGCCACTTTCGGGACCTGCCAATCGAGTCCACTCTTCGGCCAGGAAACCTCGGCCTAGGCCCGGAGCCCTGTTGGCCGCCATCCAGGCCGCTTCGATCAGGATCGTCCCGGTCCCGCAACAGGGATCGGCCAGCACACGACCTGGTTCCCAGTAGCTCAGTTGCAAGAGAGCAGCAGCGAGAGTTTCACGCAGCGGAGCACCGCCGGTCAGGATCCGGTAGCCGCGGCGATGCAGACCGCGGCCGGTGGTGTCCAGTGCCACGGTCACCTGGTCGCGACGAACCGTGACAACGATCGGAATCTCTGCCCCTGTCTCGTCGAACCACTCACGCGACCAACGCCGTTTCAAGGCTTCAACGACGGCTTTCTTGGTGATCGCCTGAGTATCCGGTTCGCTGTGGAGCTGCGAACGAACGCAGCGAGCTCGGACCGGAAAACTCGAATCCTCGGTCAACCACTCGCACCAGGGCAACTCGACCACCTGGTCGAACAGTTCGCCAAAATCAGTCGCCTCGAAACTGCCCAACTTGATCAGCACACGATCGGCCGAACGCAACCAGAGATTGGCCCGCGCCACGGCAGTCGCATCGCCACAAAACTCGACACGCCCGTCACTCACTGTACGCTCGCTGTAACCCAGAGACTCAAGTTCCCGAGAAACAACAGCCTCCAGACCAAAGGCACTCGTGGCAATCAGCTGCAGCGATTCCATCCGACGTGTGCCCTCTCCTAAATAATCCCGTGCAGCGGACCACCAGCGACGGCCAACTGATCCACGCGACGAGTCACTTCGAGGTCTTCGACCAACGGCGGAGCATGACCCGGCTTCGTGCGGGCGTCAATCACGATCGAGCCGCGACAACCCCAGTGCTTGGCTTCGACAAACGCATCAACGCCGTGGACATCCGCGGCCGGGTTCGACCGAGTGAACGTCACCCACAGAAAATTCTCGAGCGATCGCGTGGCAAATCTCGCATCGTCCACCAACACCACCGACGGAAAACCATTGACCGGGTGATCTCCAGTACACGAGTCAACCAGCAGATCGACATCGTCCGACGCCAATCCACTCGTGACCTCCGGACCCTCGATCACCAACACACCCGGCATCGCAACCCGCACATCGACAAAACTCGCCGGCAAACTCAACCCCGCCGGGACCTCGATCGGCAACTCACGTCGCACCCGGCCCGCAGCCGCCAATACCAGCTTCGAACCCTCGTTCAATCCGCCACCCGTGTAGTCGAGCGTGTCGATGGTGGTCGACGTCTGGAAATGCAGATCACGCTTCGGATCGATCCGCTCGAGCACGTGACGGAACATCGCCACGATGTCGTTGATGTCCAGCTGAGGATTGTCTTCTCGCGCAGCGATCAACATGTACTTCGCCAACGACAACTGCCCCTGGCCCAGGATCGCGTTGGCACACGTCAATAACTCCATCGGCCGACGCTCACCCGCATACGGCACGTACCGCTCGCTGCCAATCGCCAGCAACAAGGGATGAACTCCCGAGGCATCCACCGCGTGCACCGCATGCACGCCCGGTACCACCGTCGGGATCGCCGGACCGGTCAACTCATGAATGATCTCGCCAAACGACGTGTCCTCCTGTGGAGGCCTCCCCACTACCGTGAACGGCCACACCGCGTCGCGACGGTGATACACCCGCTCGACTCGCATCACCGGAAAATCGTGAGCCAAGCTGTAATAACCCAGGTGATCTCCAAACGGACCCTCGGGCAACAACCGGTCGGGATCGATCGTCCCAACCAAACAGAAATCCGCTTCCGCCGGGATCGGCAACGCATCGCCTACACAGGCCAACCGCACCCGCCGACCTCCCAATGCTCCGGCAAATGCCAGTTCGGGCAGGTTCTCGGGCAACGGCATCACCGCGGCCAAGGCCATCACCGGAGGCCCACCAACCGCTACGGCCACTCGCAATGGCTCACCCCGCTCGATCGCCGACGCATGGTGAATCCCGATCGTACGATGGATCTGGTAGTGCATTCCGACCTCGGCGTCCCTCCGATACTCGCCCCCGGACAACTGCACTCGATACATGCCAAGATTCGAATGTCGCCAACCCGGCCGACAGGGGTCCTCGGTGTAGACCTGGGGCAGCGTGATGAAGGCACCCGCGTCGTCGGGCCAGTTGCGCACCGACGGCAGGTCCGACACCGTCGTCGTGCACTCGGTCACCGGACCGCGACCCAATAACTTCGGACGCAACGACCAGGCCGTTGACAACAAACCCAGGCTCGACAGCGGACTCCGCAATGCCGACACCGGGTCACCCTTCAACTCGATCAGCCGCCTGACACGCTCCAACGTGTCGCGAAACAGGAACCGCGTTCGCTCGTGAGTGCCGTAAAGATTCGACACCAATGGGAAACGACAGTTCTTGACGTTCGAATAGTAAATCGCAGGACCACCCGACGCGTACACCCGCCGCTGGATCTCTGCCACCTCAAGATCGCCGTCCACCAACTTGTCGATCCGGACCAATTGGCCCGTCCGATCCAAATCCGCCAGACACTGCTGCAGGTTCCGATACCCCATGACCCTGTTGTAACGCCACCCGACTTTGTAGTACCACCCAACATCAAACAGCCGCTTGACCAAAGCCGCTCTCGCCCACCCCGCATCAGATCGACATCGTGACCACAGCCATCAATGCCCTGTTGCTGCTGGCATGGTACGCCGGTCACTGTGAGTTGTGGACAGGCTGGCTGAATCGCATCTATGCCAAACCCTGGTCACGTCGCCGCCTGAACCGCTGGCGACGGTGGCACGACTGGTCGCTGCTGCTGGGCCCCGTCGTCCTCGTCGGATGGATCGGTCTCTGGAGTCCGGCAGTCCTCCTGGGCGGCGATTGGATCGACATGGACTGGCCCGCGACGGTCTATGCCGCAGCCTGCACAGCGGGCTTCGCCTCACTGGTGACTCGTTCAGCCTGGAAACAACTCGCACCACGACCCGCAGCATTCCTCAGCCACAACTCACACGTACTCGACCTCGCCGAACAACTCGGAGGACGACCGATCGGCGACGGACGACACCAGGGCATGGCCCGCCTGCCCTGCAATCAGGCCTTTGAACTGGACATCACCACCCGCACGATCCACGTCGACAACTTGCCGCCGGAATGGGACGGGTTCTCGATCGTCCAGTGGACCGACCTGCACCTGACCGGCACCATCGATCGCAACTGGTTCGAAACAGTCGTCGAATTGACCAACCGGCTCGAACCGGACCTGGCCGTCTGCACCGGCGACCTGCTCGATGATATGACACTCCTGGACTGGCTCCCCGCGACACTCGGCCGAATCGAATCAAAACTGGGCCGCTGTTTTGTCCTCGGCAACCACGACTGGCACCTGCAACCAGAACAGATCAGACAGACAATGACCCGCGACGCCGGCTGGACCAATGTGGCCGAGAGTTGCATCGCCTGGGAACACAAGGGCCGGCAGATCGAAATTGCCGGGACCGAATGCCCCTGGATGGGCGAGTTGTCCAACCTGAAAACCAAACCCGACGGCACGTTTCGCCTGGTGCTCAGCCACACGCCAGACAACATCCATTGGGCCGCCGAGAACGACGCTGACCTGGTGCTGGCCGGACACAACCACGGGGGCCAGGTCTGCTTGCCCCTGATCGGGCCGGTCTACTCACCCAGCCGGTATGGCGTACGCTACGCCGCTGGAGACTTCCAGGTTGGCCCGACACTGATGATCGTCAGCCGAGGACTCTCGGGACGCCATCCACTCAGATACCTGTGCCGGCCGGAACTGGTGAAGGTGGTCTTGAAAGCGGGAGCCTGACCTACATCCACTCCCGGATCGGGTTGCCTTCGATCAACTGCACCGGGCGACCGTCGGGAGCTCGCACCACCAGGTCGTGTCGGATCCCCAGCTTGCGGTAGACCGTCGAGGCAATGTCGTCGCTGTGGTACTCGTTCTTGACCACTCGACCTCCCTCGCCGTCGGTTTCGCCCAGGATCTGGCCCGCCGGGATACCCGCTCCAGACATGATCGCAAAACCCGACGTCGCCCAGTGATCACGGCCGCTGGCCGAATTGATCTTCGGCGTGCGACCGAAATCCGTCAGCCACATCACTAGCGTCGAATCCAGCAGGCCTCGGTCCGCCAAGTCCTCCAACAACACCGGCAACGCCTGGTCCACAGGCGGGATACGGCTGCTCTTGAGCGACTTGAAATTGTTTTGATGAGTGTCCCAGCCGCCGTCGGTGACGGTGACAAAACGGACTCCCGACTGGATCAACCGCCGAGCCAACAGACAACTCTGGCCAAACCGGTTCCGCCCGTAACGATCTCGCAACGGGGTCGATTCCGAATCGATGTCAAATGCCGTCTTGGTCTCGGGAGCCGTGATGATGTTCATCGCCGCCTTGTAGAAATCGTCGAGAGCCTCGAAGGCGATCGGCTGCAGGTCGGCTCGACGCTGCAGTTGATCGACCTTGGCCAGAATGCGACGGCGACGGTCGACTCGCTTCATCGAAACGCCCTGCGGCGGTGTGATGTCGCGAACGCTGAACTGCTTGGCGTTCGGATCGGCCAACATCTCGAATGGACTGTGCTCGATGCCCAGGATCCCCGATGTCCCGCCGCCGTAACGACGGTCCACGTTGCTACCCAACTGTACGAACGGCGGCAAGACACTCTGGAAACCCTTCTGATGACTGACGACCGAACCGTAGGTCGGATACGCCATCGCCGGGTTGAAACGCCGACCCGACATCACCCACTGATCCGCCGTACCGTGACTGCCGTTTCGAGGATTCCAGCCACGCAAGACAGAAAACCGCTTCGACTCGCGAGCCATGTTCGGCAGGATCTCGGTGAACTGCACGCCGGGAATCGCCGTGTCGATCACACCGAACTCGCCACGGACACTCAACGGGGCCTCGGGCTTCGGATCAAACGTGTCGTGATGACTGGTCCCGCCACGAGTCCATATCAGTATGCAGTTCATCGCAGATGACACCTCGCCACCCGCCGCAGACGCCTCCCGACCCGCCAATAGACCAGGCAACGACAAACCCAGAGGGGCCAAGCTGCCGACTTGGAGCAGGCAACGCCGAGAAATCCGCTCGCAGTCGCGGTCGAAACCAGGCAGAAGATTCAGCATGGATCTTGTCTCGCTCGGAAGGAACGGCCAAGCAACACCAGCCAGGACCGGTACCGCACAACCAAATTCTGGGGCCCGCTAAAAAAACGAACCCGGTGGGATTGTCGCCCGATCATTCTACCAACAGGGTTTCGGATGTATCAACGGAGATTGACCTGTCGACCCTCCTATGGCATCGGCTCTAGACACCCGACATAATGAATCGTCCCACCGCCGCAGCCCACCGCAGCCCACCGCAGCCCACCGCAGCCCACCGCAGCAGCCCCCACCTTCCTCAGGTGACCGGAGACTTCCATCGTGTGCCACTCGCTCGTTACCCCGCGACGCCGTCGTACTCGGATCTCCACTCTGGCCGGCTGGTTGATGGTCTCGTGCTTGGCCGCCGCGCCAGCCACGGCCCAACAACACGCACCGCAGATCAAAGTGTCGCCTCAATCAGCCAAACTGCACGGCAACTTTGCACGCCTGCAATTGGTCGTCAGCGAACTGGCAGCTGACACCAGCAAACCGACCGATCGATCAACCGACCTGACACACAAGGTTCTCTACACATCCCTCGATCCCGATGTGGTCGGGGTCAGCCGCACCGGCGAACTGCTGGCTCGAAGTAACGGAACCACTCGAATCGAAATCCTGGCCAAGTCGTCCGGCCGGGCTGGCCAAGTCGAAGTTGGGCAGACCGTTCGGCTGATCGACGTCACGGTCACTGGAGTGGTCGCCAACCCATCGATCGGTTTTCTCGAACAGGTCGCTCCGATTCTCAGCAAGCACGGCTGCAACATGGGTGCCTGCCATGCCGCTCAGTACGGCAAGGGCGGCTTCAAGCTGTCAGTCTTCGGCTTCGAACCGGCCAAGGACCGCACGGCGATCATCCGCGAGCGTCACCAGCGTCGAGTCAACCTGATGTCTCCCGACACAAGCCTGTTCCTGCGCAAGCCGACACTGCAGGTGCCACACGGAGGCGGACGCCGCCTGGACCGCGACTCGATCGATCACGACATCCTGGTCGCCTGGCTGCTCTCCGGAGCCGCCGCCCCCGACAGCAAGGCCGCCAAGGTGACACGTCTCGACGTCTTCCCCAGGCGTCGAGTCGGCGACGTCGGCACCACGCAACAACTGCAGGTGATCGCTCATTACAGCGACAAGACCAGCCGCGACGTCACGGCCTGGGCCAAGTACGACTCGATGGATGAATCCGTCCTCAATATCTCTCAGTCGGGACTCGTCACCGCCAGCGGCCGCGGGCAGGCCTCGGTGATGATTCGCTTCGACACTCAGGCCGAAATCTCAATGTTCCTCACCCCGTTTGCCTCAAACGCAAAACTCACCGGCTGGAAACACAACAACTTTGTCGATCGCCTCGCAGCAGCGAAGTTCCAGGAACTGGGCATCGAACCCTCGGGCCTGTGCGACGACGCCACCTTCCTGCGCCGCGTCTCGCTCGACCTGATCGGTACTCTCCCCTCAACCGAAACCGCCCGGTCCTTCATCGATTCGAAACGCCCCGACAAACGGCAACGGCTGATTGACGAACTGCTCGGACTGACCGGCGACCCGACCCGCGATCGCTTCAACGATCTCTATGCCGCCTGGTGGACTCTGAAATGGTCCGACCTGATCCGCAACAGCAGCAACAAGCTGGGTGAACAGGGCATGTGGGCTCTGCACAACTGGATCCGCGAATCGTTCCGCACCAACAAGCCTTTCGACCGCTTCGTCAGCGAACTGGTCACCGCCAAAGGCTCGATCTACTCGTCCGGACCAGCCAACTACTTCCGCATCAACAGCAACTCGAACGACCTGACCGAATCCACCGCCCAGCTCTTCCTGGGCATCCGGCTCGAATGTGCCAAGTGTCACCATCACCCGTTCGAAAAGTACAGCCAGGGCGACTACCAGGGCTTCGCCGCATTCTTCAACGGAGTGGGGACCAAGAACAGCGAGGAATTCGGACTGTTCGGTCGCGAATCAGTCGTCGTCGTCAAAGCCGGGGCCAAGAGCAAAGCCACTCCGCTGGGCGGCGAACCGGTCGAACACCCCCTCGACCTCCGCATCCCGCTCGCCAAGTGGCTCACCGCAAAACAGAACACGTTCTTCTCCCAAAACGTCGTCAACCGATACGTCAGCTACCTGCTGGGCCGAGGCCTGGTCGAACCGGTCGATGACCTGCGTTCGACCAACCCACCCACAAACGTCGCCCTGATGGACGCCCTCTCCCAGCACTTCGCCGATAGCAACTACGACCTCAAATCACTGCTCCAAACCATCGCCTCGAGCCGCCTCTACCAACTCAGCTCACAACCCACCAACTCCAACATCGGCGACACCCGATTTTTCAGTCACTTCCGAGTCAAACGGCTGGCGGCCGAATCGCTGCTCGACGCAATCGATACCGCCACGGGTGTGAAGACGAAGTTCAAGAGTCTGCCGCTGGGGACTCGAGCCATCGAACTGCCCGACGCCGGCGACTTCTACGCCAACTACTTCCTCAAAACCTTCGCCAAACCCAAGCGAGCGAGTGTCTGTGAGTGCGAACGTCCAACCGACGAAAATCTCGGACAGGCCCTCCACACGCTCAACGGAGACACTATCGCCGGCAAGGTGGCTGCCGCTAGCGGCCGAGTCGGCAAGCTGCTCACAGCCAAGTCGACTCACCAGTCGATCGTCGAAGAACTGTACCTGGCAACCCTCGCCCGACGTCCCACGTCCGAAGAACAGGCCGCCAGTCGCGAGTTCCTGGCGGCCAGCCCCAGCCCGAAGGAATGCTACGAAGACCTGCTGTGGGCACTTCTCAACTCGAAACAGTTCCTGTTCGTTCACTGATCCCACCAAGCGATCCCGATCATGCTCCGCCAATCCACTCGCTCACGTCTCGCACTTGCAACCGCCTTGCTGCTCGCCTTGACGTCGCCGGCCGCAATCCGAGCCGAGTACCCGATGCTGATGAGCCTTCGGCCGGTCGCCGCCCAGTTGGGGCAGACCTCAGAACACACCGTCAGCTCGCGGTACAACCTCTTCGGTGCCTACCAGGTCCTGGTGTCCGGCACCGGAGTCACCGCCACGGTGGTCGCCGTTCCCAAGACCAAGGACGGCAAGACGCCCAACCTGACCTCGTTGAAACTCAAGTTCACCGTCGCCGAAAATGCCCTGCCCGGTGTCCGAGACTTCCGACTGGCGACTCCACGAGGAGCCAGCACGATCGGGCAAATCGTGATCGTCGTCGACCCGATCGTCAACGAGACCGCCAACAACAACTCGACCAGCACCGCTCAGCCCGTCACTCTGCCAGCTACGATCTGTGGAGCGATCGAAAAGGCCGAGGATGTCGATGTCTTCAAGTTCACCGCTACCAAGGGACAACCACTCTCGTTTCACGTCCGCTCGCAACGACTCCAGGACCGCATCCACGACCTCCAGAAACACGTCGACCCGATTCTCACCCTCAGGACCGCCGCCGGTACAACACTCGCCGCATCGGATAACTACTTCTTCGCCGATCCATTCCTGGCCATCACCGCTCCCGCCGATGGACAATACACTCTCGAAATCCGCGACGTCCGCTATCAGGGCAATGGCTTCTGGCAGTACTCGATCCAGTCGCACAACCGCCCGGTGATCGAGACCGTGCACCCCTTGGCCGTTGCCACTGGCATCGACGTGCTGCTGGCACCCGTCGGACATCATCTGGCCTCGAACACATCACTCAAGATCCACCTGCCAGCCAATTCGCAACCCGGACGTTCGTGGCAACGACTCAAACTGGCTGCCGGAATCGGCAACCCCGTGCAAGTGGTCGCCAGCCGACTGCCAACCACCGTCGAAACCGCCACCGACAACAACGACCCTCAGTCCGCTCAGACCGTCACCGTGCCATCGACCGTCAGCGGGCGGATCGGATCCGAATCGGATATCGACTGCTACGTTTTCGAAGCGAAGAAGGGCGAAGCGTTCACGTTCGAAGTCATCGCTCGCCGAGCCGGCAGTGCCTTGGACTCGCACCTCAGAATACTCGATGCGACCGGAAAACAGCTGGCACTCAACGACGACCTGAAACACCTGAAACGGCTGACTCAGGACTCGAAATTCGAAAACTTCACCGTCCCCGCTGACGGGAAATACGTGATCGAGTTGCGTGACGTGCACCTGCGAGGCGGACCTCGACACGTCTACGCCATCCGCACCACCAGGTCGGTGCCCTACTTCGAACTGTTTCTCGATTCCGACAAAACCCAACTCTCGCCGGGCACCAACGGTGTGATCTTCGTCCGCGTCGAACGTCACAACGGGTTTGACGGTGCGATCGATCTGCAGGTCGATGGTCTGCCCAACGGTGTCACCGCTTCCTGCGGACGGATCCTGGCCGACGGCAACGACGGCTGCATCATCCTGGGGGCTCCAGCCAAAGCCGAACTGGCCATCTCGAACATCACGGTGACCGGAACCGAAATCCAGACCGATGATTCGAGCAGCGGGCCACCGCTGGCCGATGTCGCCCGGCCGATGCAGGAAACCTACATGCCCGGTGGCGGACGCAACCACTGGCCGGTCTTTTCGCACGCCGTCAACGTCGGCACTCTGGCCGATATCCGCTCCGTCACACTCAGCACCACCTCCGTCACACTCAAACCAGGCACGTCGGCCACGATCAAAGTCCACTTCGAACGAGCACCCGGGTTCACCAAGAACGTCACACTCGATGTGCTGTATCGCCACTTGGGCAGCGTCTATGGCAACCCGCTGCCCAAGGGAGTCACGATCGATGCCGCCGCCAGCAAGACCTTGATCACCGGCAAGGCCAGCGATGGCCAGATTGTGCTCAAAGCGGCCGCCGATGCACCACCGATCGCCATGCAGCAAATCTCCGTCATGGCCAATGTCTCGATCAACTTCGTCATGAAGGCCACCTACAGCAGCCCACCACTGATTGTCACCGTCGCCAAGCCGTAATCGTTCTTGCTGCCGTCCATTTCTATTCGGCTCAGGCAACACGGGCACCCGCTGCCCACCATTCCAGAAAGCGCTCACCGTGCAGCAACAGCTTCTTTCGGCCATCAACGACAAGTCGGCCCGCGTCGGTATCATCGGCCTGGGCTACGTCGGTTTGCCCCTGGCCGGTGCGTTCATCAACTCGGGATTCCGTGTCCTCGGGTTCGACATCGACCAGGACAAGGTCGATCGACTCAATGACGGACAAAGCTACATCAAGCACATTGCGTCCGAGACGATTGCCGGCTGGATTGATCAAGAACAGTTCGAAGCCACCTGTGTTCAATCCAGGATGGCCGAAGCCGACGTGTTACTGATCTGCGTCCCGACTCCACTGACCGACAGCCGCGATCCCGACCTGCGTTACATCGAAGGCACAGCTCGCTCGATCGCCGCGTCGCTGAGACCCGGGCAGCTGGTCGTGCTCGAAAGCACCACCTACCCGACAACCACCCGCAATGTCCTGCTGCCGCTGCTCGCCGAAAGCGGCCTGGTCGTCGGCAGCGACTACTTCCTGGCCTACAGCCCCGAACGTGAAGATCCAGGCAACCCGGACTACTCGGCCGCCGGGATCCCGAAAGTGGTTGGTGGCATCGACGAGGTGAGTAACCTGCTGGCCACGGCACTCTACGAACAGGCCATCGTGCAGGTGATTTCGGTGGGGAGCCCTGAAGTGGCCGAAGCCTGCAAAATCCTCGAAAACACCTACCGAGCCGTCAACATCGCACTCGTCAACGAACTGAAAACTCTGCTCGACCGGATGGACATCGATGTCTGGGAAGTCATCGATGCCGCAAAGACCAAGCCGTTCGGATTCCAGGCCTTCTACCCTGGCCCCGGCCTCGGCGGTCACTGCATTCCCATCGACCCCTTCTACCTCAGCTGGCTCGCCCGCAAACAAGGACTGACCACGCGGTTCATCGAACTGGCCGGTGAAATCAATTCACAAATGCCCCAATACGTCATCAGCCGCTTGATGGATTTTCTCAACGAGCAGAGCCAGTCGTTGCGAGGCAGCCGCATCTGCCTGTTGGGGATGGCCTATAAGAAGGATGTCGACGATCCTCGCGAAAGCCCCTCGTTCGTGCTGATGGACCTGCTCAGGGAACGAGGTGTCGAGTTGACCTACAACGATCCGCACATCCCCAGCCTGCCCGACATGAGACACCACGACGTGCCCGATCTCACGAGCACCGAACTGACGGCCGAATTCCTCGAGTCGCAGGACTGCGTGCTGATCGCCACCGATCACTCGGCCTACGACTACGACTTCATCGTCAAGCACGCCCGACTGGTCATCGATACCCGCAACGCGACAGCGCAAGTGACCGAGGGTCGCGAGAAGATTCGCAAGTGCTAGACCCAGCCGACAGTCGCTCGGCCGCCACCGACGCCATCCGCGACCAGGCCCGACGCATCGGCTTCGAACTGGTCGGCATCGCACCGGCCGGACGGCCCGAAACACTGGAACACTTCGGCGATTGGCTCGATGCCGGCTTCGACGCAAACATGAGCTACCTCGCGCGACGACGCGATGCCTACCAACACCCCGACAATGTGCTCGGCAACTCGGCCAGCCTGATCATGCTGGGCATGAACTACCGGGCCGAAACCGAAGCCGCCATGGGGCCATCAAGCCACTCAACTCAGGCGACACCGACGATCCCGGCCCGCATCGCCCGTTATGCCACCGGAACACTCGACTACCACGACGTGATCCGCGAACGACTCGCCGAACTGGCCGACTTTGTCCACCAGCAACTGCCCGGCTGCCGCACGCGAGGCATCGTCGACACCGCGCCACTGCTGGAACGCGATTTCGCACGACTGGCCGGACTCGGGTGGTTCGGCAAGAACACCATGCTGCTCAATCGCAAACACGGCAGCTGGTTCTTCCTCGCCGCACTGCTCGTCGACCACACACTCGAACCCGATACGCCCCAGCAAACCGACCACTGCGGCACCTGTACCGCCTGCCTCGATGCCTGCCCGACCCAGGCCTTCCCCGAACCGTACGTGCTCGATGCCCATCGCTGCATCAGCTACCTCACAATCGAACTCCGCAACGAAACGATCCCCACAGAACTGCGTTCGGGGATCGGCGATTGGGTGTTCGGGTGCGACATCTGCCAGGAAGTCTGCCCGTGGAACCGTGACGCGATGCCGACGACCGAGCCATCCTTCGCTCCACTCGATCAACTGGCCGCACCCGACGCCTTGCACCTGCTCAGCCTCGACCAGTCGCAGTTCGACCAAACCCTCGGGCAGACACCTCTCGAACGACCAGGCCGCCAGGGTGTCGTCCGAAACGCCGCCATCGTGGCGGGCAATTCGAAACGCCAGCAGGCCGTTGCACCGCTTTCCAAGTTGCTCGACGATCGAGACCCGATCGTTCGCAGCACCGCCGCCTGGGCCTTGGGCCAGATCGGGACGTCCGCTGCACTGGCCGCATTGCGGCAGCGGCAGAAGGTCGAGAACATGGAAGAGGTGGAATTGGAAATCGATGCGGCGATCGAAGCCGCTTTGGCGGGGAGACCGAGGCAATGAGTGATCTAATTCGAGTCGGAGTCAACGGAGCGGGGGGCCGGATGGGACGACGGATTGTCGACCTGGTCCATGCCGACAGTAACCTGGTAGTCGCAGCAGCGGTCGACTCGGACACCAGCGGCCTGGAAGGCCAGGATGCCGGCGAACTGGCCGGCATCGGCCCGATCGGTGTCGCTGTCAGTTCCACCTTGCCCGACGCCATCGACGTGGTGATCGACTTCTCGACACCCGATGGGTTGGCGGCGATCGCTGAAGTCTGTCACGACAGGTCCATTGCCCTGGTGGCGGCGACCACGGGGCTCGAACCACAGCAACAGGCGGCCGTCGACCGCGTGGCCGATGTCGCCGGGCTGATCGTGGCACCGAACATGAGCCTGGCTGTCAACCTGGTGATGAAACTGGCCGCCGATGCCGCTCGGGCACTGACCAACTCGCCCGGTGGAGTCGATGTCGAGATCATCGAGAGACACCATCGGTTCAAGGAAGACAGCCCCAGTGGGACCGCCTTGAAGTTCGGCGAACTGATCGCCAAGGAAATGGGGCAGACTCGACATGTGCACGGTCGCGAAGGTCGAGTCGGACAGAGACCGGCAGATGAGATTGGGTACCACGCGTTGCGGACCGGAGATCATGTCGGCGAACACACCGTCGTGTTCGGCATGCTCGGCGAAACAATCGACCTGACTGTCCGTGGCCAGTCACGCGACAGCTACGCCTGCGGAGCCGTCGCTGCCGCCAACTTCCTGGCACACCAGCCGCCGGGCGTCTACTCGATGAACGACGTATTGGGGCTGTAGAACCGGTTCAGCAGGCCCGGCAAAGAGAACGGCACGCTGACCCCAGGTTCCCTAATCCGAATAATCCGAATAATCCTCAAGACCCGACCCGCATCGAGTCGATCTCGATACCGACGGGGTAGGTCAACGAGGAGTCTGGGTAGATGTACGAGAGTTACTGGGGATTGTCCCGGCCTCCGTTTCCTGCCGGACCCGACCCGGGCGGATTCGTGGCCTGCCATCCGCACCAGGCGGCACTGTTGAAACTGAGATACACGGTCGAGTCCAGCCTGGGAGTGGCGGCTTTGACCGGAGACATCGGGTCGGGAAAGACGACGGTTGTCGGTCGCCTGGCCGACGAACTGGGCGAACCGTTCGGGCCATTCGTGCACGTGGTGTTTCCTCGGCTCAGTCCACGCCAGTTGATCGCGTGGCTGGCCGTCGAGTTGGGAGCCGACGAGTCCATGGTCGAGCGATCCGAAATGGGGCTCGACCTGGTGCTGCGGGTCTTGCGAGACCGACTGATCGACTGGACAACTCGACAACGACACCCGGTGCTGGTCATCGACGAAGCCCACCTGCTCGGGAATTCCACGATTCTTGAACTGTTGATGCTGCTGCTGAATTTCCGCGACGAAGCAGGCATCGACTTCACGCTGCTGCTCGTCGGCCACTCGTCACTCTCGGCACTCTTGACTCGAGTGCCACAACTTGCCGACCGCCTGGCACTGGTCGCTCACTTGCCGTCCCTGGGTGCCGACGAGACCGGTCGCTACATTGTCGGTCGTCTCGAGACTGCTGGTTGCTCGAAGGTCCCATTCGAGCCCGACGCCCTGGCCGCGATTCACACTCTGACAGGTGGAGTGCCTCGAGCGATCGGGCGGTTGTGCGACCTGTCGCTGCTGGTTGGTTACGCCGACGGCCTGGGTACCATCCAGGCCGAAGACGTCCAGAACGTCGCTCTCGAATTGCCTCGCACGGCACTCAAACGCGTATCGTGATCGAACGGGCTAACGCGTGTCATCCAACTCGTAAAGCATCGCGTTCCCATCCTTGCCCACGACCTGGGCCACTCCAAGTCGACGCAGGCAATACGTCACCTTCCTGGCCAACGGTCGACTGATGCCCGCGGCCGTGGCCAGCATCGCTGTCGAAAACGGCTCGACCCGACCCTGCCGACGGATCGAGTCGGGCAGCATCGCCAACAGGTCCTCGACCGTTCTCAACATCGAACGACCGGTCACCTCGGACAACAAGCGGTCCTCGACGATGTAGCCACGGCACACCCGCCGCTTCTTCACCGCTGGCAACCGGTACTCCTGCTGCAAGGTCATCAGGATTTCGAGTTCGAGCCTGGGGTGAGGGAACACGTCGACGAAGTAGACGAGGTCGTCGAACAAGTTCCACAAGGTCTGCTTCTTGGGACTCTTTCGAGTCGAAATCACCGGGCCGTCGGGGACCGCTCGCTTGAGCAACTGTTTTCGCTCGGCCAAGGGCTTCACGACCAGCACGTCATGAGAACCCAGCAGGCGACGAATCTTGTTTCGGATCGCTCCCAGCGAACCGTACTGGATCTCGATCAACCGCTCGCCATCAACCGCGTCAATCCGGTACCCGTCGACCGTCACCTCGTGCCGATCACTGTCGCTCACATACAGCGACTTCAACTGGCGATGGATGCTGTGTTCCATGGCAGGTTGCGAGGCAAAAGGGAACGGGTGACGGATGGTACGAGCGGCCGCTTGAGGGTGTCCAGAGGAATGGGCGATCCGGAATGGTCGTGTTGGCCGAGCCGCAAGACTTGTGACCGGCAGCCGATCTCGGCATCATCAACATCCACATCAATCGACTACGCCCCCCCCCATCATCGGGCCGATCCATGAGTCCACTCCAGCGACACCTCTCTCCCGCCCTCTTCATCCAACTCTCCGCCATGATGTTCTTCCAGTTCTTCGTCTGGGGAGCCTGGTACGTCACGGCACCGAACTACCTGGCAACAATTGGCTTCACGGCGGGCGACTTCGGTTGGACGTATTCGGTCGGCCCGATCGCCGGCATGATTTCACCGTTCTTCGTCGGCATGATCGCCGACCGTTTCTTCTCGGCTCAGAAAGTCCTCGGCATCCTGCACCTCGGCGGCGGTGCCCTGATGATCGGTGCCACGGTGCTGATGAAAAGTGCCGATCCGTCACCCGACATGATCAACTTCTGCTTCTTTGCCTACATGCTGAGCTACTTCCCCACGCTGGCTCTGACCAACACGCTGGCCATGAAAAACATGCAGGACCCCGAACGCCAGTTCCCCTACATCCGCGTGGCCGGAACGATCGGCTGGATTGCTGCCGGACTGCTGGTCAGTTTCCTGAACTACGACACGACGGTCGGGATGTTCTACCTCGCAGCCGGCTCGTCATTCCTGCTGGGTGTCATCAGTTTCTCGTTGCCCGATACCCCGCCAACTCAGACCGGACCCGTCTCGACCGCCCAGATCCTTGGACTCGATGCACTCGTACTGCTCACCAAGCCCGCCTACCTCGTGTTCCTGATCGCCTCGACACTGATCTGCATCCCCCTGGCCTTCTACTACCAGATCGCCAGCCGAGTGGTCGAAATGACCGGCATGAAGGTCGGCCTCACGATGTCGTACGGGCAGATGGCGGAAATCCTCTTCATGCTCGTCATGCCGTTCTTCTTCAAACGGCTGGGAGTCAAGTGGATGCTGGCCGTCGGCATGCTGGCCTGGGTCATCCGCTACGGGCTGTTTTCATTGGGTGCCGGCGACGAAATCGCCTGGATGATCATCGGCGGCATCGTGCTGCACGGTATCTGCTACGACTTCTTCTTCGTCACCGGCCAGATCTATACCGACAAGGCCGCGGCCGAGCCAATCCGGGCTCAGGCACAGGGACTGCTCGTGCTGTTCACTCTCGGCCTCGGCATGTTCATCGGCGCCAAGGTGGCCGCCAAGGTCGAAGAGACGTACACGCCCGCTGAATCCAAGGCTTTCGCCGCACAGGTGCAACAACTGGGCGAAGAAATCGAAACGGCCAAGGCGGCCAACGACGATGCCCTCGTCGCCGACCTGACCGCCAGGAAGAAACAGGCTCGCCACGATGAACTGGCAGCAATCGACTGGAAAATGCTGTGGAGGATCCCTGCGGCGTTTGCAGGTGTCGTCCTCGTCGTATTCTGCCTCACCTTCCGCGACCGATCGGACACCGATCCCGACTCTGATTCCGCAGGCGACAACATGGCCGAATCCGGGTACATAACTCCTGCCGAAACAGACACGTCGGCTGCCGACTCGACCGACAATCAAGGCACTGTCTGACAGATCGTTTCGACGGCACAACTGCGAACCTTGACTGAACAAGAGGATCACGATTGATGCGATTGGCTTTCCTGACGACCTGTGCCCTGACTCTTCTTGCCGCCCAGACAACCACCCAAGCCGCCAACTGGCCCAACTGGCGTGGCCCCACCCACAACGGCGTGTCGACCGAGACGGGGATCCCTGCCGAGTTTGGACCGGGCCAGAACGTGGCCTGGAAGGTCCCGTTGCCCGGCCCCGGAGGCGCCACGCCGGTGGCCTGGGGCGAGCAGATCTATGTCACCAGCGTCGACGGTCAGAAACTGCTGCTACAGGCTTTCAGCACAACGGGCAAGCTGAAGTGGCAGCACCAGATCGGGACCGGCAACAAGGTGGTCCGCAGCGACGAAGGCAACTCGGCCTCTCCATCACCCGTCACCGACGGCAAGCACGTCTGGGCCATGATGGCCAACGGCGAGATCGCCTGCCTGGGGGCCGACGGCCGACTGGCTTGGAAACGCGACCTGAGGACCGACTACGGGCCGTTCAAGATCGCCTTTGGCCTCACCGCCTCGCTGATCCTCGAAGACGGCAACATTATCCTGCAACTGATCCACGGCAGCCGGAAAGCCAAACCCGAAGACGATCAGGGACTGCTCGTTGCCTTGGATGCCCACACCGGTCGAGAGGCCTGGAAGCAGGTGCGCCGAAGCGATGCCTACGACGAGAACAAACACTCCTACACATCACCCTTCATCTACAACGACGGCAAACGAAAACTGCTCGTCAGCCACGGAGCCGACTACACGATCGCCTACCGACCGAGTGATGGGAAAGAGATCTGGAGAATGGGTGGACTGAATCCTCAGAACGACCCCCGCAAACCGTATCACCGCACACTGCGTTTCGTCGCCTCACCAACGGCCGTACCCGGCCTGATCGTGATCCCCACCGCCAAGAATGGACCCGTGGTCGCCATCCGACCAGACGGTTCCGGTGATATCTCCCACGACCAGTCCCAACACGTCTGGACCCGACCCAACAACACGCCCGATGTCCCCTGCCCGCTGATCCACGACGGACTGGTTTACCTGTGCCGAGAAAACGGAAACCTGATCTGCATGGATGCGAGGACCGGACACGAGTACTACCACGAACGGACACACCGACAACGGCATCGTGCCAGCCCGGTGTTCGTCGATGGCAAGATCATCTGCCTGGCCCGCGACGGAATCATCACCGTCGTCCAGGCTGGTAAGACCTTCAAGGTCCTCGCCCGCAATAACCTCAAAGATCCCATCGCCGCCTCACCCGCTCTCGCCAATGGCACCATGTACCTCAGATCGTTCAACTCGCTCTGGGCGATCCGCAAGTAGCCCCCCCCCCAGGGACTCGTCTTGTCCCAACCGCCCGAATGGGCTATCCCACCCGCCTCTCACACTCCTCTCCCTCACAGTTCTCCGAGAGCCGCCATGCGCCCGGTCTGCTCCACCCTGCTCGTCCTGCTGCTCGCATCTGCTGCGAACGCCGTAGGCCCCTCGACCGATTTCCCCTACCAGGCCAACGTTGGCAGCGACAACGTGCTGGTCCGCAGTGGCCCCGGCGGACGCTACTACCCCACCGGACGACTGAAAACCGGCGATCAGGTCACCGTCCATCGGCACGATCCGGGTGGCTGGTTCATGGTCTCACCACCCGAAGGCAGCTTCAGCTGGATCCCGGCCAGTGGAGTCCAGATCAGCGGCACGACCGCAACCGTCAACGCAGTCACTCTCGCCGTCCATGTCGGAAGCCGCTTCGATGACTCGGACCGAAACGTCATCTCACGCGAACTGTCCAAAGGCGAAACCGTCAAAATCATCGGACACGGAAGTGATACTGACGGGAAACCGCTCCTGAAAATCGCTCCGCCCAGACTCGCATTTCGATGGGTCTCCGGAGGTGTACTCGTTCCGCTCACCCATCCCACAACGAAGCCCGCAGCGGCCAAACAACCATCCAGGCATCGCGTCAAGACGGCCTTGGTCCAACACACCACGTCGGCCGCCGCCACGGCCACCACAAAACCAACACCCATCGACCAGAAGCCCTACGACGCCTTGAAGACACTCGATGCCAACTTCGGCCGCATCGCCAGCGGACCGCCCGCCAACTGGTCCTTCGATCAACTCGAAACCGACTACCGCAAGTTGATGCAGTCGACCAGTATCCCCGGCTTCGGCACCCTGGTCCGACGACGCCTGGCCGCCGTCACCCGCTACCGCACCGGGCAGCAAACTCTCAACCAAATCGGCGCCATGGCCAAAACGAAAAAACGCCCCAGGGCCGACACCGAAAACAAGATCCAGCAGGTCGCACAGCAAGTCGCTCGGCCAACCTCTCGACAGGCCAAACCGGTGCCGGAGTTCACCGGAGCCGGCATCGTGCGTCCGGTCGGCACGCGGCACCCCCGGCTGCCGTCATTCGTCCTGGTCGCACCGGATGGCCGCCTGCTGGCGTTCCTGCGAACGCGACCGGGCATCAACCTCGCCGCATGGATCAACCGCTCCGTCGGCCTGACCGGACCACGCCGCTTCGACAGCAACCTGCAATCCGACCTGCTGATGGTCGAATCCCTGCAAGCGGTTCGCTTGCGGTAACACCAGCGACGGCTAGTACTCTCGAGGCGACACGTTTCCCTGCACGCGGCCCGGCAAGCCCATCAATCGTAGGAAACCCTCGGCGTCGTCCTGGTTGTACGACCCGCCACCCTCCATGCTCGCCACCTCCGCGTCATACAGACTGTTCGGACTGCGGCGACCACACACACTGATGTTGCCCTTGTACAACTTCAGCGTCACAGAACCGCTGACCGGCTGCTGAGCCTCACGGATGAATGCCAGCAAGGCATCGAACTTTCGGCAGAACCAGAACCCGTAATACACCATCTCGGCCACCTCGGGCGACAAACGATCCCGCAAATGGACCAGGTCGCGGTCCAAGGTCAACTGCTCGACCAGCCGGTGCGCTTCGTACAACACCGTCATCCCCGGTGCCTCGTACACTCCGCGACTCTTCATCCCCACGAACCGGTTCTCAACCATGTCGATCCGGCCCACGCCGTTGCGACCGGCCCGCTCGTTCAACTCCTGCACCATCGCCAACGGACTATACGTCTGGCCATCGATCGAAACCGGTATCCCCGACTCGAATCCAATCTCCAGGGTTTCACCCGCTTCGGGAGCCTCCTCGGGCGAGACAGTCATGCCGAATTCGACCAGTTCCACCCCGTTCTGCTCCAAGTCCTCCAGTAATCCCGCCTCGTAACTGATGTGCAGGCAGTTCTCGTCCGAACTGTACGGCTTTTCAACCGACGCCTTGACCGGGATGCCCTGCTCGTCGCAATAGGCAATCATCTCGGTCCGACCCGGAAACAACTCGCGAAATCGCTCGATCCGCCACGGTGCAATCACCTCGACACCCGGATCCAACGCCTCGGCAGCCAACTGGAATCGGCACTGATCGTTCCCCTTGCCGGTGGCTCCATGCACGTAAGCGTTGGCACCCACCTCCCGAGCCACCTGTAGGCAAACCTTCGAAATCAACGGCCGAGCGATCGACGTGCCCAACAGATAGGGACCCTCGTAACGAGCCTGCCACTGCAAAACGGGAAACGCAAAGTCGCGACACAACTCTTCCTGGGCATCGACGATCCGGGCCGACACCACTCCCTGGCTGTTGGCCTTCTCCAGGATCTCGTCCCGGTCCTCGCACGGCTGGCCCAGGTCAACGTACACCGCGTGCACGTCGTAACCCTCGTCTCGAAGCCAACCAAGAATCACCGAAGTGTCCAAGCCACCTGAATACGCCAACACGCAACTGGGCATGAGTTCGATTCCTCGCGAGACGACCAACCGGGAACGGCAAACCGCAGTTATAGAGTCTGACAAGAACGCCCCATAGGGGACTCGCTCATCTCGAAGCACCGGCCTCGAAGGGTACCTGTCCCACATCCCGACCTGACGCTTGAAACACTCACGCGATTCTGACAAGACTCACCACAACATCCGCCAACTCCAAGCTCTCTCAGGACCATCACCACATGCCTCCCACCAAGACCGACCTGCTGGCGAGCGACGTCCGACACCTGATTCACCCACTACACAGCAAGGCCGGACACCAGAACGCTCATGTCTGGGTCCGATCACACGGCTCGACGCTCGTCGACGCCGACGGCAGCGAATACATCGACGGACTGTCGGGACTCTGGAACGTCGTCGCCGGCCACGGACGCACCGAACTGGCCGAAGCCGCCAGCAGACAAATGACCACCCTGCCCTACTGCTCCGGCTACACCGGTAGCTCGAACCTCCACGCCATCGCACTCGCCGAACGACTCGCCGAACTGACCTACCCCTCGATCAACCGGTTCTTCTTCACCTCCGGAGGCGGAGAATCCAGCGAGACGAACTTCAAGACCGCTCGCTACTACTTCCGCCAACTCGGACAACCCGACAAGACCAAGGTCATCTCCAGGCAATGGGCCTATCACGGAGTGACACTGGCGGCGATGAGTGCCACGGGGATCAGCGGCTACTGGCCAATGTTCGAACCCCGAGTCCCAGGCTTCTCTCACATCGCCTCACCCTACCCCTACCGCTACGAAGCCCCCGATGGGATCAGCCCCGGCATCGCCGCTGCCAATGAACTCGAACAGAAAATCCTCGAAGAAGGCCCTGAAACCGTGGCCATGTTCATCGCCGAACCGGTGCAGGGTGCCGGTGGAGTGATCGTGCCACCGGATGACTACTTTCCCAGGATCCGTGAGATCTGCGACCAGTACGACGTGCTGCTGTGTACCGATGAAGTGATCACCGGGTTCGGACGGACCGGTCGAATGTGGGGACTGGAACACTGGGGAGTCGAACCCGACATGATCCAGTACGCAAAGGCGATCACGTCGGGCTACTTCCCACTGGGCGGTACCGGAGTCAACGACAAGATTGCCGATGTGCTCGACTCCGGAGAGGATGTCTGGATGCACGCCTACACCTACAGCGCGCACCCGGTCGGATGTGCCGTCGCCATGGCCAACCTCGATATCGTCCAGGGCGAAGACTTCCCCACCCAGGCGGCCGAAAAAGGACGCACTCTGCTCGATGGACTCAAGGAACGACTCGACAACCACCCCCACGTCGGTGAAGTCCGCGGACTGGGACTGATGGTCGCCGTGGAAATCGTCGAGGATCGCCAGACCAAGGCTGAATTCGCCGCGGACGAAAAGGTCGGAGCCCGCATCAATCAGGCCATGCAGAATCATGGACTGTTCAGCCGGATGCGAGGAGACGTCGTCTGCTTGGCTCCGCCGATCGTGATCACCGATCAGGAACTCGAACAGGTCATCGATGCCGTCACCAACGCCATCGGTGATGTCCTAGGAGCCTGACGACTCGGTCGAACCCCGAGCCGCTCGCCAGGCACCGAGCACGTGGCCGGTAATCTCGGCGACGCCCTCACCGTTTCGCACCTGGGCGAACACGAACGGACCGTCGCCTCGCATCCGACGGCTGTCGCGATCCATCACCCCAAGGTCTGCACCAACCGCCTCGGCCAGATCCGTCTTGTTGATCACCAACAGGTCCGACTGAGTCGTCCCCGGGCCGCCCTTCCGAGGGATCTTGTCGCCGCCAGCCACATCAATCACATAGATCGTGAAATCGGCCAGCTCACGGCTGAAATCGGCCGCCAGGTTGTCGCCACCCGATTCCAACAACAACAGGTCCGGTTCGAACTCGCCACTGAGCTCCTCGACCGCGGCCAGGTTCATCGTGATGTCCTCGCGGATCGCCGCATGAGGACAACCGCCCGTCTCGACCGCTCGGATCCGATCCGCTGACAACGCCTCGTTGCGGATCAGGAACTCGGCGTCCTCGCGAGTGAATATGTCGTTGGTCACCACCGCCAGGCTCAACTCGTCACGCAACGACTCGCACAACGCCAACACCAACGCACTCTTGCCCGTACCCACCGGACCACCCACGCCAACCGTGTACGCACGACGAGCGTAGTCGCGATCGGGCAACGGCAACGATCGCTCAGAAAATCGGCCGGGATGCTCCAGTACCTCGTGGTCATGCCCGTGGTCGTGAACGGCATCATGACTGTGGTCGTGGTCGTGGTCCACAGGTGTCTCCTATCGGTTCAAGCGACAACGGCTGCTATCCAAGTCAGCTTTGGAACAATCGGCTGTAGAGTTGATCGTGTCGGGTTGCGACGATTTCCAGCACCGGGCTGGTGATCGCCGCCCGGTCGACGTCTCGAACTGTCGCCAACTCGGCTTCGTGCTGCACAAACCGACTGAATCGGCTGATCAGCGACTGGCCGGCCAGTGGGCCGATGATGTTCAACCGCGTGGCAGCCGAGATCACGTCTCGGAGCTGAGTGTACAGGTACCAGGCGACGGTGCGGTCGAGTGGCAAGTCGAGCAGCCTGGTGACTCGACCCACCAGCACGGCATGGTGTCCCTTGAGTTCTCCGGAAGCAACCGACTGACGCAACTCGCCAATCTCGGCTATCTCGAACGCCGCCTCCGCCGCGGTCAGAAAACTCCGCCCCTGAACACGGCTGGCTCGATTCGCCACATGGTTCGATAGGAACGCGTCGCACCAACGGTCGACTCGGACCAGTGCACGGTCAGAAGCTTGGTCAGAAGCTTGGTCAGAAGCTTGGTCAGACGTATGGACCGCGACGAGAAACGGCACGATGCCTCGCGAACTGTCCTGCAACAACGATTCAAGAAACCAGCCCAACGAACGAGCGTCCGTCACCAGGCCCTGCTGCCTGGCCGATTCGAGTCCTGCCGAATGAGCGAAACCGCCCGACGGGAATGCCGAATCGGCCAACTGCCAAAAGGTCCACTCGGCACCAATCATCCTCAGATTACCCCACCTCGGCAAAGCTCCTGCCACCGCAGCCAGACAGCATAACGCCTGCCCGAATCGCTCGCCAGAGACGTCCAAACCGTCTGAAACACCCGGAATCGTCACAGTTTACCTAACCGGTACTGCCGCTAGATCTGTTGCGAACGTCCGGCTGATCCGCTTCATCCTCACGATCCGCCCCATCCGGACAAGTCGCTAACCGGGACGACCGATAGAAGTCCAACAGGCACACGGTGCGATCAGTGCAATCCCACCACAGTTGTCTCAAATGCAACCCGAGGGGAGCGGTTCGCTCGAGACTCGCCTTGCTGCACACACATCTCGCACGTTTCACGAAGAGGGGAAGAGATCATGTTTTCCAAGAATACACTCACTCTGTTTGCCGTGGCCATGATGGCCCTCGGCACCTCGGCCGTTGCCCAGGACACGACGCTCATCGGATTGCTGACCGCCGATGAAAACTGTGGGAAAGACGCAGCCAACAACGCCGGTTGCGATCCCCGTGACAACTCGTGGCTCCACCCGAAACTACAGGCGGCCAAGAACACCGTCAAAGTTGGCTTCGGAATTCGCACCAGTTTCCGCGGCAATGAATCCGAAGATGTTAATTCAGCCGGAACTTTCGGCGGCCGTGTCCGCGATTTCCAACTCGACAACGCCCGGATCTTCCTCTCGGGGAACATAGGTGAAAAGATATCGGCGTACCTGCACACCGACATCAACGGTGCCCAGGGATTCGCTGGCGACGATGGCATGGGTGACGGCGTGAGAATTCTCGATGCCGCCATCGACTACAAGCTCACCGAAAACGTCACGGTCAAGATGGGACGATTCCTGCCTCCGACCGACCGCTCGAATCTCAGTGGTCCGTTCTTCATCAACAACTACACCTTCCCTTGGGTGCAGTTCACCAACGGATACTACGACGTCTTCCAGGGTCGTGACGACGGCGTCGCGATCTATGGCGAACGGGGTGAAGACATCCAGTTGAAGTGGTCGCTGGCCCTGATGGAAGGCTACGACAATGCCTCCGGCGACGACAATCTCTGGATGGTCGGACGCGTCGTGATGAACTTCCTTGACCCCGAAGAAGGGTACTTCAACTCGAGTACCTACTACGGCGAGAAGGACATTGCCGCGTTGGGATTCACGTTCTCCAACCAGGACGACGCCCACGGTACCGGGTTGGACTACACCGCTTGGAGCCTGGACGCGTTGCTTGAAACGACGCTTGACGGCGGCGGAGTGGTGTCCATCGAGGCCGCCTACTACGACCGTGACCACGACAATGCCGTCGGTGGCGGTGTCAATCCCGGACAGCAGGGAGAAGGCTACTTCATCCTGGGAAGTTACCTGATGGCCGACAGCATCGGCATCGGTGACATCGACGGTCGCCTGCAACCGTCGATCCGGTTCCAGTCATCAGATGGCGATGTGCGAGTTGGCGGAAATATGGACCACAGCGTCGACTACTCGCTGAACTACATCATCCACGGCCACAACGCCCGGGTGTCCCTGGTCTTCCAGGATATCAACTACGTGGGTGGCTACGATGATCAGAACCTGATCATTGGCGGCCAGGTCCGCTTCTAGGATCAACTCAAGCGGATGATCACCAAGACCTCGCCCCGGTCCCACCTCCTCGTGGGACCGGGGTTTTTTCGTCGCCAAAGACCCACCCGGTCCGTCTGAATAATGCCCTCAATCCGAGCGACCTTGCTCAGCCAACAGGCATACGAAACCGCACCAGCAGCAACAGACAACACCCCGCAACACCCCGCAACTCCACACGTCACCACCAATTCCGCCCTGCAGCCCGCTGCAAACAAACTTCTTCCCGCTTTGGCACTCCCTTTGCATTCTTAGTCTGCGTTTGACAGATCGGTTCGCATGTGGCGGATCGAATTGGGGAGTGTTTCAGGAAGAAACCAGTCCACTTATTACACACTGGCACGCCGCGAGACTTGGAGCCGGGCGAGTCGCACAGGGGCATCCCGACGGGATGCGGAAAGGCTGTAAAGAGATGTTGCGAAAGACCTTGTCCACCATGCTGCTGGGACTCAGCACGATGTTGCTGCTCGGCGGATGTGCCGGGAGCACCGATACAGAAACCGATGCGGGCTCCGGCGGAGTCAGCTCCAGCGGAAGCGGAACTCAGGCGACCGACACCGCCGGCAGCGATTCGATCACTTCCGATACGGCGACCGACAGTACCCGAGTGACCGACGATCCGATCGAAGCGGCCTACTTCGGTGTCTATGTCTGGAAGGCGGCTGTCGAAAAAGCCAACAGCTTCGAAATCGACAAGGTGCGAGAAGCCGTCTACGGCCTCGAATTCGACGCCCCGGGCGGCAAGAAGAGCATGCACAAGTCGAATCAGCATACGCTCAAGCCCGTCTACATCGGCGAGATCCTCAAGGACGGCCAGTTCAAGATCGTCAAGGCCTTCAACGATGGGGCACTCGTCTCACCCGATTCCTATAGCACCTACCTCCACAAGCCCGGCGAAGCTCCCGCTCCGACCGGCGGCCCCCAGGACGGCAAGACCTATCCCAAGGCCGATGTCACCGAGACCACCGTCAAGATCGGCATCCTGCACTCGCTCTCGGGCACCATGGCCATCTCCGAAACCTCGCTCAAGGACGTCGTGCTCTACGCCGTCGATGAGATCAACTCCTCGGGCGGAGTTCTCGGTCGTCAGATCGAAGTCGTCATCGAGGACCCGGCCAGCGATTGGGACCTGTTCGCCGAAAAAGCCCGCAAGATGATCACCACCGACAAGGTGTCGGTCATCTTCGGTTGCTGGACGTCGGTGAGTCGCAAGAGCGTGTTGCCGGTGTTCGAAGAATACAACCACCTGCTGTTCTACCCTGTGCAGTACGAGGGTGAAGAGCAGTCCAAGAACGTGTTCTACACCGCAGCCACTCCGAATCAGCAACTGGTCCCCGCGGCCCAGCACATGATCGACGAGGGCTACAAGAAGTTCTACCTGCTGGGAACCGACTACGTCTTTCCGCGAACGGCCAACAAGGTGCTCAAGGCATTCCTCAAGGCCAAGGGAGTTCCCGACGAGAACGTGATCGAGAAGTACACGCCCTTCCATCACCAGGACTACCAGACGTACGTCCAGGAGATCAAGAAGTTCGCCGCCGGTGGTGACGCCTGTATTCTCTCGACCATCAACGGCGACAGCAACGTGCCGTTCTACAAGGAGTTCGCCAACCAGGGCCTGACGGCTGGCGATTGCCCGATCATGGCGTTCTCGGTTGCCGAAGACGAACTGCGGGCCATGGACGTGCCGCCACTGATCGGTCACCTGGCCTGTTGGAACTACTACCAGAGCCTCGACACGCCCGGCAACAAGGCGTTCGTGTCAGGGTTCCAGGCGTTCTGCAAGAAAAACAACCTGAAGTAGGACTGACAAACTCCCCAAGATTCTGTCAGTCTTCCCGGGACCCGGCGTCTGTCAAACGACGCCGGGTCTTCGGCATTGACTGGAATCGCCCTCGGGAACCGCCCAGCGTACGGGCCGGTTGTGCCCGCCACGACGCTCTGCTACTCAATGGTCGCATGATGTTCGTCAGGTCTTCTGCACTCAGCCAAGTCCTCCACCGGCCACTACTACCGGTCGCACTGACACTGGCCACACTCATCGGTCTCGCCGCCCCAGCCAACGCGGCCGACGACGACTCGCTCATCAACAACCAACTCAAACAACTCGCCTCCAGCGTCCGATCCGAACGCCAGGACGCCCTGAAGACTCTCGGAGAGTCCCGCGACGGACGGCTGATCGACTTCTTTGCCGCCTACCAGCAAGGCGATGCCTACCTGTACCAGGACCGAGTCGTCCTCTGTCCGGAGTTTCAGCAGATTGAAGGCCAGAAGATGGCCCCCCTGCTCGAGCCACTCTCCAGGCAACCCCTGCTCCAACATGACGGGTCGCCCACCCTGATCCAAAGTAGTGAACTCAAGTCGATCGGACCCAGCGGACGCGAGCGGCGAGCCGTCGCCGATGCCGTTCGCATGCTCGAAATCTGGATGCCCGATCTCGACACCCGACTCGCCGCCATCCGACGCTTCGGAGACAGCCGCAACGCCCAGTTCCTCGTGCCGCTCACACAACTCGCCAATGCCGAAGTCCCCCAAACCGTTCGCGACAAGGCCAATGAGAGTATCGCATTGATCGAATTGGGATCAGAAACGTTCGCCGATTCACCCGACAAACGAATCGCCGCAGCCAAACGACTCGCAGACATGGCCAGCGCCCGAGCCGTCCCCGTACTCAACGACCTGCTCAAGAACGCCGATTCGCTCGATGAACCACAACTCGCAGCCTTCACCGAGGCACTCGAGACGATCGACGCCTACCAGTGGAAGATCTCACGCATCCAGGACCTCTTCTTCGGACTCTCGCTCGGCAGCGTCCTGATCCTGGTCGCCCTCGGGCTGGCGATCATCTTTGGACAGATGGGTGTGATCAACATGGCTCACGGCGAACTGATGATGATCGGAGCCTACGCCACCTACGAAACCCAGGTATTCTTCGGCCACACCCCCGACGATCCGGTCAACCTGTTCTTCATCGCCGCGTTGCCCGTCGCGTTCCTTTCGGCCGCTGTGGTCGGCTGGTTGATCGAACTGGTCATCGTCAGACACCTCTACGGACGACCGCTGGAGACCCTGTTGGCGACCTGGGGGGTCGGGCTGATGCTGATCCAGGCGGTCCGCCTGAGGTATGGGGACAACATTGGAGTCAACAGCCCGACGTGGTTGGTGGGCAGCTTCGAACCGATCCAGGACCTCAGGATCTCCTACAACCGTGTGTTTATCATGTCGCTGTGTGCGTTCTGTGTGCTGGGCGTCTCGCTCATCATGAACCGCACCCGCCGTGGGCTCCTGATCCGGGCAACAGTGCAAAACCGCGAAACGGCCGAGAGCCTGGGAGTCAACACCCGCAGGACCGACGGGATGACCTTTGCCCTGGGAGCCGGACTGGCTGGCATCGCCGGATACGCCTGGACGCTGATCGGGGGGGTCACCCCCGACATGGGACAGAATCACATCGTCGACGCATTCCTGGTCGTGGTCACCGGTGGAGTCGGTGAACTGGCCGGCAGCGTGATCGCCGGGCTGGGACTGGGAGTCCTCAACAAGTGGATCGAGCCCGCTTTGGGATCGGCCATCTGGGCCAAGGTGATCCTGCTCATGCTGGTCATCGCCTTCATCCAGTGGAAACCCGCCGGTCTCTTCCCGCCCAAGGGGAGACTCGCCGATGTCTAGCACACTGGCATCCGCCGACGGAACAAGTGGCCCAGCCCGGATCATCAACCGCGGCACCGCCATCGTACTGCTGCTGCTCGGCTTCGTTCTCGTTCCAGCCCTCTACCAGAACGAAACGATCGGCATCGAAACCGTCAACATGCTCGGCCGCTACCTCTGCTTCGCGCTGCTCGCTCTCAGCCTCGATCTGATCTGGGGCTACGGCGGCATGCTCTGCCTGTGCCAGAGCTTCTTCTTCTCACTCGGCGGCTACGCAATCGGCATGTTCCTGGCTCACCACGGCGGACCCGAAGGGATCGTCGATGCCAACGGCTGGAAACTCCCAGCCTGCCTCTTCGTTGTCTATCCCTACGAAGTCGGGCAGGCACCCGGCGACGCTCTGCTGCCGTGGTTCTGGAAACCGTTCTGGAGTCTCCCGGTCACCCTGCTACTGGGCATGCTGATCCCCGGACTGGTCGCCGCCGTGATCGGGTTCTTCGTATTCCGCAGCCGAGTCCGAGGCGTCTTCTTCGCCATCCTCACACAAGCCATCACGGTCGCCGCATGGCTCGTCTTCTCGATGAACCAGATGATGTTCTGCGGCACCAACGGATTGACTCGCTTCGATCGCATCACCACCAGCTTCACCGAGGTGATCCAGATCGATGTCGATCCCGCGGCTCTCAAGGAACAACAGGTCGAACTCGCCGAAGTCCGCCGGGTGCTCGACACCTACCAGGCAGCCCACGACGGATCGCTCGAACAGGACGGTCACCACTTCACCAGCCGACCTCGCAAGTTCCTCAACGTCAACGTCGACTTCGCGAAACTCAAACTCAGTTCGCCCACAGGATCGGTCCGGCTCGGAGATATCGCCAAGCTCGAAGTCGCTGGCTGGAGACTCAGTGAACACAATGTCAAGTTCGCACTCTACCTGGTCACGATCACTACGCTGCTGGTCGTCTTTCTCGGCTGCCAATTGATGATCAGGTCGCGGTTTGGTCGCGTGCTGATCGCGATCCGCGACAACGAAACTCGCTTACGCTTCGCCGGCTATCGACCCTACGTCTTCAAAATGGCCGTCTTCGCCATCTCCGCCATGATCGCCGGGCTCGCCGGCATGCTCTATGCACCACAAATGCAGATCTTCACACCCACCAACCTCGAACCCAAGGAATCGATACTCGTCGTCGTCTGGGTCGCTTTCGGTGGCCGAGGATCACTCAGTGGACCCGTCGCCGGAGCACTGCTCGTCAACCTGCTCTACTTCTACCTCACCGGATGGTCGCCAGCCACATGGCCCTTCCTGCTGGGCGGCATCATCGTGTTCGTCGTCATCGTGATGCCCGATGGCATCATCGGATTCTGGAAACTCATCGTCTCGCAACTCAGTAGTGGACCCAATCCAACTCAACCCAATACCGCTGCCGTGGACGAAACTTCCGAACACGGCAGCGGCATACCGATCACCGACCGGCTGCGGGCTCTGTCCATGAGACAGCGGATCGACACCTTCGAAAGTCAACTCGATAGCCCGCTGCTGGCCGTCGACAACATCCAGGTCCACTTCGATGGCTTCCAGGCTCTCGATATCGACCACTACAGCGTGCCACACTACGCGCTGAATGTGATCATCGGACCCAACGGAGCCGGCAAGACCACTCTCTGCGACGTGATCAGCGGTAAGACCAGAGCCAGCCAGGGACGCGTCCAGTTCGCCGGACAAGATATCACCCGCATCTCGGAAGTCGGCATCGCACGTCGAGGAGTCGGACGCAAGTTCCAAACACCCACTGTCTTCGATGGACTCGATGTCCGACAGAACATGGAACTCGCACTGCCGGGACGACAAGACCTGATCCGGAATCTGAACAGGAACTCGACCGACAGAGAATCGCGACAGATCGACGAAATCCTCGATCGAGTCCGACTGATCGACGACGTCGAGCGACCCGTCAAGTTTCTCAGCCACGGGCAACGCCAGTGGCTGGAAATCAGCATGCTCATCCTCTCGAAACCGCAACTCCTGCTCGTCGACGAACCGGCCGCCGGACTGACCGACGAAGAAACCGTGCTCACCGCCGAACTGCTGCTCGAACTCCAGGACGAACACAGCATCATCGTCATCGAACACGACATGGAATTCGTCAGACTGCTCAACTCGCGAGTCACCGTACTCAACGAAGGCCGCATCATCGCTCAGGGATCTCTCGATCAGGTCAAACAGGATCCCGAAGTCATCGAAGCCTACCTCGGTCGCTGATCGCCACTTCACTCGAACTCCCAACACTCCGATTCACCACGACCCGACCCGGCCCGACATGCTCAACCTCAGGGATCTCCGCTTCGCCTACGGCACCATCCAGACCCTCCACGGGGTCTCGGCTACGATGTCGCCGGGGCGAGTCACCTGCGTGATCGGCCGAAATGGAGTCGGCAAGACCACGCTGCTGAAAGTCATCATGGGAATCCTCAGATCCGACTCCGGATCGATCCACCTCGATGACCGCGACCTCACCGACCTGGCGGCCAACCGACGAGCCCACCAGGGAATCGCCCTGGTCCCACAAGGACGCCAGATCTTCCCCAAGCTCTCAGTCGCCGACAATCTCCGAGTCGGCCTCGAAGCCGCTCGGCCACGGATCAGGAAAGTGCCACGAGATGTCTACGACCTGTTCCCGATTCTCTGGGACAACCGGCATCGGCCCGGAGGCAATCTCTCCGGAGGCATGCAACAGCAACTGGCGATCGCCCGGGCACTGGTCAGCAACCCGCGAGTCCTGCTGCTCGACGAACCGACCGAAGGCATCCAGCCCAACATCATCCAGCAGATCGGCGAAGTGCTCCGTAACCTCGTCGCCGAAAAGAACATGACCGTGGTCCTGGTCGAACAGTACCTCGACTTTGTCAAGGAATTTGGACACGACTTCTATATCATGAACCGTGGCCGGATCACCGCCGATGGCGAAACAACCGACCTGACCCAGGAACTCATCTCCAACTACCTCAGCGTTTGAAGCACCACCAGAGTGGACCTCTCCAGCACCACCACATCCCGGACTCCGGACACCGACCCCGCTGACGCTCCGACGCCACCCGCGGCGACGGCCGGCCCCGGCACGTCGCTACAACCCGGCAGCGGCCGGATCACCGTCGCTCACGTCGCCGGCCGCAGCCACGTCACCAGAAATCTCGCCACCAACCCGCTGAAACTCTGGGTGCCCAAACGACCCGGACCCGCCAGTTGGATCACCGCCACCACCTTCGGTGGCGGACTCGTCGCAGGTGATCACATCCAGATCGACCTCGAACTCGAACCGCACACCACCACGGTGCTCACCACCCAAGCCTCCACCAAGGTCTACCGGTCACTCGACGACCGCGGCTGCTCGCAGCAACTGCAAGCCCGAGTCGGCCAAGATGCCTTGCTGGTCGTCGCACCCGACCCGCTGGTCTGCTTTCGGGATGCCATCTACGAACAACACAACCGGATCCACCTGGCCGATGATGCCAGCCTGGTCCACATCGACTGGCTCACCAGCGGACGCATCGCTCGTGGCGAATGCTGGCAGTTTCATCGACTGGTCAATCGACTCGAAGTCATCCGCGGCGACACGATGATCATGCTCGACTCGCTCGAACTCGTGCCCCGAGAAGTCGCTCTCGAAAACCCGCTGCGGATGGGGCACTATCACTGCCTGGCCAATGTCGTCATCTTCGGCAAACGACTGGCCCACGAAGTCGACTCGATCCGAGAACAGATCGCCGCACAACTCGACAACACACAACACAACACACAACAC
>Ga0114999_10000414_pt1 | contig 63469 bp, 59 predicted proteins | sample ArcticOcean_MG_C_3_FD_89820 | JGI IMG/M metagenome (GOLD analysis project Ga0114999, IMG submission 89820) | Marine microbial communities from western Arctic Ocean - ArcticOcean_MG_CB8_126 | ecosystem: Environmental > Aquatic > Marine > Oceanic | place: Arctic Ocean: Canada Basin | collected...
CTAGCAGGGCATCGACAAGCTGGTCGATTTTACTCGGCGCTTGTTTGCGTTTGGCCATAGCTTTCTCCTTTTTCAAGTAAGGTAATTACTATTGCCAGTTACACAAAACAATTTACAGACTCAACATCAATTTCGTGAAGACTTGTTTTATCGATTTAATGTCATTACGATTGAAACACCGCCACTGCGAGAACGAAGAGAAGACATTCCCTTACTCGCCACGCATTTCTTTGAACAAGCCTGCACCCAGTTTAGAAAAACAGGCCTTCAGCTCTCTGATGACGCCTTCCAGACGATGATGTCCTATGAATTTCCTGGTAATGTTCGTGAATTGCAGAACATTATCGAACGAACCGTCCTTGTTGCGCAGGATCCAATCATCACGTCAAGTGAGATTATGATCAATCAGCGAAAAACGCCTATGATTGATTCGGATACGGCGAACGAAGAAAGAGATTGGACGGGCTTGACTCTTACCGATGCGCGGGATAAAAAGGAGAAACTCTATATAGAACGTTTGTTAAATCAGACCCAGGGCAATATTTCGGAAGCTTCGCGACAAGCGGGCATTGATCGCAAAAATTTCAGACAAAAACTGAGCAAGCATCAAATTGATGTAGAACAGTTTCGAGCATAACGGATACTTTGGTGATTGAAGAAACGCACCAAGGCCACCTGGGGTAATTTAACCCCAGGTGAGGCTATAAGACTACATATATAGAGACGATACGTCCGCATCTTCATGATTGCGGACGTTTTTTTTTGACTGATAGGCCTTGTTGGTATGGAGGATATGTCAGAGAAAAGTTTAAACACCCATCTCTGGCATAGATCTTGCGGGTCAAAATGGAAAACAGTCCAGGGTATCTGACCACTAAGTCCCCGGGTAAGTATAGTCTGCTCACTGAGAGAGTCTCCAAATGCCTGCTATCCGTATTGTCATCGCAGACGATCATAGCCTGATTCGCGTAGGATTAAAGACCTTGCTGAGGCAGATCAAGGGGATAGACATTGTAGGCGAGGCCAGTGATGGCATAGAGGCTTTCAGTATAATTCAAGATTGCCATCCGGATGTCGCGCTGCTTGATATCAAAATGCCCGGTGTGAATGGCATACAGGTTGCCTCTCGAATTGCCAGGAGTTTCCGCTGGTCAAAGTGATCATGCTGGCCGAGACCGTACGGGAGGAATATATCTGGTATACCATACAGGCGAAGGCAACCGGGTACCCGATTAAAGATTTAGATGCCCAAGAACTCAATGACGCCATACAGACGGTCATGAGCGGAGACTCATATTTTGCCCGGGATATTCCGCAGGAGGTGATGAACAAATATCTACACCAAAAAGATAGGGAGGGGTCTTTACTCGATCATTTGTCAGCACGGCAACAGGACGTGTTGCATTTCATCGCCACGGGCCTTTCCACCAAAAAGATCGCACAGGTGATGCAATTGAGTCCAAAAACAGTAGAATCTCATCGATCCCAGCTGATGAAGCGGTTGAATATACACGATATCACCGGCCTGGTCCGGTATGCCATTCGGGTGGGGCTGGTGGAACCTGATTTATAGGCTAAAAGTAGATAAAAGTACAATATTGGACCATCCTAACAAGCTACCAACCAACCTATTTTTAATACTCTGCCTCATCGTCCACCGAAGGCTGGGAGAACAGTTCGATACCAGCCAGGACACCGATACCAAAGAGCAGCCCCTCGACCGCGCCCAGGGCAATCTTGGTCGTTCTACCGAAATATCCTTCTCCGAAAAACATGGCGATCGGTTCAAGTTGAATCTGGGATTCGGCAAATGAGAGACGGACAATTTCCAGGCTGCTGCTGAACAGATTGCCACCGATAATAGTCAATAGAATACCGGCACACATTGCCCCCAACGCCCCGATCAGAATATGAAAAATACGATGCCATAGTTTGGGCTGATCAAAAAGGTAGTGGGTAATGACCGGCCCCAGCGCTACCCCGGCCCCGATCAGTGCGCCTTCGAGGCCACCCGTTAAACCGGTTGGATGCTGGCCGAATAAGGTTTTAAGGGCGTCAACACTGAACAGGTTGGCACATCCTCCGACGAACGCACCGCCCAAGGCGCCGCCGACAACCGTCCACCACCTGCTGTACTTTTGTGCGATGCGGCCAATAGTAATCATACCGAAACTGACGCCCGCTCCACCAAAGGCACCGACAAAAGCTCCTAGGCTGCTCAAGACGAAAATCATGGAGGTGACTTCAAAGTTCACGGTTTCTCGGGCAATGGCCAGGCCTGTGCCCAGGAGAAGGCCGCCGACAAGCCCGGACGCCCCGCCGCCGAAGGCCCCTCCGACGCCCTGTCGAATAATATCAATACCACTGCGCCGCAATCGGACCAGGACCAGGCCAATCATGACCATGATACTTGAGATATGAGGCAATGGAATCAACCGATTGTTATGTTCCCGCAAAATGGCCAGACTTATGGCACGCTGGATACGACTGACTTGTTCATTTTCGAAAGGTCGAGAGAGGATGGCTTCCACCGCAGAGCCGAACCAGTCTGCCAGTTCAATACTGGCGGCTTTCCTGATATTTAAATCATGATCTCGAAGCGCCAGGGTTCTAAGCCGATTGTTTAAGGCCGGGTTCCGCACCGTGCGAGATGATTCGACGGCATGTAAACGGACTCTGGCCTGACTGTGATGGGTGGCATCGATAATAATATCAGCCGCATTTGGCGCTTTTTGCACCAGCCAATCCGGGACGGAGCGACCTCGATGCAGGAGGCTCTTCGTCAATAAATTTGCTTCTTCTGATGAGATCCCTATCTCTTCGAGAAACGGGTATAGATAATCCAGGCTATCCGGGTCTATAATCAATTGATGGGCGCGATAGTTTTCCAGGGCTCTCTCAAGTAAACTACGGGCCTGTTTGACTGCAAAGAGGGTGTCCGTGAGCCAGTGCGATACTTCCTGAATAAGACATTCATGTGCCAATTCCAGCCAGCTCTCGCCATCCTGACTGCGTCGTCGCACCACACGGGCATCGACCAACTCCTCGATCAGCACTTTTAATGCGTCCACTTCAACCCGTCCGTCATGATGAATCCGGGAGACCAGTTCTATTTCACGAAGGACAAGTCGCTGTTCATCGGTAGAAATAAGGGATAGGAGAATCTGTTGTACCGCGTGCAAATCCGTGGCATTAAACCGCCTGAGGACACGAGCCAAATATTCCTTCAGAATCTGTGAGGCGCCTCCCAAATGTTCATAGACCGTTTCAGTGATGTGATTCCGGTCATCCCGGGTATCATAAAGGGTATCACAAACGATCTGAAGGTGAGGTGGGTCGATATCTTCATGCTCGGCGAGGTCATCCAGCAGTCGTTCGACCAACAACGGATCGAACGCGCAGCCTACTTTTTGAGCCGGTGCCGTAATGGCGACGGTCGCCTGGTCTCGGCTTAATCTCTTAAGTCGATATTCATGATGATAAATTTCTGGAAGAATATGTTTGAAGTGGTTCATTTCGGCCAGCATATCTTCGCGCAGGACAAACACGAACCGTATGGACAACGTACGCTCGGCCATTAACATGGCCATGGCTTCCATGAAATTATGCTGGCTCTCATCGGTAAGCAGCAGAAAAAATTCCTCAAATTGATCAAGCATGATTATAATCGACTGGTCTGGCGCATATTGAAGAAACTGGTCAATCAGATCGGTTAGTGGAATGTCCTCACCAACATCAGTGATATGTTCCGGGATAACTTGCCTCAAAGCCTGTGCGACCTGATGTATCGGATTGGTAAAACTACGAATCGGAAATACGATATGTCCCAATCTCTGGAGTTCAGGCATGAGTCCGGCCCGGAGAATGGAGCTCTTACCTACACCCGACCGACCATACAGGAGAAAGGAACGGTGGGATATAATTTGTGAACAGATGTTTTCTATTTCCGAATCACGACCAAAAAACAGCCCCGCGTCAAACTCGGTATAATAATCGAGGAATTTATAAGGGCGTGTGGTCTGATCGGTTGGACTGAATGGGAATTGAAGATTGTCCTGAGCTTCTACAGCATCCCCGATAAATACATATCCATGCTTCGGTATTGTTTTGATATACCTGGGGTTAGAGGCATTGTCCTTGAGCTGTTTTCGAATGGCTTTTATACATTGGGTCAGTGCGGAGTCACTGACAATCACGCCATCCCATATTTCATCAAAAATTCGGCGTTTTTCGACCAATTGGCCGCGGTGCGCAATCAGCATAACGAGCACATCGAAATACTTGGAGTTGAGCGGCAGTATTTCATGGTCTCGCGTGAGTTGACGGTTCTGGATATCCAGGTAGAAGTCATCGATCTGAAAACCAGGTATGTTAATCTGTTGGGTCATGGTCGGATCAGGAATAGTCGGATCGGGAAACGACGAAACGATATAGCTGCCGGGTTATGAATCAAAAATTCGGAGCTGGTTTTTCGATTCGTCATTTGTTGGAACGGTACGATCACCGGGCATCACTTTGTAGCTTGGCAGGTCACAAATGCTTACAGATTCGTTCGATTTCTTCATAAATCACATCTTTCTCACATGAATCTCATGTTTTTATTTTCAGATGTAATATAATAAAGAACGCCTGAAATGTCTATTCATGTCAGAAACGTTTTGACAAAAGGACAGAGACGCACGATTATTGCTGCTTTAAATTTGCCGGGACCGGTACGCAGGCGATGCTGAAGGTCACATCACCTGCCGTGTTTAATTCCTTGCCCATTTGCTGAATTTTGGAGAAAAGACTGTGACAGAAAAAATGACGGCTGCCATTCTGTATGGAAAACAGGATGTACGTATAGAGCGGGTATCGGTGCCTTCCATTGAAGAGGATGATATTCTGCTGCATATAAAAGTGGCGTTGACCTGCGGTACCGACGCCAAAGTATATAGACGGGGGTACCACGCGCGGATGATTGTGCCACCTGCCGTGTTTGGTCATGAGTTGGCAGGTGAAATATCTGCTGTAGGCCGTAATGTGAAGGACTTTCAAGCGGGCATGCGGGTGGTGGCTGCTAATTCTGCCCCTTGTGGCAATTGTTTCTATTGCCAGCGGCATCAGGAGAATCTTTGTGAAAACCTGATTTTTATTAACGGTGCCTATGCAGAATATATCCGTATCCCCGGTCAGGTGGTTCGGCAGAACCTGTTGACCATACCCGATCATGTATCCTATCGAAGCGCTGCCATGGTAGAACCTCTAGCTTGTGTCCTTCATGGCCTGGAGGAGACGGGGGTACAGCGACATGATTCCGTGGTGGTCATAGGAACGGGCCCTATTGGTTTGATGTTTATCCGGATGGCCAAATTACGCGGTGCCCATGTCATTGCTGTCGGGCGGCGTTCCAATCGCCTTGAAACGGCCCGGGTCATGGGGGCGGATGTCGTGATTGACGCAGCGGAAGTTTCGGATGTGGTGGCTGCGGTACGGGCAGAGACGGATCAAGGGCGCGGTGTGGATCGGGTCGTTGAAGCTGTAGGCCTACCGGAAAGCTGGGAAAACGCGATTCGTATGGTTCGTCCGGGCGGGACGGTGAATGCCTTCGGCGGTTGTCCTTCAAAGACCACCATATCGCTCGATGCGGATTTATTACACTATTCTGAAATCACTATTAAAGGGACGTTCCACCATACGCCGCGTATGATCAAACTGGCCTTACAGTTGATCTCCGACGGTGCAATCGATATAGACGCCTTGGTTACCCGGGAAGCACCGTTATCCCAATTACCCGATGTTCTGGATTTGATGATGGGTAAAAATGGTGCGATGAAAACAGCCATCATACCTTAAAATAGTTCTGAGTGCTGAGTGCTGAGTGCCGAGAAAATACGTATACATCCACTCGGCACTCAGAACTCAGAACTCAGAACTTGCGCTATGCCCCGTTCTCTATCCTACTTACCGAAAGATGCCCTTCAGCTTGATGCCCTCGCATTGAATGCCCTGCCGGAAGACACCCATATTTCCCTTGAGACCTCACGGCAGTATTGTCGTCACCTGGCGACCAGTCATTATGAAAATTTTACGGTGGCCTCCTGGTTTCTGCCCAAACACTTACAGCCGCATTTTTATAATGTCTATGCCTACTGCCGATGGTCGGATGACCTGGCAGATGAGATTGACGATCCGGCCATATCTGTCCGGCTCCTTGATTGGTGGGCCGGTGAATTACAGGATTGCTATGAAGGGCACCCTCAACATCCAGTTTTTGTTGCGTTAGAAGAAACAATCCATCATTTTGATATTCCTATTACACCGTTCCAAGATTTATTAACTGCTTTCCGGCAGGATCAGATCGTGTCGCGGTATGAGACGTATGAGGCGCTGGTGGACTATTGCCGTTATTCTGCCAATCCTGTAGGGCATCTGGTGCTCTACCTATGTGGATATCGGGACGAAGAAAGGCAGCAACTGTCCGATGCTACCTGCACGGGGCTGCAATTAGCCAATTTCTGGCAGGATATTTCGGTGGACCTGGATAAGGGCCGTATTTACTTGCCCCAAGAAGATCTTGATCGATTTAATTATCAGGAATCGGATCTCCATGCCCGGGTAGTTAATGATCGTTTCACTGATCTGATGCAGTTTGAGGTGGGGCGTGCTCGTGCGTTATTCGGTACGGGATTACAACTATGTAAAATGCTCGACAAACGGGTCAGAGGTGATATTGAGCTATTTAATCGGGGTGGGATGGCCATTCTGGATCAGATAGAAGACCAAGGCTACGACGTCCTTTCCCAACGCCCATCTCTGTCCACAGGAAAGAAAGTCGCCCTCATGCTCAGGTATTTACTAAAACGGATATTTTAATAATACAATGAAACCATCAGCAAATCAGGCCATCAACAAATCAGGCCATCAGCAAATCAGTCAGTCTTACGATCACTGCCGTCATGTAGCCAGAACACGGGCAGGGAATTTTTATTATTCCTTTATTGTTCTGCCAGCAGAACGCCGTCGTGCCATGTGTGCGGTGTACGCCTTTATGCGGTATTGCGACGACATTGTAGATGAGGGCGGTTCGAATGCCGATAAGCAAAATCGTTTGAACCAGTGGCGTGGGGCCCTGAATGAGGCCTATGATTCTTCCGGCGATTTCAGCCATGATATTCTTCCCGCCTTTCAGGATACGGTCACCCATTTCTCGATACCTAAGTCTTATTTTGAGGCGATCATTGATGGGGCGGAGATGGATCTTTCTGTCACCCGTTACCTGACCTATGAGGATCTGTATCAATACTGTTATCGTGTGGCGTCAGCCGTGGGGCTGGTGTGTATACACATCTTCGGTTTTACCGATGAATCCGCCAAAAAGTATGCTGAATCCTGTGGGATCGCCTTTCAATTGACCAACATCCTTCGGGATATCCAGGAAGACCTTGAGATGGATAGGGTATACCTTCCTCAGGAAGACCTTGAGGCCTATGGTTATACGGAAGAGGATATACAGCGAGGCGTTCTTGATGATCGGTTCAAACAGTTAATGGCCTTTGAAGTGGGACGAGCTAAAAAATGCTATGAGGAAGCCTTACCGCTCTTACCACTTATTCATCCATCAAGCCGGGCCTGTCTGGCTGCCATGATTCGTATCTATCGGGAGAACCTGTTTGAAATTGAGCGTCGAAATTATGATATCTATCACCAGCGTATCCGCCTTTCAGCATGGAAAAAACTGGCGATTGCCGCCCATGCGTTGATCCGGAAACGGGTATGAGCGATGTTATTGTGGTTGGTGGTGGCCTGGCCGGTCTGGCCGGTGCAGTGGCCTTAACAGACGCCGGTTTGAAGGTCACGTTATATGAACGGCGGCGTATTCTGGGCGGACGGGCTTCCTCCTTTGTCCATCCTGCCAGCGGTGAGCTGGTCGATAATTGCCAGCATATTCTTTTACGGTGTTGTGCCAATCTGATTGATTTTTACACCAGACTCGGTGTTGAAAACGGTATTGTTTTTCAGGACCGCATCCCCTTTATCGACGAAGCTAACCAAATCTCCGTCATTCAGGGGACTTCGCTTCCTGTTCCCCTGCACCTTCTGCCCTCATTTTTCCGGCTTAAATCCCTGGGATGGAAGGACAAACTTTCAGTTAGCTATGCGATGATGCATATGATGTGGCGGACCAGCAGATGGGGGCCTAACCCCCTCCATGGTTCCTCTCCATCCCCCCATCTGCCTCTATCCATGCAGAACTGGCTCGAGTCCCATCAGGCCACAGATCGATCTATAGAAGCCTTCTGGCGGCCGATACTGATCAGCGCGCTGAATGATGAACTGGATGATATAGATGCTGATTACGGGATCATGACGATTGTAAAAGCATTTCTGTCCAACAGGTTGGGCTATCAAGTCGGCCTGCCTGTCGTTCCGTTGGGTGATTTGTATGTCCCCTGTATCGACTATCTGGAGCAGTGTGGAAGTCATGTTGTCCTCGACCAGGGTGTTACCGATTTGATGGTCGAAGATGGATGTATTTCGAACATCACCCTGCAAGATGGAACGACGGCTCAGGCGGAGGCCTATTTGTCTGCTTTGCCTTTTGATATACTGCTTAAGGTGCTTCCCGATGCAGACGTAGCCCGTTGGGACTACTTTAATGCGTTACGGCATCTGGAGGTATCTCCCATTACGGCTGTACATGTGTGGTTCGATCGTACCGTTACGGATCTGAACTATGCCGCCGTACTGGGGCGGACCGTTCAATGGGTCTTTAACCAGACCCTACGTGATCCCGATGGGGGTTCATCCACCGGGGCCGGTACGTATCTCGGCCTGGTGGTCAGTGCCTCGGATGCCTGGATGAAACAGCCCCAGCAGGTCATTATTGAACAGGCGATGGAAGATCTAAGGTCCCTCTTTCCGGCTGTTAAGGACGCCAAACTTTTAAAGGCCATCGTGGTCAAAGAAGGCCGGGCGACCTTTGCGCCTAAACCCGGTTGCGACCCGTTACGGCCGGAACCGGTCAGTCCAATTTCCAACCTTTATGTGGCCGGTGACTGGACCCAGACTGGTTGGCCGGCGACCATGGAAAGCGCGGTGCGCAGCGGCTACCAGAGTGCGGAGCGTATATTAAGCGCGTTGGGTAAACCCCAGAGCGTCCTGCAACCGGAGATGCCGGCGGAAGGCCTGATGAAATTTTTAATTGGCGGTTGAAAAGGTTATATATTTTACCCTGCTATTCTGTAAACGCCTCGTGGGCAGATTATGTTTGGGATAATAAAACGATTATGTTTGAAGCGATTAATCCATAAAGGTCTGGTTGATTTCTGATAAATCATGTCATATATTATCAGAGATCCTACGATCTGATGCCCTGCAACCAAGGTTTAACCTGAAAGGACCATTATGCCTGCCAATCTGCTTGCCTGCAGAACCGCAAGTTACGGGAAGTACAGTGAATCTGCTTACGAGCACCTCCCGACGATAGACGTGACTCATGTGGAGATTCCAACCCCCGCACCTGATGAGATAGAGCAGGTAAAGGCGAAGTTAGCTAAGTATGGTTTGTCGGCCAGTAGTTTACAGGCTGAGATTGAGGTAGAAAGCGCTGACGTCGCAGACCTTCTGGTGCCTACACTTGAGGCTGCGGTCGCCCTGAATACGAAAATTCTTTTTGTCAGCGTGCATGCTGGTGAGTTGGATAAACAGATGGTCTATGGGCGTCTCCGGCTGGCGGGTGAAAAAGCTGCAGAGTACGGTATTACCATCGGTATGGAAACGCATCCGGACTTAATTACGAATGCGGCTGTAGCGATAGAAACGATGAAAGGCGTTGATCATCCTAATGTACGTGTTAACTATGATACGGCTAACATCCATTATTATAATCAGAACGTTGATCATGTAGATGAAATGAAACAGGTGATCGATTATATAGGGAGTATGCACCTCAAAGACACCGATGGCGGATATAAGACCTGGTGTTTTCCAACCTTCGGTGAAGGTATCGTTGATTTTAAGACGGTATTCGACGTGTTAAATGACCAGGGGTATCACGGACCGTTTACGATGGAAATCGAAGGCGTCGAAGGAGAAGATCTGGATGAAGCACAAACCTGTCAGCGGGTGGCTGATTCAGTCGCCTATTTGAGACGCATCGGGTGTGGTGTATAGGCCTGGTCTAATGATCTGCGCAACCCAGTCATAAAACGGTGACAATCTATGGCAGAACAACAATTGCATATGATGCGGTCAAATCTGGACGATTTACCGGACCTTGTCGTTCCTGAAGGATATGCCCTTCGGACGTATCAGCCGGGTGATGAAGCGGCCTGGTGTGCGATTATGGACACCGGGATCGGCTCAGGCTGGACGGTTGAAGAATGCCGGGCACAGCTTACGGGGCAGGATCTTTTTTTGCCGGAAGGCTGTTTTTTTATAACCTGGAACGACGAGCCGGTTGCTTCCGCCTGTGTCTGGCCCACAGCGTTATACGGTCCGACCAGCGCCCAGGTACATATGGTCTGTGCAAAGCCGTCACACCGCGGAAAGGGCCTGGGTTATCTGGTCACGCTGGCCCTCCTGCATTATATGCGGGATCATGAGTATGCATCGACCTATCTGGGGACGGATGATTTCCGTATCCCCGCCATTAACGCCTATTTGAAACTTGGATTCGAGCCTTCGTATTTAGACGACAGCCATCGGGCACGCTGGGCCGAGATTTTCTCAGAAACCGGACAGACAAACCAGTGGTGGCGGCATGCACGTCCCGAACCCGCATCGTATCAGATTCGTGAGGTGAGCGGCAATCGGGCGTTGTTGGTTATCCTCGATAGTACACAGCAGGAAGCCTATAACCGAGCCCGTCGTACGATCTTATCCGTTTTATATCATCTGGATATACCCTATCGGCTGCTGGACCTGGCGGACAACCGGGAACCATCACAAGCCCTTACTACACATCAGTCCGTGATATTTGCCCAGGAAAAACTGGGCGACAGTGTGTCGGAATCCCTGGCCCGTCAAATCGTCAACGCCGTATGCGCCGGGGTCGGTTTTATCAGTTTCGACCATTGTATCGACCGGTACCCGGAATCCTTAATCACCATTTTACCTGTTACTTCTGCCCAGGCAAAGCACGAGACCCAGCAGGTTGTGGTACCGGCGTCGGATCATTTTATCGTCCATACACACGCGCCGGAGAAGCGACATGTCCTTAGGCAACCGATAGAGCTGATGTGTGTAGACCCCCTGGAAAACAACCAAATTTTAATGGAAACAGAGGAGCAGATGTCGGCGTTGGTTGTCGGTCGCGTCGGTGAAGGACGGATCGTTCAGTATCTGGTCAGCCCCAGGATCTGGGACGCCGCATATTATGGCCATGGCAGCGGGCTCGATGATGTATTCTGGAAGTCGATCGTATGGGCATCAAGGAAGCCATTTGTCATGAAAGCGATGCCATCGTATGTCACTTTCCAGGTTCAGGCTGCCTCCGGCGCCTCGGATGGATTTAATTGGCTACGGCCCGTTGTAGAACGGGGATGGACGCCCTATATTGGCGTGTTGACAGAGGAAGTCCATACGGATGATTGGGCCACCATGGCTAATATATCCTCGGCGAATCAGGTGGCCTGGTACCCACAGGGTATAACAGAAAAGCGGGGTCTGTATTATCATCACCCCCGTGGCCAGGCCTATCAGGATGATGAGCTACAGGCCCGTAGGGCACAGGCCGAAGAAAAATTCAAACAACATGGTATTCTGATCGGGCAAACCTTCTTTCCATCATTTGGTGAGTATGGCCGTAATGTGGTCCCACTGGTTCTGGGGGCCGGAGCGCAGTATAGCCTCTCCTCCTTTTTGCCGAATGAAGCGCAACAGGCAGGCCATATAGATTGGGAACCCGGTCCATATGGCCATCCCGGATTTATTCTGGATGACCTCTTTGGCTTTCCGGGGTTATTCGTCACGATAGCTGATCCAAAACCGTATGAACGGGCCCCGAATAGACGGTTTAAAATAACAAATACCTCTGCGGAACAGGGTTATGATCATTTGAAAGCCGGTTTGAGCACATCACCTGCCGTAGATATATTGGACCAAGTGATTGATACAGCTAAATCGGGCCTTGATGCCCGTTTTTACGGGGCAATTATACTGACCGAGCAGGATATCATCTCTCTGGCACCAGATGAATGGGAACTGGTCTTAAATCGCATTGATTCATTTATCTCTGAAACCGGGGCGATTAAAATGACACAGGATGAAGTGGGCGCCTACGCCCGAAGCAAAGTACAAACCCATTTGACACATGCAAGTTATGAGACAAACACCGATGTATTACATGTAAGTTTTGCAGGGTCAACGACAGTCCCATTGCACCTGCAAATCTTCGACGAACACTGTCGAGAGCGCGTTCTGGCGTTTGATACATTTGACGAGAGATTGGAAGAAAGTATTCAGCTTGGCGAGTGGATTTCGGAATGATTTGGACAAAAATATATATCCTGACAGGATGCCATTATTTACGCAATAACTGCTAACTTGGAGTATTCGCGTGTATCGTATAGGTCTTCATAGTTACATTTTTCTGATACTTCTGATGACAGCGCCCATTCATGCGCAGGATCAGGATATTCCCGCAAGTGTTCAGGCTGGTTTAGGCCTTATAGGTGGTTTTCCGGCAGGTGAATTCGGAAATAATATAACGAATCCAGGTATCGGCATATCGGGGCACATCGGCTATCGTTTCCCACAGAGCCCGGCCATCTTAGGGATAGAGATGTCCTATCTTATCTACGGACGGGAGAGCCGAAATGAACGTTTCAGCACCACGATCCCGGATGTAAGCGTGAATGTCGTTACAGAAAACAACATATTCATGACCAAGTTTTTTCTTAGACTTCAACCGCAGGAAGGTCCTTTTCGACCCTATATCGATGGCCTGTTCGGCTTTCATTATCTTTTTACCAGAACATCTATCCAGGACATCCCCACCCTGTTCAGTGATGATATTGTCAGTTCCATCAATTTTTCCGATGTGGCGTTTACCTATGGCGGCAGTGCTGGTTTTATGATCGAAGTGTATGACGGCCGGACCGCACGTTCCCGATCCAATCGCAAAGCTCGTACTGTATCCATAGATTTTCGTATCCGTTATCTGGACGGTGCTGAAGCCTCCTACCTGAAGCGTGGCGATATTCTCCGGCAAAGTGGCCAGACGGCCCTCAGTATTACCCGGTCTCAGACAAATATTGTCACTGCATTTTTTGGAGCGGCGGTAGAATTTTAGAATGAATACATGGGCGGCGCATGGCCCGTCTTGCCTGTACAAATGAGTCGTCGAGCTTTCGTGTGTTTACCCATCCTCAAATCTACAAACATCCTTGACAGTTCCTGGATTTCCTACTAGTATACTAGCAGCATCTTATTGATATTCTTTTATTTATCTTTAATATACATTACTTGTTCGGTTCAGGTGATCAGGAGACGGTGTTGAACGGGATGGAATGGCTGGTGGATGTTTTCGGATGTCCGTCCGATGTATTGCAGGATCATCGTACCTTGTCCGATTTGTTCGATACCGTGGTCTCTGAGATGCGTTTACATCCCATTGGTGATCCGGTATGGCATCAATTTCCGAATACGAAGGGGATGACCGGTTTCTGGATGCTCCAGGAGTCACATATGACCATCCATACCTTTCCAGAATACGAATCTGCCTGTTTTAATTTATTCTGCTGTTCACCCAGGCAGGCTATAGACTGGCAGGCTATGTTCTCTCGTATGCTTCAGGCGACATCGGTAGCTATTCGAGAATGCCCACGTGAGTATTCCGGCGATAGGTAACCTTTAGCCCTATCGGCGGATTTTGTCCGGAAGGACGCTCTTTATTCCAGATCGCAGATGAAAAGTGACAAGCCCCCTATTCGAATCGGCATGCAAGGCCAATATCGGCGTCGGGTATTTACGATTAGCGGTCGATTACAACTCCAGGATAAGCAGGCCGCCTCATGGAATGAATGGTCCCTTCTATTTGAAGATGGTTTGACGGGATGGCTAAGTGATGGAGAGGGGACGTACGCCGTCACTTTTGAGACGGAGATTGCCGAATTGAACAGGTTGCCTGATTTTGAATCGTTGGGTATGGATCAAACGTTAGCGTTAAACCACCGATTTTATAGTGTTTCTGATCATTATATAGCCAAATATATCAGCGTGGAAGGTGATCTACCCTTTCAAGCCGAGGCAGGTACTGAAATCTCTGTGGCAGACCTGGACGGCGATGGTGCTTCGTGCGCAACAATAGATTACAGCGAAACCCCACCCATTGTGTTTATTGGGGAATATGTGGATATAGAGACCCTGAAGTTGTCCTGATTATTGGTGGATTGGGCATCCGTATTTTAAAAACACGACCATCAATCACCAAGTACAATTAAATCATGAACCAATCTACCATAACCTGTCCGAGTTGTTCGACCGCCATAAACCTGCATGCGCCGGAGCAGACCGAAGCGGTAGGATGTGAAGCCTGCGGTTCTGTTATACATTTTACGGATGACAGCACCCCAACGATTGTTGGCCGTAAACAAAGAATTATACCGTCTTCTATTCCTTTAGGAACTCGCGGTACGATTCGAGGCCAGGCGTTGGATTTGATTGGCTATTTGCGAAAAGAAATCAAGGTGGATGGTATTGTATATGCCTGGACCGAGTATCTATTGTCCGGGGAGGATGGGGTGAGACGTTGGATGTCTGAGGACAATGGCCATTGGACTTATATGGCTCAGATCGATTCAAAACCCAAAAATAGCAAACGCGGTAGCCAGCCCGTGTATATTCATGAAAATATACAGTATAAGCATTTTCAAACCGTAGAGCCGAAAATCACCCAGCTGGTGGGGGAAATGTACTGGCCTGCCGAAGTAGGTGAATCAACGGATATCTCAGAATATATTGCCCCGCCTTATCTTTTGAGTCGGGAGAAGTTGAAGACATTGCCTGGCCGTCAGAAGAATGAGTCCTGGTATTTTGGGCGATATATGAAGCCCTCGGAGATCGTTAAAGGGTTTGGTGTGAAAGACCCGTTGCCTCTACCGATAGGCATTGCTTCCAGCCAACCCTCTCCGTATGGGCAGGGTGGCAAAAAACTATTCTCCGTCCTGGCTGTTTTATTTTTTATCCTGATTACGCTACAGATCGGGTTTATGGTCAACTCGGGTAGAAACATTCCAGTCTTTGAGAAGATGCTTCGATTTGACGCGGATCAGGAAACAAAAACCATGGTGACCGACACATTTCTGTTGCTTGGTCACACCTCAAATGTTGTTATTGAAGCTGTTACGAATCTGGATAACCACTGGATGTTTTTCAGTACTCTGCTGATTAATGATGAGACCGGCGAAGCCTATGATTTTGCCTGGGAAGTTAGCTATTATCACGGCGTCACAGGCGGGGAGTCGTGGAGAGAAGGCAACAAAAAGAACAACGTGACCATTCCTTCTGTACCGAGTGGCCGGTACTATTTGCTTCTTGAACCGCAGTCCGATTTAAAACAGGCCACCTATACGATGACGGTATATCGTAATGTACCGGGGTGGACGAATTTTTTTCTGGCGCTGCTGGTACTTGTTATTATGGCTGCGGTCTTTCTCTATAGATTCAGTGCGTTTGAAAATCGTCGGTGGATGGAGAGTGACCATCCACCGGAAGTTAGTATGGGCTAGGCCATCACTCCGATAAGGGTGCGTAATAGCACCATACTGTGAGGTGTACGGATGAAATGGTTGATTTGTATAGGGATCGTTGTCCTTCTGGTCTTTGGTATGGCCCAGTATCGAGGTTGGGCCTTTACGAGTTACAACTCGTTCACCGGAGATCCGGGGGTGATGCGGAGCGACCCGATCTTTTTTTTCGCCGGTTATAGCCGGGGACTTTATCCCGGTGGCGTGCATAAGTGAGAAGGTGGGGGTGTGGGTGCGTGGGTGATTGAGCAAATGCGAATGTATTCATATAACGGAGGGTTATATGGAATTGATTAATATCCAATTTATTGTGAACGCCGTCATGTTTGCTGTACTCGGCATGGTTATTTTCTGGATATCATTTATTATACTCGATAAGATTTTGCCTTATAGTCTCTGGCATGAACTGCTCGAAGAGCATAATACGGCCCTGGCCATTCTGATCGGCTCAATCGCGCTGGGCATCTGTATTATTATTGCTGCGGCGATTCATGGGTGACCGGTCCGCATGACATACGCCCTGCTCTTTTCTGTTCTTGTTATCGCTTCCTGTGGTCTGGTCTACGAGTTGGTGGCTGGCGCGCTGGCCAGTTATTTGCTTGGGGATTCCGTTACCCAATTCTCTACGATTATTGGGGCGTATCTGTTTGCCATGGGTATCGGATCCTATTTGTCAAGTTACGTGGGCAAAGGTCTGATCAATCGGTTCATTTTCATTGAACTGTGTATCGGGCTGATAGGCGGTTCGTCTGCGGCCATTCTGTTCCTGACTTTTTCTTTCCTCGGTACCCTTTCGGTCCTGCTGTATACGCTTATTTTTATTGTGGGCGCACTGGTCGGTCTGGAAATCCCGCTTTTACTCCGCATTTTAAAAGAACAGCTCCAATTTAAAGATCTGGTCGCTCAGGTCCTGACGTTTGATTATCTTGGGGCGTTGGTGGTCTCGATTCTGTTTCCGGTGGTCCTGGCACCGAAATTGGGCTTGATACGGACAGGGTTTTTTTTCGGCCTGCTGAACGTGGTCGTGGCTGGCTGGACCATCTGGCTGTTTCGCGACCGGTTACCCGGTCTGGCGTATCTGCGGAATGCTTGTATAGTGACAACGGCTTTGCTGCTGGCCGGTTTTGTGTATGCAGAACGCATGACGACGTTGGCAGAAGAGAATCTGTTCTCCGATGAAATTATTTTCGCGACCTCCTCTCCTTATCAGCGCATTGTATTGACCCGATGGAAAGACGACATCCGGTTGCATCTCAATAACCATCTACAGTTCAGTTCGCGGGACGAATACCGGTACCATGAGGCGTTGGTCCATCCGGGGCTAAGTGCAGTGCCTTATCCCAGACGGGTCCTTGTACTGGGTGGTGGGGATGGTCTGGCGATTCGTGAGGTGCTCAAATATGATACCGTCGAATCGATTACGCTGGTGGACCTGGACGCAAAAATCACCGATTTGTTTTCCACCAATCCGATGCTGACCAATTTAAATCAGAATGCGCTCCTGTCGCCTAAAGTGAATATCGTGAGTGATGATGCCTTTGTATGGCTGGAACATAGTAAGGAGATGTTTGATTTTGTTGCCGTTGATTTCCCTGATCCCTCAAACCATTCGTTAGGCAAGTTGTACACGAATTCGTTCTATAAGCTCCTTAAAAAACACGTATCGGAACAGGGTATCATAGCGATTCAGAGCACCTCTCCCTTTTTCGCGCCCCGATCTTACTGGTGCATTGCCAGAACACTGGAGAGTGTCGGATTTCAAGTGAGCCCTTATCATACTTATGTGCCTTCTTTCGGAGATTGGGGGTTTATGATTGCATCACAGCGGCCCTATCATCCACCAAACACATATCCGCCGGATTTAAAATATCTGACCCCAGAGACCGCAGCGGCCATGTTCCAATTTCCAAAGGATATGCGGGCCGTGGACGATCTTGAGATCAACCGGTTGAGCAATCAGATTCTGACTCAATATTTTGAAGCGGAATGGCGACAGGTGGTCCGATGAGGGGAAATGGTGAATCAACGAACCCTGAAAGGCTCGCCATGTCACGCAGAGACTTGCAATCAACGAATTGACGAATCGTGAAACATAAATTTTGAACCCATGGTATGTAACCTGTTTGTTAAACGTGAATTCATGCTGAGACTCTAATTACGCCACAACCCATCATTTCTCAGATGGATGGTCTCCCTTGGAGAGACTCAGATCCCTACGGCATTCGGGCACACTTCGATCACCTCGTGATTCCCAGATCCCCAGATTCTCAGATTCTCAGATTCTCAGATTCCCATGAACCGTAGAACCTTTCTTCTAACATCCGCCGGCGCAGCTGCTGGAGCCGCCTATGTTTGGCATCGTGGGCGGCCATCTGACCTACCGATAACAGGCACATTGAGTGGGCCGTCTGTCGACCTGGGCCATCTGTTGCGAGACGGTGGTATACCGGAACCAACCACTGAGCGACGGATCCCTGTCGCTATCCTGGGCGGGGGTATTTCAGGACTCTCTGCCGGATGGAAGTTGCAGAAGGCCGGTTTTACGGATTTTGAAGTCCTTGAAATGGAATCGGACGTTGGTGGCAATTCCCGTTTTGGTGAAAACAGAGTGACGCCCTATCCCTGGGGTGCCCACTATCTGCCGCTGCCCACGGAAGAATCACGGGCCGTCCGTGAGCTGCTTGAAGAATTGGGTGTGATTGAAGGTTATACACAGGATGGGCAGCCGGTGTACCAGGAGCGGGCACTATGTTTTGCGCCGCAGGAGCGGCTTTTTATACATGGACGATGGCAGGAGGGGTTGATGCCGGTCGTCGGTATTACAGCGCGTGACCAGGAACAGTACGGGCAATTTCGCGAGATGATCACGCATTATACCGACCTCCGGGGCGCAGATGGTCGTAAAGCCTTTGCCATTCCGATGGCGTTCAGTTCCCAGGACCCAGCTTTGTTGGCGCTGGATCAAGGGTCAATGCGAGATTTTCTGATTCAACAGGGTCTGGATTCGAAGGCCTTACACTGGTATGTGAACTATGCCTGCCGTGACGACTATGGCTGTACGTCAGCGGATGTTTCGGCGTGGATCGGCCTACACTATTTTGCCAGTAGAGACAGCAGTGGTTTCGAAAATGTCCAGGTCTTGACCTGGCCGGAGGGCAATGGCTGGATTGTCAGGCAGTTGCGGCAGAAGCTCACAGACCGCCTTGTTACAGGGGCAATGGTAACCCGGTTAGAACACCGGAGTGACTTGGTCCAGATTGACGTACATTATCCGCAGGAAAACAGAACGGAGACCATCAAGGCAGATCGGGTCATCTATGCCTGCCCTCAGTTTTTAACCCCTTATCTGATTGCGGACCTGCCGGATGAACGAAAAGCACAGGTCCGGCAGTTTGAATACGCGCCCTGGTTGGTGGCAAACATTACGCTCAAGGCATTTCCGGCACCGGATCGCAGGCGGATGCCACTGGCTTGGGATAATGTGATCTACGACAGTCCATCATTAGGATATGTGGTGGCTACCCACCAGAGTGTGCGTACCCATCAGAAAGAGACCGTATTTACCTATTACTATCCCCTATCAGATGGTGCCCCCGCCGATGAGCGAAAGCGGCTTCTGGATACGTCATGGGAGACTTGGGTTCAGATGATCCTGTCCGACCTATCCCGGCCACATCCTGAGATCGGCGAACTGATCCGGCAGGTAGATATTTTTCGATGGGGCCATGGGATGGTCCGGCCACGTCCGGGCTTTGTGTGGAGTGAGGCCCGTCGCAATGTAGCGGCAGCCCATGGACAGATCCATTTTGCCCATTCGGATCTGAGTGGCTTTTCTATTTTCGAGGAAGCGCAGTATCGAGGGGTAGCGGCAGCGGAACAGGTCTTGGACGCATTGAAGGTGCCTTTTACTTCCTCTGTATAATGGTTTTACACAACAAGTGGTAGTCGGGGGATGGACGTTTGTGTGATGTACCGCAACCCATGTGCTTTTCTATTCTTTTCAAAACACGATGGAGGTTTCATGACGAATCCCGATAACCTGATCCCTTTACTCCAGGAACTTATTTCCGCCCGTGGCCCATCCGGACAAGAGGATGAAGTGCGAGCGATTTGTATCCGTGAATTGGAAGCCCTCTGCGACGAAACATGGACGGATGCCTCTGGCAACGTCATCGGCCTCCTGCGCGGTGTCTCCCAGGATGGCCCATCTATTCGCGTGATGGCGCACATGGACGAGTTGGCCATGATCGTCAAGCGCATCAACGACGACGGTACGCTACGTGTCAATCCGCTCGGTGGCATCTATCCGGCTAACTATGGCCAGGGCCCCGTGGAGATTCTGGCGGACCGTGGTCTTCTGCCCGGTGTCTTGTCCATCGGGCCGCAGCACACAACAGCTGATTCGGCTCGAATATGGGAAGTTAAGGCTAAGGGCGGTAACAAAGCGATGGATTGGAGCCATCCCTACATTTTCACACGAAAGACCCCGACGCAACTCAAAGAAGCAGGGGTTCATGCTGGCACGCGTGTAGTAATCGCCCAGTCACGTCGTGCGATGATAGAGATAGATGACTGTATCGGTGGTTATTTTATGGACAATCGGGCCGCTATTGCCATCTTGCTTGGTGCAGCAGCTCGGTTAAGGGCCGCAGGTAAACAGTCTGCGGGAGATACCTATCTGGTTATGACCACCACCGAGGAGCTCGGGGGCCATGGTGCCACCTACGCATCACGGACCCTGCCTGGGGACATTACTCTGGCGGTGGATTCTGGTCCGGCTGTTGAGGAATACGGCGTTCAACTTACCCCTGAGCCGATCGTTGTTTACGGTGATGCCGCAGGTCTTTATGACAAAGCCGTCAGTGATCGGTTACTGGCGTGCGGACGTCAGTTAGGCATGGACCCGCAATGTGCATATTGGCAGAGTTATGGATCTGATGCCTCCTTGTCCAAGGCTATCGGCCAGACCGCCCGCGCCGCCTTGTTGTGCATCGCTACTGAAAATACGCACGGCTATGAGATTATTCCTCGGGACGGTGTAGACCAGTGTGTTGCGCTATTATCTTCCTTTTTGGAACAACCAGTATAGAATCCCAGTTTCGTAGATATAAGCGGCCTACAGCAACTTCTTGTTCCAATTCGCCGTTTTGTAGCTTTCCATTTTTGGAGGTATCGACTTAATGAAAATCACCCATGTAGAACGCACCCTCGTCGATGTGCCCTTTACACCGCGCCAGCAGAAAATCACCGCCAGAACGGTATACAACTGGTCTATCCTTGAGCTATGTAAGGTGACCACAGACACCGGCCTCGTGGGTTGGGGAGAAACCGTGGTCCATTATACGTTTGCCCGGGTAACGGATCAGGCGGTTGCCCGGGTGATGGGTAAAAGCCCGGCAGACCTCTTGCATGACGATTCATTGGGGGCCGGGCTACAAATGGCGTTATATGATGTCGTGGGTAAAGCCCTGGAGGTCCCCTGTTACAAATTAATGGGCAACAAAGTGCGGGACTGGGTGCCCATTTCCTCGTGGTCGAATGAAGGCTCACCTGACGAGTGGGCGGGGGAGGCGAGGGATGCCGTCGAGCACGGGTATACCAGCATTAAACTAAAACAGAGGCCCTGGCGTGATATTGTCGCTCAGATGGAAGCGGTCACTGCTGTCGTGCCGCCTTATTTCAAGCTGGACCTGTATGCCAACGGTAGTATGCAGAATGCCGCAGCGGCCATGCCGATCATGCGAAAACTGGAACAGTTCGACCAGGTGGCCATGTTCGAAACACCCATCCCTCAGCAGGATATTATGGGCAATCGCCAGCTACGGCAAGCCATCAGTCGACCTATTGCGATGCACTTCGGGTCACCACCCTATACAACGGTTGTTAGGGAAGAGGTATGCGATGGTTTCGTAGTCGGCGGGGGAGCCTCACAGGTTATCCGCGAAGGCACGCTCAGCGCTGCCGCCAATATGCCGTTCTGGCTGCAATTGGTCGGCGATGGATTGACCACCACCTGGGCGGCTCACCTCGGGGCGGTGCTATCCCACGCCTCCTGGCCGGCCATCACGTGTATTAATCTGTACAGCCATCATCTGCTCAAACAACCCATCGATGTCCTCGGTGGGTGTCACCGGGTCCCTGAAGGACCGGGACTCGGCATAGAAATGGATGAAGAGGCTATAGCACATTATGCCGTACCGGATGAGGCATTACAATCGTTCCAGGACCAGGGAGAAGTATACAATACACCACGACCTCATATCATACGTACGGTGGTGTATCCCGATGGGAGTGTCGTTCATATGCCTGATGTAAGCAAAGGGATGGGCCTGACACCCTACGTACCGGGCATACGCCTGGAAACCTGGCCGGAAGAGGATACGGAGGATTGGAAAGACCTCTGGCACCGAATTCAGATCGAGCCGGTCAGAGAAAAAAGAACGGTATAAAAAAGGCAGGACCTTGTCATACTTTAGCAAGGTGCCTGCCTTTTTTGTGCCTCTTTTATCACAATTTCACAGTATACGACAAAAATGAAAATGCATCCTATCTGTCGTCCCGAGCGTAACCGAGGGATCTACTACGAGTCGACTATTAGATAGTTCTCGCCGCTCACTGCGTTCGGTCGAGATGACAAAATTGTTTTTTGTCGTGTACTATGTCACAGTTCATCAACCACAATCCATCAATTTGTCACGCCTTCTACCGCCAGAAGATACATAGTCTGAGACACGGCCGTCTCTCCTATCCATTGGCGAAAATCGGTTTCTGCGATCGTGCGCTCTGTTTCCGTCAGATAGCCGCCAGATACCATTTGATGACCTCGTGTGGCAGCGACCTCTGCCCAGATCCCTATTCGATTCAAAAATTCCGGGTCTGTTCGTGTTGTGCTGTACTCGTGATCTCTTTCAGGCCTGCATTCTGGAACATATTTGCGAGATGATCGGCGATGGTATTGTCCATCCCGGTGTCAGATCGCCAGCAGAGAAAGGCATCGTAGAACGATCGAAACGTATCTGGAGGGGTGGGGTTCCATGCAATCTTTTCGTGGTTGTAATCAAGAATAACTGCTTGGCCTCCAGGGGAAAGAGCAGATACAATCTGGCTGAGTGCATTGGCGGGCCGGTTTAGCCATTGCAGCACCCGGGCAGCCAAAGAATTTCAAATCCGGTCTCATAATCACCCAGGGTATGTATATTTTCGACTTCGAATGCTATGTTCGATAAGCCACGATGCATCCGAGTGGCCTGATCTATCAAGGTCGGATTATCGTCTAACCCAAGGACAAAACCGCCCGGCCCGACCGCCTTGGCCAGACCGCACGTATTACTTCCGGTCCACCAGCCCACATCAAGAATACCCACCCCCGGTTGAATTAACTTTGCCAACCGTTTGTGGGCTGTCTGAAGGTCGCGTGCATTTAATGTGCCCTCGGTTCCTGCCGGCATGTACGCCTGTTTTTTGGCCTGGTTGTTTGATGCCATTGTTTTTTTCATCCTACCCTTACACCTGTCGTATAACATAAGAGCCGACCGTAATCCGTTACTTGCTATACATATCCTCAATCACCAATCACCAATTCAACAATCAACCTACCGTCCCAACCACCCGCCATCGACCACCAGCAGATGTCCGTGAACATAATCCGACGCTTTGGAGGCCAGGAATACGACGGCGCCATTCAAATCCTCCGGCAGCCCCCACCGGGCAGCCGGTATGCGTGCCAGAATCGCCTGAGAACGGATCGGGTCATGGCGTAGCGCCTCTGTATTGTCTGTGACGCAGTAACCCGGTGCAATGCCATTGACATTTACGCCATGTGGTGCCCATTCATTGGCCAGGGCCTGGGTAAGTTGTGCCAACGCTCCTTTACTCGCCGCATAGGAAGGGACCGTAACGCCGCCCTGAAAACTCAATACGGAGGCAATATTGATAATTTTCCCTTTTTTTTGAGCGACCATACCTCGCCCGACTTCCTGGCAGCAATACCAGACGCCGTTTAGATTTACATCGAGGACATCCTGCCAGTCGGATTCGCTGAACTCTGTAGCTGGTGCACGACGGATAATTCCGGCATTGTTAACCAGGATATCAATCCGACCGAACTTGTCCAAAGCCTGAGCCACCATCGTTTTAACCTGATTTCGATCACCTACATCACAGGCTAGGGGCAGGCAGGTGCTGTCCATCTGGCGCACCGCATGTTCAACATTTTTCAGGTTTTCAAGCTTTCGGCTGACGGCTATGATATTCGCGCCCGCTTCAGCAAGCCCGGAGGCCATACCATAGCCAAGACCGAAACTGGCACCGGTAACAAGGGCGACCTGGCCATCCAATTGAAATGCTTCCTGTAAAGCAGACATGGTTTATTCCTTTATCACCTGTTCCAGGGTAATATATTGGCGGAACACGATCGGCGCCTGAATGGTTTTGCCTGGTAACGTGGCCGTTTGCATGGCGACCAGCATGTTCCTCATTGTGCCGGCCATTATGGTCGCGGTATCCAGTCCTATAGACACGGTGCCTTGTATCCACTCGGTGCCGGTCAGGTCGGTTTGCATCTGATCAGATGCAAACCGTAGAGATAGTGTATTGGCGTTGGATTCAAAGTTCAACACGGCGCAGGGGATCCCCGATACTTTGGTAAGGCCAGTAAAAGTTGTTGAGAACGGTTCGCGTTTGTAACTAAATTTAGAGACTGTGGGCGTAAAATCGAACTGAGCTGGTTTTCGAGTCGTCGTCTCTGAAATTTGCTCGCCAATCCGGGTCAGATTCCTTATGGGATACCCCGGTTGATGTGTGGCAGCCTGTATGAAGGTCGCTGCATCCCAGACACTCACAAAAAAAGCATAGGTTTCGGGTGTTTTCGCCAAGCCGCCTATGGGAATAGGCGGCAGGCTGAACCGATCATTGGACGACTGGTCGTAGGTAAAATCCCGAACTGCAGCGACTTCAATGTCTACAATAGAATCTGAAGCAGTTATGCTACGACCCGAGAAAAAAGAAGACCAGCGATATCGATCCGTCCAGGTACCGTCTTCACTGAAATACAACACCTCTTTAGAAAAGAAACCGGTATTCCTGGTACGGCTGGTTATATGTCCTTGTCCGTCGAGTGTCTCCTCCAACCGTAAAATTCTAAAATGGTAAGTCTTACCGGGCACGGGCGTCCTGACGAGTTGATAGGGATCAGCCAGAAAGGTTGTATCCACCTGCGCCTGAATTTGCTCGGATGGATTCAGTCCCATGGATGTCATCACAATGAACAGTCCTGCCAAACGCATCATAAGAACAATTCCTCGATTTTCTATTTCATAATTAGATTATAAAGCAGATGGAATTCCTGACGATAGAGGATATGATATGAAAAGTCAAAGCTATTTTCGGAGGTTCTGAATAACGCCAGTGGTGTGATTTCCATTGACAGATTACTATTATATTATAAAATATAACGTCCCGAATTATTGATTTTAGCTATGGCCTTTTTTATTTTACTGATCATCTATCCCCGTTAGTTGGAGCTTGCTTAGTGCAATTGGAGAATAAAATTGCTATCGTGACCGGTGCCGCCGCCGGTATTGGTCGTGCAACGGCCTTCATGATGGCGAAAGAGGGAGCTCAAATTGTTGCCGCAGACATAAACGAACAGGGACTAATGCAGACGGTAGCTGCTATCAAAGAGCAGAGCGGACAGGCGACTGCGTGCGTAACAGATGTGGGCCGGGCCGACGACATAGCCCGTATGATCCAATGTGCTGTAGATACATATGGTGGTCTGCATGTGTTGCACAACAATGCCTACTGGCAAGCGCCGGGTAATGTGTGTGATCTGGACGAGGACGGTTGGGATCGGACGCTGGATATCTGTCTTAAAGCATTATATCGTAGTTGCAAAAAGGCTATTCCGGTCATGAAAAACACAGGTAGCGGCGTAGTTATTAATACAGCTTCTGTGCACAGTCATGTCGGCTTTCGTAATTATGCTGCCTATGATGCGGCCAAAGGCGGGGTTCTTGGGATAACCCGTTCTGTGGCGGTAGATTATGGTCCGGACATTCGAAGTAATGCCGTTCTGCCAGGTGCCATTTTAACCGCCGCCTGGAACGGCTCCACAGAAGCAGATCGACAGCCCTATATAGATCGTAGTCCTATGAAAAGGCTTGGTTCTCCGGAGGATATTGCCGCCGCCGTTGTGTTTTTGGCTTCGGATGCTGCATCTTTTATCACGGGTACCACTCTGGTTGTTGACGGCGGATTGACCATCGTAGGCGATGTGTAGAAAGGCCAAAGGAGGAGCCGATGTCTGAAACGCGCCCATATTCCGAAGAGATAACACGAACTAAACCATCCTGTATCGCGTTCATAGTTGACCAATCCGGTTCGATGGCTGAGGGCTTTGACGATGTACCCGCTGAAGAATCGGCAAAGGCGCAGGCCGCTGCAGAACGGCATCAGAATTTTATTCCCGTGGTCAACAGCGGGTGGGCATTCGGGATTGGGTTGGAGGCGAGTCTGATTTCAGCAATGCTATTACGCTGGCATCGAGTGAGCCGACCTATTTCCGTGAGAGAGGCAATGTTCGGCTCAGGCAAAGTGACCTTATCGGTGCTAAACTGGATTATGATAAGGCTATTAAATTGGATCCACGTTATAGTGCCGCGTATAATAGCCGAGGCGTCCTTCGCAGACGACAGGGGGATCTGGCCAGTGCGCGTAGTGACTATGATAGAGCCATAGCACTCAACCCGATTGAATCCACGTATTTTCGGAACCGGGCCAATCTGCGTCGGCAATTAGGCGATACGCAGGGGTCCATGGAAGACTATGACCAAACCATTGCGCTTAATGAGGAAGACAGTATCGCCTTTAATAGTCGGGGCATTGTGAGAGAAGATATGGGGGATTTGACCAGTGCGCGCAGTGATTATGATATGGCCATCAGGCTGAGACCGGACGAACCCACGTTTTATCAAAATAGAAGTACGTTGCGTAAAAAAATGGGCGATCTGGAAGGGGCACAGTCTGATCTCGATCGAGCTGTTTCGTTACGATCTAACTGATTAATGACAGGTTTTTATAATATAGCTTGTTTATATCCCGATGGTCAATTTTCAACAGGATCGTCGGGATTTTTTCTACCCAAAATACTGCCCTCACGTCCTGAGCATATATGGCCACAACAGACCCGGATCCTTCTATAAAATCCACATCTAAATTAGTTAAAGCCTTTACCTCCGGCTCAGCCGGCGGACTCCGGGAAGTGTGGTTGCTGTCCTATCCCATTGTCCTGGCTAACATGTCAGAGACCTTATTGGGCGTGGTTGACACGTATATGGTCGGGCAACTGGGCGAGGTAGAAATCGGGGCCGTCGGGTTAGGGTCTATGATGGCCTGGTTGTTTTATCTGCCCTTTCTTGGCCTGGCCCTGGCGGTCAATACCTTTGTATCACAGAGCTATGGCGCAAGAAAATATAATGATTGTGGCTATATAACATGGCAGGGACTCTATGTAGCGCTCATCAGCGGCGTCTTGATATGGACTGGTATTTTACTGGCCCCTATGATGTTCGACCTGGCCAGGCCTACCCCCGAAGTCCATGAGCTCGGCGTCACTTATCTTCAATGGCGTTTGATCGATGCGCCGGGGTTAATTTTGGGCATGACCATCGCCAGTTTTTTTCGAGGCGTTGGCGATACCAAGACGCCAATGAAGATAGGCATTACCATAAATATAATTAACATAATCCTGAACTACGGTCTGATATACGGAAATTTTGGATTGCCCAGGCTTGAAGTTCAGGGATCTGCCATAGGATCTGCCATTGCTGGGCTTTCTGGCGGCTTGATATATGTCATCCTGTTTTTTCGTAAATATCTAACGGCCTTCGGAAACCGAACCCCGGTCTGGCCGAATCTCCATGATCTCGGTCGGATCATTCGTGTCGGTGCGCCTATTGGTTTACAGCGTTTTCTGGATATCGGCAGTTTTGTTATTTTCAGTGCCTTTATCGGTCGCCTCGGAAATGCTCAGCTGGCCGCCAACCAGATCTCGATTCAGTTGATGTCCATATCGTATATGGTCGGTCTGGGCATCGGCATGGCGGCGACGACGCTTGTCGGCCAGTATATTGGGTCAAAACAACTGGATTTAGCGGAACGAAGTACATACAGTGCCCTGAAGTTAGCAAGCAGCATTATGGTCTTTATCGGTCTACTGTTTCTTTTATTTCCTGAAACGCTGGTTACTTTTTTTAATGATAGTCCGGATGTGATCAAATACGGGCGGCAAGGACTTATTTATGCCGCCTTGTTCCAAGGGTTTGATGCGCTGGCTGTGATCTTCATCGGTGCCCTCAGGGGGGCTGGCGATACACAATGGACTGCCGTAGCGGCGTTCATCGGTGCCTGGCTCTTTTTTCTACCGCTGGCTTATATACTGACTTTTACACTGGAAATGGGGTTCTGGGGAGCCTGGCTGGCGGCCACCATATATATCTGCCTGCTGGGCATTGCATGTATCTATCGTTTCAGGCAGGGCGTCTGGAAGACCATGGTGATATAAATGTCTCAAGGGTATGTGTGATTCCTCTTGACGAAGCGTTTAATACGGCATATGGTCAAAGCATCTAAGCGTTTATAACCGAACACTTTAAACCCCTTACTGATCTCATGCACCAGCGATATCTTGCTTTCGATGTGGGCGCGTCAAGCGGGCGGGCCGTTCTGGGTTCTTTCGACGGCGAACGCCTCTCCCTTGAAGACGTTCATCGATTTCCGAATAGCATGGGGCGTTTACTGGGCCATCTGCATTGGGACGTCCTGCGTCTGTTCGAGGAGATGAAACAGGCCTTTATCATCTGTACGCGAAAGGGTCAGACGCCTGTCAGTATCGGTATAGACACCTGGGGTGTTGATTTCGGTCTGATTGGTAAACATCAGACGCTGTTGGGCAATCCGTATGCCTATCGCGATCCGCATACAGACGGCGTCATGGAATGGGCCTTCACGCATGCCTCCAAAGAGATGATATTTGAACAAACAGGCATACAGTTCATGCCCATCAATACCCTCTACCACCTTCTGGCATTAAACCGGAATGAATCACCCTTATTAAAACAGGCCGAACAATTTTTAATGATACCGGATCTGTTCAATTTATTTCTCACCGGTGTCACAGCAGTTGAATTTACTAACGCCACAACCACCCAGTGCTATAACCCTCGTACCGGCACCTGGGCCTGGCCATTGATGGATGCGCTGGATTTACCCACACATATCATGCCGGATATTATTCAACCCGGCACAGTCCTTGGGCCTCTGCTGCCCGAGATCGCGGAAGAAACAGGTATCGGCCTGATTACGGTTATCGCCCCGGCGACCCATGATACAGGGTCTGCTGTTGCAGCTGTCCCGGCCCAGGGTGAAGACTGGGCCTATCTCAGTTCCGGCACCTGGTCGCTCATGGGGATTGAATCTGCCCAACCGATAATTACCCCGGACGCTCTGGCTTTTAACATGACCAACGAGGGCGGCGTGGACCATACGTTTCGGGTGTTGAAAAATATTGCCGGCTTATGGTTGATTCAGGAATGCCAGCGGATATGGACGCGTGAAGGGGATGAACTCAGCTTTGATGAGATCACCCGGCTTGCGGAAGAGGCCCCGCCTTTTACCGCCTTGATCGATCCCGATGATCCGGCCTTTCTCAACCCGATGCATATGCCGGAGACGATTAAAGAGGTGTGCCGTCAATCACGGCAACCGATCCCCGAGGATAAAGGGCGTATAGCCCGTTGTATATTCGAAAGTCTGGCCCTTAAGTATCGATTGGTACTCGACCAACTTACACATCTGCGCGGTAAGCCTATTGAGAGACTCCATATCGTGGGCGGTGGTACAAAAAACAGATTATTATGCCAATATACCGCCAATGCGACGCAGATCCCTGTGTTGGCCGGTCCGATAGAGGCAACAGCCATCGGTAATATATTGGTCCAGGCTATGGCTCAACGGGCGGTAAGCGACCTGAGTCAGATCAGATCAATCGTGCGAAACTCATTTCCCATAGCGCCCTATGAACCCCAGAACTCCACAGCCTGGGAAAATGCCTATACCCAGTTTAAAACGTTATAGGAATGATCTCTCTTTCAACCAATTTGTCGAAAACCTTCATCAGGAAGAGGTAAGAAATTTCTGGGGTGAGATACGCCTTCGAAAAACAAAGGGCAACTTACCGTAAATCAGTGACTCGGCGGAGGTAAGCCCCGATCAGGTGAAAGATCTCGCCCGAGAAACCGTCTTCAGCGTCGCTGACCTCGAAGCTGGCTATCGGGCGCTATGTATCGCCACCAAGGTCAAACCCGCGTGGCCACCCAGAGTATACCCGTAGTTGAGCACATTTCCTCTTTCATTTACACGCTTGACCAGGAGAACTATTTGACTCATATCAAGGCTTGCCCTTAATATGGGTATTATTTTTACTTACAAGGCGGCGACCATGCCCAACATTACGCTTACGGTAGACGAACAGGTTGTCAAAAAGGTTCGCAAAATTGCCGTAATAAATACTGTGGCTGAACGGGCGGAATGTAATAAAGTTTTATCTGAAGATCTTAAAGGCAGGACAATTATATAACCGTATTATTGTAGAAAATCCATTCTCATCGGGCCGCTTGTGAGATGTAAGCCTGCGAGGGGGTGAGATTATATATCTCACTTTCCCACATGCTCACATGCTCACACGCGGTCTTACATCTATGGAGCATATATGTCCGATAAAAAACGATGTCTGATGATCGGTGCCGGTGGGATGGCCAGTGGGTGGATTCACCATTTTTATCCTCGATTCAATGACCGCCATGAAATTGTAGCCCTGGTCGATGTTGACACCAATGTGTTGAATGATGCTGGTGATTTTCTCGGTCTGGCTGCTAACCGCCGCTACACCGATATGGAGACTGCATTTAACGAAGTAGAGGCAGATTACTGCACGATCGTCATTCCGCCCGCTTACCACAAGGATGCCGTCCTGCTCGCCGCGGATAAGAAAATGGACATCCTGAGTGAAAAGCCGATAGCAGATACCTGGGACGCATGCCTCAAAATATACCAGGCGGTCAAGCAGGCCGGCGTTAAGATGCATGTCATACAGAACTACCGTTATTCCCAACGCATTTTGACGATGCGACAGGTTCTGAGAGATGGGACGCTTGGCCGGATCAATTATATCATGGGTCGTTTTGGAGCTGACTACCGGGAGTATGGCGCCTGGGGCGCGTTCCGCCATGAAATTCCCCACAGTCTGCTCGTCGAGGGTGCCGTGCATCATTTCGATATGTTGAGAAATTTATCAGGGGGCGACTGCCGAACCATCGGCGGCTGGGAATGGAACACACCCTGGAGCAGCTTTCGCGGCGAATGTTGTGCGATGTATGTCATGGATATGACCAATGGTGTAAAGGCGTCTTACGAGGGTTCCGGCATGGCCGCCGCCGCCCAGAACAGCTGGCATCAGGAATACTACCGGGCCGAATGCGAAGGCGGTGCTGTGGGCATCGGGCGAGATGGGGTAACCCGGATCTATCGTCATACCAAAGGTACAGGCATCATTATTGAAGAGGTAAAACCTGTTGTTCCTGAATACGACGGCCATCAGTGGCTGATCAATGAATTTTTAGCGTGGCTCGACGGTGGCTCTGTACCGGATACCTGTTTAGACCATAACATCAAGAGCGTCGCGATGGTCTTCGGAGCCATTGAGGCCTCGAAGACCAGTACGACGGTCAATGTGGAGGAGATGGTAAGGAAAGATATTGGTGAATAGCGAATGGTGATAGGTGTTTATTATTGAGTCAATCACCATTGAGTCAATCACCATTCACCATTGCTAATATCTCTTCTAGATGCTCAATAGTTGGTCGGTCATATGGGTCCGTACCGATGTATTTGAATCGTAGGGTCCCTTCTTTATCAATCAAGAACGAACTTGGAAAAACCTGGATCTGTTTCTCTATCGGTTTCTCAATAACATAAGATTTTGCTACGGTTCGCTCCGGATCAGCCAGGATAGGAAAAGAAATAGCATCCCGCGTCATTTTGGATTTGGCGATAAATTCCTTTGAGCGTTCCAGATCTTCCGGATTTACAAAAACGATTTCCGTATTGTGTTTGGTAATGCGATGATAATCGGATTGCAACTGCCCCAGTTGCTTTAGACAGAATGGTCACCAGTAGCCGACCCAACCGCGATGGATCACCAGCAATACATTTTTATTGCCCTTATAATCGGCCAGGTTGACCGACGTGCCGTTAATATCCTACAGGTTAAAGGCCGGTGCCGGTTGACCGACATGGGGCGCTTTAACTTTATTTTGCGCGTCGGCTGGCCCCGAAAACACACAGACCAGCACCAGGGCAGTGGTCCATTGCAGCAACCTGCGTAACATATGATATCCTCCTCTGATGAAAGGTGATTCTGCTTGCTTTTTCAACTCATTAATATATCCTACCACTGACCTGTCATGATCTTCAGACTCTATATAACCTGCGCAATATCCATATCCCAGATAAACGTGGATGAAGTGTATAATGTTCTCTAATTAATGTCCCTCTTATTGATCATAAGGAGTCAAATTTTCTATGAAACCCGGTATTACCCAACTCTGTCTCTCCCGGCAGGATCTCGAAGAAGATTTGAAATACACGCGCGATGCCGGCTATGAAGCGATCGAACTTGTATTTTCCGATATAGGATCACCTTCCATTGACGCCTCTGCCGCTGAACTGGCTGCTGTCAAAGCGGCTTGCCAGCAGCATCAACTCGAAATATGCTCTATCCTGCCGACGAGAAAGGATGCCGGCTCCCTCCTGTCATCGTCGGTTGCGGATTGGGAAAAACGGATTGAAGTATTGCACCGTGGCCTGGAGATTGCTGAAGCATTGGATGTCGATGGTCTTCTGCTTCATCCCGGTCAGCTTGACCCGACCACATCGTATGCATCCACTTGGAATCGTATCCGCGATATTCTACAGGAACTGGCTCCGGAAGCTGAGCGTCGGGGATGCAGCATCGGTATCGAAAATGTATGGAATCAATTCCTGTTGAGCCCCCGTGAAGCCTGTCAACTGGTCGATGAGGTGGGCTCATCTGCTGTCGGTATCTACCTGGATACCGCCAATATGATGCTGTACGGCTATCCAGAGATGTGGATTCGCGATCTCGGCAAACGGATCACCAAGGTTCACGTCAAAGATTTTCGTCGTTGGGACAGGGCCTGGGTGCAACTGATGGACGGTGATACGGATTGGCCGACGGTCATGGCCGAGCTACGTGTTATCGGCTTCGACGGTGCTCTGGTGAGTGAGGTCGGTGGGGACGACGCGATGATGCGGGAAACCGCCAGCCGTATCCGGCAGATTATGGCGTTGTAACTTCTGTTTTCTGCGTGGTTAAAATCGGTCTATCAGAAACGGTTTCATCTCTGCGGGCACTTCACCGGAAGTGATACAGTCGGCCATCAGTTTAGCTGTAATGGGCGCCAGCAGAATGCCATTACGGTGGTGGCCGGTGGCGACAAGAAGATTTTCCAGGGGCATGGGCCCGAGGATAGGTTTGCCGTCTTTCGACATGGGACGTAAGCCGGCCCATGTTTCGAGGATAGGTGCTGTGTCAAGTCCCGGCGCCATACGGATACCCTGCCTCAGGACCTGACTTATACCACCAGCCGTCACTCGGGTATCATAACCGGTCTTTTCAACTGTAGCGCCCACCAACAACCGGCCATTTCGCCGCGGTACCAGATATTGGCCAAGGCCATTGATAACGCGGTGGATGGGCGGCCTGGATCGTACATCAAGGGCCAGCATCTGGCCCCTTACCGGCTGGACCGGCAAGATCAGATCCGGCATATGGTTCAAGATACCGGACCAGGCCCCAGCAGCAATAATGACTTTTCCGGCTCCGATACGTTCTCCAGGCAGGGTCACGCCCGCTACGCGATTCTTCTTGATAATCAGTCCGGTCACTGGATTCCCGATATGGAGCAGTCCCCCTTTTTTATCGATGGCCATAGCCAGTGCTTCTACCAGCCGTCGATTTTCCACCTGGTGCATCCCCTCGAACAGAAGACCGCAACGTGCTTCAGGTGATAACGCCGGTTCAAGCATTCGACATTCGTCTCCCGTCAGCTTTTCTACAGGCAAGTTCATTTCGCGTTGATGAAGATACCGTTGTGCCATCGTGTCGGCCTCCTCCTCATCAAGCGCCACCTGTAGCCCCCCTTCAGTCCGATATTCAATATCAAGGCCTGTTTCATCAAATAGCCTAGTGGCATAATCTGCGAATAGATCCCGGCTGTTTAATAAAAGATGAAGATAAGGTAGATGCCTCGGAAGCGCCCCTTGCGGTGCCAGCACACCGGCAGATGCCCAGGAAGCCCCCCGTCCCGGATTATGGGGATCTATCAGCATCACCTGGATACCCCGGGTGAGTAGTTCATGGGCGATCGAAAGACCGATAACGCCGGCGCCGATGATGACGATGTCTATTTTCATTGGTTTACCGTTTGTCCCTTCGTCCTCTTATCCTATCTCTTCAGGTGCCACAGCCCGGTGTTCCGCGATGGAACGATAGGCGGCGTGGACCAGCTGCAGTGTTTTCAGATTGTCTCTGCCGTTGGTTTCAGGGAGGCGATCCTGCTCAATCGCAGACATAAGTTCTCCCATAGGACCAATAAACGAATCAGGGACCCACATCTCCTCGAAATGGTGTTCGAACGATAGGTGGGGATACGCTTTCCGACTGGAGAAGGTCAGGGTGTCGGGCCTGCCGTGTGGGTAATTATACAGCAGGCCGAATGTCCCTGCCGTATATCCCTCTGTGCCGTCTATACGCACTGTCGCGTACAAATCATCTGATTGGTTGTTATGATTGGTGGAGACCAGGGCACGAAACGAATCGGTGTATTCGAATACGGTCAGGGTACGCGTCTCTCCTTTGGGGGGCTGATCCGGGTACGAACTGCCAGATGACCAGACTCGCTCCGGCTGGCCGAATAAAGACCGTAAACTGTCGAAGTAATGGATGCTGTGGTACATCAGGTCGAGCCCCTCGACTTCCAGGAGCCAGGGCCAGGCCTGCCAGTCTGTCAGGATACTGATATCAATCGTTGCGGACACCGGCTGACCCAGCCACCCGCGATCCAGCAGATTTCGGGAGGCTCGAATGGCCTGATCCCAACGCATTTGCTGGTTGACTGCCAGTTTTACACCAGCCGCTTCACCCATCTCAACGATAGCGACCGCCTCCGCATAATTATTGGATAACGGTTTCTGGCATAGCAGATGCTTGCCTGCGGCCGTAACCTGTCTGACCAATTCAAACTGATGCCAGGGCGGCACAGCAATATCGACAATTTCCACTGCCGGATCATTCAGCAAAGCTTCTACCGAGGGATACACATGGGGCACATCAAATTGTCTGGCGGTCTCATCCGCCCGATCTCTGTCCAGATCAGTAATGCCGACGACATGAAAACCGGCTTTACGATAAGCGGGGAGATGAGCAGCATTAACAATGGCGCCTGCACCGATGATACCGATGCCATAATCCTGTTTTTTCCCCAGCTTAGGTTTGTAATCCAGGTCCAGCGCTAGATCTGGCATATTATGCTCCTATGATTAGTTTTTGAGATTGAGCATCCAGAGACACATGTGTTGCGTCTTTACATATCCCTTGGTGAGACTCTGGCTGTTAAAAGGCCAGCCAGGACCGAGGCCAGTTGCATGCGCACCTGGGTTTCGACTGGTAAGAGGGTAAACTGAAAGGCCTTAACCATGTCGTCAAACCGGTTCTGGTAAATGTTTTCATACGTTCGTCTTAAGGTCTGTGCGCTGGCGGTGGTATTCCCTTGGAGCATCTGAAGCGCTGCTGCTGCATTGTATACCCGATGACGTAGTGACAAGAGGCTGACTTCACGGAGATCGCGGGTCGTAGCTTTCAGATGCGAAAAACGGTCCAGATCACGGGTCAATGAGGCCTGACCTGCATATCTGTAGGCTAGGTAATCTCTATAGTATCCGAGTCGAAATTCCCCCTCATTAGTAGAGACATAGTCCTTCGTTTCTTCGACCATGTGCGCCAGCTCGTCCAGGACCTCGGCCTGTATTTCTGCCCGTTGCCGTTCCAGGTCAGGCCGAGGAAGAGCGGTCGTTGTCATGTCCGCCAGAGCAGAAGCATAGGCATACGGGAGTTCTGATACGGCGGTATAGTGTGCGTTGTTAAAACGCATGTTATACTGCATGGAATTTAGATGAAACTGTGACGTTAGCGTTTTATTTCCTGATTGTTTGAAAAAGGCCTGCATCCCTTCAACCGTAGGAATGGTATGAAACCCCGGTGCAATACGAGCGAAACCACGCTGACCACCCCGGTCTTCATCATGAAGGGGCAACGACATATCCTGGCAGGCAGACGTCAGAAACGCCATAACCGGTTCGACAAGTCCCGGATTTTCGCTGCCTGAGATAAGAAACCAGGCCCCACCGGTAAAGACCATACTATGCAGGCTGAGATGAGCAGCGATAGGGGCACAAGCATCGAAAAAACGGGCGCAAGCTACGTTCTCAGGGCGGATACCTTCGATATCGGTCGCATCAGACGGATACCCGAATTCAACATCCTCCTGGGGCAGATCTCGGTAGACATACCGAAAATACTTTTTAAGGGAGAATGAAGAAGCCAGCCAACCTTTATTTTGAGCCAATCCGTCTGGATTCGCTGTAGGGACCAGACAGAAACGGAACCGATCAAGTAATGGACGCCAGGCCGAATGACTTGTTAACAGGCGGACTAATTGCAGGCAGGTGATAATGCCTGCCGGTTCGTCCGCATGGGCATTTCCTTTTATGGTGATGGTGGTGTCTCCATCGCCAATTTGTATAGCCTGGAGGGGACGACCCTGTTTAGATGTACCGATCTGTTGCAGTGAACAAGTGGTTGAAAGACGGAGGGCTTCACAGCTTGCCTCTATCGTCTCTGCGGTCACATACGTTCCGTCTATCGGTGTTGTTAATACACTACGCCATGCGTGATATATGTGTTCAGATTTCAAGTTGGATCGTCCCGGTGGGACAGGTTGATTGGCGTAAGCCAGCGTTCCGGCACTCAGCTCTCTACGGGCTTCACAGTTGAAGACGCAGGTATTACCATTTTACAAACGGATCTTTGGCAAACGAATCCTGATGCATGTGCTTTACAGGCTGCCCTGCCTTGACTACTCTAAAGGATATGGCCACCGATAGTTCATCCGGAGCCATACACATCTCGTCATTACATGCCTGATAGCCGAGAACGCCATCCGGGGTATCGGGACCTGGCGTCGGATCTTTATCGACGGTAATCTCTATTCCAATGACAAAGGTTTTTTCATAAAGCGCCAGTTTCCATCCTTTCCAGATAAAGGAAAACGCGCCGCAGCACTAGTGGCCGGGGCGCGTTATTTGCCGGTAGATAACCTATAGGCGACAAGCTTTATTTGTGGCTGGCCCCTTCGTTGGCGACTTTAAGCCGCTCTTCGCGCACCAGACGGGCCGCCTTGACAAATTCCATTTTTCTTTCTACACCTATGGAATCTTCTACAACGGTAAAATTCGCCATCAGCTTCTGATAGGTTTCGAAGGCTTTCTCATACTCTCCATCGTCAAGATAAATATCCCCGATGGCGTTCCAGCATTTTGCAGCACCGTAACCGGTAGAGTCTTGCGCAAGCGCTTCATAATAGATCAGCAGAGCCTCGTTTAATTGTCCGGCTTCCATAAGCGTCTGACCTACCTCAAAGGTGGTCAAAAAACCCTGCGTCAGGGTTTGCTCCGGATCTACGATTTCTTCTGATTCTTCATCACTGCTGCTGCTGCCGCCACCGAAAAGAAAACAGCCGCTCATACTGAGCATCATCACACACAGTAACGCGGGAAGTCCCGCCCGAAATAGAAGGCGACTTAACCGTAAAAACATGTGATACTCCTGAAGAGAATTTTTTTCATATGTATAGTTATATCGAAGACATAATTCGTATCCAATAATAAATGATCACATATACCTTGTCAATAGTAGAATAGATAAAGGATTAAGATTGGTATATCCAAAAATATTGGTATGTTGTGGTAGGTACTATATTTTAGATTAGAACCACGAACAGAATGAATACAATGAATACATCGATCTCATCCCGAGTGAGGATATGATACAAACGTTCCCTTCTTTTATAACTACTTTTCGAAGCAAACCCTATATCGTGGCCTCGGGTATTTTGGTCCTCGCAGCTATAATCATGACCCAGATCCCGCTTCTTAGCGATCTGGGCTTCGAGTTTGCTATGACGATGGCTGTGGTTATGGCCTATGTTATCGGATTTATGAATATACATATCATGATATCATGGCGTTCTCATGACCAACCTATTGCATTCTTTCCTACATTCTTTTGGCTTGGCGGCGTATCCTGCTCCACATTACTTTTCCCCTACTTGACCATGTTTTTCAACAGCTGGCTGAGTGGCCTCTGCAATGTCCTCGAAGGGACGTTTTTTTATCTGTTGCTGCCAGGTATAACCGTAATATGGGCTGTCGCTGTGGGCATGGCCTGCGCTTTGTTGTGCCGCAAGCGGTTATATGCTGGCCTGCTGTTTATAGGTGTTACGCTGGCGACGTATACGCTGGGTATTTACCGGGTACTGGCGGAACCTCCTGTCTTTGTCTACAACCCGATTATCGGTTATTTTCCTGGGCCTATTTATGATGAGGTCGTTCGCATCACCCAGACCTTGCTTATAGCCAGAAGTATAGACCTGGTCGGTGTCATCGCACTGATCACCGGCCTCGGTCTCTGTATCGATCCTGTCACCTGGAAAATCCAATTACCGCGCCTGTTTTCCCGATATCGGTGGCCGGAGGAAGCAGGGCGCAGTATGACCCGTGTGGTTTGTCTAATGGCCTGTCTTTTTCTGGTAGCGGCGTATCTCTACCGGGCCCCCCTGGGCCTTGTTATTGATCGGGACTATATACAGCAAACCCTTGGTGGGCACAGGCAGACGGCGCATTTTGACATTTATTATGATATCAACGCTGCAACAGGCCGGCACGTTGATCTGATGGCCAAGGACCATGAGTATCAATTCGCCCAGCTCCTTGATTTTCTCGATATCGACCCACCTGAGCAGCGTATCCGTTCATATATCTATACTTCTGCAGATCAGAAAAAACGACTTATGGGTGCCCGATACACCTCACTGGAACGTCCGGGGGATGATGAAATGCATCTGAATGATGCTGATTTTCCGCACCCCGTCATGAAGCATGAGTTAGCCCATGTGCTTTCGGCATCGTTCGGCAATGCCCTGTATGGTGGCAGCTATAAAATGGGATTTCATGAGGGGATGGCGGTCGCGGCGGATTGGCGAGGCGACCGGCTCACGGCCCATCAGTGGAGCCGGGCAATGCGGGAACTGGGACTGGCCCCGCCTCTTGCATCGATCATCGGCACGTTCGGGTTTTGGACATCAGCCTCATCGCGGAGTTATACGCTATGTGGTTCTTTTGTTCGATTTTTGATCGACAGATACGGGGTGACGGCGTTTAAAAAAGCCTTTCCAGATGGCGCTGTAGATATTGCTTACGGCCAGGAGTTACCGGTTTTGATCCGTCAGTGGGAGACCTATATAGACAACCTCGTCCTATCCGAAGATGCTCTGCGTATTGCCCGACAACGATTTCTGCAACCGAGTATTTTTCAAAGGCACTGTCCACACGAGGTGGCCGCCTTAAACGACCAGGCATGGCAGGCCTATCAAAGCCGCAGGTATCCTGAAGCCATTCGTCTGTTCGACCAGGTCCGGATGCTGGAGCCTGACAATCCTTCGTCGTTGCGTGGTTTACTGTATGCCGCATACCGGAATAAAGCATACAGCCGCGCAGATACGCTCTCCGCCTATATGCTGGCAAAGCCGGGACAGGTGGTTGGCCTGTTGACCGATGCCTATCTTATTCAGGGCGATCTGTCCTGGAAACGGCGGGATGTCGGTAGGGCCCGTGAGCGATATGAGCAGGCTCTGGCGCTTCATGGCTCTGATCGGGTGGATCGGGAAGTGTTGGTCAAACTCAATACCCTTGAGCAAGCCGATGTACGTGATGGGGTGTTCGATTACCTGATGGCCGGGGGTAATCAAACGGCCCAGGTTATGCTCGTACGCGAAGCGATAGCCAGCGTGCCTGATTTTGCTACCGGGTATTATCTTGTCGGACGGCGGCTGTACCTTACAGAAACCTACGTCCAGGCCATACCCTATCTTGTACAGGCGGACAGCCTGTCGCTGCCAGCCCCCCTGTTACAGCAGGAAAATCTCAGATTGCTGGGTAGATGTTACTTTTATGAAGGGGCCTATGATCAGGCGATAGAGATCTTCCAACGGCTTTCAGAGCATGCCTCATCAGTCTGGATGAGAGGGCAGGCGCAGGAATGGATCCGGCGGTGCCTGTGGTTTAGTGAGAACGCCGGATAAGCCTACGGAAGAGGTGTCGCTGTGTGTATCGTCCTCAAATGAGGGGTGTTAATTCAACGTATGATGAAAAAGCTCCTGACCTATACCCTTCTCCTCTTTCTTGCCTTCTTGTTCCTGGCTCCCTTCTTGTGGATGATCGTGTCTTCTTTTAAGCCTCAGGCGGACATCTTTTCCAGTACGATGCCGTTGCAGTGGCATGCATTCTGGGTGAGTCAGCCTACCTTGGAACACTATGCAAAAGTATTTAATGCCGTACCGTTTGCCCGGTATCTGTTAAATACGTTATTCGTTGCCATAACCGTGACCTTCGGTCATCTGCTGGTGGCTTCTCTGGCAGCCTTTGCCTTTGCGCGCCTTCAGTTTCCTGGTCGGGACGTGCTGTTTGTTGTCGTGCTCTCTACGATGATTATTCCCGGTGAAGTCACGTTTATGCCGCTCTTTATGGTGATCAAAACCCTGGGGTGGATCGATCAATATGCGGCGCTGATCGTCCCTCCCCTGTTCGGTGCCTTCGGTATTTTTCTGCTGCGCCAGTTTTTTCGAGACATTCCCCGTGATCTGGAAGATGCCGCCCGGATTGATGGTTGTGCCATACCGGGTATCTACTGGCATATTATCCTACCCCTTGGCAAGGCCGCGCTTATCACATTGGGGCTGCTCGTATTTATGGGGGAATGGGGGAGCTTCTTATGGCCCCTGGTGGTTATGAATACACCTGCCAAACAGGTTATACAGGTAGGCATCGCTGGCTTTACAACCACATACGGGGTCTATTGGGGGCGAATCATGGCTGCTTCGGCTATGACATCGATGCCCATCATCCTTCTGTTTGTCGTCCTTCAGAGATATTACGTCCGGGGGATTGTAATGAGTGGTATTAAGGGGTAAATTAAATTATAATTTTTAAATTATGAATTATGATTGAAAAGATTGTTCCCAAGCCTTACCAATCATAATTCAAAAATCATAATCCAAAAAATCTATTGGGGGTAAACATGAGCAACGAAAACTGGCATGGTATTTTTACCATTCCCCAGACGCCGTTTACTGATAACGGATCACTCGATGAAGATAGTTTGCGGCGAGAAATTGAGTTTTGTGTGGAGGCCGGGAGCCATGGGATCGTGTATCCAGCAATGGTAAGTGAATTCTGGCTGCTTTCAGATGACGAACGTAAGCAGGCGATCGATATCGTGGTACGTCAGGTCGATGGCCGGATTCCAATGATTGCCGGGGTAGCGGGGGTGAGTGCCGAGGTGGCTGTGATGTTCAGCCAGTTTTCAGAGGACGTAGGGGCCGACGGTGCGATCGCTCTGCCGCCGTACGTCCTTAAACCGAACTTGGCCGGCCTGGTAGATTATTATCGCTGTATAGCTGGAGCGATCAGTGGCCCGATATTTATCCAGAACTTCGACCCGCCCTTAGGCTCCAGCCTGTCTCCACAATTTATTCAACAACTGATCCTGGATATCCCGAATGTTGAATATGTGAAAGAGGAAATGATGCCGGGGGGGCATTCAGTAACCGCCTTGCTGGAGACCTGCGGTGATGAACTGAAAGGCGTTTTCACTGGTTTCAGCGGGCGGTGGTTTATCGACGAGTTGAATCGCGGCGTCAGCGGCACGATGCCCGCGTGCCAGTTTACGGATGTGATGGTGAATCTATATGAACAATATAGATCAGGCGACATAGAAGGAGCGAGAGACATCCATACCCGTCTCTTACCCCTTATCAGCATTGAAAATTTACATGGTGTTGTTTTTTGTAAAGAGATCCTCAAACGGCGTGGTCTCATCAAGTCTACCTATACCAGAGCACCGGGAAGTATAGATCGATATGACCAGGCGGAGATCGATCGTCTGCTGAAGAATATAAAAGAAGAATACATTGCATGAGGGGGACATATGCAGGTGGCAAGCCGGCCGAGATATCCCGTAGGGATCAATGTGCGTCCGCAGGGCGTCTTCATTCCTTTGGCTTTGTCATACGCAGGCGCGTTCGAATGTGGCTCTAAACGCCCATTCATGTAACGAGTGGCCCTGTCCGGGAAACCAGATCACATCGACTATAAATCCCAGAAATACGCCCGCGCAAAATCCGACCAGAACGCCCCAGGCCAACGGTTGTACCCGTTGATATATCGTTACACCCCCGATACGAAAAAGCAGCATTTTGATCAGCCAGGCTAGAAATAGCGAGAACATGAGCAGCCTGGTGATGTCCGCGAAGGCTACAGTGAACCCTACTGGGGCCAGGGGCCAGGCTGGCAATCGGTGGGTCAGGATGGTCATGACCAGCATCATGAGTCCACCGAGGGCCATGAATACAAATTCCGGCACCTGAAGCTGATCAGCGTTTCGTATCCATCGAACGATATCGTCGTAATACGATTCGTTAATTCCTCCGAACGCATCGCGCGCACCAAAGTTGTAGGCCCCGATGGTGGTATAGCCGATATAGATTGTGAACAGCATAGACGTCAGTAGGCTGATCAGAAAGGTCCCGCCCATCAGACTGAAGAGGCCCCGTTTATTCTGTTGTAGATCCGACATAACCTTGTCTGACTGGGCGATGGTGCCGATCCCCATGCCTCGCCAGTTTCTGGCGTAGGCGGAGGCCAGCCCAAGGGTGGTCAAACTCTGAGCGTCGATATTGCCGGAGCCCAGGGCCAGAATTGTAAAATGGTGTGCATTGACCGGCAGATCCAGAAACGCCATACCGGTTTGTGCAATAATGCGGGTCATCCCCACGTAGAGGATAAAGAGGAAAAAGATCAGCACCGGTATAACCCACCAGGCCAATCCCGATATAACCAGCCACGCAATCAGATAAAGAACCCCGCCTAGCAGGCCGAATACCGCTGTACGGTAGGACAGCAGTTCAGTCGGTGGTGTCGGCACGCCCTGCCAGGCTTGACGGAACACTTCGGCGATCTGATGCCGTGCTGTCCAGAGATGCCAGAGAACAAATACGATAAATCCACCGAAAAACTGAGCCTTCACCACCGCATTGGCTCCGACGGCACTGCCTGAATACTGTAAACCAAAATGATTGAGCAGCCCACCTTCGAGCACACCAAACAAAGCAAAAAACCAGAGGCTGAATGTGATCTCCAGCGGGGCCAGAAAGGCAAAACACAACGCATAGATATTCACGCTGATCTTTATAGCGGCGGCACCGTCCATCAGAGGCAGGCTGGTGCTGTGCATCACGCCGATAGGTATAGGTGGTAACGTCCCCCAAAAGGCTGCGATGTTCCAGGCCATCAGCAGGAACGTCACCCCAAACCCCATTTGAAACATCCGGTCATATACAAAGGTCGGAAATCGGCGGGTCGTCTGTTCGTCATGTCGAATGAGATCTATAGCCACCCGCACCAGCGGAAACGCCAGCCGTTCATGTTCCACCCAGGTCTTTCGCATGATGGTGGATAAACAGGCCCCTACAAAAAATAACACCATAAAAAGCGTAAGCCACCAGAACAGAGGTGGAAGCCATGGTCCCCAGATGATCGTGCCTGCACCGGGTGGCATACCTTCATAGAACCAGGTCAGTGTCGTGCCCTGGCCATGGACCAGAAGCCAATCGGGCAGATATTCGAAAAAGGTCGCCGCCCACTGGTTTTCCGGCCGAGCAAAATAATAGGGCGTGGCCATAATGCCGATCAGGTAGGCAACCATTACTTTGCCCGGTACCAGGGAGGCTACAAACAGCATTACAAAGATCAGAGCCAGTTCACTGCCGTTCAGAGGCCTTGGATTCGACCTCGTACGTAAGAGCGGGTTGACAACAAATAGGAGTAGAAAAAACGGAATCAGTACAGATATGGGTAAATGGCTCAATGTCATCCGGGAAGAGTGGACCAGAAATGAACCGTAAGGGACCCATATATTAACCAGGATAGCAAGTAACAAGCCAATACCGATAGCACGCGGTGATAGGCGAGCGTACGTGATCATCGGAATATCGACATGTTTCGATAAGATGGACATATGGCAGCTGGAGAAATAAGTTCATATTTTGGATAAGGTGGCATAAATATATACCCACAGCCCGCAAACCGCAAGCCACAAACCATTTATACCGTGATCTCAAAATCCTTTTTGTTTTTTGCTTGAAACCCCTATAGGCTTCTATTATATTAATCTGTCTTACAATTCAGGGGCTTGCCACTATAGGTTGTAAAAACAGATATATGAATATTTTAGGTATTTCTGCGTTTTATCATGACAGCGCAGCGGCCCTAGTACGTGATGGCGAGATCATTGCCGCTGCCCAGGAAGAACGGTTCACTCGTAAAAAGCATGATCATCGCTTTCCGACCCATGCTATTTCGTATTGCTTACGAGAGGCCGGCCTGACCCCGGAAGGCCTTGACCATGTTATTTTCTATGATAAGCCGCTGCTCAAATTTGAACGATTGCTGGAGACATATCTCGCATATGCACCGGTAGGCATCAGATCTTTTATGATGGCCATGCCGTTATGGCTGAAAGAAAAATTATGGATGCCGGATATCATAAAAGCTGGGTTGGCGTCCTACGATGGTCGGGTACTCTTCTGTGATCATCACGAGTCCCATGCCGCGAGTGCATTTTTTCCTTCTCCATTCAAAGAATCGGCTATATTAACCATAGATGGTGTTGGCGAATGGACCACATCCAGTTGGGGCGAAGGGCATGACAATCGCCTGGAGCTTCAATACGAAACTCGCTTTCCCCACTCGTTAGGCCTCCTATACAGCGCGTTTACGTATTATACCGGTTTTAAAGTTAACTCCGGTGAATACAAAGTCATGGGGTTGGCCCCCTATGGCGAACCTACCTATGTAGATCTTATTTATGAACATCTGATTGACCTGAAGGAAGACGGATCATTCAGATTAAATATGTCGTACTTTAACTATTGCGCTGGTTTAACAATGACCAACGACAGGTTTCATGATCTTTTTGGTAGTCCTCCACGGCAGTCGGAAGGCATGCTGACCCAGCGCGAGATGGATCTGGCCCGGTCCGTCCAGGATGTAACCGAAGAGGTTATGCTGCGTATGGCCCGGCATATTCGTAAGACAACGGGACAAAAGAACCTCTGTCTGGCGGGCGGTGTGGCGCTTAATTGTGTGGCGAACGGCAAGATACTCAGAGAAAATATATTCGATGACATCTGGATTCAACCGGCCGCAGGAGATGCTGGGGGTGCCCTTGGTGCTGCTTTGTTTGCGTATTACCAGTATGGTGATAGACCTCGACAGGTAAATGGAGCAGACACGCAAAAGGCTTCTCTGCTTGGGCCATCGTACAGCAACGAAGAGGTCGGTGCCTTTTTGGATGAGCACGGCTATCCTGCCACATTTTATGAAGACGAGGACTTTTTTCCTGCGGTTGCCCGGATACTTGCGGAAGAGAACATTATCGGCTGGTTTCAAGGTCGAATGGAGTTCGGCCCTCGTGCTTTAGGCAACCGATCGATTATAGGCGACGCGCGCTCGACAAAGATGCAATCGGTTATGAATCTTAAAATTAAGTTTCGGGAATCATTTCGGCCATTTGCGCCAAGTATCCTGCGTGAAGCGGTTGCCGAATATTTTGAGATGGACTATGATAGTCCGTATATGCTACTTGTGGCTCCGGTTCAGGAAAAACGACGTGTTAAAATGACGGAGGAACAGGAGGCGCTGTTCGGTATCGATAAATTAAACGTACCGCGGTCCGATGTGCCAGCCATTACACATGTGGATTATTCTGCACGCATTCAAACCGTGGCTGAAAATGAACACCCACGGTATTACCATTTGCTTAAAGCTTTTCAGGATGCAAGTGGTTATCCCTTGATCGTAAATACCAGTTTCAACGTACGCAGTGAACCGATTGTATGTACGCTTGAGGACGCTTACCGTTGTTTTATGCGCACCGACATGGATTATCTGGTCCTTGAAAATCATGTCATTGATAAGCGTAATCAGCCGGAATGGAAAGAGGCCGTAGACTGGAAATCGGAATTTGAACTCGACTGATGTAAATTTTTAATTATGATTCACGCCGACGAGCTTCCAGTAAATACGATACGGATCAACATTACTATTTACAATTCAACAATCAAAAATGACCCCATCATCTCAACCTAAACGCAAAGAGCTTCGTAATTTCGGCTTAATGTTCGGTGTTATTTTTACTGGTATCGGGCTGTATCAGCTTTATATTAATACAGCAGAGACAGCCCGTATGACGCTGTGGGTATTCGGTGGCCTTTTCTTTATTACAGGACTGGCCGTGCCGGTAGTCCTGAAACCGATTTACATGGCCTGGATGAAATTCGCTTTTGTGTTGGGCTGGGTAAATACCCGGATACTTCTCACTCTGATCTTCTTTCTGGTCATCACGCCGATCGGTTTGATTATGCGCGTGGTTAAAGGTGATGTTTTGTCCGAAAGATTAGATAAGCAAGCCGAAACATATTGGCATAAAATAACCCCTCTTCAATCTTTAAAAGAGCATTTCGAAAGACAGTTTTAAAGGAAATTGATCATGAGTAAATTATCTATATTCAGCGAGTTATGGGCCTTTATGCGTGTCCGTAAAAAATGGTGGCTGGCACCGATTATGATTATGCTAATATTGCTCAGCACCCTGATTGTTTTGACGCAAGGCTCTGCCATCGCACCGTTTATTTATACATTGTTCTAAAACAGAAGGTGTAAAGCGTCAGGGGATTCTAAAGTCCTGTTTAACGTTTTACACACTTTTGCTTTAAGTCAAGGGAGCATATTATGTGGGCGAAGATCAAAACCGGTCTCGGGATTACCGTTGCGGTCCTGATGTTGTCCTCTGTGACGGTATTTCACCCGAAATGGATCACCGACAATATTTTAATGAAGCTGATCTCTCTGCCTGAACCGGTCGAAGTAGCACCGATTACCGGCAATGATCAATCATTGACCGAAGCATTGGAAGGGGTCAGTGGTGATGCTATCCGTGAAACGGTACAAAAACTCTCCTCCTACGACTCCCGGGTGGTTGGTTATGCCGGTGCCGACTCCGCGTATGAATATCTCAAACAGCAGTTTGAGGGGCTGGGTCTTCAGGATATCCGGACGGATGTATTTCCGGTTACGGTCCCCATCGATAAAGGCGCTAGCCTGACGATATCGGATACGGGATCTTCTATCCGATTGCATTCCCTCTGGCCCAACCATGTCCGTACGTCCTCCACGCCCCATGATGGTTTAACCGGCCCTGTCTTCTATGGAAAAAAAGGTGAGTTCCGGGATTTCAACGGGTATGATATTAAGGGCAGTATCGTGTTAATGGATTTCGACTCCGGGGATAATTTTATTAATGCCCGTATGCTCGGAGCCAGTGCCATTATATTTTTCGATAGTGGCCGCGTCAATCGTAGCGAGGCAGAACTTAAATTTCTGGGATTGCCCCTGAACGTCCCGCGTTACTGGGTTGACAAGCAGGATGCCGATCAACTGATTTCCCTGACGGAGTCCGGTAACGTAACCGGCACCGTCAAAGCCCGTATGGAATGGGAAACAGTAGAAGGGAAAAATATATACGGCTGGATCCCCGGGCTGGATGAAGAGATGCCCAATGCCCGGGATGAGACCCGGACCAAGTGGAAAGATTACACGGTGGTCATCGAATCTTTTTACGATGCGATGTCAGTGGTCCCCGGACTGGCACCCGGTGCCGAAAGTGCTACAGGTGTTGCAGCCCTGCTGGAAGTGGCTAAGGCCGTCAAATCATATAAGCCCAAATATTCGGTCGTCATCCTGGCCACCTCCGGACATTTTATGGGGTTGGAAGGGATCAACAACTGGCTGTACCGCCATGGGCGCGCCAGCACCCATTTCATGCCGAAGATACCGGCGGAAGATAAAATAGATTTCGATGTCTTTTTCGGCATTGACCTGTCCAGTCATGACCAGCGTGTGGGCAGTTTCGCCTTCGGTACCTTCAACAACCCAGCCTGGGCGACCAACCATTATATCAAAAACATCTTCGCCCCTTATTCCAGAAAGTTCAGCGGTTACATCCAGGAAGCCTTCGGCGTCGGTGCAGATTCATCCCGTTATATTAATGCGATTGTCCCCCCTCAGAGGACCTGGAAAGATTTTATGCCGGTTGGCCTGGGGCTGGATAACGAAGCAGTGACTTTTTTCGGTAAGAAAGGCATGTCCTTCGTAACGCCTAACGGATTACGAGAGTTGGTAGATACACCTATCGACCATTTTGACGGCATCAATCTTGACAATATTACAGAACAGACCCGCTCTCTTGCAGTGATGCTTGCCCGGGCCAGTTCCGACGGTGAGTTGTTCGAAGAGACCAAACTGAAGATCCAGGATACCGCACATGATATGACCGGTACCGTATACGAGTTTGATCGGGACGTGAACTTTTTTGTCCCTAAAAAACCGATTCCAGGGGCCCTAGTTACGTATTATAAAAACCTGACGGACACAGGCGTCCGCGGCATTATGATGACCAAAGCGGACTCTTTAGGCCGTTTTTCATTTACGCCTCTGAGAAATCAGACCGGCCCTATAAAACTCCGCACGTATGCCCTTGATGATGAAGGTGAAATTACTTACGCGCCAGATATGGGCCAGGAGGGCGATAAAACGTTTCCCCTTGACGCCGCCAGCGGCAGTGCAGAAAATTCAACCATGCAGATTGTCTTTCAGGCTCGTGCCATGGATATCTATGAGATCATTGACTCCCGGTATCTTACGGCGTTGGACAAGATGACCATTCTGGGTCAGAATGATGCTGAACCGCAGTGGTACGGTCACAGTTATATCGAAACCCAGAGTACCAGAGAAGGCCGTACCGTGCCAGCTGCCGTCGTCTTCGCCAAGTCGGGGCAGCGTGTCAAATTACTGATGAGCACCGGCCTCTTAGGTGTAAAATATCTGCTCACCAATGCACCGGATGAATACTTGAAAAATCCGGTCGCCCCGGAAGATGTTACCCTGGAGCTTCTTGAGAAGGCGCAGGGCCAAGGATACCTCATTGATGATGGGTTGATCATTAACCCATCTTATCAGGGCACCCGGGATATGTGGGTGGTTGATGATGCTCGCTTGAAGCAGTTGTCACGATTCGGCGTAGAAAATCAGCGAATTACCCAATTGCATGAAGAGGCCCGTGTCAACCTGCTGGAGGCAGAGCAACATCTGGAGAATAAAGAATACGATGCGTTTATCTCAAAATCCCGGGCAGCCTGGGGTTTGGAGGCGCGAGGGTACCCAGATGTCAAAGGTACCGCAGACGATACAGTAAAAGGCGTTATATTCTATTTTATTCTGCTTATTCCATTCTCCTTCTTCATGGAACGTCTGGTTTTCGGTTTTGCGTCAATCAACAAACGGATCGGCGGTTTTGCTGCATTCTTTGTCGCGGTTTTTCTGATTTTACAGCAAGTACACCCTGCATTCAAGCTAAGCACATCGCCCTATGTGATCTTTCTGGCTTTTGTTATTTTCGCTCTTGGTACGGCGGTCCTCATTATTGTACTGTCAAAATTCAACCAGGAAGTACAGAAAATGAAGAGCGCTCAGACGGGGATGCATGAGGCGGATATAGGCCGTTTGAGTGCTACGGCGGTAGCTCTTTCTCTGGGGGTTTCGAATCTAAGAAAACGTCCACTCAGAACGGCACTCACCGCCGCAACCATCACACTGTTAACCTTTACCGTCCTGTCGTTTACGTCGATTACGACCTCCTTAAAGTACTACAAACTTGAACGGGATAATTCGGCAACCTATGAAGGCACGTTGGTGCGGGACCGAAATTGGAAGGGCCTCCAACCATCTGTGCTGGATTATTTGAATAGTACCTTTCAGGATAATGCCACGCTCATTCCTCGGGCCTGGTACATGTCCCAGGTAAAAGGTGAAAAAGGGTTCTTTGCGTTCTCCTCTCCACATGTAGAAAAGGAGAGTTATGTAAACAGCATTCTCGGTTTAAGTCCGGACGAACCTAAAGCGACAAAACTCGATACCTATCTATTGGGCGGTCGTTGGTTTGAACCCGGAGAGGAAAAAGTCGCGATTCTGCCGGATGATGTGGCCCGTGTCGTTGGCATTAGTCCGGAGGATGCCGGGTCTACCTATATTACGATGTTCGGTATGGAACTTCAGGTTGTCGGCATTATTGACTCGAAACGGTTCAATCAGCTCAAGGACCTTGACGATGAAAAGCTCACCCCTGTTGATCTGGTTCAGGAGAAAGGCAAGATTGCTCAGCGAATAGGTGAAGATCCTCGTCTCCAGGCGGAATCTCCACCTGAAGCCTTCATTCATCTGGAATCGAATAATGTGCTGATTTTGCCCTATGAAACCGTGATGTATCTTGATGGCAATTTACAATCGGTCGCCATTACGGATTTCAGAGATGAAGATGGGCAGCCGGATTTGAACTTCGATGGCGAAATAGAGTCTTTTTTATCACGTGTAGCAATGACTATGTTTGTGGGTAAAGAGGGCGTGGTCAATGTGTATAGTTCCATCGGCTCAACCTCTATTGGCGGGGCTGGGAATTTCCTTATTCCTCTCCTGGTTGCCGCCATGATTGTGTTGAATACGATGATGGGGGCGGTATATGAGCGCTTTCGTGAAATAAGTGTCTACAGTTCGGTGGGACTTGCGCCTTCTCACATCGCCTCCTTGTTTCTGGCTGAATCTTCCGTGTTCGCTACCGTCGGTGCCGTGTTAGGGTATCTGGTCGGCCAGTCACTTACGTTGGTACTGTCCAACTTCGATATCCTGACGGGACTATCTTTAAACTACTCATCTCTTTCTGCCATCTGGTCGGCAGTTGTGGTTATGGCCACCGTATTTCTCTCAACCGCCTATCCTGCCAAAAAGGCTGCGGACATGGCGGTGCCTGACGTGGGCCGCGAGTGGAATTTTCCGGAACCAGAAGGAGACAACTGGAGCTTTGATTTCCCCTTTACCATTGGTAGCGTCGAAGTCCTGGGTATGTACACCTACCTGGCTCGGGTGTTTGAATCATACGAAGAAGGTTCGCTAGGTGCGTTTGTTACCGAGGATGTTCAGCTTTCGTGCCTTCAAGACGAACGGGGAAATCCGCTCTATCAAATTACGATGATGACCTGGTTGGCCCCTTACGATCTGGGCATCAGCCAGAAAGTCTCCCTCAGTGCGGCGCTGGCCGAAGATGAACACGCGCTCTATACCGTCTGGTTAGAAATTCATCGTGAAAGCGGTGATGTCGCCTCCTGGCAACGTATCAACCGACGCTTTCTGAGCGTACTGAGAAAACGTTTTCTGGTCTGGCGGACCTTGTCTCAAGAACTCAAAGATCAGTACGCCGAAACCGGTCGGGAGTTGAGCAAAAAGCAGGAAGAAGCTGAGGTGGTGCAAAACAATCCAAACACGAAGGGCACGGAAATTTAAATAATAACAATCTGCCGTGCCTTCCGTACGTTACTTGCCGTTCTCCGCGTGAGCGGAGGCTCTGTACCGTCCGTGGTTAACCTGAAGGCCAACTATGAAATTTGCTATCTGCAACGAGCTATTTGGAAAACAGTCTCTGGAAGAGGTCTTTGAGACCGCAGCCCGCGTGGGCTATAACGGCGTGGAGATCGCGCCATTTACACTCGCCGGTTCCGTGACAGAGATTGATACGGCGCGTCGAAACCACATTCGACAATTGGCAGAGGATTATCAGCTCGATATTACAGGCATTCATTGGCTCTTTATCAGTCCTGAAGGCTTGTATCTGAATCATCCAGACGATGAGATCAGAGCCTTTACCCGTCAATACCTTTGTGATTTGATCCAATTCTGTGGTGATATTGGTGGAAAAGTCATGGTGGTCGGTTCCCCCAAACAACGGGACGTGCTGGAGGATCAGACTTATGAAGCCACCTGGGATCGTACGAAATCGGTCATTGAATCCTGCTTACCCGTCGCGGAAGCGCATGGCGTGACCATCTGTATAGAACCATTGGACCACGAACAGACTAATTTTATTAATACCCCTGTCGAGGCCGCGCAGATGGTCCGTGAAATCAGTCATCCAAATTTTCGGATGATCGTCGATGTTCGAGCGACCCTTTGTCAGGGAGAAGATGTTGTCGCCGCTATTCATAAAGTCAAAGATGAGATGGCTTATTTTCATCTAAATGATGCCAATGGCCACGGACCTGGTTTTGGGGCGATCGATTTCTTCCCCATACTCCAGGCGCTTCGGGATATCGGCTATACTGGGTACGGCTCTGTCGAAGTTTTCGACTTTTCACCCGGTGCCGAGACGATTGCGACCAGAAGTTTTGAAACATTGATGGCGGCACAGGAAAAGCTATAAATCAACGAATCAAGGGATCAACGAATCAACGAATCGTGAAAGAGAACGTAAGTAACCCGATTCGTTGATTCGCGGATTCGCAAACCTTCTATTCCCATGTCTAATCAGACCACACGACAGATTCTCGATAAAAAAAGCATGTCCCGGGTATTGTCTCGCATGGCACACGAGATTCTGGAACGTAACGATGGGGCATCCGATCTCGCTATTATCGGCATTCGGCGACGTGGTGACTGGTTGGCCAAGCGGCTGGCCGAGATTATTAACCGGGTTGAAGACGTCGCTCTACCGGTGGGGGCATTGGATATCAATCTGTATAGAGACGATTTCCAGAGCCGGGCTGCACACCCTATTGTCCGCATGAGTGAAATTCCTTTTGAGGTGGAAGGCCGCACGGTCATCCTGGTGGATGACGTGCTGTTCACGGGACGTACGATACGGGCAGCGATGGACGAACTGAAAGATTTTGGACGGGCACGGCGTATCCAATTAGCAGTCCTCATTAATCGGGATGGGCGGGAATTACCAATACAGGCGGATTATATCGGTGAAGATGTTGAAGTCGGTCCCGATGAAATCGTCGTGGTTTATGTTCAGGAAGTAGATGATACAGACCATGTTATTGTAGAACGGGTAACCTGATGACCGAAGAAAAACCTTACCAGTTAAACCATCGGCATCTTCTGGGCCTGGAGGATTACTCGTCCCAGGAAATACGGCTCATTCTTGATACTGCGGATTCCTTCAAAGAGGTCATCCAACGTCCCATTCGTAAAGTACCCGCCCTGCGTGGCAAAAACATCGTCAACCTATTTTTCGAATCAAGCACCCGCACCCGGTTATCCTTCGAACTCGCCGAAAAGCAACTTTCCGCAGACACCCTTAATTTCACAGCCAGCGGTAGTAGTGTCTCGAAAGGAGAGACCTTAAGCGACACGGCCCGTAATATTGAAGCCATGCACGTAGACTGTGTGGTCGTCCGCCATTCGGCGGCCGGTGCCCCATTATTTCTCAGCCAGTGTCTCTCCAATGCCATCATTGTCAATGCCGGAGATGGTGCCCATGAGCATCCTACCCAGGGCCTGCTCGACTTGTTGACTATTCGGGATGCCTTGGGAAAAGTAGAAGGGCTACGTGTTGCCATTATCGGAGACATCACACATAGCAGGGTGGCGAGGTCTAACATTTGGGGGCTTCGGAAAATGGGTGCGGAAGTAGCCATTTGTGGTCCACCGACGATGATTCCGGTTGATATCGAAGATATGGGGGTAGAGGTGCACTATCGTGTGGAAGATGCGATACGGGATGCAGACGTAGTGTACGCCTTACGCATTCAGGTTGAACGGCAACAGGGCGTCGGTCTTTTTCCGTCTCTTCGCGAATATGCCCGTCTATTCGGCATTAATACCGAGCGGATGAACCTGGCCAAGCCAGGCGCTATTGTTATGCATCCCGGTCCGATTAATAGAGGGGTGGAGCTGGACAGTGCCGTCGCGGATGGAAAAAGATCTGTTATTCTGAATCAGGTCACCAATGGCGTGGCTGTACGTATGGCCGTGCTGTATTTACTCAATGGCGGAGGGGAGCGTGATGACGGCTGAACACGCCTGTGCGGCAGATAAAGCCAGGCCATTGACGGTTATTCGTCATGGCCGTATTGTCGACCCGTCCGTTCATCGTGATGAAGCAGGTGAACTCTGGATTAAAGACGGTAATATCCTGGATCAGGAACCGCCCCTTTCGGGGGTAGAGCCGGTCGTTATCGACGCGACCAATCAGATCGTTCTGCCTGGTCTGATTGATATGCATGTCCACCTGAGTGAACCGGGTTATGAATACCGGGAGACGATTCAAACGGGTGCGATGGCCGCGGCGGCAGGTGGCTGTACCGCGATCGCCTGTATGCCTGATACAAACCCGGTCCTTGATAATGCGCAAACGGTTCGTTTTGTAAAGACACAAGCCACAGACGCTGCGGTGCGTGTTTATCCTATCGGGGCGATAACTACGGGAAGGCAGGGTGAACAGCTTACAGAAATCGGTCACCTGGTCGATGCTGGTGTGGTCGGTATTTCAGATGCGGGCCGCCCCATAGAAAATCCGGCCGTGTTACGACGTGCGCTTGAATATGCCCGCATGTTTGATCTGCCGGTTATGGTTCATTGCGAGGATCTGCGGTTATCTGCCAACGGTATGATGAATGAGGGCAGGGTCTCTACCCGGCTGGGTTTAAAGGGGATTCCCGTCATTTCAGAAGAGACGATTGTCGCACGTGATATCAAACTGGCAGAATGGACCGGTGGCCGGATTCATATTACACATGTCAGCGCAGCAGGTAGTGTGGCACTCATTCGGGCAGCAAAAGCCCGGGGGGTTCGTGTAACTTCAGCAGTCACACCGCATCATCTCGTATTAACCGATGACGCGCTGGCAGGATATGATACCAATCTGAAGGTCCATCCGCCTCTCCGGGCAGCCTCTGATGTAGAGGCCCTTCGTACCGGCCTTTTAGATGGCACGATCGATGTGATCGCGTCCGATCATACGCCGTGCTCGATAGACGAAAAAAATACGGCATATCAGGAGGCGTTATTCGGAGCCATCGGGCTGGAAACGATGCTTGCTGTGATTATGACGGAATTGATCATCCCCGGGTATATCTCGCTCTCCGACGCGATACGTACCATGACAGTGGCCCCCGCCCAAATCCTTGGCATCTCAGGCGGCACGCTTCAACCTGGCACACCTGCCGATATCACCATTATGAATCCCGACAAGTCCTGGTTGGTTACGCCCGATGTTCTTCATTCCAAGTCCCACAACACCCCTTTCGGCGGCCTGACTTTGAATGGGGCTGTTACCCATACTATTGTAGGTGGTAAAGTGCTGGCATGGGAAGATCATGATAAAACTACTTGACGTCGTTCGAGTACACATTTATTTTTCTGGACTTCTCAAGATTTTCAGAGGCTAAGTTGTATATATATTGTTTTACCCAGCTTAATCACACGGGAACCATTAAGGAAGTTGTGCGTACGTAATGGTTAGAGGCTTTTCAAAAGCCGTTCAAAATTTCATAGTGTCAACGCTGCTCGAACCCATAACCTATAGAGTCGGTGTTGTTAATTTATGAGACACGAAAGGAGTTTGTTTTGAAATCGAAAAGGTTTGCTTTTGTCACGATATTTGCTTTTGCGCTGGCTATGATGCCTGTTCTGGCCCATGCCCAGAAAATGCAAGTCAGTTCGGCGAAGATCTATATGCGAGAAAATCCGCCGAAACTTGATAAAGCGGAAGGTTTGCTTAAGACCGCCCTGGAAAAAGATCCAACGCACAACGATGCCCATTATTTCCTTGGGATGGTGTACTTCTATAAGGGTAATTTCGACCAGTTCTTCGCCAATTGGGATGAGGTGGTCTATGAAAAACTCGGTAAAACAGAGAAGAAACAGTATTTGAAGCAGCTTGAGGATATGATTCGACTGTCCTACAATGGCGCAACCCAGAGCTATGACAAGAGAGAATTCAACAACGCAGTCAGTGAGTTTTCTACCTCTATTAGAGCATCCGAGATGCTTCAAAAAGAGTTACGGGCTACGGGTAAGAAAAAAGAAATGCAGGCCGCAGATCAGTTAGACGAGAATAAGCAGGCCGCTTATCTGTATATGGGTTATGCCGCCCTGGCTGCTGAGGATTACGATAACGCGGTTCTGGCCCTTGAGACGGTGCTTGAGAAAGAGCCGAACAAAGTAGAAGCCTGGGATGGTCTGATCAACATTTATTACCGTCAGGAGAACCATGAGAAATTGATTGTCGCATGCAGCAAAACGATTGAGCTTGCAGACGAACCGGACCTCAACACCTTCTTGATGCTTCGGAATGCCTATTTTGAAACGGCGGATACGGCCAATGTAATGGCCACATACGAAAAAGCGATTGAGGCTCATCCGACAGAAAACAGCCTGTATCGTGATCTGAGTCTGATGTATGCGGCCAAGAAGGATTATGCCAGTTCGATCACCGTCCTTGAAAAGGGTCGTGTGAGTATCCCTGATGATATGGTAATCCTGAACTACCTGGGAACTGTGTATTATAATCAGGGCTTCATGCTTGACGACAAGGGAGATGCCGCCGGTGCCAACTCCGCTTTTTCAAGCGCCATCCCGCCTCTGGAAAAACTGCTCGAAATGGAACCGTTGAGCATCGACGGAAATGATACGCTGGCTAAAGTGTACCGTGGTCTGGCCAAATCTGAAATGGATACGGCCAAGAAATTAGAATTGGTCACCAAAGGTGATGGGTACGCGGATAGGAAGCGTGAGCTCATCCGATCAGGAGATGGGAAATAACCCTTTATCGTATTTCGAATGCCTACTTGCGGCATCCAGATATATCCTTGAATCTGCTTGTCGAGTTGTATCATATAAGAGAGGAGGGCCTTGTGAACCAGGGCCCTCTTTTTTTATGTCCAAAAAGATTGACAGCCGGTAATCGACCTTCTATACTACCTTGAAATAAGAGGCCATGGTAGACCATTTCATAGACAGAATAAAATGTATCCCTACAAATTGCGAAACCTGAGGGAAAGTATACGTGTCGGCAAGGCATTTTCGACCTTATCTGGCTTATTCCCGGAAAGCTCTGCATCCGGCTTATCCGCATTTTTCTATCTTGTCATCGTCGGCTTGATATGCATTAACAGCACGGGCTGTGGTTCATCATCTACCGCAAAAGCCTCCCCCAATTGGACGACCCGGTCCCCTATTGAAACGGAAAGTAAATTTGATGATCCGCCGCTATCAGATCGTGAATTATCCGCTATGACCACGGATCCCGTCACATCGGCTCCCACGGAGACACAGACCCCTACGCCCTCATCCCCCAGTACACCGGTATTAAGCAATACGAATCCTGACCCGGACTCGGTCCCCCGGGACACTAGTCCATCAAGAAAAATTGTATTGGGCTACCGGGTTCAAATCCACTCGATCCGTGGCCGGGTTGCAGCAATCGAAGCACAGAAACAGGTTAAGGAACGTGTGAACGAGCTACCGATAGACGTCCATATAGAAGAAGAATTTTCTTATTATAAAATCCGAGTTGGTGATTTTATATCCAAATCGGATGCAGATCGTCTGGCCCGTATTTTAAAAAACCAAAAGGGCTATCCAGATGCCTGGGTGGTGAAAACCAAAGTCTATACATCTGGAAGATAACCCGAATAACAGGAGTATATCCTTAATGAATAAAACATATGATACGCTAAATCCCGGCAAACGGATTCTGATGGGACCAGGGCCAAGTGATATGCACCCCCGCATTTATCAGGCGATGGCCTCTCCGCTGGTCGGGCATCTTGATCCGTATTTTGTCCAGATTATGGATGAAACGAAAACATTACTCCGCTATGTGTTTCAGACAGATAATGTCCTGACACTTCCGATTTCCGCCACCGGCTCCGCAGGTATGGAGACGTGCATATGTAATCTCATCGAGCCCGGTGATGAGGTGTTGATTTGCGTAGGCGGATATTTCGGTGATCGGATGGCTCAAATGGCAGAACGGCATGGTGGAAAGGTTACCCGCCTTGAAAATGAATGGGGTCAGCCGTTTACACCGGATCAGGTGCAGGAAGCACTTGTAGACTGTCATCCCAAACTGGTAGGTCTGGTTCATGGGGAAACTTCCACTGGGGTTCTGCAACCGCTGGAGGACATTGTCCGAATTGTTCATGAGCATGATGCGTTGATCCTGGTAGACACGGTGGCATCTTTAGGGGGAACACCAATCAAAGTGGACGAATGGGACATTGATGCCTGCTACACAGGCAGTCAGAAATGTTTAAGTGCCCCGCCCGGTCTGGCTCCGATTACGCTGAATGATCGAGCTATGGCAGTTATTGAAAATCGTAAATCTCCGGTGAATAGCTGGTACCTGGACCTGACGATTGTAAAAAAATACTGGGGAGAAGAGCGGCAGTATCATCATACAGCCCATGTAAATTTAATCTATGCCTTAAGGGAAGCCCTTATTTTGATCTATGAAGAAGGCCTTGAAAACTGTATTGCCCGCCATGCACGCAGCTATCGGGCCTTAAAAGCCGGCATCGATGCCATGGGGCTTAAATTTTTTGTTGAAGAATCTCATCGGGCCCCGATGATCAACCCTGTATTGGCCCCGGAAGGGATTGATGAAGCTAACATCCGTGGGCGTCTGCTCAACGAATATGGGATTGAATTAGGAGGCGGTCTGGGGGCCTTGAAAGGAAAAGCCTGGCGCATCGGACTTATGGGACAGTCATCAAACAAAGATCATGTGATGCTCTGTCTCAGTGCCCTGGAACAAACTTTGCTCACGGAAGGTCATACGGTTAAAGGGAGCGGTGTTTCGGCCGCAAGCGAAGTGTATAGGGATTGATTTTAAAATATGAATTATGTTTGTTGAATTCAGGATGGTCTTGCAGTAAATCGTGCAAAGGCGTAGCTACAAAAGCGCTTATCTTACTTTGTAAGTACGCAACCACTTGCCTTACAAACTAAGATGTATGCTTCGGTTTTTCATTCATAATTCAAAAATCAGGACCCAACAATTATAAAAGGGGGAGAGGATTATGTATTTTATCGATGAGTCGGATATGTCGAAAAAGTCTATTGCACCAGGGGTTGATATTGCAGTGGCAGGCGGAGAGAAAGCTCAGATGTCCTTTGTTACCTTGAATCCGGGGGGTAGTGTGCCTATGCATAACCATCCCCACGAGCAAATGGGCGTGGTTCTTGAGGGTGAATTCGTCATGGTTATCGGAGACGAGTCGCGCACGATAAAGCCCGGAGATAAGTATGTGATTCCGGGCGGCGTTGAGCATGGTGTTCCGGAAGTACTGATTAAATCATTGGCATTGGATATTTTCAGTCCGCCGCGAGAGGATTATGCTTAGCAGACGCTGGGATCAGAGTATGTTTCCGGGTAGGGCATGGCGCATGGTCAAGTCGTTTAAAAGGTGTCGGATAATGGTCGTCTACAATTTTTCTGAAGGCAACCTGTAGAGATGATGCCTTCTACGCCTCCCCCGCAATCTGTATCCCCTTTTTTACACTATCTGAAAGCTTCCCGCTCTCCTCTATACAGTGCGTTGTTCGCTCTGCCGCTGTTTCTTATTTACGAAGCAGCGGCGTTTTCATTCCGGCAGGATATGGATCATATCAGGAATGGGGCGGATGTTCTTCTGAAACAAACACTGAGCCTGCTTGGTATTGGTGGTCTGCTACATGTCAGTCTGGTTATGCTGGTGGGCCTGATTATTGTTATCTGGATCAATCGCCATCAGGCCACAGGGCCGGTCCGTCGTCATTATTTCGTCTACATGCTCGGAGAGAGTCTGATTTATGCCGTTGGGCTGGGTATGGCGGTTTCCTACATTGTCCAGTCTATTCTGCTTGGCCCGACCGCGATGAATCTGTCAGCCCAGATTATTCTTTCTCTTGGTGCCGGAATCTATGAAGAGTTGATTTTTCGGGTTATTCTGGTCACGGCGCTCTTCTGGACACTTCATAGCCTGTGCCGGGTTAGCAGCGTACCGGCGTATGCCATGTCGGCTGTGCTGGCGGCTCTGGTCTTTTCCGGCTTCCATTACATAGGTCCCCTCGGCGATGTATGGACCTGGTCCTCTTTCTTATTCAGATTTATTGCTGGCCTGGTTCTGTCCGGTTTATATATTACCCGGGGCTATGGCATCACAGCATATGCCCACGCTCTCTACGATCTGTTGGTTACCTTTAAGGCGCTCTGAATTGTACCCCTTCCTGCTAGAAATCGGCCCGCTGCGAATCCCCAGCTTCGGCGTCATGGTGACGACCGGATTTCTGGTTTCTTTGTTCGTCTTGCGCCGGGAACTGATTCGTAAGTCCTTTGACCCGGCACTGGCGGAATCCCTTGCCATGGCGGCTATGATTAGTGGATTGATCGGTGCCAAGGTCTATTTTATATTTGAAGTGTTCTCTTATTTTGTTGAAAATCCTATAGGGACTATTTTTTCCGGGGCAGGTTTTACATTCTTCGGCGGGTTGATCGGTGGAACGGTCGGCATCCTGTATGTGATTCGTCGTCATCATTTACCGGTGCTGCCGATAAGCGACGCGCTGGCGTTGATTGTCCCTTTGGGCTACGCGCTCGGCCGTATCGGCTGCCAGCTTGCAGGCGACGGAGATTATGGTATGCCAACGGATCTTCCCTGGGGCATGGCGTATCCTGATGGAATTGTACCGACCATGGAACGGGTACATCCCACCCCGGTCTATGAGACCTTACAATCGCTGGCCATTTTCGGATGGCTCATGAGATGCCGTCACCGGTTCAGCCAACCGGGCATGTTGCTATATATTTGCCTTATCCTCCTCGGTCTTTCCCGGTTCTGGGTGGAATTTTTCCGGATAAACCCGGAGGTGTTTTTGGGGTTAAGTGACGCGCAGGTCATCAGTATCCTGATGGTCCTCGGAGGGGCCGCCGGGTGGCTCAACAGCAAATCGAAAGATAAGCACATCGGCTGAGTTTTTTCAATCACCAACCAAAAATCACCAATCACCAATTTCCTTTGGAGCACCACATGTCCGACAAATGCCCCTATGATCGTCCCGTTCAGCTCTGGAAAATGACACGAAAGCAGTTTCGTGAAGGCATTTACGACGGGAGTCTTAAAGCCGCCATTATTCCTACCGGGAGTACGGAACAGCATAATGAGCATTTGGAGATGGCCCATGACACGGTCAGTGCTGTACATATAGCGGAGCAGGTGGCACAAAAATTGTATCCAGGTGTTGTGGTCACTACCCCCCTTGCCATAGGCATCTCAGAACACTGGATGGATCACAAAGGCACGTTGACCACCCGGCCGGAAATCTTTACCGAACTGGTTCACGATGTGGCCGACAGCATGAAACGAGGGGGGATCGAGCATGTGCTCGTGGTCAACGGGCATGCAGGGAATGCAAAGCCGGTGCTGGATCGTCTGGACGACCTTCAGGCTCGCCTGGGCATTGATTTTGACTTTTGCAGTTACTGGGAAGCCTACGATGAAGACCTTGTAAAAGAGCAAATGGAATCCGGTAACTGCCCCGGTCATGCCAGTGAATTCGAGACTTCCTTCGCGTATGCCGCCTTTCCAAGTCACGTTCACTGGACAGGTGTGGATTACGATTCGGCCAAACTGACCATCAGCCTCCCTGACCGGGTCGCACAGGATCGAAAGTTCCATCATGAAGCCAAACTGGCCGACGCAGTGAAAGGCAAAGCGATGATTGATGTGGCTGTTAACTGGGTTGCGGCCAAGATGCAGGGCATGATGGAGAGCATGATGGAGAGGTAAGACCGGTTGGGAGGATAGAAGAGGAAAATATGTCTATTCTATTCATCCTCCTCAATCCTTCTTGAAAAGGGAGATGTCATGCGTGATTTGTTTCACGGCATTAAGGATAAAATTGACTTTCGGTTGGATGCCAGAGTTGGTTATGAAACGAGGGTGGTATCTAAAAATAAACTTCTCGATGTTGGAGGTCGAAACAACGAATCAAGAAGTCGGACGCGTATACGTGAATTGAATAACAATTTAGATAATTTGGTCGTCAGTACAGACATCATTACGGATTATCATCCCGATCTTGTGGATGATATTTGTAATACAGAAATAGAAGCATCTACCTATGATGGGGTGTATTGTGATGCCATATTAGAGCACGTGACTGAATACTGGAAAGCGGTCGATAATATTCATACGATTTTAAAACCTGGAGGGGAAGCGTTCTTCTATGTGCCTTTCTTTTATCCATTTCATGATTTGATGGATCATCACCGATTCACATTTACAGAAATGCATCGTATGCTCGGTCAATTTTCAGAAGTCAGAATATTTTTACCCGAGGCAGAGTCAGGCTATGGATATGTTTTTTGGTATATAACTACCTTCGGCGCGATCAGCAAGTTTCCCCACATACATCGCTTTCTTTCGGGTTTGTTTAACAGTCTATTTAAAATAGGCCTTTATTTTGCGTACAAACTGAAGCTGGGCAGGCTGAAGACCAGGGAGTATACATTCCCGGAAATGGCGTTCTTTTATATTTATTTAGCAGTAAATCATGGTTTCTGTGCATGGGTAAAGAAGTAGAATCTATATACTGGACTTTCTCTATAAATAGCCGACTATTGACCTTAATATATCACCGAAAGTTCTATCATGTCTTCACGTAACCGGAAGACCAGAATTCTGGTCACGGCCTCTACATTTCCCCGATGGGTGGATGATTCTGTCCCGCGGTTTGTTGAAGATCAGGTGCGATTTATCCGTGCGCAGCAGCCTGAAATAGATATTCATGTGTTAGTCCCTCATTCTGCCGGCGCTTCAAAACAAGAAGATATCGGAGGGGTCACGGTTTATCGCTTTTCGTATTTCTGGCCATTGCGATGGCAAAAACTGGTTTACCCAGCGATCCTGCCTAATATAAAACAGAAAAAAAGGCTTATATTTCAGATTCCCTTTTTACTGTTTTTCGAATTTCTGGCAACCTGGCGCTTTGTGCGTACTTTGAAACCGGATTTTCTATACGCCCATTGGTTTGTACCTCAGGGTATTACCGCAGGGATTGTTTCTATAATTACGGGCGTCCCCTGTGTGTTCACCAGCCATTCTTCCGATGTGGAAATCATGAGAAAGGTCCCATGGATCGGCACGTATCTGGTCCGTTTTTTTATACGACGCATGCATGCCGTTACCGTAGTCAGCCGCCGTTCTACAGAAAATGAAGGCATTTTTCAATAAAACGGAATGGGCAATTATTGAGCAAAAAACAGCAATAATACC
>Ga0114999_10000419_pt1 | contig 63042 bp, 45 predicted proteins | sample ArcticOcean_MG_C_3_FD_89820 | JGI IMG/M metagenome (GOLD analysis project Ga0114999, IMG submission 89820) | Marine microbial communities from western Arctic Ocean - ArcticOcean_MG_CB8_126 | ecosystem: Environmental > Aquatic > Marine > Oceanic | place: Arctic Ocean: Canada Basin | collected...
CTCAGTGAAGGGACCGCCGCGCCGCCGGCATCAATGTCGCCAACCACGACTTTATTCACTACATGAACATTGATCGCAGAAATTCCTACTATCCCAACATCACCGCTCAAAAAACTGTTTGCCATGCGTATGCCTCCAAAGGAAGAGCCGTCTAACGTACTGGGATCTGCAATAATTGTCACCCGAGTCGCGTCTGCTACACCGTCGTATTCGACCCCTTCAACCATCAGGTTATTCCAGACCGTGGAGGTCACTGGTCCTACGGTATGCAGCGAAAAATTTGTCGTGGCATCACTACCTTCAATTGAAAAGCTGGCTTGACCAGTAACATACTCCACTCCTGGTTGATTGTATTTCACCGCTTCTGCAGGCGGTAAAAACTCATCTAAAATGATGCTTAATCTTCCCCTGCCGGAAAACTCGGCTTGGAGAATGTCGCCATTGCCATCGAGGTAGGAAGTGCGAACGATTTGACCGGGATCGGCCTCGATGATCACCGTTCCGCCGGTCATTAAGACCTGGTCATAAGTATTACCCTGAAAAGCGATATCTGATCCGACCTCTTCGCCACCACCCCAAACCGTGGCCAACAACTGACGACTTTCCAATGCCTCTAAATAAAGTGGGTATCGTTTTCTTATATTTAACTTTGAATGACACTTGGACATGGTGCTCAATGAAAAGTTAAATAGTTTTGCAGGATTATTGGCCGTTTGTCATCCTAAATTGTGCATGGGCGAGTACTTAAGGTGTGAGTGGACATGACATATACGGTAGGTTGAATCTGAAATCGTTTAAGAAATCATGCAGCCGGAATAATTGTCCCATAGTCGTGTGGCTATCACAAATCATTAGGAATTTACTGTAAATTTTAGATCGATACTCCTTCGACTGAGTGAAACTTGGCATCTAGGTGAATGTGATTACACAACAATCATCCCCTAGATTGCCGCGTCGTGTTACTCCTCGCAATGACAAAGAGTGTAACACGACCTTCCTGAAGCTTAGTCGATTTGTGTCCCTAGCGATTATTTTTACTATACAGCATAGAACGCGATGGGGAACAATCCTAGCTCGACTCCATAGATTTATAACCGGCATAAAAACGCGTCCTAGATATAAAATCACAAAAGAGGCGCACCCAAAAACGGGTGCGCCTCTTTTAAAGTTTCTCACGGGTCAGCTGAAGCCAACCCGGAAGGGTTAAAGTTTATACTATGTAGACTAGGTATTCACCAGTTGTTATTACATTGTTAGAGACACCACCATTTCGCCCAACCGTAACACTATTTAACGTTGCGGCTGGATCACCGGCACCATTGACAGCTCCCACATCCGTGGCAGCTACGATTGCACCGAATGAATCGTTTGCACCAAGTGTGGTTACACCTGCTGTTACATCAGCAACCAGGGTTTCAGTGGTCAGCTGTTGCGTTTTGTTCACGATTGTTACGGTCCCTACGGTGCCCGCCACTAACGCGTGGTTGCGTACCATGATTTCGTTGGCATCGGACAAGACATTATTGTTGCCTATATCATCAATAGCATTTTGCAAATCTGCGTGTGGAGCTGTTACTCCAGACAAAATATTCAGACCTGTGAAGTCCGTTGTTCCTGCCAATTCTCCATTGACAGAAGCCACCGTGTTAGAATTCGTAGCCGGAGCCACCGAAGCTACATCAATTGAGACATTACCGATGCTCACGGTCCCTCCAGTAAGTGTGGAATAGGCTTCTACTGTGCCGGACGTTCCATCCAAATCGATGTCTAGAGCAGCCACTAAAGCTTCAGGAGCACCTACGGTGTCTCCCACGATGAAGAGCGCACTATCAGTAATTGCAGAAAACATACCTGTCTGCACGTTTTCACTACCACCGGCTGACAGGGTTATGTCCCCGATCGCTCCAAGAGCGATAAAGCTGTTCCCGGCGCCTGCCGACGTTGTGTCGAACAATACCGTTCCGGTTACCCCGATGGTGTTTGTGTTTGTCACCGTTATGTTACCGATCGAGTAGTTGCCAAGGTCGGTTCCATCTATGAGTACCGTCTCACCACTTAATGCTACTGCATCCTCATTCGGGACCGCTTTCACATTTAAGTCTAAGACCACCGCCTGACCCGCTGCCGTGAGCGAGGGCTGGATGGTGATGTTGCCTATACTGCTCGCCTGGATGTCTACCTGCGCTTCATCTCCGATCACCCTACCACCAAAGGTGAAGTCGCCAAGCACGTCGAGTGCGCTTGTGCCGTCATCACCGATGATTGAAGGAATTGCGCCATCTGTACTAGCGCTCATAGTTACATCACCACCAAAGGTGAATGTTCCCGCATCACCCAAGGTTAAATTCGAGCCAGCGGTTGAATTGAAGACGGTGTCTCCGGTAACTTCAAACGATTCCAGGGTGCCCGTGGAGATAATCCCCACGCCATCGGCAAAGGTCGCGTCTCCATCAACTTTGAAGGCGCCTATCGTGATACTCGTGATATCTCCATTAATGGCTGTAGCACCATTAAAAGTGATCGCACCCGAAGAAGTGGTGGCAGTAATTCCACCCGTAACCGTATTTGCCAGACTAGTAGCGGTGAACGTGCCTGAAGTAGCCAAGATGGTGATAGCACCGGTTGAAGTAAAAGATGTCCCTGCGGCACCAGCGTTGGCATCAAAACTGAAATTGCCAGCTGTTGAAGCTGCTCCTGGAGCTATGGCATCAGTAAGCGTAATCGTATCGAATCCACTGACTGTGACATCGCTCAGGTTAAAGGCACCTGCGGTTGAAGACATTCCGGTATTGGCAGCGTCATTCAGTGCAAAGGCCGTACCGGTAGTTCCATCACCGGTTACGGTGAAGTTACCCAAGGTACCCGAGTCTAAGTCAAACCCATGAACTGTAACTCCACTAGCTGCTTCACCCGTAATACTGATCGCTCCTGTGGTTGTTCCGCCAAGAACGCCTGAGGTGACGACGAGTCCAACAGCGGTCCCACCACCATGCAAGATAATATCGCCGAAGTTACCATTAGCATTAATATCAATGAGTCTACCATTGTCTGTAATGTTCGTGTCACCGGTTACGGTAAGCGATCCCATGTTTGCAAGGAAGCTGTCCCCGGTTGTTCCACTAGAAGTGTGGAACTTTGTTACGCCAGTTATGCCGGTCAGGTCTCCACCTACCGTTACGTCTCCGATTCCAAGGATCCCAATTGCTCTACCTGTAAAATCACCTAAGACACCGATGTTACCCAGGGCTCCTTCACCTGCATCGAATGTGCCGTTAGCGACCACCACATCCGTGGATAATAACCCGGAAAAGTCTCCAAATACATTTATCGAACCGGTTGTTGAGGCCGCTGTAAAATTACCACTGTAATTAACTGCATCGGTATCAGCATCCGCGCTGCTCGCGCCAAAGGTCAGACTCCCAGTCAAGGCACCACCTATGGTGATGGCTGAAGTGATCGCACGGTCTCCTGCTCCCGCGGCGGCATCCGCATCAGTCGCTACGCCAAGGAAGGACATATCACCTCCCACGCCGTTTGCGCCTACAGTGATCGCTCCGTCATAGACACCATCAAAGGTCACGTTCTGGCGAAACTCTGCTACCGAAATAGTGTTCTGTATCGCAAGGTCACCCACGACATTAACGGAATTGGTAAAGGTCTTACCTAAGAAGATCGTGTCCAGTTCGGACTGGTTCAGTCCGTCGATGTTAATCGTTTCGGTCGTGTCCAGGGTCGCTACCGCGTAACCCCCGTTTACGAAGACACCGCCGAATACACCGGCTCCCACCAACACGTTAGCTGATGTTGTCCCGTCGATAAAGTTGACTGACTGGAATCCACCTGTACCTGCAAGGTCGTTGATCTTCGCACCATTGTCCTGGGCGAGGTCGCCACCGGCTACCTGCACGGTTCCAAACTGTGAATTTGCACCAAAGAGCAGGGTGGGTACACCCGTGTCGCTCGCGTTGATATTACCCATGACGACCACGCTCTGCACATTCACTCCAGATGCCGTGATACCGACAATGCCGCTGTCGTCTGCAAACCGTGCATTGGCCGTGCGTATTCCACCAAAGGTCGATCCGCCAGGTTGTGTCGGGTCCGCTACAATCGTGATGCGAGCAATATCTGCTACACCGTCGAGGGTAGCTCCATTGTCCAGGTCGCCAAATACAGGTGATGTGACCGAACCTACGGTCGAGACCGATACGTTCGTGCTCGAGTCACTGCCTTCTATCGTGATGCTCGCTCTACCCTTTACGTATTCCACGCCGGGTTGGTTGTAATTTACAGGGGCAGCTGCCGCTTCAAAGTCGTCAAGGGATACACTGAATTGTCCTGCTCCGGAAAATTCAAACTGCACGATGTCATCGTTGATGTCCACCGCTGATACACGCACCACCTGTCCGGCGTCCGCTTCTACCGTTACCGAGGCTCCGGTCATCAGGATCTGGTCATAAGTGTTACCCTGAAAGGATATGTCCGTTCCTACTTCTTCACCGCCTCCAGTTACTGTTGCCAGTAATTGGCGGGCTTCCAGTTTTTCCAATTGCATGGTGTGGTTACGTTGTTTCGTCATTTTTGATTTTCTATTAGCCATAGCTAGTTTTTATTTTGTTTGTTTTATTATATTAATATCTGTGCCTATGCCGTGATACCATAATATCCTCTTAGAATAACGGCCTCTGCAGCATAGGTGTTTTAAATACTTGGGGATACATGTACGTAATATCGATCGATTCGAGCATCTAGAGTAACAAATTTTCGCCCCTTTGTCTATCCTCCTAAAGGATGATTTTAAGTAAAAAAGTTATTTTTCTTAAAATGATGATAATCATCCATAAGGCGTATAAATTATATATCCCCAGATTCTACGAGAAAGGCAAGGCTTTTTTGGAAGAAGGTAACCGCAGATAACGTAAAAAATGTAAATTTTAATTGTATGGTGGAACAGGCTGTCCCTAGCGCGTTTATTATAAGTATTTATATAAAAGGAAAGATGAGCGCTAGGGACAGCCTGCTTCTTATAAGTTTAATAAAAGTATTTTTAATAACTTCTAACACCGCGGTAGGGACACCGCGTTCCACCTACGAATATGGAAGCTCTGGAAGCTATTAATCTAGCTTGCAAGTATTTATCCAGCAACTACTACTCAATCTTAAGATACGTGTCATCCGCGGTTATCCTCTACTCCAAAATATTCCGCGTTATCCGCGGTTAAAATCCCCTAAATGATCTTAACGATGAGGCCGTCGGAGGCGGTATCAAAACCGAGTGGGAATTTTACCCCTTTACCGGTGGATGCAGTGGGTATATTTAAACCCTCAGGAGGGAGGGTCAGAGTTGCATCTCTCATTAAAGAGATCGATCCAGGATTTAACGATTCTATCCCTGCGGTATCTGGAGAACCGAAAATGGGGGCTAAAAGCTGTCTCTGCTCCAGGGTCTCTATCCATATCCTGGATGAGCGGTTCCTTATGATCCTTTTTTTGTTCTTTTTATTGGCCATATTAGAAGTTTAGCTCTTTTAATAAGATGAAATTATTAATTATTTATTCCGTTAAACGCCCGTAGATGGGTTAAAATTATTTCTCGAAGGCGTCTTTGTATCTACAATTAATCCGGGCCGCTCACCGGGAGTAAACTCGTTAGTTACCCGAAGCAATAGATGGTCGCCCAGCGAAAGCCGCGTGTTGTTGGTTTGCGCAAGATATTCATTCAAGCGTAATTCCACTTTATCCAGCCAAGTGGGTTCTGTCGTTATTTCTCCCACTTCACCGCTTTTTTCTGAACTCCCGGCTTCTACGACAATCCCTGAACCATAATCCGTAGCTGCATATTCGTCCCACTCACTTGCATCGGCGTTGTGCTCATAGTAGCGCACGGATTCATCGGCCACTCGCTCTTCAGGAAGCCAGGCGTTTGAATTATAGAAATTGTCTAAAGCATAAGCCCACAGGTCATACTCACTGATGTTATCCTCAACTTCCAAGAGCTCGTTCTGTATAGCGCTCTCAGTCATTTCATCGGAGTCGGTGCCTTCCAGCGGACCAAATTGATTCAAGACCTCAGACCTCCCGTTATTTGAGCTTTCAGCTAAGGCTACTAAACTACTAATATACAATGCATCCGAAAATTCCTGCACATTATCGTTTATATCGAAATCTTGTGACTCAGTAACACGAGATCCCGCAAGAAATGTATCAAAAGTATCAGAATCACTTGCACTCTCCCCCTGAATAAGCAGCTGAGGGTTATCAAGTCCGATTAGATTGAACCTTTTCGGCACAAAGTTCATACTTACAGTCTGTTCGGGATTTAGACTTAATATCCAGAGACTGCTATCGGGATTCAATATCTCTATTTCCAGGTTATCTAAATCGCTGTAAAGAAAAGTATTGGTCAAATCTCCAGTTTCAATAAAGGTGTCGCCCCCCCCCAGGAAAGTAAACGGTGCGGGCTCTATAATTCTCAGATTGTCAACGCCCTCTGCGACTAGTGTTTTATATAAGGGAACATTTACATTCAGGTTGCCAAGATCCACTGCATGCAAGCGATCGATCCCCCTTGTTCCCACGAGGGTTACATCTGTAAAAGAAGAGGCTGTGATGCTTTTTACATTATTAGGTAGATAGTCTACATTGATTGTTAAACTACCGGAATTTTCTCCATTCAATGCAATCTGGGAATCACTGGGAAACCAGATAAAATCATACTGAAAAAGGGAATCCGTGTCTACGGCTGCATCCAGCCATGGAATATCTGATGCTAGTAATGTGCGGTCTTCGAGTAATTCGAGCTGAAGCCCACTTGTAATGAAAGATCTAATTGCCACAGGTCTACCTCATAAAAATTGAAATCATAGCATAATTTGTATTTAACAATTAAATCAACTCAATTTGAAAAAATAGCTATTCTTCAGGGGTATCTAAGTTAGAAATCAACAATCGGGCCGCAAGTCCGGCGGAAACGGAATCAGTAGGGGCAATTTCCAGTTTAACTCTGAATGTGCCACTGGAGGGGTCAATAAGAGGATCGACATAGACGACCTCTGCGGACGCCTGCTCTCCACGTGACGGGCCGTCGAGGATTTCTATCTGTAAAGTAGTATCCGCGTGTAAAGCACCAAAGAGGTGCGATCCGCAGTAAACGACGAGTTCCAAACGCAATTCATCGAGAACGCGGGCGACCGTTTGCAGCCTTTCCACTGATTCACCAACAGATTTATATTTCTTAAGAAAAAGACCATCGATAGGCGACTTTATCTTCTTATTTTCGCGTCTTATCATCGCCGTCTCCAAGGTCGCTTGAGTTTGTTTGTATAGGCTTTCCGCCTTGGCCAACAGATACACTGTTTCTTCGTATTGCCTTTCGCTCTGGATATTATCCTTAAACAATTTTTCTACGCGGACCATATCTTTGCGTGCTCTTTCCAACTCCGCCGCTGCTCCTTCTAACAGGGCTTGCGCATGGTTAACAGCTGCATTCTCTTCGCGGGCATCTAATTCCAATATGACTTCGCCCGCTTTTACCCGTTGGCCTTCTTCGATATGATAATTTTTAATTATTCCGGCGGATGCGGCACTTAACTTGATATCCTCCCGCGGTAGTAAAACCGAACGCAAGGAGCCTCGATAGGCACTTGGTTCTAAAGGGTGCGATGCCGTAGTAGCAGATTGCCCCACAGCTACGGGAGAAATGAGAGATAGCGTAATGTAAGCTAATAGCCCCATCATAGATGGGAACGCTGCACACTGTCGCGTCAGGAATAAATGTGAAATAAAATTATCCCATGCACAATGTTTCATCGCGCACCCACGACGCTGCATGGCCCTCCAGAATATAACACGCTTCAAAACCACTGGACTTTGATAAAGTGGACAACATCCCGAAACATGATATAGGCCAAGGGCCTTCGTTCCAGTATAAATTCAGCATTGCCGGTGTATCCCATTTTCAGGTTCTCGGCGTCAATACTCTCTTCTATAGGTAAAATCGCGGCAAAAGCATAATTCCCCTGGTGTGTTTCCAAACCATAAGAGAGTTGGCTGGCATCATTAAGTATTAATGTGTGTGTCTTGGTCGGATCGGCGTTAAACTTAACTTCCGAGCGGATCGCCTGATTTTTGAACAAGGACTTTTCGAGAAAAACGAGATCCTGTTCTCGGACGTTAATTTTAACTTCCCAATTGTCCGGATCTGCCATTTCCACGACAGGTTCTCCTAATTTTAGAACATCCCCGACCCGCATCTGGATGTTCACTGGACCGACAACAACGCCGTCAAAGGGCGCGCGTACTTCCGCCTGTGAAATTTCAAACCGCAGTTTATTGGCCAAAGCCGAGGATTTACGTGCACTGAGCTGTGCCATCTGCATTCGCGTTTCATCACCTACGTTTCTCGCCATATCAGATTCCGCCATATAGCGCTGATATTCCTGCCGCGCATGGTACAACTGCAACTCAAGATCGCGTGTTTCGAGAACGGCGAGAAGATCTCCCTTTTTCACAGACTGCCCCTCACGAACAAGCACTTTGTCCAGTCGAGCTGAAACCATCGAGGAAAGGGATTGAAAATTAGTGGGTCGGAGCATCGCCTCCCCTCCGATCTTGAATTTAAATGGCAGGCATAAAATCAATGCAACAAGTGCAAAGGGAAGCCCTACTTTAAGCAGCAGTTTCCGCTTGCTCGTATTGACGTACTGGGTTTTCAGGCGGGCGACTCCCTGGATCAATTGAAATGAACGCTGTTTATTCCAATAGAGAGAGGTCCCTAACGACCGTCCGCCCGAATAAGCCAGATCACGCATGTTTAAAAATGTACTTTTAGCCTTCTCCGCGTTATCTTGTCCTTCGAAAAGAAGAAACCCGCAAAGCTGCGAATCGCGATCAAAAAGGGGAAGGGAGGTCGCCCAATTCATTGGAAGCATATCAAAATACTGATTAATCGCTTCGGGTCGTGAGTCTACTTTTTTCGGATCGCGGTAAGTAAAGGTGAGATGAAAACGTGGACGGTCTCCGGTCGGTAGAGTGAGGGCCGGCTTCTGGATTGATTCTGCCTCTTTCTTTAACTCCTTTTCTTTATCTTTTTCAGTGGACGGGGATAGTTCAGTCCCTACTTTTACGGGTTTATCCAGATCCGTCTCTATTTGCGGTGGGGTGGTATTTCCCACCGTACTCTTCCTCTCTGGAATCACCCCAGTGCCGTTTAAAGTATATTTCGCCAGTTCTCTGACCAGCTCCTTAAGAATTTCCGCCTGTTCACTGCGGGCATGCGGGCGCTTCAATCCGCTGCAGGCCAATATTTCAAAATCCAGGGCATGACCATTCTGATTGGGAAAATCCTTTACATGAAAAATCGAGACCCGCTCACAGGCCACGGTTTCTCTAGCATAGTTGACAATATTCCAAGCAACGGAATCCAAATCAATGTCGCCAGCCAAATCCTCCAGTAAATGTGAATAGGTGTTTAATCGGGTAATCTCCTGCGTAAGATCAGTCGCTTGCCGGCTCCGTAAATAGAGGACGATCTCCTCACAAAAATGCTTGAGTAAAAACAATCGGGATTTCGTGGTTTCATCATTGACCGGTTTAAACCATGCCTGCAGTACCCCAGCTACTTTGGAATCCATGGGTATGGGTATGAAGAATTGCTCAAAAGGCGTATCGTTAAATAGTGTCAGATGCTTCGAAGTTACCGCGGTTTCGCTGGCTAAACCCTGAGGTCCCTCCTCGGTGCTGGAGTGAGGCTGAAATATGATCGGATTTTTCCCGACAGCTACATTCTGGACTGCTTTTCTAAAGGATTCTTCCTGTGTCGGGTTCTCTTTAAAGTTCAGCTGTTTCAGATTGACTGAAAAGAGCCGCTTGAAAGTCGAGCCGCTAAGAATTTCATAGGATAAACCCTCAGGCCGAAGCGCCTGATTGAGTAAATTGGCGTGCGCACGGAGATAGTCACCCAGATCGGGTGGATTCTTTGCCAATTGCGCCAGCTGTGCGGATATGCCGGCAACAACCTGTTGAGCTTGCGTACTCGCTGTAGTGGGGTGGGTCTCCATGGAAAATTGTAAACAAGCCTATACATAGCAATCACGAAATAGCGAAACTAAAATACATGATAATTCAAGGTAAAATAAATATTGCTTTATAAGGATGAATTTATTCCCTGTAAAGGATGCGCAGCATAAATTCGCCCTCCCAATTAAACGCTTTAGAAAAGAAAATTAGTGAACACTTGTCCGTTAATAGCAGGCATGTGGCCATCGTTGGTGCCGGAGACGGAAGACTGGCGCGTCAATTACAAGAACTGTGTGGAAAAGACGTTAAAATAAGTTTAATTGAACCTCAAGTAAAACTTCACCGCCATCTCGACGATTTCAAGGACGTGGGCAGCGATCCCTGGGACCTCGATTGGTACGAAAAAAGAGTTAAAGCCAACGGGCCATTTGATAGCCTCATTTTTTATCAAATTCACAATTATTGGAAAGGTAACCTGTCATCCCTCAAGAGGATCATCTCGATGCTTGGGGAAAATAGTAATTGCTGGATAACTTTTCTCAACGGTCTTTCCCGTCAGGCAATGGAACATTTTCTACCCCCTAAAGTTGCTTCTTACGGACGCTTAACACATCCTATTCGCGAGGCTGCAAAGACCGATTATGCTTCGTGGAGTGCATTTCTGATAGGGATAAGAGCCCAATTAGATGCTGTCTGGGGGCTGCTCGATAAGGAGGCTTATGAGCTTTGTCAGGACAAAAAATTGCCCACCGCTGAGAATCCCGTGTCATGGGACATGTATGGGCTCAAGTTAAATGTTCAAACTATTGCCGATGCCTATTTGTGGGGCGCCTCAAATATTGGACTGAATTTTCATTTAAACAAAAAAGGTGAAAATGAGATAGGGACCCCCCAGTTTTCGGGTACAAGCTATAGCCCGCCGCTCTTTCAAGCACTGCTGAATCCCTATCCGGAAACGGATCCCGATAACGGTGAAAATTTTTCGACTCAAAGCGAAGTGGACGCCTGGAATTTACAACCGGAAGCGAAACTCAACCCCCTCGGGGAATTTCTCCTCGAACAGGTTGTTAATCCGGATGAGATCAAAAAAGTGTTGATCGTCGGAGCCGGTTGGGGAAAGGACTTAATCCTCTTTAGAAAATCAAAACCGGATTGGGAGTTTACGGGAATTGAGAATGTCCTCTTTAAAGTTGAGGCATCAAAGACTTTAACCGAGGATGGTGATCCAGGTATTCAATTCTTTAACCCTGAAGAACCCCTTCCTTTTCAGGATGAGGAATTCGATATCACGCTATCACTCGGTTACTTCTCAACCCTATATTCTCCTCTGGCGAAGAAATTAGCCGATGAAATTTTGAGAGTGACAAAGAGCAGTATCTACCACTTGGAAGACTCCCGTGGTCCTGAGTTCTCCCTTAAACTAATTCAATACTCTTTAAAATCGATCTATGATGAATTGGGCCGTGAGTCCAATGCGCTGCCGGTACTTCAAAACGAGAAACAAACCGGCCTTTACTTACTAATAGTTTCAAAGTAAGTTAGCTAAGGTTTTTTTGTTAAAATCAGCAGTTCAGGAAAGGAGGCCATAACCACTGGGCTCCTTACAAACACGATAATCAATTGATAAGATTTCGACATACATTTTTTATCTTAAGTGCCTGTAGTCTCAGTATTTTCCTCACTTGGGTGAAGCTCGAAGGGGAAAACGGCAACCCCAACTCTGAGCCTTCGGCGAGCGAATTCGGTCGCTCCTGGACGCTACCGGCTGCTATCGAACGCGCCTTATCACTTAATCCTGACATACAACGCGCGGAAGCTTCCATGAACCGTCAGCGCGGCATCCGCGTTCAGGTTCGGTCGGATCTGCTTCCAAGCATGACACTGACAGGATCCGCCAATGGTCGGGATGAGGGTCTCATAGACCGTAACCCCAATGGGTTTAATCAAGTTCCAAGTGATCAAACGGCAATTACCCAAGACAGCTATATCGGATCGATTGAATTTAGACAAATTATTTTTGACGGCTTAAAGCGATGGAATCGCTATAAGCAGGAAACCCTACGACTTAAAGGGGAGAGGTCTACAGTAGAAGATACACAAAGGAGGATAGCTTCGTTTGTTAAACAGTCCTTCGATCAACTCCTTTTCATGTCCTCGGTTGTAGAAATTCGAAAAGAAACCGTATCAACCTTCGAAACGATTCTGGATATTACACAGAAAAAGCTGTCCGCAGGCGATGTTACCGAATATGAATCGCTGAGAGTGCGCACTGAATTGCAAAGCGCAATTGCCGAACTGGCAGAGGCAGAAACAAATCTGATTAAGGCTGAACAGATATTTAGAAGCTTATTGGTAATTCCTCAACCCGTTGATTCACAAGACGAAAGGATTAAACTGGCAGGAAAATTAGAGGAGGTCCCCTTTGATAAATCTTTTGGGAAAGCTTTGGGCTTGGCTTTAGACAATCGAGAAGACCTGCGCGCGGCCCGTTATCGATGGGAAGCGGAAAAAAAGGGGGTCCATGCCGCCCACGGCGAGTGGCTTCCGATGCTCGAAGTATTCGCCAATTATTCGTTACGGTCCTCCTATTTTGATGATAACACGGAATTGGAAGGGTGGACGATAGGGGCTGTTGGGCACTGGAATATTTTTGATGGTTTTCAAAGATCGGGGGCGATCGTATCGGAGAAAGCAGAGGCTCGAGCAGCACAGATTACCTACCAGGAACTCGAATATAAAATTACATCGCAACTTCAGGAACTTTATGCTCAAATTGCGCAATCCCGTTCAGTCATAAAGTACCATCGTGCATCTATGGACTTAGGCAGTGAAAGTCTACACCAAGCGGAACGTCTTTACGAAGTCGGACAAGTCGGGCTTGAGATAGTACTCGATGCACAGATAACTTTGCGTCATTCCCAAATTAATTTTTCACGGGCGCTTTTTAATTATAATTCCGCACTCGCACAAATCGAATACGCTATCGCTACACCTCTAAATGGAGAAGAGGAGCAATAACACGTGAATACTTCACCCCTTCCTGAAAATAAGGAACGCACAGCAGGTAAAAATACCGACTTGGAAAAGATGGTCCCCTCACGATTGAGAGCTGACCTTATCATCCAAAAACAATATTTTAAGAACGAAGAGTATTTTGTCATCAAGGATCCTCTGGCCTTGACCTATTTTCGTCTACGCCCTGAAGACACCTTCATCATCAGCCTGCTTGACGGAAAGAAAAACTTAAAGGCGGTAGCCGAAGAATACTACCAACAATATCCGAACAGCACGCATAAGCTGGAAGATATTGGATCATTTATTCAACAGTTGGGCATCGGCGGACTCCTCAACATTAATGCGCGTCGCTTTGTCGATTATGCCCGGAATAAGCCGCAACGGGCGAATAGTATGATTAAGCTATGGATGATGAGCATGCAAAAACTTATCTTTCTGAAAGTACCTCTAATTGATCCCAGTCCCTGGCTGGGAAAATTAACCGCTAAGATGACCTTTGTATGGTCTCGCTGGTTCGTGGGCTCTTGTCTCGCTTTTTTTGCCTGGACCATATTCTGGCTTATCGTCAACCACAAGGCCTTTGCGCACAATGATATAAACTTTCTATCACCCGCCAACCTCATACTTATGTGGCTTTCGATCATTTTTGTCAAAACCTGCCACGAGTTCGGGCATGCTACAACTTGCCGTCACTTTGGCAGTGAAGTGCATGAAATGGGTGTCTGTTTAATCTGTTTCACCCCCTGCGGGTATGTCGATGCATCAGACGCTTATATGATGAAACATAAACGGCATAAAATTTATACTACCTTGGCCGGTGTATTTACAGAATTCATCATCGCCTCTCTATGTGCCCATGTCTGGCTCTACCTCTCACCCGGTCTGTTTAAGAATATCGCTTTTAACATTATGTTCGTCGCAAGCATAAATACGATCTTTTTTAATATGAATCCCCTTATGCGATTTGACGGCTACTATGTGATCAGCGATTTAGCAGATATTCCAAATCTCCGAACAAAATCCATCAATTATTGTTCTTATCGCATCCAGCAATTTCTTTTTGGTATCCGTAACACCTTTCAGGAAAGACTATTTGATATTCATACAAACGGCCCTTTTTTTATTATCTATGCGATCAGCGCCTTTTTATATATGGGATTTATCATCTATTCACTCAGTCAGATATTTGCCCACGTCCTCGCGCCCTACGGTTTGGGTGAGTTCGGTTTGGGTCTAGGAGTATTCGCTCAAATTTCTTTTATCGGTTTTCCTATCGCCAAAGTACTTAGCGATGCTTTTAATCCGGAAGCCGCATCCCACATTATCAAAGTCGAGTCGACGAAAAATAGATTAATATTTATTGGTGTATCTACGCTGATAATCATTCTCGTCACTGCATTTTTGCCTAGCCGTTATAATATCGATCGCCAGGGAATTGTGCTTTATAGTCAAAGTGAAATAATCGCCACAAGGACCGGTGGACTGGTTCAGGAGATCTTCGTAAAAACCGGTGATTGGGTTGAAGAAGGTGAGATCGTAGCCAGGTTGAAAAACCCCTCACTTGAATCGGATCTTGCCATTGCACAGGCGGACTTCGATCTGGCAAAATTAAGTTATGGGGCCTTGCAGAATGAAAGCAGTTGGGAAACAGCTCGACATATGGCGACGGCGGCGGCGGCGTTGGAAGTGGCAGAAACTCATTATCGAAGAGTTCTGGAAGAAGCCAATAACCTTGAACTCAAGGCTCCTATCGCCGGGTACGTGCTCACGCCCGACGTTCACCAATTGACCGGTAAATACATTGTCCGAAGACAAGCCATAATGCGCGTGGGTAGACGTGACTCATTGCGTCTGATTCTTCCACTAACTGAAACCGAAGTGCAATTGATTGAACTAGGAAGTGAAGTTAAGGGGCGGTGGAAATCCAACGCCCAGAAATTTGAAACAGTAATCGATGTCTTCCCTAGTCAGAAGGCGTCCAATACAGATTACCTTGACGCCATGTTTACTGAATTTGGCGGTCCTGCACCGAGGGAAAAAATGGAACAACAAAATCAATTCCCCAATGAACCTCAATTTTCCTTATTTCTCGCCGAAGCCCCGCTGACGAACCAAGTCATGAATCACCAAGTCTTTGAAGGCATGCGTGTTCAGGCTACAATCCTTGGCAAAAAAACTACTGTGGGCAAAAAAATCTGGCGCAATGTCGTTTCCTTTTGGGACAATAATATGCGTTCCCTTCGTTAAACCAAAATCACCTCTTTTGTCCGGTATGGAGCCATCAAAACTCACGGATTGTCTCCTCAACCTCTCTTATCAGCGCACGCTTCTGGGGTTTGAACAAGCCCTAAAGGCGGTCATGGAAATATTTGATGTGAATGCCTGGGCTTGCCTATTTCCGCCCAGTTTTAACGCCGGTGGCAACAATATGATTATTGCCAAGGGCATACGGGAAAACAGCCAGCTACCGAATCAGCAATCTCTTTTTCAACTCACCCAATTTGGGTTCAATCGGCAGACAGAAGCCCTCTTGAATTCATTGGGCCGCGAACTTTCACCGACAAAGACGGCAACTGTTCAAATAATAACTCTTCGCCGCACCCGTAAATCGTTTTCCTTCCTATTCCTTTTTAGAGATGGAAATCCATTTACTCATGAAGAGGTCGACCTCGCCCACAAAGTGGGGAAACATCTCGACCGCTGTTTTGTCCTTTTATCCCAGGAGCAGGAACAGGAATTTGTCGTCGGATTTTTTCGACTTGTCAGTAACCTCTACTCTGAAGGTCTGTGTTTGCTCGATACCAATAAACAAATTAATTTCGATAATACCCATTTCAGAGAACATCTCTATATATGGGAAAATGGACGTGAAGCAGTAAAAAATAAAAACTTACCCCGTCAGGTTAAGCTGCCCGCCGATTGGGAAAAAGCATGCAACGAAGCAATTAAGATTTACCAGCAAAGCAGCTTCCCCCAAGTCTCTTCGAGAATGGCCATTACGCAAGGCCCCCTCGTTCGATTGGAAATGCCCATAACAAACACTGAATATTTGGAGGGCGCGGTGCGTTACCTTGCTTTTAAAAGTTCACTGGGTGTTCGTCCCTATCTTCTGCTTACGACTAACCTGCATAAACGCCTGGTAAGAAAATCCGCATCCTTTAATGAATTTGCAAAAAAGATAGAACTTTCCAAACGGGAGAGAGAAGTGGGCGATTTGATTATGGATGGTAATTCCGCTTCGCGCATCGCTGATTCTCTGGGGGTTTCACTAACCACGATAAAGACGCACATCCGTCACATCCTCAGAAAAGCCGGTGTGCGCAACCGCCTCGAATTGATAAGCCACTGCAGTAAGTGAAGAAGACAGGATGCAAAATGCACGATCCATGATACACGATTATATTATTCTTCTGGAGGGACGCGTTCCATCGCGTCCGCATATTATCTTGCGTGATCTTTCATTCTTTTCACGGCCACGATCAGCTGTCGCCCTCGCTGATGCGGGGCTATGGCCGACAGGCACCGCGTGGCCCTCCATTAATTCAAATGGTTAAAGAAAATAAATCTCAATCGACATTCTTATCTACCTCGCTCAGGCTCGTCATAACTTTTAAGAACCCAATTCATAGCTATTAATGAACAACGCGAAAAAGTTTAAAGAAATGATGCGCGCAGGGGAGGTCCCTCTCGGCGTCACGGTTACTTTTACCGATTCTACAGTAACTGAAGCCCTGTGTAATGTTTGTGACTTTGTCTGGATCGATATGGAACATAATGGTTACACTCTTGAAACCGTCCAGGCACATATAATGGCGACTAAAGGAAGCGACACTGCAGCGTTGGTTCGCGTGCGATGGAATGACCCCGTGCTGATTAAACCGGTGTTGGATATCGGCGCGGCCGGTGTTATCCTTCCCATGGTCAAAACCGCAGAGGAAGCGCGCCGAGCGGTAGCTGCCTGCCTTTATCCCCCCGACGGCACCCGCGGCTATGGCCCGAGGAGAACAGTCGATTACGGCCAGCGGGGAGGAACGAATTTTTGCAAAGAAGAAAACGAGGCGATGATAATCATTGTTCAAATTGAACACATCGATGCGATTAATAACCTTGACGAGATTTTCGCTGTCCCCGGGATAACGAGTTTTCTCATGGGCCAACAGGATCTCGCCGGATCAATGGGGCACATGGGCAATCCTGATCACCCGGAAGTGGTTAACGCGATTGATACTTACGTGAGCAAAGCCAAAACTGCCGGTGTGAATTTTAGTCTCGCCGGTGGAGGTACCCCCGAGACATTGATTGCGCATATTGATCGCGGCGTAGACTGGTTAACGATTGGGCTCGATTTTATGCTCATGATAAACAAAGCCGAAGACTTTGCACATCCAGTACGCGAATACCTGCGAACCAGAGAGAAGCGGTAAACAAAGGTGGAACGCGGAGCCTGCCAAGCCATAGCTCTATGTATTTAAAGCGACGGCTGGTCCCAGCGCGTTCAATCGTGTTATATAAAAGAAGTGCGCTGAGGACAGTCCGATCTACCATTTGTTGCTATGCAAAAAATCGACCCTCCGCATTCCGAAATCGGATATCCCACTCATCCAATCAATAATGCATTTTTTGCCATATCCTTCAGACAATTTTCTAAATTTTCATCGAAAAATGTTTCTACCCGTTTCATATCATTAACCTGTTCACCCTTTATTTGAATCGTAAACTCATTGAATTCGACCATCTTCAGCAGTTTTTCCTTTATCATCTTCAAGTCATTTTCTCCATTCAATAAGATAATAACTTGTTGAAAAAATAAATTTAATTTACTCGGTTTGTGTCTCTGATCAGTAACGTGTATGCCCAATTGAGCTTGATGTCGCGCCAGGGTTGATGCTATGGGAAATTCACTAATATTATTTACCACATGAGGAGTAATGGAGCTGAATTCAACGACATTATTAATATAACATTTCATAAGAAACCCACATACTATGTTGTTCAGATCATCTGTTAATTTAATGTTATTCTCAGATAATATTTTTTCCGCATAGGCAATCGTTTCATTATAACCCACTGATTGAGGAGACTTTTCACATAAGAAAGATAAAATGGCTATGGGTAATGGTTTGTCTAATTTTACTTTTGGCACCTTCCTGAGATTGAAGGTAATTTCTATACCTTCCTCTATTTTTAAATCATCACTCTCAGGCTTTAAATGGGTCGATAGATTAAATTTCTCAATAATTTTTACGTCGATTGCTCTATTTATCTTCACCTCTTGATGGCACAATAATGTCTGGCGAAAGGTTCTGTTTCGCAGAAAATCCATGTATTGCTCAGTTGCAATAATGTTATTTTTAATACCTTTCAGAACTTCGTCGACTTTTGGATTAATGTTACTAGCCATCATTGTCGTAAAATCGGCCTCACCCAGATATTGTAATTCATTCTGTTTAGCTCGGTCCACAAACTCGTGAAAATAACAGGGTTCATTATACCCCTCGAGGAATTCATGGATGATATAGCTGTTAGGTTGCTTATTTAGCTTCTTCAGTTCAGCTTTCAAAAACTCTCCATATGGATTTTTCCCTCCAGTTACGGCGTCACTTAAAAAAGCGACGAGTGCTCTTGACTGGTTCGCTTTGGTCTCCGGATCGTTAATTCCTGAGGTATGGTACAACATCATATCCCTGATCATACCGCTCATCCTCCACCCCGGATAGGTGTTGTAACTGATGTATGCGATGCCTTGAGGTTTCAGTTGAGTGCGACAGATCTGGAATATCTTTTCCTGAACATTTTCTGGTATCCAGGAATAAACGCCATGTGCAATTATGTAATCAAAATCCCCCTCACTTTCATTGAAATCCAACAGGTGGACCTGTTTCAAAGTAATATTTTTCAAGCCGACTGCATTAATCATTTTACCCCCTGCAGCGATTTGATTTGATGATAAATCAATCCCCAAAAAATCACTTTCGGGAAGGTTAAAAGCCATTGGAATTATATTCCCCCCCTGGGCACATCCCAATTCCAACACGCGACACTTATCGACTAGTGCCGGCGTCATGCCGAAAAGTTTTCCGATTACTGATAAGCGATCGGGGTGCGTTTGGGGGAAAGAATATATCTGATACGGAACGTCATCGTATGATATTTGTATAGAATCACCATTCATGATTGAGAGGTATTATTGGAATTTCCGTATAAGTCGATTTTTAAAAATACGTGGCAGGGCACACATAATCACTCTGCATCCTTTTCCCTAAATTTCTAGACAATCCTCCCCATAACCCATACAAAAAATAGATGGATCAATTCAAAGTAGCTATTGTTGCGGTAGATGATACATTGGGTGAAATACCTGAGTGGATACAAGCGGGACTTAATGAAAATAATCTCGAATGGGCTTACGAGGAATGCACGACAAGAGAAGAATTATCCGAATTAGCCCATGACGCGGATTGTGTCTGGGTACACGGCGGCAGTAAGGTTGTGACCGAAGAGAGTATTAAAGAGCTGAAGCAATGCGGAGCAATTGTACGTGCGGGGAGCGGGACAGATAATATCCCCGTTGAAGAGGCGACAAAATTAGGAATTGTTGTCGCCCATACACCTGAAGCGACGAGAGAGGAAGTCTCTGATCACACGATCGGGTTGTTACTCGATGTGGTACGTCAAATTTCCTTTCAAGACCGCGCCATTCATAATGGGATATGGGCACTCGATTCAGGCAGGCCTCGCTGCCAGATGCATGGTCAGACCCTGGGTCTCATCGGATTCGGAAATATAGCGCGCGCCGTAATCCGAAAACTTAGCGGATTTGAAATGAATTTTATCGTCTATGATAAATTTGTAAGTCCTGATTTAATAGAGGCAGCGGGAGCAAAACTTAAAGCTCTCGATGAAGTAATGTCGCAATCTGATTTCGTCTCAATACATTGCCCCTGGACACCCGATACATTTCACCTTATCGGAGAGCGTGAGCTGCGTTTGATGAAACCAACAGCGATTCTTATTAACACTTCACGGGGAAAAGTCATTGACGAAGTTGCCCTGATTAAAGCTTTGCAGGAAGGTTGGTTTGATGCGGCCGGATTGGATGTGCTGGATGAAGAACCTCCTCATCCAGATAATCCTTTATTAAAAATGGAAAATGTCGTGCTGACCCCGCATAATGCCGGTGGTTCCAGTGTGTCCCATGAAAATTTTTGGCGCTACAGTCTGGATGCAATTATTGCTTTCTCACAAGGTCACTGGCCGCGATCCTACGTCAACCATGACGTTAAACCCCGTTGGCAACTAACTTGATTTTCCATGGCTCAACACAGGAGTCTTATCTTCAGCGCGCATGCCGCATCCGTATCGACCCGGTTGCCGGTGTTTGATTAGAAAGAAATCTTCGTCTTTGTCTGCGTCTTCATCACCTATATTTTCGTTATTTATTTACCACATTTCTAGTAAACAAAGGTGGAGCGGGCTGCTTGCCGGCCATAGCCTTAGCGACGGCTGGTCCCCAGGGCGCTTCTTTTATTTTTGACTTATAATATACGCGCTAGGGACACAATTCGATTGCTTTCGGCCCTGAGCTCATGCCGAAGGGAGCTCTTCGCAGGCAATGTTCCACCACGATTTTGTAGTAAAATCTGGAAGACGATGAGGGAGAGGTGGACGAAGACGAAGCTTTTCGTGTCATCATAATATGGCTTCGATTGACTGCTTAGAATGAATACCCTTGTTACACGATAGAAATTTTAGCAAATTAAAATCTATGGCAAAAACAATAGGAATTGGTGTCATCGGTATGGGCTGGATGGGCCAGGTGCATAGCCGCAGCTACAGACAGGTTCCGGAGCGCTTTCGTGAGAGTGGAATTAATCCCCGTCTCATTGTCTGTTCTGATAATATTGAAGCGCGGGCAAAAGAAGCGAAGGATTATTTAGGTTTTGAAAATTGGGTGACCGATTGGAGAGAGGTGATAGCCAATCCAGAAGTTGAAGCTGTTAATATTACAACGCCCAACCATCTTCACCTTGAGATCGTTCGTGCGGCGGCCCAAGCTGGAAAGCATATTTATTGTGAAAAGCCGGTCGGGATGAGCACGAGGGAAACTGCCGAAATCGAATCACTTGCCCGCGAGGCAGGTATCCTCTCACTCGTCGGCTTTAATTACCGTTGGGCGCCACTCGTACAGTATGCCCATCAATTGATAAGTGAGGGGAAATTGGGTGAGTTGACACACTATCGCGGACGATTTTTAGTCGGCTACGCGAGCAATCCCGAGGGTGGTCTCTCCTGGAGATTTATAAAGGAGCTGGCAGGTTTGGGGGCACTGGGTGATTTAATGTCGCATGTCACCCATATGGCGCATTTTCTTGCCGGACCGATCGAAGAGGTCATTGGCAACGAGAAGACGTTCATCCCTCAACGGCCGATTGTGAAAGAAGGGGAGACGCACTTTACTGCGCGCGGTGGCGGTGAGAAAGGCGACGTCACGAACGAAGATTACGCCAGTGCGCTGGTAAAATTTTCCAATGGCGCTCAGGGTTCTTTCGAAGTGTGCCGGATAATTAACGGCATGAAATGCCAGATGGCTTTTGAAGTGCATGGGACTAAAGGCGCCATTAACTGGAATTTCGAGAAGATGAATGAGATGAATGTCTTTCTACCCGACGAGAATAACGGACATGATGGTTATGTAACCCTCTATACGGGACCCGATCACCCCTATCATGCCAATTTTAATCCCGGTCCAGCTAACAGTTTGAGCTACGAAGACCTTAAGATAATTGAGTCCTATAATTTTCTTCGCTCTATCCATGAAAATAAGCAGGCCGAACCTGGCTTCAATGCCGCATTGAAAGTTGCTGAAGTGCATGACGCCATTATTCGCTCCTGGGAGTCAAAACAATGGGAAGCAGTTAAACCGATAAATATCAATAAGGGATAAATTTTAAAACAACCTGACGCAACGGAGTGCGTCCCTCCAGCAATTAATTAAATGGAGGGCCACGCGGTGCCTGTCGGCCATAACCTACCTGGTGACGGCTGATCGTGGCCGCACTGATAATTAAGAGCGAAAAAATGTGAATCTGATATTAAGAGATGAATGAATCAAAAAAGATGGAAGGGAAACGAGTGTTGGTAACCGGATCGGGCACCGGCATCGGCCGAGGGGTGGCGTTGGAATTCGCGAAGGCTGGCGCCGCCGTCGTTCTTCATTACGCCCATAGCGAAGAGGGGTGTCGTAGCGCGGTTGATGAAATCCAGAGTGAGGGGGGAAAGGCGGAAGCATTCAAAGCCGATCTCGGAAACATTGATCATTGTCGGGACTTGGCATCAAAGGCCGCCAATTTTCTCGGTGGGATCGATGTGCTCGTGAATAATTCAGGTATTACGATGAACAAACCTTTTCTCGAGGTAACACCGGAACAGTTCAATACGCTTTACAATGTAAACATCAGGGGAATGTTTTTTCTCACTCAATTTACAGCCCCTCACATGATTGACCAGGGCAAGGGCGCGGTCATCAATCTGACCTCGGTTCACGCTTATGCCGGAATGAGCGAACATACTGTTTACGCAGGAACAAAGGGGGCGATCGTCGCTTTCACTCGCGTCCTCGCATTGGAACTCTCGCAAAAAGGGATCCGCGTTAATGCTATCGCCCCGGGTTGGATCCTCGTCGAAAATCACCTTAAAGTACTGGATGATTTTGATCGTGATGCCGCCGCCGCCAATATCCCCGCGGGAATTATTGGCGAACCGACTGATATTGGTAAACTGGCCCTCTTTCTCGCTTCCGATGACGCGCGTTATATTGTCGGCCAGACTTTTGTTATCGATGGGGGACAACTATCCATCATGCCCTTGACCGGTGACTTTCGAGAAGAGCGAAAGGAACAGTTCGGACAGGGATACGTTCCCGGGCTCGATTCATAATTATATTCTGTATAATTTAGATTCGCAATCGTTCTACTAGTGAAGCCTGGCACCTAGGGACTGTGATTACGCAACAGAAATTTCCCTGGAATGGAAGATGTCGTAACGCTCGGTAGCCACGTCTCCCGCAGTTGCGGGATCCTCGCAATGACAAAGGGTGTGCGATACTTACTTTTAAAAATCTCTCTCTTGTGCCTCTTGTGGCTATCTCAAATTGGCGAATTACACTCTAACCCATCTTATTCAACTCTCGACCGGAGTCGAGAAAGCCCCACTCATCGAGATATTTTATCCAGCGCGCGCGCTTCTTATTCCCTTCCGGGTTTGCCAACCAGCTATCGGGGTACTGCGGCCCGGGAAATTTTAAAACTTCCCGCGTGCGGTGACTGGATTCACGCATCTTCTTTTCAGCTTCTACTTCCGGGGGCGTATGAGGATATTTGTGCCAATTAACGCTGCACATTCGCCGATCCTTCGAACCGCCCCAAGTCGCATGCCAGAGACGAAAATCAAAGGTCACCACATCACCCGGTTCAGTGTTACACACGTGCGCCGGTATGTCCTTAGTTTCAAGACCCGCCTTCATCAAATAGGAATCCCCCTCACGAATATTTGCCCCTTTTAACCCCATCTTTAATAATTCATCGTGATAGGGCCACCGGTGTGAACCAGGAATAACCCTGAGTGCGCCCGTGTTGCCATCGAGTGGTTGCAGGTATATGGCGAACTTAATACCCTCCATATGCATGTTCGAAATGTCCGGATGCCACTCCGTGCGATCACCGGAGAAGTGGTTACCATTAGAAAATACCGCAATAGCGTCCTCACCCAGCAACTGTTCCGCAGCACAGGAGATGCGCTGATCTTCAGGCAATGCTGCGAGGGTAGGGGTCTCCGCACTGAGGTTAGACCAGTTGTACTGCCCGCGAACGCCCACGGATTCCGCATGATGCTGCCTCGCGATCTTTAACCCCTTTTCAAATTCCTCATTCATGATCTCAATTTCATTGAGGGCAAACACCTGGCGGCGAAGGATAAAGCCGAAGGTTTTGAAATGTTCAATCTGGCTATCGGTTAAGCGATAATTTTCTTGAATCATATTAATACTATAACCCTGTTTCTCATCACCGTCAATAGGGTTGAGGATGAGGAATAGAGATTCTTGTGAATAATACTCTCCGGATTATAATCTTAGACTGCGAAATTTAATTTATCTCCCTTGAAACTTAAAACTGGCGAGTGAGAGGATGGCGCCCAAGACAATGATAAAGCAGCCGGCTATCGCAAAGGTAAAAGATATGCCAAAATGTGCGGTAAGAGGATGAGAAGCGAGCGGTGCGAAAAACATCCCGAGAAAAAAGGAAGTCATTAAACCGCCGACGGCTCTTCCGCGATAGGCCAAAGGGGCAAGCATATTTACCCAGACATTGACATTAGGCATAAATAATCCAAAACCCAGAGCGGAAAAAAATACCGCCCCCATCGCAACGGTAAAATTGGTCGAAAAATAAAGAATGCAGCACCCAATCCCGATTACAATAGTACCGATAAGTGTAATCATGCTAAAACTTAAGTACCTGCTCACAGTGCTATAGCGCAGGGAAACTAAAGCGGATATGCATGTCGATATCGCCATAACCAATCCCACTATCGTGCTTCTCGTGACTCCCAACTCCACGGAATAGAGGGGAAAGAGCACGCCCACCATGTAGTATGTACCCATCGTTATTAAAGTGATAGAGTAAATCAGACCGACGGTTAAAAAGGGAAATTTTTCATCTCCTCTCTCCTCATTGATTGCTCCATCAATTGGTCTTTGCTCGGGTTCGGTGAGAAAAAAGTGCCCGACAATAAGAGCAAAAAACGCAATCGTGAAAAGGTAAAATGGCCCCCGCCAATTGATGTCTCCCAGTATTCCACTTGTCGTCAAATAAAACATGGATCCGAACTGAATGAAGAAGGCCTGGAAACCCATCGCCTTTTTTCGTTTTTCACCCGGGTAATAATCGGCGATGAGTGTCATGCAGGGAGTAGTCACTCCAGCCAGGGCGAACCCGAGCAAGGCTCTACCCATAATAAGAGAAAGCAATGATTCAGCATAGCATCCCGTAGTGCCGGCAATTCCGAATACAATAAGAGAAGCGAGCAGAATGCGCTTGCGCCCATAGCGGTCGACAATGAATCCGGCAAAAGGAGCACACACGGAAGTAAAAATAAAGGGAATAGCTAAAAAGAGCCGGATTAAAAATTCCGCGTTGGGTTCGGCCGCAAAATGGGCTTGAATTTTAGGCAATGAAGGCATCACCGTTGCCCCCATCATCGCCGGCATGGTGCTCGCAATTAATAATGTTCCCAAGCGTAATTGTTCTTTATTCATGAACAATGCGATTTAATTTAATAATACAATTAAGCTATGAAATAATGCATAGGCTCAGGTAATTCACAACTGCGAGGGTCAACCCATTGATGAAAATAGATAAATAAAAATTCCAACCGATGTAACAATGGATGATTTCGATTCAAGCTACGACACGCCTTTAAAATGTGACTACAATAATTCATTTTTGCTCTGGTCAATCACGGCGAAGGACCATTCGCCACGATCCGCACTTCAAGCCAGTTGCAAGATACGGGAGAATGATGGAGCATTCAATGAATATTTTTTGGGCTCTTCCTGTGTGGGAGAACAAATGTATGTTGAGAAAAACCTGATCCAACTCCCGACTGCAGAAGTAAATAAGATATTCTCGCTCAATGATGAGCATATGATAATCAAGTATTTTGCCAAGCCGCCCGGTATTTTACAGGTCGCTCACCGTTTGGGTGAAATGATGCCAACCCACGACGGTACTGGTGCCGTGGTAACTAATTTTGAATACCGTATGCGATATTTTACCGAGGTGGTAGAGATGACAACCTATGAAGAAGTCTATGACGCGGTAATAAATAATAGACCTATTCTCGGGAGGACACGCTATATTGATCATCGAAACGATGATGAAATCGAGGTGGTGTCCGAATATCCGGTATCGGTAATCAACGTGCGACATGAGCATCATATGTGGCAAGTGGATACGGGTCCCGTAATTCTCCCTGATTTTACGATTGAAGAAAAACTGGAGGTGTCAGTGTTCCGACAAGCCTTCCTGGTTTATAATCGATGGGATTACGCCGAATATGTTATGCAATTACCGATCATTCACAAGGGAGCAGACCACCCCACTGTGCATTACACCGATCCCAGACCACTGGAGGTAAGAAATCAATTGTTTGCTGTAAATGCTATTTGATCCAAGCAACAACAACCTATATTAAATAGCGTGAGTTGGGGATTTTTGATTTTATTTAATTAAATTGAATATTGCAACAAGGGTGGAACGCGGTGTCCCTACCGCGTTAAGGATGTAATAAAAAAAAGGGTGCTGGGGGGGAACAACCTTCGCCAAGGCTACGGCGTGTCAGGCAGCCCGCTCCACCTGGAAGCGAAATGTTCGTAAATGCGCATTAAACACTGTTTACCCCGCATATTCGAAAGCCGGTACCCCACGCACATTTAAATTATATTTCAACAGAGATCCCGCGAGGGGTTGTTCTTCGAGATCTTTGTCTTCTAATTTATAAGTCGCGGAGGTCACATAAAGCTCATCGAGATTTTCTCCGCCAAAGGCGCAGGAAGTAATACTGTTCGCGGGAACCGGAACATTGGCGATCAGCTCTCCGCTTAGCGGATTGTAGCGTTTGACACCCCAACCTCCAAAGACCGCGATCCAGAGCATTCCCTCTTCGTCAATCGTCATACCATCGAAGTGACCCTCACCAGAATTTTCAATCACTACGCGTTCATTTTTTATATCCCCCGTATCAATATCGTAATCCCATGCGCGGACATTGTCCACTGGGGTATCGATGTAGTACATCGTTTTATGATCGAGGCTCCAGACGATACCATTTGAAATGGACACGGGTGAAACCTTTTTAGAAATGGAATGATCGGTATCGAGACAGTAGAGCGCGCCCTTATCCTTTTCCCCGAAAAACTCCATTGTCCCCGCCCAGAATCTACCGGCCGGGTCACACTTCCCATCGTTAAAGCGATTCGCAGGGATAAACCTTTCAGGATCCCCGAAGGCGGTCACCTTTTCCGTATCGAGGTCAAGGCTGGCAAAGCCGTTATGCAATGCGAGCATCGCCCCTCCACTGGCGCGCAGAACAATCGTCCCGACAAACTGGCAAACATCAATCGTCCGATTTTCTTTCGTCTTGGGATCATAGATATACACATGATTGGTCAGGATATCTACCCAGTAAAGGTTTTGCGCTTTCGCGTCCCAAATGGAGCCTTCCCCTACAAGCGCTCGCTTCTCAACCACAACTTCCGGTTCCTCTTTATACTCTATCACTCATTTTCCTCTTTAATGTTTTGTATGAAAAAATTTATAGTGATTCTTTAGCTCACCTTATTTTCTAACGGTGCTCGAGGTCTGATACTTCACAATGGACATCCGGTCGATTTAATACTTCCTCACGCAATGCCGTTCCGAGACCTGGAGAATGGGGGAGCGAAAGCATCCCGTCCGAGATTGGTATTTCTTCCGTCACAACCTCTTTGTACCAACCATTATAATATGCTCTCACGGTCTCCATGATCATCGCATTCGGAATGTGCAGCATCATATGGGTCGCTGCCCAGAGCGCCACCGGACCCACACAATCGTGACAGGTTACAGGTAAATAATAAGTATCAGCGAGGGAACAGATTTTACGTGTCTCGGTAATTCCTCCCGTCCATACTAAATCCGGCATAATGATGTCCGCCGCATTTTTTTCCACCAACTCGCGAAAGCCGTAGCGAGCGAATATTCTTTCACTGACACAAAGCGGGATATTTGTATTCGCCTTTAAGCGCGCATAGGCCTCTGCGTTATCGGGAAGAATAATTTCTTCCAGCCACATGACATTATAAGGCTCCAAGGCATGCGCGATTTTAGTCGCTACTGTGAGGTCCCAACGCGAGTGACCTTCAACCGCAATCTCGATTTTATCACCAACCGTTTTGCGAATGTCCTCCACATGCGAAATCCCCTTTTTGAGATCATCCTGGCTGAGAAAGTGTCCGGTGGGTCCCACGCCTTCATTCGGATAGCGCGGCCCTTTCTGATCTCTGATCATCACACCGAATTGATCGAACGGCCAGATTTTCATCGCTTTGATCCCGTTTTTTAAAAGATCTTCAGCGAGTTCACCGCTGCGCCCGTCGCGCCAGAGATCATAATCCCGACAATCTCCATAACTGACGCAGGTGTTATAAATCCCAATACGGTCGCGACTGCGTCCGCCCAGTAAATTATAAATGGGTTCACCCGTATGCTGACCGACGATATCCCATAAAGCCACATCTACCGCGCTGATCGCACGCGATTCAGCGCCCGCATAACCATAAAAATTAACGGTCGAAAACATATTGTTCCAGTGCTTCTCGATGTCGCTGGGATCGTTACCAAGCAGTAGATCGGCGAATACATCATGGATTACCGCACTCACCGCGCGCGGCACGTAGAAGGTTTCACCCAGTCCGATGAGTCCATCATCGGTGTGAATCCGAACCCACATATTATGCGGCTGCTCGTCGATCCAGATCGTTTCAATTCTTGTTATCTTCATCTAAAACCTCAACCTTGTTCCCCTTCTTGTTTTAATTCACTTCTCCCCCAGATTGTGATTTCCAATGGCGCGAGGGGAGAGCGGAGAATCAAACTCATCATATACCCGATGACAAAACTAATTATAAAACAAAAGGGAAAGTAATAGATAAAATGCACCTCTGTATCCTTTTGTACCCACAGCGTCGCGCCGACCGCAACCACCGTTCCTACTAACCACCCCTTGAAATTCGCGCGACGGGTAAGGACACCCAGAATAAACAACACGAGAATGGGCGCGGCAAAGAGCCCCAGAAACCCGCTCGCAGCTTTGAGAATCTGCTCAATCGTCGAAACAAAACAGGCAACGCCTATCGCAAACGCGCCGAGAGTAAAGGTCAGGGTACGTGCCAAATTTACATCGTGATGTTCAGACGCGGTTTTACGTCTCAGTGGCTTAACAAAATCATTAACGATGACCGTGGAGAGTGAGTTAATCCCCGAATCCATACTCGACATCGCCGCGGCAAATATAGCGGTAATTAATAACCCAGATACACCATTGGGGAGATTATTGATGATGTAATAGGGGAGGACCTTATCCCCATCAATCGTGGAGAGTATCTGTTCAGGGTTTACCTGATAATAAGCATACATACCAATTCCCAGAAAGAGGAGGAGGCTGACAATAAAAAGATCGTTTAATGAATTTACGAGAGTGGCCTTGGCCATCCCTCCAAATGTTTTTGTCGCCATCAGTCTTTGTACCGTAACCTGGTCGGTCCCGTAGTCCTGTAATATCTGAAAAAAATAGGAGATCGCAACCGCGAGCGCACCCATTTCGTAAATATTGAGATTAAGATTGAACACGTCCAGGTGTCCGCTCTCCCTCGCGATTATCATGATCCCTGACAAACCGTCAGGAACATTCAGCACCAAAGTTACCGCTACCCAGATTGCTCCGCCTACAAGGATGATAAATTGTAATGCATCCGTCCATAGGACTGCGGACAGGCCACCCAATACGGTGTAGGATGTAGCGAGTACACCCATGATAAAAATCGCAAAATAGAGATTGATCCCGGTCACTACCGACAGGGCGAGGGCAGGAGAATAAATCACCACTCCCAACCAGCCAAGTCGCGCGAGGATAAAAAGCCCTGAGGTCGCAAACCGCGCGTTTCTCCCATAACGCCGGTTAATATATTCATAGGAAGTGGTCACATTTAACCGCCGATAAAAGGGATAAAAGAGAAAAATCATCACCGGCGCTCCTATCACGCTCATGATACCTACGATAATAAGGGAGATATTCTCCTTATAGGCAGTTCCCGGAATTCCCATGTAAGAGGTCGCACTCGTAAGCGATGCGAACATGCTCATCGCGACGATAAACCACGGCATATTGCGTCCCGCAAGGAAGTAGTCCTCGGTGGTATTCTGTTTACCTGCAAGGAACAAACCGATTCCGAATATTGCCGCCAGGTAGATAAAAAAGATCGAATAATTAAGTGCGCCAAAGGCAGATGTATCTTCCATGCTAATTATCCAGCTGAAAATCTTAGGTTAATTCAATAAAAATATTCCCAGCGATCGTTCTATTGAGTGAACTCTAAATATCCAGGGACTGTGTTCATGCAGCCGACATTCCTCTGGATTGCTTCGCTCCGCTCGCAATGACAATTTAATGAACATGCAGTATATTCTGTATATCCTCTTTCATATTACACTCCTATTGTCATTGCGAAGGAGGCTATTAGCCGACCGCGGCTACCGAGCGTAGCGACATATTCCATTCCAGGGGGATATCCTTTTGCATTTCAGCAACCATTAATTGGTATATATCGGACGCGCTAGGGCCCGCCCACAGTCCATTCCATATCCGGATCGAGGGGATAAATGGGCCGGGGAATATGAATAAAATCATAGTTTTTCATATTGTACGATGTCGATCCCGGACAATCGGCGCGAATGACTGCTTTTGCCACGTGCCCGTAAGTAGGGATAAAACCAACGCCTGTTTTCAAGGCTACAACCTTGGCTTCAAAGGGTTCGATTCCCACTTTTCGAAAAATAGAAGGTTGAGGCCCGATGATAATGCGTTCGGTGAGGACCAGGCGGATGTTATCAATACCCAGGCAGACAGTTTTTCCCGCGTCGACCGTCGGTGTGGGTGTAAATTTTCCCACATCTTCAATGATCCCATCCGTAACACATAATACCTCTCCTGTAACGGATAAGGGTTCACTGAAACGGGTGTCACGCTTCCCTCCTACTTCAAGGGTAAGGGTTGTACCGATGTCATCTTCATTGATATTTTGCACAGCTTCACGATCCGGAAGATGAGAAAGTATCAACCCCTTCACTTTATGGCGTTGTTCAACTAACGACTTGAGGAGCGCGGTCGTATCACCGGGTGCGCCTCCTCCGATGGTGTCCGCAGCATCGGTAATGAGAACGGGACAACCCTCTGCCTGCGCTGCAGCCTCAACTGCTTCATCGGGCGGAAGCATGGGGCCCGGCATCACACCCTCGCGCGATTCCCAAACCCGGGTGGCATGATCCCTGACAATTTCAGTAGCCAGGTTTTTATCATTGTCGGTCACAGCTACCGAGGCCCATCCAAACTCGGGCACATCCGCCCAACCAAAACTTACGCATAAAGAACAGGTAATCACTCCTGGTTGCGCTTCATATACAGCCAGTTGATCGAATAATTCCTTAAGCGTTCCTGAATTAGTTCCATCATCAGGGGGTGGCATAATGAGAGGAATTTTTTTCATGTCCATCATCGGATTGATTTCACCCGCCAGGATGCGCAATAATAAAGCCGCTCCTCTTTCACCCGTTTCTACAACATCGATATGGGGATGCGTGCGATAGGCTACAATTACATCTGTAAGATCCACCATTTTTTGTGTTAATATGGCATGATGATCGAGAGTGCAGACCAGGGGCATCTCATCACCTAAGACCTCACGAACGATTCCCAGAAAATACCCTTCCAGATCGGGTATTTCTTTTGAAGCCATAGCACCATGCAGGGCAAATAAGAACCCGTCGAGCTCTCCGGTTTCTCGAAGCATTCGACGTAAATTTTCTTCGAGATAAGATACGACTTCAGCAGTGACATTGCCTCCTGCAAATCCTGACGCACTTAACAAGGGCACAATTTCAATCGTTTCTTCTGACGACCCCAGGACATTCAGGAACCCTTTAATCTCATCGCTTCGATCCGGTTGGTTGAGTAATTCCTCCCCGATAAGAATGCCCCCCACCGTATTCTGAAATTGTTCCAGTCCTGCATCTAGCGCGGAAAAGGTGTTCGCTTCATGTTCAAATCTACATATCGCAATTCGCTTTTTTGACATCTCTGTAATCTCTTAAGGGTGAATTAAAAACTTACATTACCTTGATGTTAACGCGGTCGAGCATGGGGAAGCGATCGCCATTATCGGAGATGAACGTCGCTTTATACTGGAAGAAGCGGTCCGTTTCCGAAAGTTTAAATTCACCCGATTCTACCGACTGCCAGGGACTATCTTTCAATTTATCTTTTTCCGATCCGGAACGAATCACAAATTTTAATTGGGTTCCCTCCGGAATATCGGCCGCGTAACTCAGCATACCCTTCGTTGCCTGATCATCATAACTGAAGATTGAAGATTTATAGATCTGCCGCCATGAACGATCATAGATATGTCCCATGTCCGAGTTATACATCCAGTGCGGGCCATGCGTCGGAACCGTATCAATGTGCGGTTTTGCAAATCGATTGCCGTCATTTAAAAAAATCTTTGACGCCGTATTATGATTGCCGTCAATCGTGTGATTTGCAACTGCCAGGTCGAGCAGACCATCTTTATTGAAATCAGCGGCTAAGCCATCAGACCCCGAATCATTAAAGAGATGGGTTCGTCCTCGCTTACTATAGCCTTCCGCGCTGCCCCAAAAAAGATAACACGGTTGTTCTTCACGCGAGATATCTCCATGATAGAAGGGGAAAAACAGGTCGAGAAATCCATCGCTATCCCAATCGGCAATTACCGGGCCGAGCGGGGTGAACCCGGGAAGCCATTGACTGTTCCATTGCTTAAAGCCTTTCTCTCCACCCCAAAAAATGAGTGATCCTATGTCATTATGTACATTGACAAAATCCCGATAACAGCAGGCCACAATATCAAGCCAACCATCGTTATTGAGGTCAGCGGTATCCAAATCGACTACCGAGGGGACATCTATTTTTATGGACCGATTGACGTCATACCCGTCAGCGCTGCCATAAAATATATTCACCCCTCCTTCCTGGGATGAATTAGCCGCAATATCGAGCCAACCATCCTTGTCGTAGTCGGCAAGTTGAATGGCGAGCGACCAATAATCACAGGGAATGGTAACACGGCGACTGCGATCAAATCCATCCTTCCCGCCATAATAAATGATTACATGTGACTCGGGGTTTTCATTACTTTCGGTAAACTGTCCCAACACCATATCGAGATACCCATCTTTATTTATATCAGCGATCGTGCTCGATCCTAAATAGGACTCCGTCAAATTTGTTCTCCCTTCAAGCTCGATACCTTCAGAACTACCCCAGTAGATATTTACTCCCGCATAGGGATCATCACTGGCTTCACCGCCGGCATGCAATTCATCCAATAAAATCACATCGGTGTGCCCATCGGCATTTAAATCAGCGGCGGATGCTTCGTATCCGCTTCTCAACGGTATTTTTAAAAGACGCTCCGTGCTGAACCCGTGTGGACCTCCCCAATAGAGGAATGCAGGTACTTCTTCTTTTACTGATCCCCCAACACTATTGCTGAATATTAGAGCCGAGGGCTTCCCCTCGGATTGAGGAACACTTAAAACACTGAAAGTTCCTTCGGTGGAAATTTTGTTATCTCCTAATTCAAATTCCCTACCCCCCTTACCGTAGTAAATAATTGATGTAGTCAGATAGTCTGATGCCCCCTGGTGGATAGCTATCGCTATATCGGGAATGCCATCGCGATCAAAATCCCCGATCGCTGAGGTTTTCTGTTTTGGCGCATCGAGACTGGTTGAACGGGAAGCAGAGAAACCCTTTTTATCTCCCCAAAGTATGTTCGTCACATCAACCGACTCCTTCGCGGCCCCTGCATCTTCACCACCTCCAGCAAATCTTAGTTTAAAATACGATAGGACCAGGTCCACGTAGTTGTCCCCATCTAAATCCTCTGCTGCAACGTGCGATGCGCTGAATCCTGTAATCTCAATTGGTGCTTTCCAGGCGCGACCACGCTTCCCAGGAACGATTATTATTTCGTCGCTACCACTACCAATAATGAGATCCGGTAGGTCATCATTATTGCTGTCTGCAACGTTTATACTTTGGTGAAAACTCCCCGGTATCACTACCTTAGAAGACTTGGCATTGACTTCATTTTTATTCGCTGCCGTCGACCAGAATATTTCAATGCTATTATCTGATCTGAGGAACGCGACATCAGCAGCACCGTCTCCATCAAAATCTCCGGAATCCAGGGCAATGGCATTCTCCACTCCCACATCCTGATAGCGCGTAAGAATATAACCTCTCTCCCCACCCCAAAAAACACGCATAATTTTACCATCGGGTTGCCCGTGCAACCAACCCTTAGCATTCAGTGTTACGATATCTACCCAACTGTCATCATTGAGATCGGCGAGCGCAATAGCTTCAACGCCATGTACCGGTAACAGTCCATTGCTGCGGGAAGCTGGCCATCCATCTTCACCGCCATAGATAATCGAGACAAAGCGACGGGGATACTGTAATCCGCTACGGCTCGGACAAAAAACCAGGTCCAGCCAACCATCCTTATTGAGGTCTGCTGCTTCAACCTGCTTGCTCCCATCTATTTCCAACCGCGAGGTCTGTATTGTTCTATCTGAAGAAATCTCCGCTAGGGTAGGTTTGATAATATTTTTCCGATCGTGAGTGTGCGGGAATAGCAAATCAATCCAGCCGTCATCATTTAAATCGAAACGATTTATGGTCCTAATCTTCCCATCATGAGAGACGTAAATGTTATTGCCTGATGCATCGAGTGTCCCGTCGACAAAGTCCTCGAAGCTATCTTCTACCCACGATTGGCCCAGCGCATTTACACCTGCGCCTGTAATGATTAGTGCTAATATTAACGGTATCCGCCTTATGTATTTCATTTATTTTATTATTTTTAAGATAAATAAATATCCCATTTCCCTGTTTAATCTCCCATCAGCGCGTAGTAAATAACATCAATTTTGTGTATTTTAAAATAGAACCAATTACCATTTTATTCTGTTTTCAACGGTCGTCCGGGTAATATTTGCGTTCCGTGTTTTTTATCCCAGTTATCTTGCGCAGTCTGCAACACCTTCATCGCAGGTAATACCGATTCGCCGGTGACCCATGGTGGACGGCCTTCTTTAACCGCCTGTATAAAATCACGCGTTACAAGTGCGCAATTTTCCGGTTCCAGTTCCATTGCTTGCTCACCCTCACTCGTGGTAAGCTTATTTTGATTGATATCAATTCGATAAGTATCGCGGTCCGTAATGATTACGGCATCCCACATGTTCTCGCGACTGTAATAGGATCCGTTGCAAACCAACGACTGATCTTTTTCTGTCTCAACGCCGATAAAAACTTCCATCGGTATGCCCGTTTTTGGGTCGGGCGCGGGCATGAAACTGTGAACTTCGCGTACCGGTTCATTTAATAACCATAAGCCCATGTCCAGTGAATGGGTAATGTGATGCCATAATAAGTTATCCGTCCAACTACGCCTATACCCGGTTCCGCCTATATTTTCCAAACGATGAATATAAAAACGTGTGACTACCTGCCTTATATTTTCCTCACCCGCTAACACTCTATTCCGTAATGCTATAATTGCTCGTCTAAAGCGCAAGGGATGCACGACTCCCAGTGTTAATCCGCTCTCCCGGCCGGCATCTACGACGCTTATCGCGTCATTCAAGTTCATCGCGATCGGAATTTCAACGAGCGTATGCTTGCCCGCAGCCAATGACGCGAGCGCATTTTCGGCATGTATTTCACTGGGTGTAGCGAGGATGACAATATCAATTTCCTCGTCCGCGAGTGCCTCGGAAAGATCCACCGTCCACTTGCGGTAACCGTATTGCTCGGCAAATGCTTTTGTCGGTTCAGGCCGTCTCCCCACAATCGTGTGAAGACAACAGTCCCTGTCTTTCAGAGCGTCAGAGTGCCACACCCCCATCATGCCGTGGCCTGCCATGCAAATATTCATTATCTATTGGTCCACGCGATAGAGTGGTTCTTTACCTGCCGCAATCTGTTCTACATTGCGCGCTGTCGCAGCAGCCCGTTTGCGGGATGTTCCGTCCGTCACACCGGAGATATGATTCGTCGCGATTACATTGGGCAGTTTAAAGAGAGGTGAACTGATGTCGGGGGGCTCCTGTCCATAGGCATCAAGCCCGGCACCGCCTAATTTTCCATTTGATAACGCTTGAGCCAACGCTTCCTCATCTGCCAGCGCGCCCCGCGCAACATTGATAAAAAAGGCTGTCGGCTTCATCAGGCTGAACATGCGAGCGTCGATAATATGCCGGGTTTCTTTATTCAAATGCAAGTGCACGGACAGGACATCAGACTCCGCGACAATTTTATCGAGCGCGTCGGGTTTACCGACAAACTCCAAGCCGAATTCACTGATTTCTTCGTCACTCACATCGCGTATATCGATAGCGGAAATTTTCATTCCAAATGGTAATGCTCTTCGCGCCAATTCGGTCGCACTCGCGCCAAAACCCACTAACCCCAGTTTCAAACCATCGAGTTCTTTCCCTACTGGTCGGTAAAATTCTCCCTTTCTTAAGTTCACCTGGGTTTCATTATATTGTCGTGCCAGCATCAGTATAAACATCATCGCGCATTCCGCCAGGGCGACCGCGCTGAATGGGCCCGGACAGTTGGCAACCGGAATCTTTTTTTCCCGCCAATAATCCATGTCGAAGTGGTCGAGCCCGGTCCCAAGAATTTGCCAGAGCTTAACCTTCCCCGCCGCTATATCAGCCATCTCTCTTGTCCCTGCCGACCCCCCGTGGTCAATGACGACGTCGACCCCTTCAAACTGAGGGGCTAATGGCTTATCATATTCGCAGATGTTTAAATCATGACGGTCGTCGATCGCTTTCACCACATCCGATCCCCAGGGATTTGCGATTTCAATAACTGGGTGAGGTAATAGTAATACTTTAGTCCCATTGCTCATATTTACTCTTCCCTAATAATAATCGTCGAAGCTATTTACTCCAATAGACTGCGTCGGCATTGTCACCCATAATAACGGCTAAATCTGATTCGTTCAAAAAAGTATAATACCGCTCTTGGAGCGCGAGCACGCTGGCGTAGCTGCTATTGAGAATGACATGGGGGAAATCACTACCCCAGATCAATCGTTTTGGACCAAATGCCTCGTAGAGTGATTTAAAAATATCATGGCAATCAGCGTAGGGCCAGGATTCATTGGAATGGTAGTAATAACCGGTAACTTTTACCGAGAGCTGAGGATATTTATGCAACGCTAAAAGCGATTTAAACGCGGGCGAGTCCCTGCCGGCGGCGACATCCGGGTCCGCCATGTGATCAATGAGAAGAGGGACTTGGGGATAGCGTTCGGCGATTTCTGCTAGTGCCGGTATGTGCTCACTATTCATCAGCAGGTTTACCGCGATTCCCAACTCCTGCGCAGCTTCCCAAACCACATAGGATTCAGATTTACCGAAAATTTTTTCCTCCCCATCCACTCGCGGGCGCATACGCAATCCTTTACAGCCCCGCTCTGTGACCCAGTATTTTAAACGCTCAGCAGCATCCGCTTCACGTGGATCGACATAACAGACAGCGGCTAAGTGTTCTGGATCAGCAGCTGCACTGTCCGCGACGTAGGAATTATCTTCACCGGGAAAGAGCGGTTGAACAAGAACCGCTTTATCAACTCGGTGTTCCCCCATGTACTGCCTTAACAATTCGACCGGGACATCGGAACAGGGACTGACAATTGTCACCGCAGGTGCGGGATGATTTCTTATCGCCCGCCAGACATGAAGATGTGCGTCAATGATCATACCATCTAATTGGAACTATTATTATCCTATTTTTAAGTTAAAAATTAATAAGGTATGATACCACCGGCCACATTTATTGTATCAGAGGTCATGTAATTGGCATCATCTGAGGCCAGGAATGCGACAACATTGGCCACATCCTCGGGTTTCTGAATGCGCCCTAAAGGGATACCGGCAACTAATTTCTCAAGAACCGACCCGCGGGGGACGCCTTCCAAATCGGCTATTTCACGGTCGATAAGTTCCCACATCGGTGTGTCGACAATGCCGGCACATACGCAGTTTACAAGAATCTGGTGTTCTGAGAGTTCAAGACCGAGTTGTCTTCCAAAACCTACGACGGCATGCTTACTGGCCGAATAAGCGCCAAGCGGCACCGCTTTACCTGGAGCTATTTTCCCGGCACCCGATGCATTAATGATGATCCGCCCCCCATTGCCCTGTTTTATCATCTGTTTTGCGGCAGCTTTACTACAAAGAAAAGTGCCTTTCGCGTTCACTTCCATGAGCCGGTCCCAAGTCTCGTCATCCGTATCTATTAATGGAGCTACTGCACCGATCCCCGCGTTGTTGACAAGAATGTCAAGCTGGCCGAACGCATTGATCGTCTCATCGATCATTTTCTCAACGTCCTCTTTTTTCGTTACATCGACTTTTAATCCAATGGCTTTATTCTTGGCACCATTTATTTCAGCCGCAGTAGCCGCTGCAGTATCACCATCAATATCGGTAATAACGATGGAGACCCCCTCTCTTGCTAAACGTTGAGCAATGGCTCTGCCGATTCCTCGACCAGCGCCGGTTATTATTCCGGCTTTACCCTGAAGTTCCTCATACTTTGGCATGGCATACTCCTTCTAACATAAGCTGTTATTATTAAATATAATCAATTCGCATTATCCTCACTCAGGATTTCTTCAGATCCATTTCCATCAACTCGAGAATGAATCCATCCGGATCTTTGAAGAATACAACTTTGACGACGCCGTAGTCCCAATCCTCTCCCAAATCAAAACTTACGGGGGCGGAGATAAATTCAACGCCCTTTTTCTGAAGTTCCTCATAAGTCGCCTGTAAGTCATCTACGCCAAAACAAAAGTGTGAATGATTGGCCATACCCAATGCCCCGTTGGAAACAACACCTTCGGGTTCGACATACTGCTGTAAATCGATGAGGATATCAGGGGTGTCGGGGGAGGCGAGCCGGACAACCTGCATGACAACTGCTGGTTTGCCTGCCATCGTAGAAATTGTCTCTCCATCGAGTAGGTGTCGTTCAACTTCCTTTAAGCCCAGGACTTCTTTATAGAAGGTTAATGACCGTTCCAAATCACTTACTGTTACAGCCACATGATCTAAGTTTTTTACTATTCCCATAATGTTTCCTTTATATAATTTAATTATTCAAATAACGGGGCAGGTGTTTCAAAGGTATTTTTTAATGTCATTAAAAATTGTGCGGCTGCAGCGCCATCTACTGCTCGATGATCGGCGTTTATTGTTACCTGCATCAATGGTCTAAGCTCAATTTTTCCCTCTACTCCCACCGGTGTTTCTTTCACAGCTCCAACAGATAGTATTCCCACTTCGGGCGGATTTAAGATGGCGGTAAACTGTTCGATACCAAACATGCCCAGATTAGATAAGGTAAAAGTGCTCCCGCCTATCTCCTCTTTTTTCAGGCGTTGCTTACGTGCGCGATCCGCTAAGCCATTCAGCTCTGTTTGGATCTTTCCCATCGTCATCTTTTGCGCATTGCGAATTACAGGAATCATTAATCCGTCTTCCAATGCGACTGCTACTCCGAGATGGACCGCTTTATACTGATGAATTTCATCGTCAATAAGATGTCCGTTGAGCTTGGGGTGTTGAGTTAGTGTCTTAGCGACGGCCCTACACAAGAGCGAAGAGATCTTAACTTTGCTTTCACTTGTGGCCTGTTTTTCATTCCAATCATTTATTCGACTTATCGCTTCGCTCATATCGATTGAAAGGGTCAAGGCGATCGGCGGTGCGTTATGATGACTTTGTATCACACGCTGTGCTATGGCTCGTCGCATGCCGCTGATCTCAATAGTATCATATGCATGTTTCTTTATCAGATCGTCGACCTTAATGCTTCCAACATTTAGAACGTCTTTGGCCTGGATAGCACGATCAGCCAGCGTCGTGGAAAGTGCCGATAAATCTATATCCAGCTCAATAGCTAAACGTCTCGCTTTAGGTGAGGCAGCTACCAACTTGGACTCTTTTCTACGTACGAGGGTTGTCTCTTTAGATCCTAAAACGGGAGGTATTGATTCACCTTGTGATTTGCCATCGTCATCGCTCGATAGGGATACCTTATGCGGAATTTCTTCTCCTCCCTCCAACAGATACGCTATTACCTGACCAATCGGCACTTTATCGCCGGGGCTGGCTGAAACATTGGATAATATTCCTGTTCCCGGTGCCTCTATTTCAATTACGGCCTTGTCAGTCTCGACTTCAAAAAGCAAGTCCCCCTTGTTAACGCTCTCTCCATCGGACTTTAACCAGCTTATGAGAACGCCCACATCCTGAGACATCTCTAAGGCTGGCATCACTATTTCTATCGCCACAATTCAATTCCCTAATTATCAAGCAACTGTTTTGTGACTCTGACTACCCCCTCCACATCGGGTATCGTCTGATCTTCTAAAACCGGGGAAAAGGGCACGGGAACATCCATCGCGCCCATTCGCTGCACCGGAGAATCGAGATGATAAAATGCTTTCTCGTTGATCACTGAAGCGACCTCCGCTGTGACCCCAAAACTTTGATAGCCCTCATCAATAACAATACATCGCGAGGTCTTCATTGCCGATTCCACAAGCATTTCCTCATCGATAGGCGTTAGACTTCGCAAATCGATAACTTCAGCGGACACCCCCTCTTCACCCAGTTTTTCCGCCGCATCAAGAGCGACCAAGACCATGCTTGAAGTTGCAACCAATGTAATATCATCACCCTCGCGCTTGAGATCAGCTTTTCCAAAGGGGATTGTGTATTCCTCCTCAGGTTCGGGGACGAACCCTTTAATTTGATAGTTCATTTTGTCTTCAAAGAATATAACAGGATTGTTATCGCGAATTGCCGTCTTAAGCATACCCTTCGCATCGTAAGGAGTAGAGGGCAGCATGACTTTAAGCCCAGGGACATGAGCCACCCAGGCCTGTAAGCTCTGTGAATGCTGAGCTGCCGCTCGCTTGCCCGCTCCCATGAGAGTACGAATGACCAGAGGAACCTGGTAATTACCGCCCGACATATAGTGCGTTTTAGCGGCCTGATTAACCAATGCGTCCATAGTAAGCGTGAGGAAATCGCAAAACATAATTTCAACAATTGGCCGCAACCCGGTCATCGCCATGCCCACTCCAACTCCGGTAATCCCCGCCTCTGATATCGGTGTATCCAAAATCCGTTCAGGACCAAACTTGTTGAGGACACCGTCGGTCACTTTAAAAACACCTTGAGCATTTGCCACGTCTTCACCGATGAGAATTACCTTCTCATCGCGCTGCATCTCTTCGCAGATAGCTTCATTTATCGCCTGAATAATCGTGATTTCGCGTGTATTATTTTGCGTAGACATGATCCTTTACGGCTTCAGGGTTTGGGTAGGCGGCTTGTTGGGCAAATTCAATACCCTTCTCAATTTCTTGCGCAACTTCCCCTTGAATCTCGCCACAATCACTCTCGGCAATGTCCTCAATCGTCAAAAGATGTTGTTTAAAGTTGTCGATGGGATCGCGTTTTTCTCGCCATTCACTTTCTTCTTCACGGGTGCGGTAGGACCGGTTCCGGTCACCCATTCCATGACCATAATAGCGGTAAGTACTGAAGACGAGAAAACTCGGGCCCTCTCCTTTTCGCGCAAGTTCTACCGCTGAGGAGGTAGCTTCATAAACCGCCAGTACATTCATCCCATCTACAGTGACCGAGGGAATACTATAGGCCTCACCACGCATTTTAACCGTCCCAGCGGTTACCTGCCTCATGGGTGTGTATTCACCGTACTGGTTATTTTCGCAGGCGAAAATTATGGGTAAATTCCAGATCGATGCCATGTTCATAGACTCGGATAGGATTCCCTGGTTTAATGCACCATCACCAAAAAAACTGACACTCACTCGATTGTTTTTTTGTAATTTAGCGCTGAGCGCCGCACCCGTAGCGATTGAAATTCCGCCTCCAACGATGCCGTTGGCCCCGAGATTACCACTTTTCTGGTTGGCGATGTGCATGGAGCCCCCTTTTCCCTGGCAGTATCCATCCACTTTACCAAATAATTCTGCGAACATCCGGCTTACTTCGGCCCCCTTCGCAAGGCAGTGTCCATGCCCACGGTGTGTGCTTGTAATATAGTCATCAATATTCAAAGCCGCACAAACACCCACTGGCACTGCTTCCTGTCCGATGGAAACATGTGCGATACCGGGGATCAGCGTTTTTTCATATAACCGTAATACCTGCTCTTCAAATCCTCGCACCGTCAACAACTGACGGTACAATTTTAAAAGAAAACTTTTCTCATACTCTCTGGTCATAGTCTAAATACAAACAATGTTATTATATTCTTCATTCTTCCAGAAACAAATTTATAGCATTATCGCGCTCTCATTGCTTTATCCTATCAGCGACATAATTACGCCTAATTCTTTTAACCTTTTTTTAACATTACAACTCTTGATTATTTTTACTAAATAAATACTATAAATGTCGAAAATTTATATATTATATAGAAACTAAACACAGAAAATATTTCAATACTCCTCCAGAATGTCTAATAAGACTTTACGCGCAACAAAGCAACGTCACGCCATCAGGAAAGCATTTGATGCGGCAAAGCGTCCACTTGGGCCGAAAGAAATTTTGCAAATCGCTGGAAGATCGGTCCCAAACCTGGGAATTGCAACCGTCTATCGCAATATCAAAGTGATGATCGATGAAGGGGAACTGGAAACAGTAGAACTCCCAGGTCAGGCTGCGCGTTACCAGCCTCCCGCCGATGAGAATCAGCAACTTCTTATTTGTGAAAAAGATGATTCTGTATTCACGATTAATAAGGAAATCGATGGCTTCAATCCGGAATTACCTGATGGTTTTGTCTTAAAGCGCTATCAGATTATATATTACGGTGATTATCAAGATTCGCCTGATAAGCCATCTCGCAGGTAAAGCGAGGTGTTCCCATCATCATATATTAAGCTCGATTCAACGCTTGTTTGCGTGCATGCACCCGCACAGCACATCCTGATCGAGCCAATTAAAAGAAACCGTTGACAAGCGTAGCGTTTATTTTCCTTTGATTTGTGTGTGAAGAACGGGGCGTAGCACAGCCTGGTTAGTGCGCCTGCTTTGGGAGCAGGAGGTCGCTGGTTCGAATCCAGTCGCCCCGACCAATTTGAGCCAAAATTAAATTATGTACGGCTCATTTGTAACACATTTATCCAAAGTTACTTACGAATTTATTGTCGGAAATTTACTTAAAAATGAATGGTTTATTTTAAAATAGAAAATAAGAGCTAAGGTGGAGCGGGCTGTCCCAGCGCGCTTATTGAAGACTATTTAGAATTCATGAAAGAAGCGTGCTGGGACAGCCCGCTCCACCTAATCAATTCGTCCTCTAATTATCCGCCAATTCGCGAAGTTCAGGTATGCTGTTGCGCATCACTGATGCTTTGCTGATCCACATACCGGATTTCTTTAACGACTCGATACGCCTGAGTTCACGATCGAGTGAAGAATAATCATTTTTTTCCCAAAAGTTCACCGCAAGCTGATAGGCAGCTTCCGCACGATAAGTATCGAGGAGAGACGGATCGTTGGCTATCTTTTCGAGTGCCTCGACACCTTGATCGGTATTTCCTGCCAGGAGATTGGACATGGCAACGCCCAGGCGCGCGCGCCCCTGCATGGACGTATTATCTAATTCGCTAACTGCGTTTGTGTAATATTCAGCCGCCTGCATAAATTCATCTTCATCATATTTTTTATTGGCGACTTGAAGATAAGCAAAACCTGCCAGTTTATGATGAGGGTGTTCACTGGCGAAGTTAATTAAGGCGTCATCACTTTCAGCTTCTTGAAAAGCGGTTTCTATCGCGAGCTCATTTCGCTCGGCGAGGTAAAGCATCGTTTGATATACAAGCAAAGATAAAATGATAACACCAATCACCGTAAGTATGCCCTGACGGTAATTTTCCCACACCAGGATTACCTTCTGCTCAAAATCAACTCCTTCTAAGCCGCCGCTCACTTCTGCAGCTTTATCATCTTCAGGTATTGGATCCTTTGATTTGCGTTTTGATCTTTTCATCGGAAAAAAATAATCGAATCATAAAATTTTAAGTTGAGTCAATAGGGTTTAACTGGAAACCGCTACTGAGTCTCACGAAGGGGGACAACATCCTTTATAGAATGCGAATTGTCACGAATAAATAATTAGCCTCTTTTAATAGTATTCAGCTATCGGTTAATACTTATAATTATACTCTCATGCACAGAATGCTCATCCCAAATAGGGGTACACCCCTTGTTCCTGCTACTTTAACATATAATTAACGCTATTTGATTCGTGTAAGGTTGTCATGTGTTATAAATTTTAATAGAAAGTTATGACTTCTTTAATGAAAACCTGATAACTTCTACGAAAGGTTTCTTATTTAAAAGTAAATGCATACTGAACCAGTTACTTTTATAAATTATAATATTAATTCCACATTTTTTTGTTCGCTAATAACAAGGGGCATGGAATTACATTTAGTATTGACAATCTGAGTATTGACAATCTGCGAGTCTTCGTAAGAATTCACAGTCTTTAACAAACGCAATTCCTCGTTCCGGAATACAGTTATCTACTGATTTTTTTGGCCCGGCTGATTTACACTTTCGCCTAGTTAACGAAGGCAAAATCAACCCGGAAATGGTCATACTCCATAATACGAAATCGCACATATGGTCTAAAGGCAAACGCTTGAACACTTTTCACTATTCGTAAGATAACCCACTCTTCAAGCCATGAATACCCCGCCAACCTCGCACGTAAATTATAGTAATAATATCATGAGAAAGTTTAGAAAATTTACCCTTCTCTTCACTCTCTTCAGTCTCATTGTCAGTCAGCTCACAGCTGCAGAGGATTTAGTGGTTAATACCATAACAGGTCCTGCAGCTGCTGAATCAGGGGATACAGTCACTTTTGATGTTACGGTTGCAAATGTTAGTGCCGATACGAACGTAACGGCGGACTTCGACGTTCAAGTAACGATTGACGGGACTACTGCGGTTGGGACTACAACTTTTCCTGCGGGAACAACAGCTATCCCCAAAGCTGGGGGAACGGCAGTGGTACAAGTTAACGTGGTTATTCCCAATGTCACCAAGAACACGTTTGATGTTACGGCATTTGCTGACAGTGCCGACGTAATAGGTGCTGAAGATGATGAAAACAACAACACTTTAACAAATGTCGCTTTTATTTCTATCTCGGATCCACCGGTGATAGAAATCACGGCTCCCGCTGATAATTCACCGGTCATCCCCGGATCCACAGTTACGATTGCCACCTCCGTATCGGACCCCGATGGACTTGTTGCGCAGGTTGAGTTTTTTCTCAACGGGGGGACTCTTGGGACGGTTACCACATTCCCCTTTCAATTCGATTTCACCGTTGCCTCACCCGGCACTTTAGATATCTCCGCAACCGCAACTGATGACTCAGGTTTGACGACGAATTCCGATCTCATTTCCTTGATTTCAACCGTCGGCACCGCTCCAACTGTCACCATCACTTCGCCTACCTCAGGTGATAGTTTTACCCCCGGGTTCAATCTCGATATAAGAGCTGACGCATCTGACAGTGATGGCCTTGTCGACGATGTTGAGTTTTTCGTAAATGGTGTATCCGTTGGGACTGCCAATATATTTCCGTTTTCAACTACCTTTACACTGCCATCACCTGGCAATTACATCCTTACCGCCACGGTAACCGATAACGCGGGAAATATAGGTTTTTCTCAAGCAGTTAATTTCTCTGTGGTCGTTGGCAACCCTCCAGTAATATCCATATCCTCACCTTCTTCGGGTAATACTTTTATCCCGGGTGCCGAACTAATTCTTAATGCAGCCGCAAATGATCCCGACGGCCTGATCGCACAAGTTGAATTTTTCGTTAATGATGTGACGGCAGGAGTAACTACTACTGCTCCCTTTCAGGTTAACTTCAGTTTGCCGTCGTCCGGTGTCTATTTTATCAGATCGGAAGCAACCGACAATGCCGGCAATGTTACCGCGTCTTCAAGCGTGGTCGTAACCGCCGGACCACCAGATAGCAGTTCCCCCCGCGTGATTCTCGACCACCCGCTCCCCATCGGTGGCGGTGATACCGTGAACGATGTCTCGGTCGCTTCAAGTATGTTTCTAAATGCCACCGCGGTGGACCCTGACGGGTTTATTACCGAGGTGCGCTTTTTTGCCAACAACCAGCTCCTGGGTTCGACCAACGAGGGATATGGCGATCAATACTCCCTCTTTTTCGATCCCACTCAACAGGGTGACTTTGAATTTACCGCTGAGGCCGTGGATAATTTTGGAAACATTGGTCAGGCCATCCCCATCCCTCTCGATGTCGGCCCGTTGGAATCACTCCTTCCCATCGCCTTTATGCGACCTATTTCGGAGCAGGAGTCGACGATCAGCATAGGACAAAAGGTAGATTTGGAAGTCGAGGTTAGTTCCGGCCTCCTCGAGATAAGCCAGGTTAACTTTTACGCTAATGGCGTGTTTCTCGGCACGCAGGATACGGGAATTCCCGTTGAAACCGGCGCCGCGGGTAATGTATCCGTATTCAATTTCACCTGGTTCCCGCGTTTTGACGGAACTTATGCGATGCAGGCCCGTACCGTAGAGATTGATCCCAACGGTTTCACGTATGACAATTGGTTTATCACCGATCCCATTACTGTAGTCGTCACGGAAGCCTCTGCGAACCTGGACTTCGTCGGTCGGTCTTTTAACGATTTTATCGGACAAGATATTTTACCGAACGAGGAAAGTCTGCTCCTCGCCTCGCTCGACTCCGGTCAAATAACCCAAAGCCAGATAATCGCAGAAATTTTCGAAACACAGGATTCTCGGACTATTCAAAATGCGCTCATGGCGCGTTTTCTTCTTACCGGACAGTGGCCGTCGCGCGATCTTCTCTTCCAGGATACTCAAGTGATTGACGGCAGCGGGTGGGGACAGCTGGTTGATTTTCTCATCCCCACCTTCCAAACGACATTCTTTAACAACGAGGAAATTCCGGATGATCTTTCCAGTGAAGCAGAGATCACCCAATTTTTTAATATTATTTTTGATAACAAGTATGGGGTCGCTCCCAATGCTGAACAGACCGCTACGGGATTGATCAGAATTCGCTTCTCCGGAGCTCAATTATTCATCGAGCGTTTCATAACCGACAACGAGGTAACTTCTTTCGGAACTTCCATCCGGACTAATGTCCTTGGCATTATTAACCCGCCAAACGACCGCTTTCGGGAATTCGCCGACGCCGCTTCTCTTCAAATCAATTTATTAAGGATCATTCCTTCGACGACGGATGTGAGCAGTCTTGCGGGTGTTTCTACTTTCATATCTCAGATTGATATGACGCTGGCAGATTCCCGCTACACTTCACGGTTCTTTGTTCCCTCTGCCGCTGCTGCCTTTGCGGAGGCTGCGACGGTCGCCGAAGACATCGTTCATCCGAACGGAAATGTCTATGACCAGGTATTAATGAGCACCGAGAAAGTAACGGTACAGGCCGACCCGGGACAAATAACGCGCGTCTCTTTCCTTGATGAAAATGATGATATCGTAATGGCAGAGTTTTCTGGGTCAGGTGCACTTGAAGTTTCAATTGACCCTGTAACATTTCAGAACGCGGCTCCTCCAGTGAAATACAACCAACCTGATGTCAGTTATGCCAAGGGTCGTGCCCGGTTCAAGATTACTGACGCTAAAAGCGATACCTGGTTTTCCGTCTTTTCTCTTGGCTCACTTAATGTGGAAAACGCCAGCTTATTAAAGGATGACGAGACTTATGACGGAATCGCCAACGTCGCATCTTTAGAAATTATTAACTCGGAAGAAATGGGAGGTATACTCGCGGGTAACGCGGTCTTCTCCGGTAACAAGCTGAATGTCGGTATTTCTGCCATTGGTGTTCGCGTATTGAACCGTGTGATTATCGGAGACATAGACGCAAAGGAGACCGCTTTTCCGGTTCTCTCCTTTGATCCCGGATCGCAGTTCGGTCAGTTAATTGTCGCCGGAGGTGATTTGGTTCAAACGAACGAAACCGCGATCAATCTTAATTCCAATAGTTCCGGTCCCGGTTTTTCCAGCATCATTACCCAGGCAAATTTCAGGTCTAACGGTGACCCGATGCTCGCCGCAGCGATCGACGCCCAGTTCAGTGTCGCTAACCAACCGATCATTATCGCGGTGGAATAAGTGCGGAAACTTGTAGCTGAGAGATCGAGCAACTTTGGAAACGCGCTGTCACCACAGCGCGTTTCTTTTTTTAAGCTATAGGAGATGGAGCAAGCTGTGTTCCGATTGAATACTCATAGTCCTAGCCGCTTTATCGCTTTTACGAATAAGCCCTCACCCGCTCAGCCACTTTACTTTTGCTTTCGCCTCTGAGAGGAGGCGGTGCAACTCTTTGAAATAGGCCGTGATAACTCTCTTGATATCTTCGAGGATAAGATAATTTATCGGGATGAGCACGAGGGTAATACAGGTGGCGAATAGGATGCCAAACCCTAAGGATACAGCCATCGGGATAAGAAACTGAGCCTGGGTACTCTTTTCTAATATTAGCGGCGAGAGTCCCGCAAAAGTGGTCAATGAGGTTAAAATAATGGGGCGAAAACGCGCGACGCCAGCAGTGCGAACCGCATCTTCGAGGGTCATATTTTCTTTGCGGCGACTGTTTACGTAATGGACGAGAACCAGACTGTCATTTACGACCACTCCGGTAAGCGCCAACATGCCGAAGATACTGAGAATACTTAAATTCATGCCCATTAATAAATGCCCAAGCACCGCACCGACGAGGCCGAAGGGGATAACTGACATGACGATAAGCGGTTGCATATAGGATTTGAAGGGAATCGCCATCATCGCATAGATGGCAAAAAGAACGAATATTGCTCCCGAGTATAAGCTTCCAAAAGACTCGCGCTGTTCTTTAGCTTCCCCTTCAAAGCTCCAGTTCACTCCTGGATATTGACTAACGATACGGGGCAGGAATTGGGTTAGATCTTCCTTGATACCGGCAAGGTTGGCTTCTTTCTTATTCACATCGGCCTTAATATTAATTGTTCGGTTGCGATTGACACGGCGGATAGAGGAGAACCCCCGACCCATTTGTGCTTCGGCCACCGAGGAGAAGGGTACTTCTATACCCTCCGGCGTTCGGATACGCATTGTCTCGAGGTTGGCAAGAGAGCGTCGCTCATCTTCAGGATAGCGAATCATTACTCTGACATCATCTCTTCCCCTGGGTATTCGCTGCGCTTCCTGTCCAAAAAAAGCTTGTCTGACTTGCCGCGCAAGATCGGACATCGTAAGTCCAAGATGTTCAGCCTCAGGTTTGATCGCTAATATTATCTCCTGTTTGCCATCCTGAAAGGTATTCGTAATATCAAATATACCGGGATACTGTTGGAGGCGATCCTCAACCACTTTGACCATCTCGGATAAATCTTCAAAGCTTGAACCTGTGAGTTGAATATCAATAGGATCGCCACCACGCCCAATTTCAGCGCGAAAGTTTAACTCTTCAGCACCGGGAATCACCCCGATTAGCTTTCTCCACTCGGAGACTAGTTGGATGCTCGTCACTTCACTGCTGCGATCTTCAGGAGGGACGATCTGAAAGACGACCTCGCCCTTGTGCGACTGACCGCCTCGGCCTCCACCTCGGCCTCCCCCGAAAGACTCGCCTCCAATCGTCGCGAGAATATGTTCGATCACATTCTCGCCCGTTTGGGGATCGACATATTTATTGCGAAGTTTTTCGGCCGCTGCTTCTATACGATCGACATGACTGGCAGTAATCTCTGCCGGCGTGCCTAATGGCATATCGAGGCGCGCAGTTGCTCGTTCGCTTTGCACACGCGGAAAGTAGGTAAAACGTATCCTCCCGCTCATCACCACACCGAGAAAGAGAATGAAAACCCCGATAAAGATGGATAACGTAAGGTAACGTCGTTTCATCGCCACCGCTAAGAGGGGTTTATAATAAGTGAGGATCAAATATTCAAATCCATCGGCAATTTTTCTTTGCCATTGGGCAAAGCGATTCATTTTTTTTCGATCAACTCTACCTACTTTCAAATGTTTGAGATGCGCTGGTAGGATGAGTTTTGATTCCACGAGTGAAAAAAGTAAAACCGGGATAACAATAGCGGGAATCTGGAAAAAGATTTTTCCGCGATTACCGCCGATCATCAACAGGGGAATAAAAGCAATCATCGTCGTTAAAATGCCGAAAATTACCGGGACTGCGACCTCCTGTGCGCCTTTTATGGAGGCTTCAACAGGATCCTCATTATGCTGCAAATGGGTGAAAATATTTTCTCCCACGACAATGGCATCATCGACTACGATTCCAAGAACGAGAATGAAGGCAAAGAGACTGACAATATTGATTGTCACACCCATAAACGGCATCAGCGCCATGGCCCCAAGAAAACTCACGGGGATACCCAGACACACCCAGAAGGCGAGTGAAAAGCGCAGGAGTAGCGTGAGTAAAAGGAAGACGAGAAAACCTCCCACTAATGCACTATCAGTCAGGGTATTGAGACGGCTTTTAACAATTTTTGCCCGATCCTGCCAATAACTGAGCTCGACTCCAGGCGGCATACGCGACTGCGCTTCGGCAATGTAATCTTTTACCGTTTGCGCAAGATGTATCGCATTCTGATCACCGACGCGCGATACGTCGATCATCACTGCCTGCTTCCCATTGAAACGCGCCAGAAGAGGCGTCTCCTCGAACCCATCGCGAATCGTAGCAACATCCCCCAAAGTAAGACGGGTGCCATCCTCACGCGTGAGTAAAATGATTTTCTCGAAATCTTCCTGTACGTAGGCTTGCCCTTTGGTCCGTAATAGGACTTCTCCACCACGGGTCTTTATCGCTCCGGCCGGAAGATCGAGAGAAGAATTACGTACCGCGCGCGTTATCTGATCAAAACTTAGTCCGTGACGACGCAAAGTATTCTCCGCTACTTCTATTGAGATCTCATAAGGACGCACCGCCTTAAGTGCAACCTGGGTAATTCCAGGCAGGTTAGCAATTTCGTCGCGTACCTGCTCACCCAAAAGCCGGAGTTCACGTTCACTCAAATTACCCGAAACGACGACATTTATCACCCGACTGCTGCGCTGCGCGACATTCATAATCGGTTTCTCGGTTTCTGCGGGAAAAGTAGAAATGGCATCAATACGGTTTTTTACATCATCAAGCAATTCGCGCGGATCGTAGCTGCTGTCCACCTCGATCATCACTGAGGCCACACCCTCGGAAGAGGTAGATATTATCTCCTCTATTCCTTCAAGGTCCTGTATGGCTTCTTCGATACGGATGACTACGCCTTCTTCAACTTCAGACGGCGTGGCTCCCCGATACGGCATGTTAACTGTGATACGATCAATAGCGAAATCGGGAAAAACTTCGAGTGGAACTCTGTAGGCAACGGTGAAGACTCCCGCCATAATAATCGTCGCCATGAGTAGATTTGCCGCTACCCCGTTACGCGTAAACCAGCTGATTATCCCATTCATGTTGAACTCTCTCTTTCTGAATCCCTTTCTCCCACTACATTTTGGTCTTTGTCTTCAGGAATCGGTTGATGTGATGCGGGTGGTAGTTCACTTTGCTTAGTTTCGTTTGTAATTTCCGTCCCTCTACCCAACCCCCGTTTCTTCTCGGGTGAACTTTCGCCCACTATATGGGGAACAACCGGCGCTCCTTCCGCAGCATAAGTGAGCGGGGTTAAACACAGAACCTCACCGGGATTTAAATGATTACGCACAACCACATTTTCAGTATCGCTCCAAACAATTTCTACCTCCCGACGTATGAACTTGTTCCCCTCCTCGATGAGGAGAACTTCACGGCCCTCACGGAGTGAAGATCGGGGGATAACCAGGACATCCTTCAGCGTTTCCCCAACTATCTCTGCCTCGACAAATTGACCTGATTTTAAAGGAGGCCGATTTGCCACGCTTCGACCGTAAGGATCGTCTACTTGTGCGACGACAAAAAGCTGACGGCTCCGCGTATCAATCGCCCCTTCTGTTCGAACAATAGAGCCTTCCCAAGTATGTTGCTGCTCACCGAATGAAGCATGGAGTATTACCTTGGGACCAGATTCCAAATTCTGGGTACTTTCACCACGGTAAATCTCCGGCAGCTTAACGAAGGCAATTTCTATATCACTGAGGGGCAGGCGTATTTCAGCGTAATCTACCGCGTATATCAGTGCCATTACGGTACCTGGGGTTACAAATTGGCCTACGTCTACGCGCTTCTCGAGAATCCTTCCCGCATAAGGTGCGGCAATCTCTGTTCGCTCTAAATCGCGCTGTGCTTGATCTCGTTTGGCAATGGCAGACGCAACCGTCGCACGAGCATCTGCCAATTGCGGTTCGCGTAACACGAGCGCCCCGGGATCGCTGCCATCTCCAAGTTTTTTCCAATCCTCCAGTGCCTGTTCACTCCGTGCCTCCTCTTCGGCACTCATGAGTTGTGCCCGGGCTAGATTAGCCTCAGCCACTACCAAGGCGGTAATGTAATCACTTTTATCAATACGTAGTAGGGTGTCTCCTTCCTCAAAAAATCCCCCTTCACGAAATGCAGGTGAGACCCATTCTACGCGCCCCGACACTTGGGGGATGAGGGTACTCTCAGTCCTTGGCTGCACCGTCCCTTGCGTGTGAACGATGACCGGATAATCCTCCAGCTCGAGTCGTATCGCATCGACATGGGTTGTCGCTGGCGGTGGTTTGCGCCGTTGCGGTTTTGATTTAGTCGCTATAAGTACTACCGAAATCACTATGCATGTCATAATTACGATGATCGGTAAAAAAGGTTTTATATATTTAAACTTCATCACTTATTGTCTCAGGTGTCATTCGCTTCATTCTTCTTGTTTTCTGCGCTTGCCGTCGCTGCCGATTGGCCAAAGTCGCCACCAAGCGCAAGATAGAGATTAATGCGGTTTTGTAATCGTTGATTGGAAATCTGTAAAAGCTGTCGCTTTGAATCAAAGGCTCGGCGCTGTGATTCTAAGACGGTTATAATATCTGATAATCCTTTTTGATACTGATCCCATGCCAGACTCTCAGCTTCTAAAGCTTCTTCAGCTCCATCGCGTAAGGCCAACTCCTGTTCTTTTAAATAGACTTCCGCCGCGAGGGTGCTTTCTACCTCACGAAAAGCTTGCAGCGCTGTCTGCCCGTATTCGGCCAAGGCCTGTTCTCGACTCGCCTGAGATCGATCGACACCTGCCGCAAGCCTTCCCCCCTGAAATAGGGGTTGTGCCAAGTTAGTTGCAAGGTTCCATACTTTAAAATCGGTATTAAGTATTTCAGATAAATCATTGGTGCTGCTCCCCCCGCTTGCCGTTAACCGGATGGCAGGGAGCCTATTTTTTTTCGATACTTTCAGACGACTATCGGCCGCAGCAAGTCGTCGCTCTGCCGCAAGTAAATCCGGCCGCCTTTCCAGGAGTTCAACGGGCAACCCGGCTGGAACCGGTTGAGTAATTACCGGAAGATCACTAGCAAGCGCCATTTGATAGGAAGGGTAGCGCCCCATGATAACTTCCAGGGTGCGGACTTCGATGTCACGCAGGCGCAAGCGTGATTGCAGGTTACTCCTTGCAGCGGCGACATTAGTCCGAGTTAAACGCACATCCAATGCACGGGTGATGCCTCGGCGAAATCGTTCTTCCACAATTTCGAGATTATCTTCAAAGCTTTCTAAGGTGTCTTCTGCCAGTCTCACTTGTAGTTCAGCCTCGACTGCGTCAAACCATGACTTCGACGTGCGTCCGGCTAAGGATAAACGCGCGGAGCGATAGTCGGACTCTGAGGCCTGGAAGTCGGCAACCGATGCCCGAGCACTATCCCTTAAGCGGCCCCAAAGATCAATTTCCCAATTGATATCAAAAGCTATGCCAAAAGTGTCAGATCGATTGCTTGTAAGGGCAAATCCACTGGTGCCAGTCCGTTGACGACGGCTGCCGCTAACGCCCGCAAAGAGTTGTGGATAGCGGTCGGCTCCGGAAATTACCGTGTTCGCGCGGGAGATTTCAAGTCTAGCTGCTACCGCTTGAAGATTATAATTATGGGCAAGCGATTGCGCGATCAGATTGGGCAGGAGAGGGTCCGCTATATCTTTTAACCAGCCACTGGAAAAAGGCGGGAGTGATTCATCGCCCAGTGCCGTCCAGTTTTCAGGTGTTTTAATTTCGAGTTCGCCAGAACGATCCTTGGGCGGTGTGTTGCAACCTGCCAAAAGAAATGTAAGCCCAAGAACTATAAGAGATACTTTTCTCATCGTTTAATGATACCCGTTTTTACCAAAAAGTTTTATTCCGCGTGGAAACCCGCGCAGATGAAATTTATTAACCGTGTGACCATCCCTTCTATGTCTTCAGGGTCACACAATCCCTTTGATGATTGTTCTACGCGCTGTCGGGTCGACATCGAGGAAAGCATCAAGGAAAGGGCAAAATGAAATCGCCAATGGATTTCTGCTGTTTCAAGTTCAGGTAATGTTTCGCTCAACGCTTCTAGTATCGTAATTGAAAGCTTCTTAAAATGTTCCTCATATACCGCTTGCCTCAGTGTCGGTTGCTCAGATAAACGCTCGATTATGTGGATAAGGTCCATTGTGTCTTTATCCGTGTACGGCGCGACCGATTGAAAAAAGGGCAGGAAAAAAGCCTCGAATATTTTTTCAAGAGGAATGGGCTTGCCGGCCGCTTCGACTCTATATTTCTCAAGCAAGGCAATGCGACGCTCGTTTACGGGTTCAACTCGCCGCCTAATCAATTCGTTCAGCATCTCCTCTTTCGAGCCGAAATGATAATTGACGGAGGCGACGTTTGCCCCGGCTTCCTGTGTAATTTGTCGTAATGAAGTAGCTTTGAACCCCTTTTCCGCAAACAACCACTGCGCGGTCTTCAAAAGTCGGTCACGCGTGTCTGGCTGTCCTTCTATTACTTTATTGGCTTCCATTAAAACAATTGTTTAAAACAATCGTTTGTTAGAAAGTTTTAAATGTCAAATTATTTTCACGGGTCTTTTGCAAGTATTTGGTCTGTAAGGTGAAATATACTTTATGATAAAGAATAGTGGCATATTTTAACTAATAAATCATCACCCCGTGCTCATTTTAATAACAGAATAGGGGGTTGAGCAATGCATCAGCCATCGCTTAAACACACACATTTTTGAATTATTAGGAAGGGATGTATATCCCTTGCAATTGCGTGATCCTCACTCACTAATTCATAGTGTTTGCGCAAATTCGATAAGGTCTTGTTCAAATCTAATCCCAGATCAACGCATCGGCCGGGTAATGAGGAAGACTACATTAATCTATTTGCGCCGGGTGAAGATTTACACCGGAAGAAAATGTACTTAGGTTTAGTTGAATTACCATGCAAGATGATCAGCAAATCCGGACACGTGTTCGTAGAATTATTTTTGAAGTAAGCACACCGGCAGGTAAAATCTTCGATTACTTCTTAATCGTATGCATCCTCTTAAGCGTGGTCGCTGTAATGTTGGACAGCGTGGAAACGATACGTATGAGATGGAGTACCCAATTCGACTTTTTCGAATGGGTATTTACAATTCTTTTCACTCTGGAATATGGAGTTCGATTATGGTCCGCCAAATCCGCTTTACGCTATGCGCGCAGCTTTTTTGGGATAATCGATCTCATCGCAATCGTTCCCACTTATCTCAGTCTTATAATTCCAGGAACAGAATTTCTCATTGTTATTCGATCGCTTCGAATTCTACGCATCTTTCGTGTCTTTAAGCTATTCAGATATGTCAAGGGATCTAACATCATCGTCGACGCCCTTATCAACAGTCGATTTAAAATCACGGTATTTATTTTGGCCGTATTAATTCTTGTGATAAATATCGGCGCCTTCATGTATGTGATAGAAAGTGAGGAGAGTGGCTTTTCCAACATCCCGATCAGTATTTATTGGGCAATTGTTACTTTAACTACCGTCGGCTATGGTGATCTATCTCCTCAAACACCGGGAGGCCAGATTTTAGCCAGTATTGTTATGCTAATGGGCTACTCAATTATCGCGGTGCCTACTGGCATTGTAACCGCTGAAGTTGGACGATCGATGAAAATCAGCCAGAGAGATAATCGTACTTGCCTTAACTGTTCAACCAACGGACATGATCCAGATGCAATTTACTGTCGTGAATGCGGACACGAGCTTCAATCGGAATAACCGGGAATGAATAATACACTGTCCGCCTCTTATCTTATAGTAAGACTGAACAACATTTAATTCGTGAATCGTAATCAACTCTTATTCTCTATAATACTAAGCTTTTGCTGCTGTATCGTAACCCTCTCTGCCGAAACGGTTCGCGACCAGTACGTCCAAGTTGAGCTCATTTCCGAATACACTTCTATCCAACCGTCGCACGTTTTTACGGTCGCGTTAAAACTTAAGCATGATGAGGGTTGGCATACATACTGGAAAAATCCCGGCGATGCGGGCCTTCCCACAGAAATAGACTGGGCGCTTCCCGACGGTTTTAGGGCAGGAGAAATTCAATGGCCAACACCGCGTCAGCTTCCCTTCCAGGGTGGCATAAATTACGGTTATGAAGGCACGGTCTTACTCCTTGTCGATATCACTGCACCGGAAAATATAATCGGAGATGCAGTGCAAATCGCCGCGCGTGTTAACTGGCTTATGTGCGAGGATGTCTGCATACCGGGTGAAGCCGATTTATCGCTTCTCTTGCCGGTGGTGCCGAAATCACCAGAGATCAACGTAAATGAGAAGGAAAGTTTTAAAAGAACGCGTCAGCGTTTGCCTCGCGAACTATCCGCATGGAAGGTGAATGCCTATTTAGAAGATGAGCAAGTAACCCTGTCAATTGCCCCAGACACGGCCGATCAAAAAAATATCTCCACCGGCTATTTCTATTCCCAAGATGCGCAGATTGATGCTAACGCTTCACAGTTATTGAGACAATCTGATGACGGTTATTGGTTGACCTTAACCCGAGTAAACGATGCTGAAGAAACTTCTCTTAAGTTGCCCGGGGTACTTTACAGTAAGGACGGTTGGCTCGCGGACGGCGATGTCACCGCCATGCGTATTGCTCCCAAGTTAATACCCGGGGCCCCACCCCAATCCGTGGTAGCCGTCTCCACTAACAATTCTATTACAGATATAAGCAGTTTTATTGTAATAATCGGCATGGCTTTTATCGGTGGATTGATACTTAACTTCATGCCCTGTGTTTTCCCGATTCTCGGCCTCAAGGTCATGGGATTTGTTAAGCAGACAGGTGAAGATCGCCGGAAAGTAACGTTGCATGGTTTAATTTTTACTCTTGGCGTTCTTGTCTCCTTTTGGATATTAACCGGCATTCTTATTGCGCTGCGGGCAAGTGGCGAGGGACTTGGCTGGGGCTTTCAATTGCAATCACCCGCTTTTGTCTTCGCGCTCACCGTAGTATTATTAATCTTTGCTCTCAATTTAAGTGGCCTATTTGAGGTTGGTGGGTCAGCCATCGGTATCGGAAGTAAGTTGGCCGCAATGTCTGGACCGGCAGGATCTTTTTTCTCCGGTATACTTGCGACCGTAGTGGCAACACCTTGCGCGGCACCTTTTCTCGCCCCCGCGCTTGGCGCAGCGCTGACACTTTCAGCTTTCGAATCTTTGATCGTATTTACCTCAATTGCCCTCGGTTTGTCACTACCCTACCTTTTCCTCTCGATTTTTCCTGGTGTGGTGAAACTTCTTCCCCGACCCGGGGCTTGGATGGAATCATTTAAACAGTTGCTCGCCTTCCCGCTCTATGCAACGACCGGTTATCTCTTATGGGTATTGGGTGGGCAGATTGATGAGTTCTATTTTCTTAGCGCTATATTCGGACTTGTTTTTATTGCCATGGCGGCATGGGTTTATGGCCGATGGTCTACACCTGCCAGAAGATCAGCTGTGCGCCGTTGGTCACGGGTGGGCACACTTGCTCTCTTCACTTTTGGTATATATATTGGTTACCCTTTAGAACATACTTCGCGTATTCAATGGGAGTCGTGGTCACCAGAAAAAGTTATCGCCTTACAGGTTGAAGGACATCCCGTCTATGTTGATTTTACGGCGCGATGGTGTGCTACTTGCCAAACAAATAAAGTAATCGTCTTTTCCTCTGATGCGGTAGTGAATAGATTTCGCGAAAAAGATGTTGTCGCTCTTAAAGCGGACTGGACACTGTTTGATCCACTGATAACAAATGCCCTTGCAAGTCATGGTCGATCCGCCGTTCCCTTCAATCTAATTTACGATCCAAATCAGATTGAACCAATCATTCTTCCAGAATTGCTTACACCGGGAATCGTCCTTGAAGCGCTCGATAAACTGTAAAGAGAGTTTCGCTTAATAGGGCTGCTCTTGAGTCCAGTTAATGGATTCTCCTAATCGCTGTAAAATCACCGCAGTCCCAACCTCTATTACCACTGACCCCGATGGATTGAGTGCACGGTCTACCCATCCCCCCAATGATTCTGAATAGTGATACCCTTCTAATATACCGTCTTGCGATAGGATCATAATTCTATCGGAAAGCTCTGATGAATCATTCTCTTTTATACCCGTATCTTCATCACCAGTAAAGAACCCGGAATCATCCAGAGAGTAAGCAATAGGATATACGTTCGCAATGAGATTGCGCCCGGCTTCAATGGGAATTGAGGTGGGTCCAGTCTTAACGTTACCGAATAAATTTACTCGGAGGTCTGTATTATTTACGCGCTGAACGATGATTCCCTGATCGGGATAAAGAAGTGTATTTCCACTGGGAATACCGTCGGTATCCACCCATCCTGTTTTTGATGAATAAAAATAGGTCTGCGACATCTGCGCGACCGGATTGTATAGTATGATCTTATCAGCAATGGATAATGTGTCCTCCTCATCCAGGCCCGCTTCATTTTTACTTCCAAAGACAGAAGCTATCGTGTGGTACTTACGAATACGAACACCTTCCCCAACTGCGATTAATGATGATATATTCTGGGTGAGAATGATCGTGTTCAGCGTGGATTCGATGATATCAACGATCACCCCTGGATTCAGGCTCGTCTGGTCCGCAGTATCGATGATTTCCAGAAAGTGCCGCGCGTCAAATTGAAGGTTGTGAAAAGGTTCACCGGGAAAAGTCAATTGCGTAACTAAAATACTTTCTTCCTCCAGGACGATGGGCGTTTCATTTATACCGGAGATTACATTTTGAAATTCGACCGCATTGTAAAGTCCCAGTCCGACCAGATTAAATGCAGGCGAAGACATTTCATTTCCAGCTATATTTAAAGTGATAAAACCCTGAGGATCCGTGCATGCGCTGGTTGAGTTTGTGTTGCTGCCAGCGGAGGACAGGGTCGTGCAAAAAACGCAGATCGCCAAATCGACCCATGAGATAAATTTATTTCGTCTATTCATCGCACGATTGGAAATAAAAACGGGTAACAGATAGGATTTAGTAAGCTTAAAGTTATTCCTGTTCCCTGGTACTGAAGAACTTTAAAAGTTAAAGAGTAAACGATTTTTTCCTCCTCGCAATGACAATAGGAATGAATGTGTAGGGTGTTCTAGATGTGCATTTACTACTAATTCTTAAATTGTCATTGCGACGAGCAACGCGACGCGGCTGCCGAGCGCAGTGACATCTTCCATTCCAGGCGAATGTAAGTTGCGTTAATTATTTCCATAGGTGTTAGGATATTCATGTGATGTTTCGCTCTTGTGCTATTGGAAAGATGTCGCTGGGCTCGATAGCCGTGGTCGGCTGACAGCCCCTTCGCAATGACAATTTAATATAATCTCTTTTTGTGATTATACATCAACCGACAATCCGCAATCAGCTAAATCTTCACTCCCACCTTACCGAGAAAATAAATCATGCCGAAATAAAGAATTACCATGAAGAGCGTCGAAATCCCCAAGCTGAAATAAAAATTAATTTCTTTTTTTAATAATAAAGGGAGCAAAATAAAAAGAGATAAAGAGGGAATCACCAACCAGAAGATACCGGTAGAAAGACCAGCTACTTTCTCGACATTGGCAGTATCGACGTAAAGCCAGATCATCGCCAGGTAAGATGTCAAGGGTAGCGAGGCGAGCAAGCTACCCATGAACGTACTTCGCTTTGCGACTTCGGATATGAGTATCACCAGGGTTGTGGTGATTAAAATTTTTATGATGTAATAGGTCATCGTATTAACTGTGATATACGCGTCTGACTAAAAAATCGGGGATGGTAAATTATATAAAATTCCCCGGGGGAAGAAAGATCAGTCTTCCTGCGGTTGCTTACTCGCCGCGATAACTTTCTGCTCTAAATCGCGTTGCATTTCTTCATAGTGGCTGAACTCCTCTGAATGAATGCCGCGCCCCCCGGTGATAGAGCGAAGGGTAGTCCGATACCGTGGATCCGTTTGTTATACTTCCGAGACGATTAATCACCCCGCCATTCGCCAGCATAGCCTCACATAACATTGTCTTTCCGGAAGAACCATGCCCAACAACAGCAAAATTCCTGATGTCTGCAGACTGATAGGCTTTCATCGATAAACCTATTTATTCATCGTCGTCCAGATTCAGGCCGCGGCATGATGTAGATTTGTTTTTTTATCGAAACGGGTGGTAAAACTTATTTCTTTGGGTTCAACCATTTGCGCAAAGTCTTTATAATCCATCTTTATAATTTCAGTATGAGAACCAGCATTAAATGCAATCTCTTCATCTTCGGCTAAACTTTTCGCGACAAAGACTTCCATGTTATAAAGATTCCCAAAAGGCGGCATCGCGCCCAATTCACAATCGGGAAATAGTTCTAATAATTCATTTTCAGGGGCAAGAAAAACATCGCCGCCACCCAGTGCAATCATCAAGCGATTAAAGTTTATATTATAATTTGCCGGCAGAACGGCCATGACCAATTTCCCGTTAACATTTACGAGAACTGTTTTAGCTACTTCCTTCCCTGGGATATGAACCGAAGCCGCTACTTCCTGTGCGCTGTAAGCGAGGGAGTGACTGAGCACCACATACTTGATATGGTTGCCATCTAGATATTCTCTCAATTTTTTTAGTCCCATTCTTTCTTTATTTTAGAGATTATTAACTAAAAACTGCCACTAATAATGGTGACAATAGATTATAGAGGAGACTTTGTTTTAAGAAATTCAAAGTTGTAAAAAAATGTCAAGCTCCCTCTTAAAAACATCGATTTTATTGCGGATCTAGGGATGCAGATAGACACAAGAAAAAGAATCAATTGTAACCGCCGAGGCGCGGAGATGGCAGAGGATAACTCGTTTACAGAATTACGATTGTCGATAGGGAATAGCCACCAAATCGACAATGCAAAAAAAAGGCCCATCCGCTCCTCTCGGAACGAATGGGCCATAAACCTGGCAATAACCTACTCTCGCACAGCTCTCGCTGCACTACCATCGGCGGTTGAGGGCTTAACGGTCGTGTTCGGGATGGGAACGTGTGTTTCCCCTCACCAATGATCACCAGAGTGAATATCTGCGAGCATCGCATGTATTCCGTTAAGCCTTATCGCCAGAGCACAATGCTCAGTGATAGATAAATTCAGTTTAATTGCCTGTGAGTAATTAAGCGCCTGATGTTAAGCGAAGAACATATTCAGAATCAAATCTTTCGGATCATTAGTACCGGTAAGCTTAATACATTGCTGCACTTACACATCCGGCCTATCAACCTGGTGGTCTACCAGGATCCTTTAGACCCGATAAATCGGGTCAGTGAGATCTTATCTTGGGAGGAGCTTGGCGCTTAGATGCTTTCAGCGCTTATCTCTTCCGGACTTAGCTACCCGGCGATACCACTGACGTGATAACCGGAACACCAGAGGTCCGTCATTCCCGGTCCTCTCGTACTAAGGAATGAACCCCTCAAATCTCCTGCGCCTACAGCGGATAGAGGACCGAACTGACTCACGTCGTTCTGAACCCAGCTCGCGTACCACTTTAATCGGCGAACAGCCGAACCCTTGGGACCTTCTCCAGCCCCAGGATGTGATGAGCCGACATCGAGGTGCCAAACAGCGCCGTCGCTATGAACGCTTGGGCGCTATCAGCCTGTTATCCCTAGCGTACCTTTTTTCCTTTGAGCGATGGCGATTCCACATTCTACCACCGGATCACTTTGGCCTGCTTTCGCAACTGCTCGACTTGTGTGTCTCACAGTAAAGCTTCCTTATACCAATATGCTCTTAAGCCCGATTGCCGAACGGGCTGAGGAAACCTTCGCAACCCTCCGTTACTCTTTAGGAGGATACCGCCCCAGTAAAACTGACCAGCTAGCAATGTCCCCTGACCGGCTAACGGCACAGGGTTAGACACCTAGTAAACAAAGAGTGGTATTTCACCATTGACTCCACCCTGACCTAAACCAGGGCTTCAAAGTCTCCCACCTATCCTACGCATTGAGAACCAGATACCAATACCAACGTACAGTAAAGGTGCATAGGGTCTTTCCGTCCTGCTGCAGGTACGCGGCATCTGCACCGCGACTACAATTTCACTGAGCATCTCTCCGAGACAGCGCACAACTCGTTACACGATTCGTGCAGGTCGGAACTTACCCGACAAGGAATTTCGCTACCTTAGGACCGTTATAGTTACGGCCGACATTCACGGGGGCTTGGACCCAGAGCTCTCACCCCAGATGTTCACCTTTCCGCATTGGTCACGTGTCACTCCCTATACGTCGTCTTACGACTTAGCAGAGAGCTGTGTTTTTGATAAACAGTCGGTTGTGCTTCTTTACTGCGGCCCCGCTTGCGCGGGGCACCCTTTATACCGAAGATACAGGGCCAATTTGCCGAGTTCCTTGGAGAGATTTAACTCACGCGCCTTAGAATACTCATCCCGGATACCTGTGTCGGTTTGCGGTACGGGCGCTCTATA
>Ga0114999_10000420_pt1 | contig 62969 bp, 68 predicted proteins | sample ArcticOcean_MG_C_3_FD_89820 | JGI IMG/M metagenome (GOLD analysis project Ga0114999, IMG submission 89820) | Marine microbial communities from western Arctic Ocean - ArcticOcean_MG_CB8_126 | ecosystem: Environmental > Aquatic > Marine > Oceanic | place: Arctic Ocean: Canada Basin | collected...
GGGGAACCAGGAGTGCATCGCCCAGCGTCACGCCAAGCTCTGCTGTGTACTTGCTAAGAACCGTTGGATCGTCGTCAATGCCGAAGATGCGCCGGACCAGCGAGTACCCGTTGGTGTGCAGACCGTTAGACGGGAGGCCCACGAGCACGTCGCCTGCAACGATGCCAGCACCGTCAATTACAGCATCACGTTCCACAGCGCCCACCACAAATCCAACCAGTTCCACATCTTCGCCAACATACATGCCCGGCATCTCGGCAGTCTCGCCACCAATGAGGGCGCAGCCCAGAGCTTTGCAGGCATTCGCCATGCCAGAAACCAGGGATTCCACCTTCTCTGTAGATAGCGTGGCCATGCCCATATAGTCCAAGAAGAAGAGGGGCTTGGCGCCACACGTCAGAATATCGTTGGTGGTGTGGTTAACAATGTCTATACCCACGGTATCGTAGCGGCCCATGAGGCTGGCAATGCGGAGCTTGGTGCCAACGCCGTCCGTGTGGGCTACCAGGACAGGGTCTTTGTACCCCGCTACTTGATAGAGCGCGCCAAAGGCTCCAATGTCTCCCAGGACGCCGGGGGTGAAGGTGGATCTGGCGAGTTTGAAGATGCGGTCTTTCGCACTACCCGCGACATCACGGTCTACTCCGGCACCCTTGTAGACCTCTTCAGACACGGGTTGCTCCTTCATTGTGGTGTGCGCGAGTCAAGTATGGTAAATCTAAAGTGACCCTACCCCCTGGTAGCTTAGGTGCTTAGTGTCGTTCCAACACCATCTTACCCAACTCCAGCTGGACTTCAATGGGGTATCGGCCGGTGAAACACGCCGCGCAGCACTGGTCAGCCTCTTTGCCTATGGCCCTGAAGAGTCCCTCTACGCTGAGGTACTCCAGGGAGTCTGCCCCAACGAATTCACATATCTCCGGGATGGTCTTCTGAGCTGCCAGCAACTCCCCCTTGGAAGCCATATCCACGCCAAAGTGGCAGGGAGAGATGATAGGTGGAGCACACACTCGAAGGTGGACTTCCTTGGCTCCGGCACTGCGGAGAAGGTTGACCACATGGGGCGTTGTCGTACCCCGGACAATACTGTCATCCACAACAATCACGCGTTTACCCGCCAGCACTTCTGGAAGCGGGTTGAACTTCTGGCGGACGCCCAGATCCCTGAGCCTCTGGTTGGGTTGGATAAACGTCCTGCCTACGTAGCGATTCTTAATCAGTCCCTCTTGGTAGGGAATCCCTGCTGCTTCTGCGTACCCGATAGCTGCTGCAGTAGCTGAGTCCGGCACACCCATGACCATGTCCGCATCAACCGGGGATTGGATGGCAAGCTGTCTGCCCATCTCTCGCCGTGCTGAGTGGACTGGTCGCTTATCAACAATGCTGTCCGGCCTGGCAAAGTAGATGTACTCAAAGGAACAGAGCGCTCGTTTCCCCTCGTTGCCGTTATGGATGGTCCGGAGGCCCTCAGCATCAATTTGTATGGCCTCTCCCGGCTCCAGCTCGCGAAGAAGCGTTGCGCCAATGTGATCCAGGGCGCAGGACTCAGACGCCACAACCCAGCCACCGTTGTACATTCCAACGCACAGTGGCCGAACCCCAAGGGGGTCACGCATGGCAATCAGCGTATCTTTTGTGAGGAATGCCACTGAGTACGCACCCTGCAATCTGCGCATCAAGTAGGCAATACGCTCGCCCCAGTCTTTACCAGGAGCATTTACTGCCAGTTGGGCAATAACCTCAGAGTCAGTTGTCGTAGTAAATCGGCAACCCCAGTCACCTTCCAGCTCCACCCGTAGTGGTAGAGCATTAATGACATTGCCGTTGTGGGCTAGGGCGATACGGCCGTGGATGCCTTCAACCTCAAGGGGTTGTGCGTTGTCCAGGTGTGTTGATCCCGTGGTGGAATAGCGTGTGTGTCCAACTGAGATGTGGCCTGGGAGACGACTGAGGTCAAACTCATGGAACGCCTGAGTGACCAATCCCATCTCTGTCCTACAGGAGATGGTAGACCCATCCGCTGCCGCAATACCGGCAGACTCCTGGCCTCTATGCTGAAGAGCAAATAGTCCGAAAAATGCAGCCCTTGCCGCCTCTTCACCGGGAGTGAAAACGCCAACAACACCACAGGCTTCTCGGGGTGGGTTTGCCACACGCCCTCCCTGTCGGCAGTTTTGGGTAGAGCACCCAATTAGTAGACCCGCTATTCCAAGTGCACTAAAAGTATAGCTCTCTAGTTTCAGCAGGGTCAACGGCATTTCACGCCGTTTTGACTACAAACCCCACCAATCTGGGAATGGGTGTTCCAACAAGCTCTGTGGTAATTCAGAAAACCCAACAGTATCCCATCAGCCGCCAACTGCTACAATAACACTATGAGCACTATTCTTTCAGATACATTTCAAACAAACCAAACAGCCTTATTACTATTATTCTTAGTTCCTAATAAGCTAAGTATTATATAAACCTATGATAGATACTGTTGATATTGTTGTTCAAGCAGGAAATGGTGGGGATGGCTTTTTAGCCTTCCGCCGAGAGAAGTTTGTTGCCCGTGGTGGCCCTGAGGGTGGCGATGGGGGCGACGGAGGCTCTATTTATTTGTTAGCTACGCCTGATGAGAATACCCTTCAACACCTTACGTACAAGCGAAGGCATAGGGCTGCTGATGGCACAGCAGGGAAGCGCTCTAATAAACACGGCAGGAATGGCGAAGATATTGTCATCCTTGTTCCTGTGGGGACTATCGTCTCCCAAACATTTGGCGCGGATGAAGGTGTTCCCCCTATAGACCTCTCAGAAGATGGCATGAAAGTACTCATCGCCAGAGGCGGATCAGGTGGTAAGGGCAACGCCCAGTACGTTTCTCCAACAAATCAGGAACCCCTTCTGCGAGAATCAGGCGAAAAGGGGGACACCCGCCAACTCTCGTTAGAGGTTAAAGTCCTAGCGGATGTTGGGGTTATTGGTGTCCCCAACGCGGGGAAATCAAGCTTCGTCACTAGGGTGACCGCAGCAAGGCCCAAAATTGCAGCATACCCGTTCACAACGCTTGAGCCTGTTCTTGGGGTTGTGGAAAACCGGCGGGAAACCTTTGTTATTGCAGAGATACCCGGCTTGGTAGAAGGCGCGCACCAGGGGATTGGCCTTGGGCATGAGTTCCTTCGCCATGCTGAGCGGACGCGCATCTTCCTCCATCTCCTGGACGGCAATGGGATAGACCCCATCGATGATTATCGCAAGGTCAACGAGGAGTTGAGGCAGTACAGCCCTGACTTGGCAACGCGGCCCCAGATTGTCGTGATAAACAAGACAGACGTAGCGGAAGTGCAAGAGCGATTGCCAGAGCTGATAAGTGCGTTGAAGGCGCTTAATGTGGAGCCTCTTTCCATATCTGCAGCCACGGGAGACGGCATCCAGCCGGTATTGGATAGGTTGTTGGCGGGAGTGAATCCTGCCGAAGATAAGAAGGCACCACCCCAAATAAAGGTGATTGATGGTGCCCCCGTGAAGCCAAGGACAGGCAGGGTTCTCGTGCTGGAAGACGGAACGTTCTCTGTGAACTGGTCAAAGGCGGAACGCCTTATTACGCTGGCAAACACGGATGACCACCTCATTGTTGGGCAACTCTTCCGGGAGTTCAGGAAATTGGGTGTAACGGATGCGCTGGAAGCAAAGGGCGTGAAGTACGGGGACACTGTCCAGATTAGTGATTGGGAGTTCACTTGGGGTGATGTCCTGTCCCCGGAATTGGATGAATCGTACTAAGGTTGCCCCCTTGACGCTCTCACCCCCTCCTACGTACCATTCCGCCTTGTTATACGCCTTGAATTGCTAGGGAATCATTTCTGTAAGGAGCTTGGTTGGTGAAGCTGGGAATTCTAGGCGGCACCTTTGACCCTGTCCATCTTGGGCACCTCATCATCGCAGAGGAAGCCATGACTTCTTTGGGCCTTGATCGTGTCCTCTTCGTTCCTGCCGGTGACCCTTGGCTCAAAGCTGGTATGGAAATCACTCCTCGCCAGCACAGGCTGGCCATGGTGCTTGCTGCCGTTGTAGACAACCCGAAGTTTAATGTGTCGCCCTCTGAGTTGGAGCGCTTCGGCCCCTCATACACCGTTGAGACCCTTGAGGAGTTCCAAGAGGACTACGGCTTGCAGACAGCGTTGTACTTTATCATCGGTGCCGATGCCCTTCGAGACTTTGGCAGGTGGCGCGATCCCCAGCGCGTGCTGGAGCTATGCACCCTTGCAGTGGTGGGTCGGCCGGCCCAAGCGTCGCTTGACCTAACGGAACTTGAGGCAATCCTGCCCGGGATAGGCCAGCGTGTGGCCTGGGTAGACGACGTAGACATCGATATCAGCGCTACGGATATCCGTCAGCGTGTGGCAGAGGGTAGGTCAATCAAGTCTCTGGTTCCACCAGCGGTAGAGGCATACATCCAGGAGCAGTATCTATACAAGGAGAAGCGATGACAGCGGAGCGGCGAGAACGTATTCTGTCCCTGACCAACGAATTAGGCGCACTGACCTACGGTGATTTTGTCCTGAGTTCCGGTGAGAAGAGTACCTACTACTTTGACGGTAGGCTCCTGTCCCTGAACCCAGAGGGGGCCAGCCTTATTGGGCCGGAGTTCCTGCAAATCGCAATAGACAGCGGTGCAGACGCCATCGGAGGCCTCACCCTTGGTGCGGATCCCATCGTTTCCAGCGTTGTCCTCACCAGCTACCTTGCCGGGTCTCCTGTGCAGGGGTTCCTGGTGCGGAAAGAAGCGAAGGGCCACGGGGGTGGTCGCCTGATTGAAGGGCCGCTCAAGCGCGGCTCCAAAGTCCTTATCGTCGATGACGCTTGCAGCACTGGCGGATCCCTGTTCCAGGCGATAGCCGCCGCAGAGGCCGAGGGCTGCAAGGTGGTTCACGTGGCATCCATCATTGACCGACACCAGGGCGGCGATGAGGAGCTTGCCCGTCGAGGCTACCCTTTCACGGCCCTGCTGGAATCAACTCCTGAAGGCGTCGTCCGCCCACTGGGCGGCTAGGTGGCTTAGCCACTTTTGTGCTTCGCGGGTGTCGGTCGGGCGGGTATTTAGCCGGCTAAAGGGCCAGCACCGGCTAGAAGAAATAACCAATAGCGGTGTAAAAGGTCAGCACTCATATACCTTTAGCGCTACTGGCAGTAGTTGTCGCAGATCAAGAACGACGGTGTTAATTGTCACCATCATGTGCGGGGGTAGGCTTCTCTTCTGCTACTTCTTCAACCGCTTCCGGTTGGGCAGGTTCACTGGCTGCAGAAAGAAACCAATAGCTGTCTAGGTAGCTCACCACAGCCGATTCAATCACCTCGGAGTCATCAAGTTAAGGCCAGACCCAGACGTATATGCGCTGCGACGAGGAGACTAAAGCCACCCGTTAGGCCAAGCTCAGTCTTGTGGGGCCAGGCTCAGCCTGGGGTTGGCGTCCACTGCCAAGGTGGGCTGGAGGCCTCGCTGCATACCGTAGAACGCCGCTGCGGCAATCATAGCGCCGTTGTCCGTGCACAGCACCAGGCGAGGGATGACCACAGGAACCGGTGACTTCTCCCGGATAGTTGCCCTTAGCAATGCGTTGGCTGAAACGCCGCCGCCCACCACAATCCCTCTGGCGGCATATTGTTCAACGGCCTCCAGCGTTTTCCCTACCAGCACATCCACCACCGCGTCCTGGAACCCTGCAGCCAGAGCCTTTCGCTGCTCTTCACCAGCTTCGGCCAGGCCCTCAGACCTGTCCCCTCCATATGTCGCTGCGGCGAGGGGACTAAAGCCCGCGCCCTGGTCAGGAACGCCCTGGTCTACGCCCACCGCCACGCCAAGCTCCTTGGCTTTCCTCAGCAGTGCAGTCTTGAGGCCGCTGAAGCTGAACTCCAAGGTGCCACGCATCCACGGTCTAGGCAGGGGCTCAGAGCGTGTTGCCAGGGCCGCCTCGCGCTGGACTGCCGGCCCGCCGGGGTAGCCGAGGCCTAATACTCGCGCCGCTTTATCAAAAGCCTCTCCCGCTGCATCGTCACGGGTGCTGCCCAGGAGTTGGTAATCGCCGTGACCTCGCATCAGAACCAGCTCCGTGTGCCCGCCGGACACCAGCAGACAGACCATAGGGAAGCCTATAGCCTCCTCTGGCGTGGGGCCTTCCTCAAGCCAGCCCGCGTACATGTGTCCTTCAAGGTGGTTCATGCCGTACAGAGGCACTCCAAGGCCCATAGCGATGCCTTTGGCGTAGTTCACGCCCACCAGGAGAGAACCCGCCAGTCCGGGGCCAGCAGTGACCGCTACAGCGTCTAGATCGGTGGGGGCCACGCCAGCCTCGGCGAGGGCAGCGCGGTAGATGGGGGTGATGGCTAGCATGTGCTGTCGTGACGCGACTTCCGGGACGACGCCACCGTAGCGGGCGTGCACCTCGACTTGGGAGCTGATGACGTTGGAGAGGATGATACGTCCGTCACGGACAACAGCAACAGCCGTTTCGTCGCAGGAGGTCTCAATGCCAAGTACTAGCATGGCTAGCTGGCAGGAGCGTTGAGGATAAGTGCCAGGAAGAGGGGATCATCTCCCATCAGTAGGCCCAGTTTCTCCACGGAGGCCTGGGGCGATGTGGACATGATGTTTTCCAGGCCGTCGTAGCCCACTGCGTCCTCAAGGGAACCGCTAGCTACCAAAAGGGATTCGCCGAGTCTTAGGGATGGACGCGCCATCGTCACCTCTATCGCGTCAGAAGACGTGCCCAGCACCGGGGAAGACGTTCCCTGGACAGCAGGGGTGACTTTACTGACGCCATGTTGGTCTCGCAGATAGATGACAGAGTCACCAACCACGGCCATATAGGCGTCATTGCCCCGCATGGCCAGGCAGGCAACCCCCACGCCAACGCGGGCCGCCATGTCATGGGAGGCGTTGGCAGCTTCAAGGTCTTTGTGGCATGTCTGGAAGGCGTCCTGCAACACAGAGGTGAGGGACGCTCGACCACCGCTAGTGAGACTCCGCTGGAGGGATGAGAGAGCAAGCTTGCACAGAGGCTCCGGTTCCGTGGCAGACGACTCTATCAAGAGGTGGAACCGAACTGAATCCTGGCTCCCTTTTCCGGAGAACGTGGCGTAGAACGGTGAGGGGTTACCCTGGGGGTTTCCCTCTCGGATGACAAGGGGTGTGATTTGCGGTGTTCCAGCCATGATGGCCTCCATAGTCGAGTCGCGTCTTCATGATAGCATGTGTCGCTGCGGCGAGGGGACTAAAGACGCAGCCGGATAGCTAAAGCTACGAAGCGGCAAAGGTCTTGCGGAACCGTTGGAGGTTGTCCTCAAGGGAGACCTCGGGTCGATTCGGCTTGTCCCCGCCTTCAACGTCTGCCACGATGCACCACGGGCCGTCCTCCGTCATAGCGCGGTCAAACATCTCCTCCAGAGCCTCTAGCGTAGACACAGCTTCCACCTTCGGAATACCAGCGCCCTTCGCTATAGCGGCAAGGTCAGTGACGCCTGCCGTGTGTGTTGGCTGACCGCCCGTCCCTGCCCACTGGTGGTTGTCCCACACAATATGGATCATGTTGCGAGGGTTCTGTCGGGCAATGGTGCCTAGCGAGCCCAGGTTCATCAGCAGTGAGCCATCGCCGTCCATGACAATAACCTTGCGGTCAGGCGCAGCAAGGGCTACGCCAAGGCCTATGGATGATGACAGCCCCATTGCCCCCCAGGTGTACAGGTTGGCATCCCGTTCCTCAGACAGGTTGTGAAGGTGGAACGTAGTACCTCCCAGGTTGGCGATGATAGGTTCATCTTTCACGCGATCTAGAACTGACTGGATGGCATCAAGCCGGAGCATCGCGGCCTCCTGTGAGCAGAGTTGAGAGGAGATTGGCAACGGGCAATCGTCCGGCGTAGCAGAGTGCTATCCCGCCTTTGATGATTGCGTCCAACTCGTCCTCTCTGGTAAGGCTGAAGTACTGCAACCCCAACGAATCAAGAATGCCGGGTATGGCCCTGGCACCAGGAACCTGCGCCATGTTGAACTCGCCGGGCCCGCCTCGCATACCAATGAACATGGGGAAGGGGATGCGTGAGGGGATGTTCAGTGTAGCCAGCGCGTTGATGCAGTTGCCAAAGCCGCTGCTCTGCATGAAGACCGCGCCGCACTTTCCGGCAGCGTATGCCCCGGAGATAATGCCGATAGCTTCCTCTTCTCGAGAGGAAGGCACCATATGGAAGAAGGGGTCCTGTTCCATTTTGCTGAGGATGCGCCAGGTAATCCCGTCAGGGACGTAGGCAATGATGCTGACGTCCGCGTCTTTAAGACCCTGGATGATTTGATCTGCCCAGGCCATATAGCTACTCCTGTTGCAGGATTCTCCTGCTCCTGATCCCTTGCACAATGATTAGGCAGGGACAGCTTAGGACAAACCAGCGTGAAGGGCTAGCCCTGAACCCTCTTCCTGCGATTGCCTAGGGGTCGGTTGGGCCACAAAAAATAAGGGCCTCCATATGAAGGCCCTTATTTTTTGTGGGGGTCTAGTTACTTAGGGTCGACGGTCGGTGCCGGCGTCAGCGCCCGTTGGGGAGCTAGAAGCTTCTGGCCTGATGGCGTCCGCTCCAGCATCGGCGGGTCTGTCAGCGGTTCGGCTGCGAGCGCCTGTTGCTATACCAGCGGCCCTGTCAAAGCCAGCGGAGGCCCTGTCCATTGCGCCCTTTGGACGCAGCCCTCGGTCACGTTTGAGGGGAAGTGGCACCACATCGATGCTGCTGGCATCAACCCACTGCCCGTCCAGCGACCCATCCCGGTCTGGTTCGGTGGCGGCGCCGACGCCCTACTCCGACGTATTGCCAGGATGGGTGACGGGTGGATTAGGGAGCCGCAGGTGCAGACGCGAAAAGAGAACCAGGCGATGCTTGACCGTTTGTTCGGTTTTGCCGAGGAGCTTGGTAGGGACCCCGCCAGCATTGGGATTGAAGGGCGCATAGAGTTTGTGGACAACCCGACGGAGCCGGCTGTGCTGGCTGCGTTACGCGACTGGCAGGACATGGGTGTGAACATCGTGACGTTGAGCACTAGGGCCGTTGGGCTGGACTCGCCCCAGGAGCAGATGAACGCCCTCAAGAAGTACATGAATGTTGCGATACCCTTTAGGTGCAGGGTCTTTAGCCCTCCGGCCCGCAGCGCACATGCCGGACTTTAGTCTCCGCCAGAGGCGACACATAGGTCTGAGACTGGCCTGTGGGCCAGAGGCTTTAGTCTCCTCCACCACAGCGACAGACAGCCTTGGGTTGGGTAACCGTCAGGCATATGGGTGGAGGGCTAGCCCTCCCGATACGTCTCCATGTTGTCCTGGGGGTCAAAGCCCACAAGAGCCTGAGCGTTGCTGATATCCCAGAATCGCCACGTGTTGTTGGACACCCCGAAGAACGTAGCGAATCGTAGCGAGTCCGGTGCCACCACACATCGCTCCACCAGGTGCGCCAGGTCACGGTGACTGAAGATAGTGGCGAAGTGACGCACGTTGGCGGGTTTGCTGTCCGGCCTGACGGTGCCGAAGCGCAAGCAGATCACGGAGAGTCCGTGCCTGTCTGAGAAGTACCGTCCCGCAGCCTCGCCCATAGCCTTGGCAATGCCGTAGGGGCCACTGGGTCGAACGGGCATATCGGGTGTGATCATCGGGAACTTGCCGGGCTCCAGGCCTGTGTAGTCGCCGGCGCAGATGTTGGCGTAGGGCTGGTCAAGCTCGTAGTTCTCCGATGCACGGTTGGAGCTGGCGAAGATGATGCGCTTTACCCCCGCTCGCTTGGCAGCTTCCAGGGCGTTGTATATGGCGGGGATGTTGTTGCGATAAGCAGCGTGCCAGGGAAGGTTGCCCTGGGGACTGTTAGCAAGGTCCACTACCGTGTCTATGCCCTCGAAGGCTGGCTGTATCGCCTCCAGGTTTGTCATGTCCGCGACGGTCGACTCAAATCCGTCGGCCTTCCGGATGTCGATGCCGCTGACATCGTGCTCGCCAACGAGTGCTTCACGGACGACTCCGCCTATTTGGCCCGCCACGCCGGTTATCAAAACGCGTTTCCCGTCTGCCATAGCTTTTCGCCTCACATTACAAGATTACATGTGTCTGGGGCTGGCCTGATGATCAGAGGGGCTGACTTCAGTCTCCGCCGGAGGCAAGACGTCTTTAGCCCCTTCGCCGCAGCATGAGGATGATAGGGTGAGGCGACGATATGGTCAATGCTTTGTGGTGTCTCGACCTCCCTCCATGAGGGGACTACCCTATGGACTGTAAATTTTAAGGAGGTGTCCAGTGGCGATTATTCGTCGCAGAGTGTTCTACGCAAAGATTGGCAAGGCGGACCCCCTGGTAGCTCTGATGAAGGAAGCTGACGGACTGATGCAGAGGGCTGGCTTCTCATTCAAGAGCCGTTATCTGACCGATTGCATATCTGGTCGCAGCGATAGGGTCATCATGGAGTGGGAAATAGAGGACGTAAGTGAGATTGCTGCTCTGTACCAACCCCTTGGGAGTCCTGCGGTTCAGTCAGCTTTCAAGGACTGGCAAGGCAAAATGAACGAGATGGTTGAGTACTCAGAGGTGGAGAACCTGGCTATTCGTTAACCAGGCCAGAGGCTTTAGTCTCCCGGCCCACAGGCCGCATACGGCTTTAGTCTCCGCCGGAGGCAATATTGCCTTTAGTCCCCTCGCCGCAGCGACACATGTCTGGGGCTACACCCTGGTGAGCAGAGCCTGACAGAAGCGCGCAGTGTCTACCAGGTCTAGGATGTCCACGTACTCTCTGTTCGTGTGCATGAGGTTCGTGGACATGCCCACCACCACTGCTGGGATGCCTCGTCGGTTGAACACGTTGGCGTCTGTGCCGCCGCCGGTGGGGCCCAGTTGTGGCTTCAAGTTGATATCGGTCAACACGTTGGTTGCCCGCTGCACCATCTCGTGGTCGTCCGGTAGGGTGTACGTGTGGAAGCTGATGTCCAGGTCTTCCACAATCTTGGCCTCCGTGTACAGCTTTCGTGCGGCGTCCAACGCGTTGGTTATCTGAAGCCTCAGCAAATCCAGGGTCTCGGTACTGCGACTACGAAATTCTCCGGAGAAGAAAGCTTCCTCCGGCACGGTGTTCCGCACGCTCCCCCCGGTGATGGAGCCGACGTTGATGGTGGTCTCATCGTCGAGGCGACCCTGTGGAAGCCTTCCTATGATGTCTGCTGCAATCCTGATGGCTGACAGCCCCTTCTCCGGCTCCACCCCTGCATGGGCAGACCTACCGGTTATGCGGACATCAAAGCTGACGTACGTTGGGCTGGCGGTGGTGACCATGCTCACGGGGCCGTTGCCATCAAACACCACGGCATGCTTTGCCTGCACCATCGAGAAGTCGAGGTTGCGTGCGCCTACCAGGCCAATCTCTTCGCCGCGGGTGTAGATGAGCTGGAGGGGAATGCGTGACCCGCCATCTTGCTTAATAGATTCCAACGCCTCAAGGACAGCAGCTATCCCAGCCTTGCAATCGCCGCCGAGGATAGTTGTGCCGTCCGATTGTATTCGGTCACCCACCACTTGTGGCTTGATGCCTCGGCCGGGGTCAACCGTGTCCATATGGGCGGAGAGCATCAAGGGGTTGGAGCCCTCTTCAGAGGCGAATAGGTTGCCGTGGGCGTCGCGACTGATGACAAAGCCCAGCGCGGTGAGGCGTCTGTTCAAGTCCTGGGCCATCGCCTCCTCCTCGCCAGAGGGGCTGTCTATCTGCACAATCTCGCAAAGGGTGTTTACTACTCTGTCTCTATCAATCATCACGGCCTCCTATAGGTTCTGGTGCTAGTGGCGTCATTGTACAGCAGGTCTACAGTGGCACCATGCTGATGTGGTAGAGAACGTTACTGAGGCGACAGGACAAAGAACCGACCGGCAGGTTTCGATGGGTCTGGCTGATAGACGTAGGACGATCCTAGGAGGAGCTCCTCCTCGTAGAGCACCTCTTCGTGGTCGTCGTAGTTGACGGTCACCGCATAGACATCATCGTGCTGGGGGTACAACTTCGCATACCCGTGTCTGTTGGTCCTGAATCGGCCTACCCCCAAAACGGCAACTTTGGCACCATGGACTGGTACGCCCTGATCGTTAAGGATTCGCAACCATGTGGTCCTTCCGGGGAATAGCTGCCCGTAAACGAACCGCTTGATCCTCCCGAAGGGTCCCGGAACAAACCCCTTGCCAATGCTGACTAACACGTCCTTCTCGTACCCGATCTGTTTGGGCGTCACCCAGTCCGGTCCGTATTTGATCTCCAGGTATTCCTCAGGTGGATTGGGAACCAGGAACGTCGACCCGATGAACGGGGCTTCCTTGAGGTTGGTGAACAGGCTGGTGGGGAACCAGACCCCCGGATAGTGGTACACCTTCCCATCAACCACCCGCATGATATACAAGTCAGTCTTCTGGTTTTCTTTGAGCAGCGCTAGATTGACATAGCTGCTGTTTTCATCCTCAACCTTTACGTAATACCCGTTGTCACGAAGCGCTTTGATTAATGGGTCAATGGATGCTTCCGTGAAGCCGTGAAGTCCGAAGACAATACCGAGATCAAGGTCATCGTCCCAGGGGATGAACGCGTGGTCACGGACAGCGCCGAGGCATGTGCCCTGCCGAAGGAAAAAGACTATGCCAAGCCCGTCGAGAATCCGTTTGAGTTCTATGAGCAGCTTCCCGGCGATGGCAACGTCCATCGCCGGAATGGTCCGATTCAGCCTGTCGAGCGTCTCTGCGTCACTGCTCTCGTTTGCGTCCATACATAGCTCCTTGGGCTCGTCGCCACCCGGGTCAACCGTATTGGCGACCTCCTAGAAGGTTCCGATTTGGCACTTGCCACAATGGGCAACTGATGCTAGATGCCCAGCTTGTCAGCCAGCATCGCGCGGATCTCTTCAACGGTGGCGCGCTGCCATGCGGGATAGCGCTCCACCAGGCGAGGTCGGGACACCTTACGCACTTCGGCCTCTTCCGTGCCAGCGGGAAGCTCCTTGCGCGCCTCTTCTATGAACTGCTCGGTCTCCTGGTAGCCGATGGCAGGCTTCTCAATCCAGTGGCACTGGTACACGCCCGCTGCGGTGTAGAAGATGACCGTGGGGATGGAGCGGAACTCGCCACGGTTCAGGAACTCGTCGGCAATGTCCAGGTTCTCATCGCGAGGGAAGACGCGTAGCTCAATGCCCGCTGCTTTTGCAATACGCGTGAACACCGGCAACCCGCGATACACGTCTGGGCACCAGTCCTCGCCCACCACCAGCATTTTCGCAGCGCCGCTCTGGGCCGCCTTGGTGAAGAACGCCACGTCGTCAGCGTTGAGGACATCGGTGGAGGTCTCTGTGTACTCCTGGAACTTGTCGTGGTTTACCTTAATCTGTGCAATGTAGTCGCTGTACGTGAACCCAGATGCGTACCGCTCTGGTGTTACTACGCTTGTCTGCTCTGCCATGTTGTTCTCCTCTTTGCTTTTGCCTGTGTATGGGAACCACCGTGGGTAAACCGTCAGGTCAGGTATATCCCGCAACGCGGGACTAGATGATTGCTCAGCCCCATTCCCCTTCAAACCCCTCTTCAACCCTACCGCCAGGATGGATGATGAGGGGGACCGACTCGCCGTACCCGCGGGCTTCGTCCATGAATACCTGGTTTTCTTCGACTTCCCGTTCTTCGAACTCGATACCCCGCTCCCGCCACGCAACGCGTAGCTGTTCACAGGTGGGTCAGGTGCGCATCGTGTAGACGATGGTCATAGTGGGCATTGTTTCCTCCAATGTGGTGAATAGATGATAGTTCACTGGGCCCAATTGATTATGCGGAATGGTACACCCGTAGGAGAGAGCCTGTCACGAGTGCTAGGGGAGCGTTCTAGGGGAGGTTAAGCGCGGCTGCGTCGGCTGCGGGGAGGATGACGTCGGTGGCGTTCTCAATGATGTTCACCAGCGGTTCAGGGTAGACGCCTAACAAGATGACAATAATTACCAGGACACCAACCAGCCCGTACAGGAGGTTGGGCACCTTGATTGCGCCTTCTTCGCCGTCCGCTGCCGGACTGATGTACATCTGTCGCACAACGTTCAGGTAGTAGTAGAGGGAGATGAGGCTGGCAACCATTGCCACACCCGCCAGCCAGAGCAAGTCCTCTGCCGCCGCTGCGGAGAAGAGGTAGAACTTGGTGACAAACCCCGCCAGGAACGGTAGACCCGCCAGTGAGAACAGCGATACGGTGATGGCTGCTGCCAGGAACGGCGAGCGACCCGCCAGCCCGGCGAAATCTACGATGTCTTCTTTGCCGGTGACGTTGTAAAAGGCGGTGATGGCGAAGAACACGGCCAGATTGGTAGCTGAATACCCTACAAGGTGCACCATCAGGCCGTTGGATGACAGGGTTGATAGTGAGGCGATGCCCATGAGCAGAAAGCCCACCTGCCCCACGCTGGAGTACGCCAGCATACGTTTCACGTTGGTCTGTGCCAGGGCTACCAGGTTGCCGAAGAGCATGGTCAAGGCCGCCAGTCCGGCAATGAGTACGTTCCATTGGTCAATGGCGGGCAGGAGCCCTTCTGCGAAGAGCCGTAGCACCAGCGCAAAGGCAGCAACTTTAGACCCCACGGCAATGTATGCCGTTATCGGCATCGGAGCGCCCTCATAGACGTCCGGGGCCCACATGTGGAAGGGCACTGCTGCCATCTTGAAACCCAGGCCGGAGATCAGCAGCGTTAGGCCTATCAGCAGCCTGCCATCAATGTCCTCAATGCCCTCAAGCGCAACGGCCATCTCCGCGAAGCTGGTGGTACCCAGCGCGCCGTACAGCATAACGATACCGTAGAGCAGCAACCCTGAGGAGAATGCTCCAAGCAGGATGTACTTCACCGATGCCTCGTTCGACTTGCTGTCGTGTAGGGCGAAGCCGCTGAGAATGTAGAGACAGAAGCTCAACAACTCGAGAGATAGGTAGGCGGTTAGAAGTTCACCGGAAGCTGCCATCATCATCATGGCCAGCACGGAGAGCAGGATGATTGCGTAGTACTCGCCGGGGTGCGTCAGGTAGCGACCAACGAAGTGGATGGAGCCAAGTATCACCGCGCCGCCGATGGCCATAGATAACACCTTGAAGAAGAGAGCGTAATCGTCAACGCGATAGAGGCCGTTGAAGAGGCTATCGGTCTCGTTCATTAGGTGCGGGATGGTGAAGGCCAGAATACCCGCCAGGCCAATGACGGACACCCACGCCAGGATGTTCTTCCGCTCTGGGCGCAGGAAGAAGTCCAACGTGAAAATGACAAAGGCCAGCCCTGCTACCAGGAACTCCGGCCAAAGCAATTCAAAGCGTACTTCTGCTGGCATCTATTTACACTCTACCTGTCATAGTTACTAGTCTAGCCTCGTATTTATATATCGCTGCCGCGCGGGGACTAAAGACTCCGCGCATCCTCGCCCGTAGGGCTTGCCCTGTTAGCTGCCAAACCTTTCCATGATTGGAACCACGCCACTGTCGATGATCTCGACGATACGGAAGGGATACAGCCCCCAGAGGAGCAGGAAGCCCGTTAGCATGACAGCAACGCCCGTTTCCAAGCGGTTAGCGTCCTCCAGATCCTTCCAGCGGTTGTCAATGGGGCCAAAGAATACCTTGCCCAACAATCGGAGGATGTACACCGCAGTGATTGCCGCGCCTATCACCCCCAGGATTGCCAGGATGGGGTAAGTCCGGTACGTGCCGATGAACACCAGGAGTTCCGCCACAAAGCTGCTGAACCCTGGGAGACCCAAGGACGTCAGTCCCGCAACCGCCAGGAACACCCCTGTGATGCCCATGCGCTTGCCAAGACCCTCCAGGAGGGTGATGTCCCGGATGTGTGTTCGTTGATAGATGATGCCTACCATGGCGAAGAAGAGGGCCGTCATAATGCCGTGGGAGAACATCTGAAGCACTGCGCCGTCCACTGCCAGGACATCAAGGGTGCCTAGGCCCATGAGGACGTACCCCATGTGGCTGACGCTTGAGTAACCAATGACGTACTTCAAGTCCTTTTGACCAAGCGCAGAGATAGCACCATAGAGGACGTTCACCGTGCCCAACCCAATGAGGGTGGGAGCCCAGAACTGCGCCCCTTGCGGCAGAATGACCATGCCCACTGCCAGGATGCCGAAAGCCCCTAGCTTCATGAGCACGCCTGCGTGAAGCATGCTGACGGCGGTTGGCGCGGCTACGTGACCGTCTGGCGACCACGTATGGAAGGGCCATAGACCCGCCAGGATGCCAAAGCCAACCATCAGGAACGGGTAGTAGAACTTCTGGAAGCCCTCTGAGAACTTCACCTGCGCCAACCCTGCGATGCTGAAATCGGCGATGCCGGTAATCTCACTGGCCTCCATCCACATTGCCAGGATGGCAATCCAGACAAGGACGCTGCCAGCCACCAGCACCAGCATGACCTTCATTGCGCCGTACTCTTTGGTACGGAGGAAAGTGCCGAAGTCTGTGCTGCTGCCCCACACGCCAACCAGCAGGTACATGGGTACCACGGCCAGCTCGTAGAAGAAGAACAGGAAGAAGAGGTCTTGGGCGGCGAACACGCCATAGACTCCAGCCACCAGCAGCATCAACCAGATAAAGAAATCCTTGGGTCTATGGGTCACGTTCCAGGAAATCAGCACACCACCAAAGAAAATAATCGCGTTAAGCAGCATCAGCGGTACCGTGATGCCTGAGAGGCCCAGGGTGAACCGGATGCCAAGGGATGGCAACCAGTCGAAATCTACTGTGTATTTAGTAAGGTCGCCGTTGGTGTCAAAGGTGATGAACAAGTATGCGGCGATGGCCAGCCCGACGGCTGCGATGATCCTGGTATACCAGTGAATCATGATATGCCTGTCCGCAGGGAAGAACGCCAGGCCAATGGCGCCAAAGAAGGGAATCGCCACAAGCGCGAAGATGAGGACGCTGTCTATCCCGTTCATGCCACCCACCAAGCCAGGGCGATGCCAAGGAAGCCGACGAACATGCCCATTGCATAGGTGTAGAGCTTGCCGTTCTGGACGTAACGCATCAGTCGGCCGGTGGTGGTTGCGATTGCGCCTGTGCCGTTGACACCAACGTCGTTGATGATAGCGCGGTCAAAGAAGGCCACAAAGCGGCCTGTCACCAGTACCACCTTATCAATGAGCCACTGGTAGACCTCGTCAACGTAGTACTTGTTGATGAGCACTCGGTGGACACCGCTGAACCGTCGAATTATGGGCTCCGTCTTCAGGCTTCCCTGGATGTACGCAAGCCACGCCAGAAGGAAGCCGCTTATCGCCAGGGCTATGGAGCCGATGGCGATGCCCTTGTTCAAATGGAATGCCTCTTGGTGCTCGCCTGCGAACACGAAGTAACCGAAGCCCTGGTAGGCGTCAGTGTAGTTCAGCGCCATAAACCCGATGGTGAGGGCCAGGAAGGCAAAGATGAGCATCGGAGCAAGCATCACAACCGGTGATTCATGGGCGTGTTCGTTCTCAGGCTGCAGCTTGCCAAAGAAGACTGCAAAGAACACCCGGCTCATGTACAACGCCTTCATGAAGCCAATCAGTAGGGCAATCGACATGAAGAACAAGCCCCTGCCGTCAAACACGGCAAGGATGACCTCGTCTTTGCTGAAGAACCCGCCGAATGGCGGTATACCTCCAAGAGACAGCGCGCCAATCCCAAAAATGATGGCCGTGATGGGCATCTTGCGCCACAGGCCACCCATCTGCCTGATGTCTGTCTGGCCGCTCCCGTGGGAAATGCTGCCAGCCCCAAGGAACAGGATTGCCTTGGAGAAGCCGTGTACTAGGAGGTGGAACATGCCAGCAGTGACGCTGCCTGCGCCAAGGGCAAACATCATGAAGCCCAAGTCTGTCAGCGTTGAATACGCCAGAATTCGCTTGATGTCTGTCACTACCAGGGCTATTGCGGCCGCGCCTATGGCAGTGAATGCCCCAATGAGCGTCACCATCAACGCAGCCGATTCTGAATGCTCGTAGAAGGGGAACATACGGGCCACTAGGTATACACCTGCCACAACCATGGTGGCAGAGTGAACCAGAGCGCTTACCGGGGTTGGGCCTTCCATGGCGTCTGGCAGCCAGACGTGGAGTGGGAACTGGGCCGACTTGCCGATGGCTCCCAGGAAGAGCAGCACCGCCGCCGCTGTTATGACAGTGTCTGACAGGCTGCCGTTCTCCACCATTGCGAAGATGGCCGAGAGTTCAAAGGTGCCTGTCTTGGCGAAGAGCAGAAGGATGCCGATGAGGAGCCCAACATCGCCGATGCGAGTCGTTATGAAGGCTTTCTTGGCTGCTTCGGCTGCCGATCTCCGCTCATAGAAAAAGCCGATGAGCAGGTAGCTACAGATGCCTACCAACTCCCACGCGATATACAAGAGCAGCAGGTTGTCGGCCAGCACCAGCGTCAGCATGGCTGCGGCGAACAGGGAGTGTACAGCAAAGAACCAGGTGAATCGGGGCTCATGGGCCATGTAGCTCCAAGTGTAGACCTGAATACCAAGAGCCGCCGCAGTGACCAGGCCCAGCATGACAAGAGAGATGGGGTCTATGACCATGCCCCAGGTGAAGACAGACCCTCCCGCTTTCATCCAGTCAAAGCTGTAGCCAAAGGCTTTAACTTCCGGCAAGGACTCCATGGAGAGCCAGTCAGCCAGCACAAACCAGAAGAGGACAAAGCCTATCGCCATCGTCCCTGTGGCTGCAATTGCAGACCAGTTGGGAAGACGTCGACCAGCCGTCGCCAAAAAGAAGAAGGCGATAGCAGGCAGTAACGGAATGAGCCAGGCGTATTCCATCATTGAGCCAGGCCAGCCCTATATGTGATGCCCTTAGACAATCCAGTCTCCTGATTTCTAATCTTTACCAGAGACAACCACGCTCGTTCAAACCCTGAGTCATTTATTCTCAAGAAGAGTCCTGAGCACGCTCTGACCCTGGTTACCACTTCATTGAGTCGGCTTCATCAACATTGGCCGTCGCCCTGGCCCTGTAGAGGCGCAGGATGATGGCCATTGCCAGTGCCACCTCCGCTGCAGCCACCGTGATGACAAAGATCGTAATCACCTGGCCTACCAGTCGCGATGGGTCAAGGAACGCCGCGTAGGCTACTGCGTTGATGTTCACAGCGTTCAACATCAACTCAATCGACATCAGGATCATCACCGCGTTCCTACGGGCCAGCACACCATAGACGCCTATGGCGAAGAGGGCTGCGCTTAGGAGTTCAACGTGATATAGCTCCATTAGCTCCGTTCCTCTGGTGTCTGGTCATTGGCCCCATCGGTACCCGTCAGGGAACGTGGGTCCAGAGTATCGCCCTGGCCCTGCCCGTCTGATGCTCGAGCCAGAATAATCGCGCCAATGAGGGCCATCAATAGAACCAGTGAGGCTATCTCAAAGGGCAAAACCCAGTTGGTGAAAAGCTCTGTGCCCAACCCTTCAAGGCTTGGGCCAGCGAGCTCTTGTGTATCGAGTTTGTTGTTGAGGATGACACCGGCCATCACACCAAGGAAGCTCAGCGCAGCTACAGCGGCAACGGCCCATTGGGGGTTGTCGCGGACATTGGAGAATTCCTCAGCGCGAGTCAGCATCAGCGCGAACAGAAGCACGATGGTGATGGCACCCCCGTAGATGAGCACCTGCACCAAGGCCAGAAACTCAGCCATCAGGAGGATGAACACCCCGGCTACAGAAACCAGACTTAGGAGCAGAAAAAGGGCCGCATGGGCCACGTTGCGTGTGGTCACCACGCCTATCGCGCCACCTAGCACCATTACCGCCAGGAAGGTAAAGGCTACCGCACTGGCATCCACTACTTGGCCTCCTCTACAGGGGGCTCTTTAGTCTCCGCACCGGCAGTCGTGTCATTAGCTGGCGCATCTTTAGTTTCTGTAACATCACCGGCAGACGCAGAAACGGCTTTAGTCTCTTCGCCGACAGGTGCAGTAGCAGCAGCCTTTGCAGCAGCTATAGCGGCTTTCTTAACCTCAGGGGCTATCCAGTTGGACTCAGCCTGATACTTCTTACCCATCTCCAACAGCACCGGTAGGTCTGACCTACGCCCGTCACGGGCGTAGTGGCTGATTTCGTGCTCGTGGCTCATTTCAATGGCGTCAAAGTTGCAGACCTCAACGCACAGGCCGCACAGAATGCAGCGACCTAAGTTAATCTCAAACTCTTCAATAATCTTGCGGCGGGTGCTCTTCCCCTCAGCGTGAAGAGGGTTGTCAATCATCGTGCCGGACATACACTGCGTGGGGCACATGCGCACGCACACCATGCAGCCAACGCAGTACGGTTCACCCACCTTTGCGTCCCAGGTCAGGGCCGGGAACCCAACTTGCCGTTCCATGAGGGGCAAGTGCTGCTTGGGGTACTGGGCAGTCACTGGCTTCCGCAGCGATGTCTGCAGGGTCATTAACATGCCCTTCAACGTACTAAGCACGGCGCACCTCCCTTGCTGGAATCAGTCTTACGGTTGGCCGTACCTTCTTGGATGCTGTTTTCATATAGATAAACGTGCTGGCAGCTACGAGCGTTGTCAGACTCAAAACCGTCTGAACCCAGTTTGGCCACCCGTAGAAGAGCGCAAAGGCCACCATCAGGAAGTTCAGAAAAGAGAGAGGTACCAACCCCTGCCAACCAAACGCCATGAGTTGGTCAATACGCAGTCGTGGGAGCGTGCCTCGTAGCCAAAAGATAACAAGAATTACCGAGTAGCACTTGATGAGGAACCAGGCCAGCTCTGGCAGCAACGGCCCGGACCAACCGCCAAGGAAGAAAATTGTGACCAGTGCAGCTACCAGGAACGTGTTGATGTACTCAGCAAGGAAGAATATGGACCAGTGTGCGCCGCTGTACTCGATGAACGGGCCGCCAACCAGCTCCGATTCCGCCTGGAAGATATCGAAGGGGCTGCGCCCCACCTCTGCCAGCCCCGCCAGCAGGAAAATGACCAAAGCCAGTGGTTGGAGAAGGATGTACCAGGTGTTGCCCTGACCCATAGCAATCTCCGTCAGGTTCAACGTTCCCGCCAGCATCGCAATGGTGATGGCAATGACAAGCAGAGGTATTTCGTAACTAATTAGTTGGGCAGCACTCCGTAGTCCGCCAATTATGCCGTACTTGTTGGCAGAGCCCCAGCCAGCCATGAGTAGTCCAATGAGGGACATCCCGGACAGCGCCAGGACGTACAGCAGGCCAAGGGACATGTCCGTCAGGACAAGGCTTGAAGTAAAGGGAACCGCAATCCACACGGCAAAACTGGGTATAAAGACTGCTAGTGGAGCCAGCCAGTAGACCGGCCGATCAACCCATGCTGGCATAATGTCTTCTTTGATGAGGAGCTTTAGGCCGTCGGCTATGGGTTGGAGCAGGCCGTAAGGGCCAACTCGCATCGGCCCCATGCGTTGCTGAATGCGAGCCAACGCTTTGCGCTCAACCCACGTGAGGGAGAGCACAACCACGCTGAGAATGGTCAGCAGGGACAGGGACTTAATCAGGATGTAAACAACGTCTTCTCCGCCGTATCCGATGGCCAGGCCTACGATTGCCAGGAGTGCAGCCAGAACAACGCCCAGGGGAATGAGGAGAATCATCGATCCACCTCTCCAAGGACGATGTCCAGAGAGCCGAGGATCATGACAGCATCTGCTACGTAGACGCCGCGCAGCATAGTGCGGAGCGCCTGAAGGTTGGCAAATGAGGGTGCCCGCACCTTGAGGCGATACGGTTTGTCTCCACCGTCAGTGACTATGTAGACACCCATCTCGCCGCGGGGTGTTTCTGATCGGAAGTAGACCTCTCCTGCAGGTGGGCGAGGGATGCTTCGGACGCCGGTGGCCTTGGTAGGGCCGTCGTCAGGCATCTGTTCCAATGCTTGTTTGATGATGCGAATGGATTGGCGCATCTCTTCCACGCGCATGGCGTATCGATCCCAGGTGTCGCCGGTGTTGCCAAGGGGGATATCGAAATCGAATCGGTCATAGACGGAGTAGGGCTCAATCACGCGAATATCGTCTGGAATGCCGGAAGCACGTAGCGATGGCCCGGTTAGGCCGTAATCCAGTGCGTCCTGGCCGTTGATAATCCCAACGTTCCTTGCACGGGCAAGGAAGACCTCATTGTAGGTGAGCAGCTTATCGCCTTCCTCAATACCCTTCTCCAGGGCAGGGAGGATGCCTGCTACACGCTCGGCGAAATCGTCCGGTGGGTCTTCACGCAATCCGCCAATGCGGAAGTAGTTGTGCATCATCCGTGCGCCGCTGGTGGCTTCAAAGAGGTTCTGGATGCGCTCACGCTCACGAAAGCCGTACATGATAGGCGTCATAGCTCCGGCGTCCAGGCCCATAGTGCCGTAGAAGAGCATGTGGCTGGAGATACGGTTAAGCTCGCAGAGGATGACCCGGATGTACTCGGCGCGTTCAGGGACGGTGATGCCCATGACCTTTTCAACAGTGGAGCAGATTGCCAACTCCATGTTGTAGTTGCCAATGTAGTCCATGCGGTCAAATAGCGTGATGATCTGGGGGTAAAGCTCACCCTCGCACAGCTTCTCGGAACCGCGGTGGAGGTAGCCAATGTGGGGTTCTGCTTCAACGATGCGCTCGCCGTCTACCCAAAGCACCATGCGAAAGACTCCATGGGTTGATGGGTGCTGAGGCCCCATGTTGACCATGATGTCTACGGATTCAAGCCGCTGCGCTTCAGTCATACCCTACAGTCTCTTGTGATTGTGGCATGGGCAGGGGGTGCCCTTATAAGCGTTGTTCATAGAGGCACCCCCTACACCGTGCTGTGATTCAAATGTTTTTGCCCTTGGGCAACCTGTGGCGGTCGGCTACATCATCCTGCCAAGAAGCTTCTTTGTCTGGTCCTCGGTGATCTTGAGGGGCCGAGACGACATAGGGCCATCCTTCAGGACAGGCTCTCGTGCATCAAGGGATGCAATGCCGTGACCTTGGAAGAAGAGGCCAATGTTGATGGTGTCTCCCCACTCCATAGCCTTTTCGCAAGCGGCCTTCCAGTCGCTTGAGTCGTGGCCCTGCTCCTCCAACTTGCTCACCCTGCTCTTGAAGAAATCGTGGGAATTATCGTCGTTGAAGGTCACGCAGGGGCTGAAGATGTCTACAAGGGAGAAGCCTTTGTGCTCAATGGCGCCCTTGATCATGGCCGTGGTGTGCCGGATGTCGCCGCTGTACGCGCGGGCAACGTAGGTTGCACCGTTCATGATAGCGGAGGTGATGGGGTTGATGGGTGTCTCTACGTTGCCAAAGGGCGTGCTCTTGGTCTTCATATCCAACCGACTGGTTGGTGAAATCTGCCCGGTGGTCAGACCGTAGATCTGGTTGTTCATGACAATGTAGGTGAGGTCAACGTTGCGGCGTGATGTGTGGGCGAGGTGGTTGCCGCCAATGCCGTAGCCGTCACCGTCTCCGCCGGTAGCAATGACCGTGAGTTCATGGTTGGCCATCTTGGCGCCCGTGGCAAAGGCCAGGGAACGCCCGTGGAGGGTGTGCATGCCATAGGAGTTGATGTACCCCGGCAAGTTAGAAGAACACCCAATGCCACTTACCGTGAGAATCTGATGGGGCTGAAGGCCCAACTCAGCACAGGCACGTTGTAGCGAGTTTAGTACACCAAAGTCGCCACAGCCAGGACACCAGTCAGGGCTTGTTCCGGACCTAAAATCCGCGGCAGTTAATTCAATAGTTCCAGTAGTCATATCAGCTTCCTCCCTAGACGTTCACTTCTTGATATGGGACGTAGGTGTCCACCTTGCCTGCAAGAATCTCCTGTACACCATCAGCAATGTGATGGGGCATGAATGGCTCTCCGTCATACTTGCGGATGTGGTTGTTGATGGTGAGGCCTGTCTCGCTCCTCAGATAGCGATAGAACTGGCCTGAGAAGTTGTTCTCCACCACAATGGTGCGCTTGGCCTTGTTGACCACGTTTGTAATGGCCTCGCCGTGCAGCGGGACCATCCATTTAACGGCAATTTGATTGGCGGTGACTCCGCGTTCCTTGAGGGTAGCAATAGCCTCGCGGATAACGCCCTCAGTGGATCCCCATCCTACGATGGTGACCTCAGCGTCTACCGGGCCTTCCAACACGGGGGCCTCAATGGCTTTTTCGATGTTTTCGAACTTACGGGCACGCTTTTCCACCATCTTCCGACGCTTGTGTGGATTGGTGAACTCGTCGCTGAGAAGGGAGCTGTTCTCGTCGTGCTCATCGGTTGCAACCACGTGGACAAAGCCCTTGGTGCCGGGGACGGCTCGAGGCGAAATGCCAGTCTCCGTGTCCTTGTACCGCATGTAGCCGTTCTGCTCCGCGTCCTCAGTGATCAGCGCTCCACGGTCAATTACAGGGTTCATGTTGAGGTTGTCCGGGTCCACGCTGAAGGTTCCTTCTGAAATCAGAAGATCAGAGAGGACAAGGCCCGGGGCCTGATACTTGTCTGTCAGGTTGAACAACTCTGCCATGGTGTTAAAGGCGTCCAGGGCACTCTTGGGGGCTACGATGAAGCGGGGGAAGTCTCCCTGGCTTGCGCCTAGCATCTGCCAGAGGTCGCCCTGCTCCGTTTTGGTGGGGACTCCGGTAGATGGACCCGCACGTTGCACGTTCACCATCACCACGGGAATCTCCATCATTGAGGCTGCGCCAACCGCTTCTGTCATCAGCGCAAATCCACCGCCGGCGGTGGCCGTCATGGCGCGAGTCCCGGTTTGGGCTGCGCCGATAATCATGTTTGCTGCAGCAATCTCGTCTTCAACCTGCCTGACCATGATTCCAAGGTCCCTGGCGTTCTGGGCAAACCAGTGAAGGACGCCGGTTGAAGGACTCATTGGATACGCGGCGTAGAACTTGACGCCCGCGGCCGCAGCGCCCATGGCGATGGCTTCATTACCTGCCCATTGCGCTAGGGCATGGGGGTTTTCCGGCAACGATCCGCCAAATGCTTCAAAGTTCTTAACTGCGTAATCGTACCCGGCACGGGCAACGCCTACGTTCTCATCAACTACTGCCTGACCCTGACGCTGGAAACGCGCTTTAAGGCTCTCTTCCAGGGTCTCAAAATCCAGACCCATAAGGGCACTGGTGGCGCCAACGGCTACGGTGTTCTGTACCAGCCGGTTACGGCTGCCAGACAACTCTGATACCGGGAGGGGACATAGGCCAACACCCTTGGCGGCATCGCCTGGCGTGATGGTGTCACCGTTGAATATCACGCGGGTGTTGTCTCCCATCAACCTAAGGTGCCGGTCCATGGTGTCCTGGTTGAGGCACACCAACAAATCCAGTTTATCGCCGTGGCTGTATACGGGTTCTTCCCCAACACGGATGGTGAGGAAAATATGCCCGCCACGGACAATGGATTGATAGGCGTTATAGGCGTTGAGATGGAGGCCTCGACGAATAAACAGTCGGGCCATGATGTTTCCGGGAGTTGCGATGCCTTGACCGGCCTCGCCTCCAATTGCTAGGGCGAAATCAAATTTCCCTGCAGCCATACACTTGCTCCTCTATGCACTGTTCCTGACAATCACCACTTGATAGATAACTAGGAGAGTATACGGGGAAACACTTTGGACGTATACCTCTGTTCTCTATCTAAGGCATTATATTGCCTATACCTATAGAAAAAATCTATATCTTAGCTGCTAGTTATATTCCCCACATGGGGCACGGCGCCCCGCACCCCACGCGAGAGCGAGAAGCGTCTACCATTCTTGATAGTCGTGGAAAGGGAAAGACTTTAGGCCGGGATGCCCCTCAAACCCATCGTACAGGAGGAGCACCTTCAGATCAGGGTGCCCTTCAAAGTTCACGCCAAAGAGGTCATGGCCTTCCCGCTCAAACCAATCGGCACCCCGCCACACTCCGGTCACAGAGGGTACCGTGGGCGTTTCAGGGGGTACATTCACCTTCAACACCAGTTTGTGCCGATGCTCCCGTGACCAGAGGTGATAAACCACCTGCAAGCTGGTCTCGTAGTCGACAACGGAGAGGCACCGAAGGTAATCAAGGGACAGCGCGGGGTCTTCTCTCAAGATACTGCTTGCTTCCAGAAGACGGTCAACAGCTATAGTAACCACAACCTCATCCAAGGCAGTGGTTACCTCTGGTTGAAACGGAGTTAACTCCCCTGGCTTGGATACCACGGCCATGAGCGCTTCGCCTCTTTTGTCCAAACCCGGTCCCAGGGGGGCTGCTGGCGCATGGCCAGTCCCTTTAGCTGCTGGTGCCGGAGCCGTCTCCGGGGAGGGCTGGGGGTCTTTCGGCTGTTCTTCCGCCATACCGCCTCGCATCGTGTTGAATCTTGTCTTGCAATCGCAGGATGCCGTCCATCAGCGCTTCAGGCCTTGGCGGGCATCCTGGGATATATACGTCAACGGGCACAATGTGGTCTACGCCCATCACCACGGAGTAGGAACGATAGTAGGGGCCGCCGTTTGTGGCGCAGCTCCCCATGGCAATGACCCACTTGGGCTCAGGCATCTGTTCGTACAGGAGCTTGATGGGCTCTTCCATCTTTTTCACCACCGTGCCCGCCACAATCATTACGTCTGATTGGCGAGGCGATGGCCAGGTGACGACGCCCATGCGGTCAAGGTCATGGTTGGCCATGTACGTGGACATCATTTCAATGGCGCAGCATGCCAGTCCAAAGGTCAGCGGCCAAAGAGAGTTTTTCCTTGCCATGGCAAAGAGGTCCTCTGTGCGTGCAGTGATGATTCCCGGAGCTGCGCTGCGATACGGCGCTAGGGGGGCAATGTTGCCCTCAGCCGCAGAAGTCGGAGGTAACTCTAAGCTGCTGTTACGACTCCATGGCTCGGCCCATGATGGAACTGAAGGGCTGATACCCTTGTTTACGGGTTCCTTCTTTATCGCCATTCCAGAACTCCTTTTCTCCAACCGTAGAGCACGCCAAACAGGAGGATGGCGATAAACAGGATCATTTCGTAGAAGATCCATGAGGCGCCCGTGAGGAAGGTCAATATCCAGGGAAAGAGGAAAACCGCCTCTACGTCAAAGATGAGGAAGAGGATGGCAAAGATGTAGTAGCGAATATGAACCTGCGACCAGGTGAAGGGCATTGGGGGGATGCCGCACTCAAAGGGAAGCTCCTTGGCATCTGACCGCCGCTTGGGTGCGAGCATGAAGCTTCCCATGAGCATCCCGCCCATAGCTAAAAGCCCAACAATTGCAGCTAGGACAACAGCGATGTAGTTTAGGGCGTACCCTTCTGGCATTTCAACCCTCCAAATAGTGCAAATACTATAGCATGGCAGAGTGTTATCCTGCACCCTGACCCACAGGCCAGTCCCCGGCATGTCGCTGCGGCGAGGGGACTAAGGCTCCGGCCCCCCTGGTCTACAGGCCAATCCCCGGCATGTCGCTGCGGCGAGGGGACTAAGGCTCCGGCCCCCCTGGTCTACAGGCCAATCCCCGGCATGTCGCTGCGGCGAGGGGACTAAAGCCGTATTGCCTCCGGCGGACATAGCGGTGACGGAACATTACAAAATTACACTGTAATCTCCTCGCCGCAGCGACATTTGTAACCGCAGGAGTGTGGGTCAAGGGCATCGCCCTTGCCTGTGCTAAAATGCTCCTGCTAGCGAATAGGGAGCGGTGAAACACGAACGCCTTTGCGACTCGATACTTAGCGGCGCTGGAGTACAAGGACTACCGGTGGCTGTGGCTTGCTGCCATGAGCGGCGCGTCGGCCTATTGGGCGCTGATTGTAGCGCGCGGCGTGCTGGTACTGGAGATGTCCGGCTCCTCTGGAATGGTTGGCATCGTCACCTTTGCAGCTATGGCTCCTCGCTTTATCATCCCGCCAATAGCAGGCTACCTGGCGGATAGGTTCAATCGTAAAGACGTGTTGGCTACCGTCTACTGGGTCAACATGGTCACCACCGTGCTCCTGGCAGGTCTTGCTTTGGCAAATGTCCTGGAACTTTGGCATCTTATGACGCTGTCCGTACTGAACGGCACCGCTCGTACCTTCCAAATGACCTCTACGGCTGCGCTGGTCCCTAATCTAGTGCCCCGTGAACGACTGCTCAATGCGGTCTCGTTGAACTCCGTGACCCAGCAAGGCTCTAGGTTGTTTGGGCCGGGCCTGATTGCGCCGTTGCTGATTTTCTATGGGCCGGACGCCGCCTTCTTGCTTAGCGCGGTGTTCTACCTTTGGGGGCTGGTGATGGTCAGTCGCATCCAGACACGCTCCACCGGAGATGTCCGGTCAGGGACGAACATGCTGGCCAGCCTTGGAACTGCGGCATTGGTGGTGTATCAGAACCCCAAGCTGCGAGTGCTGTTTGCCCTGGTGGCGTTGCATTGCGCCATGACCATGTCCTTCGAGTCCATGTTGCCTATCTTCTCTCGCGATGTATTGGGCAGTGGCGGTGCCGGCGTCAGCTACTTGATGATGTCTGTGGGCGCAGGCGGGCTGGTATCGTCGTTGTTCATCGCCGGGGTAAAAGAGGACTGGCTCAGGGGCAGACTTCTGTTGGTGGCAGGCGTAGCCAGCGGAGGCTCCATGTTGGCGTTAGCGGCATCGCCGAACATTCTTACGGCCAGCCTTTCTGGGGTTGCTATGGGGGCGTCTCAGGCAGCGTTCATGACGTTACTTGCGGCTATGGTGCAGATGATGGCACCTGACGCTATGCGTGGTCGGATCAGCGGACTTAACCAGATAAACATTGGCGGGACAATGGCGATGGTCAACCTGGGCAATGGCTTCATCGCCGATGCCGTGGGTTCATCGGTCGTCCTGACAACCCTGGGTATAAGCTTCATGGTGGTCATGATGGTGAGCATACTGGTGACTACATTACGAAACGTGTACGTGGGTGGCGTGCCCGCTCTTGCGACGGCACCCTAGCATGGACGATGAAGCTTTTATCCAGAACATGCACAGTCGCATTGAGGAGAGCACCGGGGTGTCTATCATCTTGGAGCTTAACCACGATCAGCGTGAGGACATTGATGTGCTCTTCAGTGGTGATACGCCTCGCGTGGTGATGGGCGCCGATGCCCTAGAGCACGCGGGCCTAGCGCGTATGTTCATGCAGTTTGCTATCCTCAGCCTGCGGGAGGGTCGCAAAGCGGAGCAGGAAGAGTTCCTTCGGTTCCTCCGCCGTAACTAGCCAGGGCTGGCCCTGCATATACACCCGATGTAATAACGGGTTAACTTCCTCGAGTGACCATTAGGAACTCGGGTCAAGGGCCTCGCCCTTGGGTCAACTAGCGGCCTCAGTCACCACTGCGCCCTTGGCTGGGCGGCGCGCGGCTTGCGCCTATTGCACTACCTCCTCCATTGCACCGACGTCGGGCATGAAGATTGGCTCTTTAGCGATGTGTTTTCCTTTGTTCTTAAGCCAGTAACCCTGAGCGCGATGGGCTATATACTCAAACCAGAAAGGCCCGGAGTAAAGCCCGGTGTAGGTCGAGGAATGGTAGCACAGGCATATGTCGCTGCGGCGAGGGGACTAAAGTCGGCCCGTCTGGCCCGCAGACCAGTCCCCTTCATATGCGCCCAGTTGACAGACTGATTCTGCGCGCGGAGACTACAGCCAAATTCCAGCGAAAGCACAAGTTGAGGGGAGCGATTTTCAATGCCGTGGATTAAGGTGATACAGGAGCACGAGTCCGAGGGTGAACTCAAGGAAGCCTATGAGCGCATGCGCCAAGTCAACATTGAGTACAACGATGAGATGATTCGGGACATGCCAGCCGGCCCACCAAAGGCGCATCCGGTGACACCGCCGGAGCTGTCTAGCTTGAACCCGTTGTCCATGTTGTATGGTCGGCAGTTCATGATGCAGGTCATGCGGGGCGACTCTCGAGTCACCCCGGCCCAGCGCGAGATGATTGCTACCGTGACCTCTCTGGCCAACAACTGCCGCTACTGAACTGTTGCACACGCAGGGGCCCTGCGTAGAGTTGGCGGAGATGACCTCTTGGCGGAGTTTATCCAGAACGATTGGCGAAAGGCAGACCTGACGGACGGCGAGCGCGCCATGCTTGAGTACTCGGAGAAGCTGACCCTGACTCCTGCCATGATGGAGGAATCGGACGTTCAAGCCTTGCGAGACGCTGGCTGGGACGACAGAGATGTCCTGGACATCGCAACCGCGTGCGCCTACTTCAACTTCCGCGTGCGTATTGTTGATGGCCTGGGGCTGGAGGTTTCAGATACCACGGCGGAACGCGCCACCGAAGCTCGCGAGCACGCCAAGGAGCTTGCAGCGGAGAAGGGCGTTAAACTCCCTGGCGATATCTGGGGCGTCGGCGAGCAGGCAAAGGCTTCCAAACCCAAAGTCTAGAAGCAGGCTAGTCTCAGACAAGAAGTACCTGAGAAACCCGCTCACGTAAATGAGCGGGTTTCCTGTTTCTTGCCCTTGGCTGAACGCAGCGTAGAATCTAAAGCCATCCTCTTACTCCAATGCACTACTTGAAACTCCCGAGTCTGGTATGCTGGGGCGCACTTAGCTATATACCATTATCGAGTAGTCGGAGACATAGGGGTCCAGAGCTCGCCCTGGCAGGTCAGTCTCAAAACATAAAGGAGAACCATGTACCTGCATCTAGAGATGAAGACAATCCCGGTAACCAGGCGCACAGAGGCATTGAACCGCTTGGGCAAGCTGCACGGGCTTATGTCCCAGTGTTCCGGCTTCCAAGAGGCCCAGATTTACAGCTACCTGGGCAATCCCGGCCAGTTCCTCATCGTCCGTACCTGGGACACTATGGAAGAACATAAGGCCTACCGCGCCAGCGATGCGTCAAAGGCCTTCGCCGCCAGTCGACCAGAAGTGCTGCCCTGGGAGAACTACGCTGTGCAGGAGTGGGACGAATTGGTGCGATCTGCTGGCGATGCAAAGGGTAATTTCCTAATCAGGACACTCCAGAACGTGGGCGCTGGTAGCGATGCGGTGTATCTGGACAGTCGACGTGAGCGCGATGCCCTAGATATGAAGCTCGGCGGCGTGGTGGACGTTCGCACGTACAGACCTCTCACGGGCGTCGATGACCCCACCGAGGCGATGGTGTTGGAGCGGCGTGCAGACCGCGCGGGCTACGATACCTTCTTGGAATCGGCAGCCAGCGAGAATTATGAGACCAGCGTTGCCCCCACCCTCTACACCAACCAGCTTATCGAGTGCTATGAGCTAGTGGTTGAAATTAAGGTATAGGCAGGGAAGGGGCATTATTCTTCGATTTCGTCAAAACTAGCCGGCACTTCTGCGGAGGGAGTTGCTGAAGAAGCAGGGGTGAGGTGGTTAGATTGATCATCAAAAAAATATGGGGACGATAAATACCTAAAATCTTCGCTTTTTCTAGGCCACCGAGGAAAAAAGATTCATCAATGCGGAGGCCCCAAGCGCGCAATGTCTTAATTTGACGTCTATTAGCTGGGGCATTTCTAGATGTTATGAGCGCGATGCGGATAGGGGATTTGTCTTCTGGGAATTTGGCTTGAATGAGGGAAAGTGCCTCTAAGAAGGCTTTGAAAGGCCCTGGAGCCAAGGGAATATCTTCGTTCTCAAGTTCATGTTTTTGAAATTCGCCTATTCCTTCCTTCTGGAAAATTGCTTCGGACTCTCCAGAAAAAAGAACGGCATCACCATCAAAGGCTATGCGGACCTGATTTCGATCCTTTATCGTACGCTCCGGCTCGGGGTAAATCAGACCAACAGCGCATCCTGCGGATATCGCACTTACGACATCTGGCCTCTCTGCGGACAAAAACAAGTCGCAGGAGAAAGCTGGTAGGTAATCATGGGTTTCAGTTCCATCAGTAAAAGCTGACCGGGTGATGTCTAAATCGGCGCCGTCGATGGATTTCCAAATCCTCAAACCAGAGTCAGCATCGTTCCTAGACAATAAAACCACTTCAACTAAATGTTCGTTTGCCTGATTATTGATGTTTAGAAGTGCCCTAACTAATGGAAAGCCGGTTCCCAGCCCTAGCTGATGGTCTTCCCGTTCCATTTGATACTTGCGGTAAGCTTTTAAATCTTCTTTGACGAACACTTCATGAGCCTCATCGAGGTCAAATAAGGCCCGTGAAGTGATAGCAACTACCAGTTTGTCATCTAAACTAAATGCCATTGTCTGCCCCGCTCTCTTTAGCCCCAGGAACAAGCCTGCTAGTCGCTGCTGAATGGCTTTCCAGTGGCTAGATTCCAAAACCCCTTGGCAACCAAAAATAGAAATCCAACTACCATGAACAGAACACCTAACACCAAACCAGCAGTCATGAGAAATTCCACGATACGGAGTGGAGCACCTAGAAACCATAAACCCTCATCGTACAAAAGGTGTTAGCTAGTAATGGACAAAAATGTCTAGTTGGGAAACGTAAAAACGTTTTCCATGTTAATCAGTCCACAGGCAAACAATCAAACTGGCCTGAGGGGCCGTGCTTCAGTCTCCGCCAGAGGCAAGATGGGCTTTAGTCGCTGCGGCGCGGAGGCTAAAGACCATGTGTCGCTGCGGCGCGGAGACATACTCAGTCCTGCCACTTGACCCCAGAGCATCGCAGTAGGACAGTATGGCCCAAGTTTGGAAAAATTCAGAGATGTATTGCGAGGGTAAGGCGAATGGAGCGCAAGGCAAAGACCAAGACATTCTCGTTCCACTGGGGCAGCGGCTACATCGCGGAAGAGGCCCAGGTGCAAGGTGAGCACAACGTACCGACCTTCCAATTGATGAAGTACACGGACGGCCCTGCGGTGGGCGTCGTCACCCTACGCTTCTGCCAGTACAACCACCGGGGGATGTTCAGTCGGTCACCGTTGATCATGGGCGTGGAAGAAATCGGGATGATGCGCGAGGCGTTGAAAGAGACCCCGGAGTTGTTGGCGTTGATGAAGCAGTTAGTCGCAGATTAGCACGTGCTTCAGTCTCCGCCGGAGGCAATATATACAAGGAGGAAGCATGGTTATTCACATCGACAACGACGTGGTTCGAGAGTTATTGCCAATGAACGAGTGCATGCAGGCGCTAGAGGACGCGTTCCGCAGCGAGGCTCAGGGCGTTGGCGACAACTTGGTGCGTCAGACGTTGTACTGGCCAGGAGGTAGGTTCAGGCTGATGGCCGGTAGCGCGCCTGGGCATGATACCGCGGGTTTCAAGACCTACGGCGGTGGGGTCAACCTGATGCTGGTCTTCTCTGTATCCAACAACAGCTTAGAGGCCATCATGGAGAGTCGGGTCTTGAGCGAACTCCGTACGGGTGCAGCTGGCGGGCTTGCTGCTAAGTACATGGCAAAGGATGGCGCCAGCACCATCGGCCTCATAGGTTCCGGGTCGCAGTCCAAGGCCCAGGTCGAGGCCATCTGCTCAGTTAGACCCATCAAACACGTCAAGGTGTTTACTCGCACCGCGGACAACCGGGAACCCTTTGCTGCTGAACTTAACGATGCCTTTGATCTGGAGGCCATAGCAGTGACCACGGCAGAAGAGTGCATCACCGGCTCGGATATCATCATTACCGCCACGGGCAGCCGCGATCCCGTATTTGAAGCGTCATGGCTGACACCCGGCGCCCACATCAACGCCATTGGCGGCACGACGCCCGGTCGACGGGAAATCGACGAGGCGACGGTTGGTCGGTGCGATGTGATAGTGGTGGAGAGCTTGGCCCAGGCGAAGTTGGAGTGCGGAGAACTGATGATGGCAGAAGAGCGTGACACCTTCCATTGGAGCCAGGCGGTAGAGATGAAGCACCTGGTCACCGGCGTGGCGGGGAAGCGTCCCAGCAAAGAATCCATCACATTGTTCGATGGCCTGGGAGTGGCAATGGAGGATATGGCAGCTGCTGGTGTTGTGTTGAAGAAGGCCAAGGAGCGTGGTCTGGGAACGGAGCTACCCCTAGAATCGAGGGGAGGCGCACCCCACCGCGTCCGCTAACAGGGCTTGGCGCTATATATATACCGGTGCGGGCCAGAGGGGCCATGCTTCAGTCTCCGTCGGAGGCAATACAGGCTTTAGTCCCCTCGCCGCAGCGACACGTGTAGTAAACTACGCGCACGCAACAATAGTGGATAGCTAAAGGAGACAACCATGAATATCGATGCACACGCCCACGCAACAGGGCCAACGGAGTTGTACAACTACTTCCGTGCCCTTGCTGGAGCGTCTGGTCCGGCGGCTCGAGTGACTGTTCCGGACATCTCTGACGAGCGGATGGAAGAAAGCTTGAAGGAGCATCTGGCTGAGGTGACAGCAGTGGGTACGGACGTGCAGCTCATCTCGCCTCGACCGTGGTCGATTCCCACAGGGGATCGTAGAGAGGCTGTGGTGCTGCCTATCACTCAGAACGTGAACAACATGATTGCCCGCGCTGTGAAGCTGCACCCCGATCGCTTTGCGGGGATTGGAGCCATTCCTCAACTGGTGACCCATGGAACCAAGTTCTGCCTGGAGGAGCTGGACCGCTGCGTGAACGACCTTGGTTTTGTGGGCATCAAGATTAACCCTGACCCCGGCGAGGGCTCGGCTGAAGTACCCCACATGGGTGACGAGTACTGGTACCCGTTGTACGAGAAGATGGTGGAGTTGGACGTACCAGGGCTGATTCACGGCGGGCCGTTTCGGTTCTCCCGCGAGCCTGAGTTGGGCTACTTCGTAGAGGAAGAAGCCGTTGCTGCGTGGGGCATTTTGCGGTCGCCACGAGTGTTCCAGGACTTCCCCAACTTGAAGCTAGTCGTCGGTCACGGTGGCGGGTACATCCCCTACCAGGCTGGCAGAGGCCGTGCCTTTCGCATGAACTCCATGCAGAGGGAACCCGATGCTGGTTGGGAGAGCTTCGACGATTCCATGCGACGACTCTACTACGACTCAGTGCTGTACGACGGTGAGGCGATGGAGCTGCTCATCAAGGTGGTTGGGTCAGACCGTGTCCTTTTTGGGACGGACAAACCTGCTAACGGCTCCGTTAAAGACCCGGTAACGGGTAGAGCGTTAAACGACGTGAAGCCGTTGATTGACCAGATTGGCTGGCTTACGGCAGAGGACAAGCACGCCATCTTTGAGGGGAACGCTCGCAAGCTGTACAGTCGACTCAAGGTGTAAGCAGGGCATCGCCCTGGACCATGTCTCCTATTGAGCCCGTCTGCCCGCGAGGATATGAAAGAAGCACTGGCAGGGGTACCCCCCGCCAGTGCTTCTTTTATTGATTGGATATAGCGGCCTCTCGCTACGTAGAGGTCACCGTACTGGAGGTTACTCCTGAAGTCTGCTTCTTCGCCTGCTCCACAGCCTCCGGTATAGGCATGGTGTTTGGCACGGTCATCCGTGCGGTGTGAACGCGGTATGTGTCAGGGTTGCTGGGGCCTGAGGGCTCCTGCCCCTCCATCAGTGCAACAGCAGCATCAATCAGACGCTTGCGTACGGCAATGATGTTCTGGTCAGCGGTGACCAGGCTTTCCAGGCTTCGGTCAGCCCTGGGGCCCCACTGGTCTTCTACCAACGCCAAGTCCTGAACGGGGAACGCCTTGATGCCGGTGTAGGAGTAGTTCTTCTGGGCAACGCGGTCTATAAGATAATCGTTGTCCTTGTTCTCAACGGCCAAGAAGGTTCCGGGTATCTGGTCAGGGTAGGTATAGCCACCGTACTTGTCCTCTTGCACCTGTTCGGGCGCAAAGGGCGCGTAGCTCCAGCGAAGGCGGTAGTGGAAGCAGCTCTCATCGTCTATGGGGATGCGCAGATTGGATGCGTAGACGCCGGGGCCAGCAATGCCGGAGCCAGTGAATGATGGCATGAAGAACTGGCTTACCGTAATGACGTTACTTTCCTCGCCGAATCCGGCAACGGCAATGTGCTGTTGTCCGTACGGAGTATCTTCAATCTCTACATGCTTGCGGTTGAGGAAGCTGTTGAGGCGGTTGCCGCCGCGCACACGGTTGCCGGGGTTTGAGTTGTTGCCGTCCAGTGTGCTGTGGAGGAAGAAGCCGTGGCTGGGGTCGTAGTCGCCCTCAATAGCCTGGAAGTAGTTGCAACGTAGCAAGTACTTCCGCAGGTACCGGCGCTCTTCGCCCATGTCGAACCATTCAAAGGTGGGTTTTGGAGGCATCTTGTCCTTTGGCCCAAGATAGGCCCAAATGATGCCGCCAGCATCAAAGGCAGGGTACGCCTTTATTTCCACCTTGTCCTTGTAGGTCTCTCCCTCTGGCGAGTTGGGCAGGTCTACGCAAGCGCCATTTACATCAAACTTCCACCCGTGATACACGCAGCGAAGACCGCATTCCTCGTTACGACCGAAGAACAGCGGAGCACCACGGTGGGGGCAGTAGGCGTCAATCAATCCGGGGTTGCCGTTGGTGTCTCTGAACGCTACCAAGTTCTCACTGAGGAGTTTGATTCGCGCGGGTGTGCTGTCAGCACCGGGAATCTCCTCCGCCAGGCAGGCGGGTATCCAGTGTCGTCGGAACAGGTCGCCCATCGGTGTGCCGGGGCCAGTCTGAGTTAACAGGTCGTTCTCTTCACGTGTTAGCATCGGATCCTCCCCTGTTTACGGGCCTTGCACTTGTTAGGCCCTGTGTGTTGTTTGTGGCTGAGTTGCAGGCGGGTGCCTATCAATGCCACCGTTAAGCGGCAGGCTACATTTGGATGGGCGTAGTGTCAACTATCAGGGCGTCGCCCTGAACCCATATGGCTGTGGTTACTGAGGTGTGTTACAGAACGAGGAGTGATTCCACGTCGGCAAGGGAGTGGACGATGGGGACGCCGTCTGGAACGGCTTCGTCCTGGGCAACCTCCAGGTAGCGATTCATAAACACTGGACGGATGCCAGCGGCCATCGCACCTTCAACGTCTGCGCTGATGGAATCACCAACATGGATTGCCTGGGTTGAATCTACGTTTGCTCGCGCCAGGGCAGCCAGGTAGATGGGTGGGTGGGGCTTGCCCTGACCTACGTCGCCGGAGGTCACCACAAAATCGGCGTAAGCGTCCAACCCCATCTCCTGAGTTAGCTGCCGTCCACTCTTGTTCATGTTGGAGATGATGCCGGTCTTATAGCCGGCTGAGCGTATACGTGGCATGGTATCGGCAACGTCGTTGAAGAGGGACATACCGTAGGGAATCTCACGCACGCGTTCCCAAATGCTAGCGGCTATTGTTGGGGGCACGTCTACGCCTGCGCCTTCCAACACCAATCGTTGGTACTCAGCGAAGAAGGCTCGTTGTTCCTCCGTTGGGCGTGTTTGGACATGGGTTCTCGCGTTTTCTGCGGCCATAAAAGCGTCTGCCTTAAGGTAGCCTCTCCCAATACCCTCCGGCGTCACTGTGTAGCCGAAGGCAGAGCATGCCTCAGCTTGAATCTCCTCCCGTGGCGGGGAGAACCTGGCGAGGGTGTTATAGAGGTCAAAGAAGACCGCTTTGACGTTGGAAAGCTTTTCCATTCTGTTATTGTAGCAGTCTATATATGTCGCCTGCGGGCGAGGAGACTAAAGACGTGTTAGCAAACACCGTCCCCTCTGGCCCACAGGCCAGTCTCAGACACATGCCGGATGCTATCATGGCCGAGCTATGAATAACGTGATGGGGCTTGGTCGACTGGCCAGTCGAATAGGCCATTCAGCACTGGATTTGCTGTTCCCTCCCAAGTGTGCCGGTTGCGGTAGGGAAGGTTCGTATCTGTGCGATGTCTGCATTGCTCCCTTCCAGATGCAGGGTGCGGCGCGGGAAGTGGTGCATCGGTTGAAGTACAACGGACTTCGGGTGATGGCTGAGCCGATGGGTGCCGCTATGGCCCAGCATTTACGACGACATCAGATAGTGCCAGACATCATTGTCCCTGTGCCACTGCATCGAAAACGATTGCGGGAGCGAGGCTACAACCAGGCGGGGTTGTTGGCACAAGCGGTGGCCCAGTGGTTGGGGGGTAACGGTAGATAGTAAGGGGTTGGCCCGTATTGGTTATATAGGGCCGCAGGCGCGAACGGCCACGCGAGAGGAACGCAAGGCCAACGTGGAGGGTACGGTTGAAGCGGCAAGGAACTTCAGCGGACTGTCTGTCGTGGTTGTGGACGATGTGACAACAACGGGGTCGACCCTAGAGGCCTGTGCCTTGGCGTTACGCCATACAGGAGCAAGCGCCGCGTGTGGGCTGACCTTTGCCAGGGAGATCTAGGCCGTCAACGGCCACGTGAATGAAATTGGAGAAACATTACTATGAATGATAGCTTGAAAAGCCAACCGGAACCCTGGCAAATCATTACAAGCGAGACTGGCCCTCCACTTCCGCTTGTGACCGTGCGATTCGACACCGTTCGGAACCCCCGCACAGCCAAGGAAATCAGGGCCGTGGTTTTTGATTCCACTGACTGGGTCAACATTGTGGCGCTCACGCTGGAACGTCGATTGGTGGTGGTCAAGCAGTATCGCTTTGGGATTGGCGCGGTGACAACAGAGATACCCGGCGGCTTGATAGACCCTGGAGAAGAGCACAGGGAGGCAGCGGCAAGGGAGCTCCGGGAAGAGACTGGGCATACATCCACAAAATGGACGTATCTGGGGGCGTCTGAACCAAACCCGGCGGTGTTCAACAACCTGCTCCACCACTGGCTGGCGGAGGATGCAACGGCAACTCACCCGCTGGAACAGGACGATGGTGAGGACATTGTTGTAGACACCATGTCTCTGGACGAAGTTCGACAGGCCGTCCAGGCGGGTGATATCAGGCATAGCTTGGTGTTGGCAGCGTTAGCCAGGGTCATGGATTTGAGCAGGGGGTAGGGAAAAGACTACTCGGTTGTATGGGCAGAAGAACTTGTTCACGGAACGTTTTCTCCATACAATGAACTATGGAACACGGCAAACCAGCGCCCTCATGAATTTGGGGGCGCTTTGTGTTTCCAAAACCAGCATGGAGGTTGTCTTATGGAGATGCAGATTCAAGCGCGCAACACCCGTCTATCTGATGGCACCCGTGATTACTTGACCAAGAAGCTGGACCGCAGGGTGGCACAGTTCAAGAGCTAGTTCTACCGGAGTGCGGCGGCCAAACGGACTAGCGAGCCCAAGAGCATTCGAGAGATTGAAGCCCCTGAACCTGATGATAGTGAAGAGGAAAATGAGGATGAGGTGGCGATGGGCCGTGTGGTGCGGTCAAAGCAGTTTGCCATGAAGCCAATGTCTGTGGTGGAAGCGACTATTCAGATGGAGATGCTGGATCACGCTTTCTTCTTGTTTGAGAACGCTGGCACAGGGGTACACAACGTGCTGTATCTCAGGAGCGATGGAGACTACGGATTGATTGAGCCTGAGAAGAGCTAGGGAGGGGTTATATTGCTACCGCGTATGTAGGGGACTGGCCTGAGGGCCAGGGGGGCCGGGCTTTACTCTCCGCCGGAGGCAATGCGCCTTTAGTGCCGCAGCGACATACGCCTAACTCCCCGGGTTTGCTGCCTGGTAGACCAATGCGGCGAAGAGTCGTTGGAACTGCTCCGGAAGCTCATCGGTTCGCTCCGGGTGGCATTGCACGGCAACCACAAAGCGGTGGTGGGGGCTCTCTAGAGCCTCCACCAGTCCGTCCTCCACACCATAAGCGGTAGTCATCAACACGGGTGCTCGTTGCGCTTCCATAAGACCCTGGTGATGAAGGCTGTTCACACGCACCTGCCCCCCGGATCCCACTACTGACGCAAGTTTGCTTCCTGGTGCAATCCAAATGCGGTGTTGTATGGACTTGCTTGGGACGTCCGGCGCATCGTTTCTGTGGCCAGTGATGTGCTGCGACAATGAGCCCCCTGAAACCACGTTCAGCAGTTGAAGGCCGCGGCAGATTGCCACTATCGGTAAGTTGCGGGCCAGGGCACCTTCCAGTAATTCAATGTCCAGGGCGTCGCGCGCCTCGTCGAGGTCAAGAGTCACCGCTGGATCTGGCTCCGCACCGTAACGACGTGGATGCACATCTGCGCCACCGATGAGTAGCAAGCCGTCCATGCGCTCCAGGGCCTCCTGTGGTGAGATACCTCCGGGTATCAACACCAACGGCTCGGCCTCCCAGGGTATAAGGGCGTCAATGTACGGTTGAGCCTGCTTCTCGTTGGATGCAGGGACTGCGATGATCGGCTTTGCTGATGTTGTCATGATTCCATTTCATTCACGTAAAACCACTAGTGTAATCTTGTAATGTTGTGAGTCGGCTGAGGTTAAATGCCTACTGCCCGTGGACTCCGTATCTATAGTACACTAGCCACAGGGATATAGATGTGTTGGGAACGAAGCTATGCCATAGAATCGCCAAATAGCAATTGATAGATATTCCTATTCACCAACAGGAGTAGACGATGTCAGTGCACTTTGAGGATGCCACAGTCCGTATTCACAAGATCGTAGCAAGTCCCTACAACAACAACGCCTACATCGTTGTGTGCAAGGCAACCAACAAAAGCCTCATTGTGGACACGCCTCGGGATGCTGCCGCTGTGTTGGCGGAGGCAAAGGATACAGAGGTGGTGTCCGTTGCCATCACCCACGGTCATGGAGACCACATTGAGGGGTACGCAGACTTCCGGGCAGGGTTGACCGCGCCCTTTGGCCTTCATAAGGACGATGCAGGTCGACTGCTGCCCAACGTGCCGGAGTTCTCCCTAGAGGATGGAGCCACCATTGAGGTAGGAGAACTTTCCCTGAAGCTGATGCACACACCGGGCCACACGCCGGGTGGAGTATGCCTACTGCTGGGAAAGCACCTCTTTTCCGGTGACACCCTGTTCCCCGGTGGCCCTGGCAAGACGCAGACCCCAGAGGCGTTGAAACAGGTCATAGCAAGCATTACTTCGACATTGTTTACGTGCCCTGACGATACCCACGTCTACCCCGGCCACGGGACGGATACGACGATAGGGAAAGCGAAGGCGGAGCACGCCATCTTTGCGGGTCGTGAGCACCCTGCTGACCTGTGCGGTGATGTGCTATGGCAGGGCTAAGCTCTGCCAGCGGGACACCTTGGCCTGACGGTTAGGAATGGAGCGTTACAGGTGGAAAAGCCTGCCATAAAGATTGGTTTGCAGTGGTATCTCATCATGAGACATGAACCTGTCAAAAAATGAAAGAAAACCCCCTATCCACTGCCATACAAAAGCGTGACCTATATGGTACCATTGTCGTAGTGTTGCTTCGCGCGGGCGCCAGCTCGGGCGCAGCAACACCGTAGTGAAGACGGGGCGGAAGCCTCTCAAACTTTGGTGGATACGACAACAGAGGAGACTATGACTACTCACGGCTACACCGCAGCAGACATCCAAGTCCTTGAAGGCCTAGAGGCTGTGCGCCTTCGACCTGGTATGTACATTGGAAGCACAGACGAGCGCGGCTTGCACCACCTGGTCTACGAGATTGTGGACAACGCGGTGGACGAGGCCATGGCGGGTTACTGCACCAAGATTGTGGTGGGAGTAATGGTGGACGGGTCTGTGACCGTTGAGGACAATGGCCGTGGCGTTCCTGTGGAGGTTCATGCGGCCACCGGTGTGTCTGCTTTGGAGACAGTGTTCACCACGCTTCACGCTGGTGGTAAGTTTGGCAGCGGGAGCTACCAGGTGTCTGGCGGCCTGCACGGCGTGGGTGCCTCTGTTGTGAACTTCCTGAGCGAGTGGCTCTGGGCAGAGGTAAAGCGCGATGGCAAGAAATACCGACAGGAGTTTGAGCGGGGAAGGCCTAAAGCGCCCATTGAGGAAATGGGCACTGCCACCGGGCAAGGCACCACCGTGAGATTCCTGGCGGACAATAAGATTTTTAACACCTCTGAGTTCGATTTTGAGGTGCTTTCCCAGCGGTTCAAAGAGATGGCCTACCTGAACCCCGGTCTAGAGTTCGATATCAGGCATGAGGCATCTGGAGAGCATAAAAAATATCGCTTTGAGGGCGGTATTGCGGAGATGGTCGGTGAGATGAACACGGGCAGGGAAGCCCTCCACGACATTATTTCACTGGACAGGAAAGTAGGCACCACGCAAGTCAGCGTGGCTATGCAGTACACCACAAATGTACGTGAAGAAGCCCCAACCTTTGTCAACTGTATCTCCACAATAGAGGGTGGAACCCATGTGACTGGTTTCCGGGCTGCGTTGACCAGGGCGTTGAACGACTATAGCCGCAAGCAAAAACTGATTAAAGACGATCAAGGTAACTTTGCTGGCGAGGATGTTCGTGAGGGTCTGACGGCTGTTGTGTCCGTGAAGATGATAGACCCCCAGTTTGAAGGTCAGACCAAGGGTAAGCTTGGCAACGCTGAAATTAAGCCAATTGTTGAGTCCATAGTGGCGGAGACGTTGACCATCTACCTTGAGGATCACCCTAACGATGCCCGGCGCATCGTGGAGCGCTGTTCGCTGGCCCAGAAGGCCCGTGAAGCGGCACGGAAAGCCAGGGAGCTGGTTATCCGCAAGAACGCCATGGATGGCTCAGGCCTACCGGGTAAGCTGGCTGACTGCTCAGAGAAGAACCCTGAAATCTCCGAGATTTTCATTGTTGAGGGTGAGTCTGCTGGTGGCTCCGCAAAGATGGGCCGTGACCGCAAGTTCCAGGCAATCCTTCCACTCAAAGGGAAAATTCTGAACGTAGAGAAGGTGCTGTACCCTCAGGGTCGCCAAAAGGTAGTGATGGAGAGTATAGCCACTGCCAACGGTGAAGGCACTAAGAACGCCTACCAGGCCGAGAAGACCCGACTGGAGAAACTGCTGTCTCACGAAGAAATCCGAATCCTTATTACGGCACTCGGTGCAGGGTTTGGTGAAGACTTTGATGAGAAGAAACTGCGGTACCACCGTGTCATCATCATGACAGACGCGGACGTGGATGGGTCTCATATCCGAACATTGCTGCTGAACTTCTTCTTCCACAACATGCCGGAACTCATTGACCGTGGCTATCTGTACATTGCCCAACCGCCGCTGTTCCGTATTGGCCAGGGCCGCAACCAGAAGTACGTTTACAATGAGGCTGCAATGGAAGAAGAGATGAAGAAGATGGAAGGGAAGCGCGGCGTGAGTCTTCAGCGGTACAAGGGTTTGGGTGAAATGAACCCTGACCAGTTGTGGGAGACCACGCTGGATCCGGAGAAACGAACACTCCTCCGGGTAGTGATGGATGATGTAGAAGACGCATCGGAGCAAGTTGCTATTGAATTTGACCGATTGATGGGTGCGGAAGTCGCGCCACGGAAAAAATTCATCATGGAGTATGCCAAGACCGTCCAAAACCTTGACGTATAACGACGCGGTTCTTTGAAACATCTCGCCCCAGATTGTGGGGCGAGAATCGAATGGAACGCCAAATATGGGCGTGATTGATAACCTTAGAGTGAGTTTTGGTACACCCTCTTGCTCTTTCTATCATGCAATTGCCAGATCAAAATGCTCGTCATGTGGTACGGGCTTCACCCTTTAGGACGTATACCGGAGGAAGGTTGCTATGACAACGGACACTGGAAATACCGGCAGCATTGGCAATATTGAGCCACGACGAATTGATGACGAACTCCGTCAATCATATCTAGCCTACGCCATGAGCGTCATCGTCTCCCGCGCCCTACCGGACGTAAGGGACGGCCTGAAGCCGGTGCAGCGGCGCATTTTGTATGCCATGGAAGAACTGGCCATGCGCCCTGGCACGCCCCACAAGAAGAGTGCCCGTCTGGTGGGTGAGGTGCTAGGTAAGTATCACCCCCATGGTGACTCGTCAGTGTATGAATCCCAGGTCCGTATGGCCCAGAACTTCACCATGCGCTACCCGATGGTGGATGGCCAAGGTAACTTCGGTTCCATAGACAATGACCCGCCGGCTGCTATGCGTTATACAGAGGCTCGCCTTGCTGGTATAGCAAGCGAGATGCTCACAGACCTGGATCGGAACACAGTAGATTTTACCCCTAACTTCGATGAATCGCTTCAAGAACCAACGGTGCTCCCCGCCAGGCTGCCCTTCCTCCTTGCTAACGGCGCTTCCGGTATTGCGGTGGGTATGGCAACAAACATTCCCCCGCACAACCTTCGGGAGCTTTGCGATGCCATTGAACATCTAGTTGATAACCCTGAAGCCACCCTTAAAGACATAATGCGCTTCATCAAGGGGCCGGACTTCCCCACGGGCGGCATCATCATGGCCGGGGAAGGCAGTAGAAGAATTGATGAGGCATATGGAACCGAGGAGATTGAACCTCCAACCGGCCGTATTCTGATGCGCGGTAGGGCCAACATTGAGCCCCTTGGCAAGGTGGGCGATCGGCATCAAATTATCATTACTGAAGTTCCGTACCAGTTGAACAAAGCCACTATGGTAGAGAAGATTGCCATGCTTGCCAGGGACAAAAAGATTGAGGGCATCAGCGATGTTCGGGATGAGTCTGACCGCCAGGGCCTTCGCGTTGTGGTGGAGCTACGGGCGCATACGGACCCGGCGTACGTGCTGAGCAACCTGTATGAACAGACACCCCTTCAAATGACTTACAACATGAACATGCTTGCTTTGGTGGACGGTCAACCACAAGTGCTGACGATACGTGACATCCTCCACCATTACATTGAATTCCGTATTGAAGTCACCACGCGACGTGCCCAGTATGATCTGGAAAAGGCTCAGGAGCGGGATCACATCCTTGAAGGCCTGCTGAAGGCCATTGATAACCTGGATGCGGTCATTGCTCTCATCAGGGCATCTGATGATGCGGAGTCAGCCCGGAACGGATTGATGACGGGGTTTGATCTAACGCAGGTGCAAGCTCAGGCCATCTTGGATATGCAGCTTCGGAGATTGACCGCCCTGGACAACCAGAGGCTTCTGGATGAGCACACTGAGCTGGTAGTAACCATTACTGGTCTTGAAGCGTTGTTGGCGGATCCGGCAAAGCTACGAGGAGTGGTCAAGGGAGATAATGCTGATCTTCGCAAGAAGTACGGTGACAAACGTCGTACAGAGATTGTTGAGGAAGAAGCGCGCCGCCTCACCAGAGACGAGTTGATAGCGCACGCGGACATGGTGGTGACCCTGAGCATGAACGGGTACGCCAAACGCACCAGCCTGAACACCTACAAGCTGCAACATCGTGGCGGCAAGGGTGTGTTGGGGATGCGGACAACCAAGGACGACGATGTTATCCAGCACACCCTGGTGGCGGACACAAAGGATACCATCCTACTGTTCACTGACCTTGGGCGTGTCTACTCATTCAAGTGTTATCGCATCCAAGAGGACACCTCTCGAACGACGAGGGGTACTCCTATCCGGGTGCTTATCCCAACATTGCCAGAGAATGACAAAATAACATCAGTAGTAGCCCTCTCTGACTTGCATCAGGGTGGCTTCTTGGTGCTGGCAACGGAGCGAGGGGAGATCAAGAGGGTGCCCCTGGAACGGTTTGCAGCCATACGTAGTAACGGCATCATCGCAATGGACTTGGACGACGGAGACCGTCTGATTTCTGCTAGAGCGGCCAAGGATGGTGACGAGATTATGGTAGTCACGCGCAACGGCATGTCTGTCTGCTTCCCGGTGGAGCAGTTGCGTGTTCGGTCACGTACTGCAGGCGGCGTACGCGCCATTCGCCTGAAGTTTGGAGACCGCGCCATATCCATGGATGTTGTTGACCCTGAGGGAAGCTTGCTTGCCGTCAGCGAGAACGGGTATGGGAAACTGACACGTATGGATAAGTTCCGGCGACAGGCCAGAGGCGGTTCCGGCGTGATTGCGTTCAAGGTTGATGAGAAGACGGGGCCCCTTGCGGCAACGCTGGTGGTAGAAGGCTCTGAGGAGTTGGTCATTGCCACGGCAAAGGCCCAGGTGCACCGGACACGACTGAGCGAGGTAGGTGTCCAGGGACGGTACGCGCGAGGCGTGTGGGTAATGCGCCCTGCTAATGGCGATCATATTACGTCTTTGGCAATTCTGACCCCTTCCGTTATAGAGGCCCAGATTCCGGCGGCTCTACCAAAGCCTGCTGGAAAGGCAGGGGGCAAAGCCCAGAAAACGGGTAAAGCGGAAAAGGATGATGAGACTGCGGAGACGACGCAAGCCCAGTTAACAATGGATATTGAGGAAGCGGCGGCGGGCGCAGAGGACCCAGAGGCAGAAGATGACGATTTGCCAGAGGACGAGGATGAGGAGCTTGATGACAATGAGAACGATGACAATGATGAGGATGACGACGATGATGACGAGACGGAGGAGTCTGAGGACTAGCTTCTTACCTTAGTGGTAGCTTGGATAATGGACAGAGAGCGGCACCTACGGGTGCCGCTCTCTGCTTGAATGGAAGGTCTGCCAAGCGGAGACCACCGTTACCGGAAAGCGCATCCGTTGCTCTAGTTTTTCTCCTAGCCTACAATGCATCTGTAACTGGTATTGAGAAGAACGAAATCCAATAGAGGGCTGTCTGGCGTATATATCTATGTCAGCGCCTTCGCCAGGGGCCACGACTGCACCGACATCCCCTGAACCGGCCTCGCTGGAGGTCAGGGCCACAGATGCCCCGCCGGACGGGGTGACCAAAATACTGCTGACGGTGGAGAACATTGAGGTAAACGCAGCCGGTGGTGCTGAGGAGCCAGGTTGGAAAATGGTGGTAGACGGTCCCTTAAGCTTTGACCTTGTAGCGGTCACTGGCATAGAAGAGATATTGGGCAGCGCAGAGCTTCCGCCCGGTCAATACGGACAGGTGAGACTGAAGGTGACGGAGGTCCTGATTACGATTAATGGCGAAGTCCGTCCTGCTTAGAGGCAACCAGACCCCAATCCTGAAGCCTGTAGTGAAGCTACTGGTGCGGAGAAGTGGTCAACCAATGTCGGCGGCGGAAACGATCTCTGAACCAGCAGGCGACATTGTGGAAACCCCGGCTGCAACGGCTACCCTGCCGACCGGTGATGCGCCTGCTCCCGCCGCAACTGCAACCCCCACTCCCGCGGCAGCAAACGGAGATGGTGTGGGTGTCCAGGATAGTGTTGAAGTTGTGCGTGAGATCAGCGTGGTGCTGACGGAATTTACGATTACGCCTAGCGCGTTGGAGTTTCAAGCTGGACAGAAGTTGCGGTTCATGGTTACTAACGCAGGGACGTTCTTCCATACGTTTACCTCTGATTTGGGAGACCAGCGCGTTAGCGTAGACCTTTTGGCAGGAGAGACAGGAACTACGGAGATTCTCACCTTTACTACGCCAGTTGCCAATCCATTCTGGTGTGCACCCCATGAGTTTGTTCCTATGACGGGCGTAATCAACGTAATCTAACGCCTGGCTATTGCACGAGACGAAATAAAAGAGCCCCTTCTTTTGAAGGGGCTCTTTTTGTATTGATAGGGGTTTCGTAGGCTACTGGAAGATGCGTCCGAAAATGGCGTCTGCTCCCTGAATGACGATGGCCACAGCAACGATAGCCAAAACGGCCAGAATAACTACAGGGAACCGACTTGAAGGGGGCTCAGTTGAGTGGAGAAGTTCATCGATTTCCGCTGGCATAAGTTCCAGAATCTCACGGGCCAGGACTGCGTCCGATTCCCAGGTATCTAGAGCGTGGGGGATGTTTGCTGCTACTCCCCAGCCGCCAGGGCCAACACCAACGGATCTGACCATAGACTGGATACCTTCTAGGTCCAGCCTGCCTGCAGCCATACGGGCCAGAGGCTCACTGGAATACACCTCTAGGGTAACGGTCTTGTCTTTTCGATCAAATTCGCTTGGTTCAGCCATGAATGCTCGCTCTCAATGTGCCACTTTAATGACCGGTTGGGAACCTGAAATTAAGCATAGACCCCGCTAGAGTTTTCAGGCAAGTGAAGGGGGTTACCAAGTGCCGTTTTCGTTGACATGGCCGCGTTCTCGCGGGTAAGATGGGTAAGGCCCAACAGGTATGGGCTACCTTAAAAGCTGGGACGAAAGGCAGGTGACCAGATGTCATCTATTATCTGGTTTGTGATTTTGTTGCTTTCCGTCCTTGCGGCCCTGGGAATAGGGGCAATGGTGACGTTCTTGGCCCGGAACTCTTTTTTGGGAAAGCGGCTAAAGGAATCGAAAGATGAGGCCGCAAAGGTACTTGAAGAGGCAGAGCGCCAGAAGGCAAACCTGCTGCTAGCATCAAAGGAAGAAGCGCTGCAACTTCGCATATCGGCGGAGAACGAGTTGAAAGAGCGGCGTAGCGAGGTCCAGCAGCAGGAAAAGCGGATGGCCAACCGGGAAGAGAACTTAGAGCGCCGGTTCGGTACCCTGGAGCAAAGAGAACAAAGTGTTGCAGACAGGGATAGAGAACTGGAAACGGCGCAAGCAGCAGTGGAGCAGCTTAAAGAGCAGCAGGAAGTCCAGCTACAGACAATTGCAGGACTGACGGTTGCAGACGCGCAAGAGCAGATATTCAAGAAGGCCGAAGACGAAGCGAGGCATGATCTTACACGAAAGTACTGGGAGCTTGAGCAACAGTACAAGGACGAATCGGACGATACTGCCCGCATGTTGGTCACAATGTCTATTGAGCGTCTTGCTGCTGACGTAGTAGCTGAATCCACGGTCACCAGTGTTCAATTACCCAATGATGAGATGAAAGGTCGTCTCATTGGCCGTGAGGGACGGAATATCCGTGCGCTAGAGCAAGCGACGGGTGTGGACTTGATTGTTGACGATACGCCGGGAGCGGTAACGCTTTCGTGTTTTGATCCCATACGGAGGGAAATCGCACGTATCGCGTTGACGAAGTTGATTGTTGATGGCCGTATTCACCCGGCCAGGGTTGAAGAAATGGTGGAGAAGGCCCGCCAGGAGATGGACAAGATTCTCAAGGAGGCGGGAGAACAGGCAGTATTTGAGGCTGGCGTACGCGGACTGCATGCTGATTTGATTAAGCAGTTGGGCCGCCTTAAGTTCCGGACCAGCTATGGCAGCAATGTGCTCAAGGAGAGCGTGTTGGCGGCGCGGGTAGCGGCAATGCTGGCCGCTGAGATTGGTGCAAACGTAGAGGTGTGTAAGACTGGAGCGCTCCTACACGACATTGGTAAGACGTTGACTCATGAGGTTGAAGGCCCCCACGCCGAGCTGGGTGGAGAGGTGGCAGCCAAGTATGGTGTTCCAGAGGCCATCAGTAGGGCCATTGCAGAGCACCATGACCATGAGAAGAGCACGGTTGAGGCGTTCATCGTATCCGCTGCGGACGCGATAACTTCCTCTCGGCCCGGGGCTCGTAGCGACACTGTCGAGTCCTACATCAAGCGGCTTCAAGACCTGGAAGAGGTTGCTAAGGGCTTTGAAGGTGTAGAGAAGGTGTTTGCCATTCAGGCGGGTCGTGAGATTCGTGTGATGGTGAAGCCGGAACAGATAGACGACGCGACGGCTGCTGTCTTGTCTCGGGACATTGCCAAGAAAGTTCAGGAAACACTGGTGTATCCTGGCCAAATCAAGGTGATGGTTGTTAGGGAAACCCGGAACGTAGAATACGCTAAATAGGATTAAGCCCTGCCCCAATGGTTTAGTGCATTGGGGTGGGGCTTTTTCTATTACAGAACTTCATTATCAGAGCAGGGGGAAATCCTTTGAGTTTCACCGTGGATCTTCACTTACACACCACTGCGTCAGATGGTACACGCACGCCTACGGAGCTGATTAAGCTTCTGGCGAAGAATGGGCTGCAACTGGTGGCCATCACGGATCACGACTCCCTGGAAGGTATTTCAGAGGCGAAGCGTGAGCTGGCGAACCACCCTCAGATGACGCTGATTCCTGGCGTGGAGATATCCGCTGACATGGATGAGAGTGAAGTCCACGTCTTGGGCTACCATCTGGACGAGAACAACTCTGATCTACACGAGGTGTTGGTTCACTTCCGCAAGGGCCGTGAAGGCAGGGGCGAGCGGATGGTGGAGAAGCTGAATGAGATGGGGTTTGCTATCACTTGGGAGAGGGTAGTGGAGCTGGCCCAGGGCGGAGCTATTGCTCGACCTCATGTAGCTAGGGCCTTGTTGGAAAAGGGCTACGTTGCTGAGTTAAAAGACGCGTTTGACCTGTACATCGGTCGTGGTGGGCCCGCCTATGTCAGTCGAGAAAAGATGAGCCCAGAGGAATCGGTTGAACTCATCAGGAAATATGGCGGAATCCCCGTGCTGGCACATCCAACGTACACCAAAGACCCAGAGTCACTGGTGGCATCGTTGGTACCCAAAGGGCTTGCTGGTATGGAAGTTTATTACAAGAATTACAATGAAGAAACGGTAAATTCACTCCTCGATATCGCTAACAGAAATGGGCTGCTCGCCCTAGGCGGTAGCGATTATCACGCCAACTATGAAGGCGATGAAGTGGAGCCGGGGCTTGTTGGCCCACCCGTGGAAAACGGGCAGCGATTGCTGGAGATGGGACCTCAATAAAACCTCGGCCCTGTGACTCATTGACCCCTCATTCTTCAAGTACGTATTTCATCTTGCTTCCTATGGCGTTGCCTGCTATCTGCATCTGCTGTTTAATAGAACCAATTATCCCCAATACATGATGGGTAAAGGATTGCGTTGGTTATTGTCATTGCTGCTCTGGCTGGATACCTGTGGGGAGGCATACCCTCTGCCTTCCTCTTGGCGCGCTTCCGCTTGGGGATTGATATCCGCAAATATGGGACAGGCAACATGGGAGCCTCCAATGTTATTGCTCATGTAGGGAAGAAAAGCGGATTTGCCCTTGGGTTGTTTGACGGTTTAGTCAAAGGAACAGCGCCAGTGGTGGCAGTGGGGTTGATGGGTGGGTCTGATTGGGCAATGGCGGTTGTAGGTGTGGCAGCGGTAGCCGGGCACAACTGGTCACCATACATTGGTTTCATGGGCGGCCGCGGCGTGTCTACGTCAGCGGGAGTGTTCCTGGGGTTCCTGCTGCTGCCAGAGTTGGGCATGATTATCCTGCTGGCAGGAATTTGGGGAGGAGTCATCCGGAAGAACCTGGCGTTGTGGTTGTTGTTTGCTATGTTCTTGACGCCGGTGATGGCCTTCGCCCTAAGCCGCTCCTTGGAAGCGATAGTTGTGACCCTGATTGTTTTGGTCCTCCTCGTCGCCAAAAGATTGGTGGCCAACTGGCAAAGGCCACTGGAAAACGAGCCACTAACCCGCGTGCTGTTCTATCGTTTGTTAGTTGATAGGGACATCGCTAGTCGGGAAAATTGGGTGTCACGCCGACCGGACGAACCCCAAAAGACAGCAGAGGCATAGCTATGCAGTGTACGTTCCATCCAAACACAGAGACGCTACTTCAGTGCAGTAAGTGCGAGAAGCCCATCTGCAGCCGCTGCGCTATCCAGACCCCTGTTGGCGCTCGATGTCCCGAGTGCGCCAATGTTCAGCGAATACCCACCTACAACCTCCCAAGGACCCAGCTTACCAAGGCCATCGTCGTAGCGCTTGTGGTTGGCTTGGCGCTTGGGGTGTTCTTTGGTTTGCTTCAAACCGTTATTCCTGATCATATGCTCTGGATTTTCCGACCGGTCGCGTTTATTGCGTCAGGTTTTTTGGTTGGGGAGGCCATCAGTCGCGTGACCAACCGGAAACGTGTACCTACGCTGCAATGGTTAGCAATTGCCGGGTATGTACTGGCGTTTGTTGTGTACTTCACCATTGCCCCAGTATCTGTGTCTAGCGGGATTTACACCTTGGCTGGGCTGATGGTTGGTGGGGCTTTGGCCCTGAATCCCTTCCGATAACCAGGAATCATCCTGGACCTGCACTCCCTGACGGCGGTTCCCTGTTGTCTGGTTGAAGTCCGTGGCGGAGCAGGATGGTTTCCTATTAGGTAGTGACTGTGGTAATCTTGAGGCTCCTGTTCAGTATTGATTTGAAATTTGGATTCGAGGTGCTCCGGTGCGTCTTCAAGTGGTGTTCTTAGCAGATGTTCCACCGAAATATATGGCGGGAGAGATTCGCGCCGTGTCTGGCGGATTTGCCCGCAACTACCTGATTCCTCAGGGGCTGGCTGCGCCAGCGACTTCTGAGGAAATGAAGCGGATTGAAAAGATTAAGAAGGTTGCAGAAGCGAAACGCTTCAAGGAAGCTTCTGATTTGAAGGGCGTTTCTGACAAGCTGGAAGGCTTGATCATTACCTTGAAAGGCCGCGCTGGCGAGGGTGGCCAACTATACGGCTCCATCACCAACATTGCGATTGCCGAGGCTTTGACAGAGGCTGTGGGCCAGGCTATAGACCGAAGGACCATCACGCTAACAGAGCCGATTCGTGATTTGGGAACGTTTGCTGTGCCAGTTCACTTGCACATGGACTTGATTCCCACCGTGACGGTTGTTGTGGAGGACGCGGCTGGTAGGTACTTTGCCGTTGTGCCAGAGGAAGAGACCGAGGAAGACGATGACGACGAGGACGTAGACGCTGAAATTGATGACGATGAAGAAGCAGCGGATGACGAAGATGATGAGGACGAAAAGGACGCCTAATAGCCCTTAATATCTCCATTACGATATAGGCGAAAGACCTTCCGGAAACGGGGGGTCTTTCTTTGCACTCGTTTGGGTGATGTCAACAGAAATATTGAGCAAAACCCCACTCATTTTACCTTCCAACTTCCCTCGATGATTCCTATTATATGAAAGCACTTTTAACGGCCCTGCCGTAGAATATTTGTGCTATTTGACGTAAAATGGGGACAAATGTACGCAGAGCGAGTTCTTCCCCATGACATAGAAGCGGAAGAAGCAGTCATTGGAGCGCTGCTGATTGATGGAGAGGCAATCCACGAGATTGCTTCCGTCCTCAGCCCTAATGATTTCTACCGTGAACGCAATCGCTGGTGCTATGAAGCGGCCCTGGCCCTATCGCAACGCCCAGAAGCTGTAGATATGGCTACGCTGGGTCACGAGATGGCGCGACTCAATCGACTTGAGGAGGCTGGCGGCTATGAATACCTGAGCCAGCTATCGGCAACGGTGCCAACCTCCGTCAACGTAGAGTACTACGCCCAGATTGTGCAGCGGACGTCGGTCATGCGGCAGCTCATCAATGCCGCCTCTGGCATAGCCAACCTTGGGTTTGAAAACGGGGCTGACGTTGGAGAGACACTGACTCGCGCGGAAGACTTGCTCTTCCACCTACGGTCAAGTGGCTCCACCCGGGATTTTGTGCATATCCGTGAGGTGTTGGACCGTTATTTGGAAGAGGCGGCGGCCGCCACACAAGGTGGCCAAGATCAGAGCACCGCGCCAATTCCCTCCGGGTTTACAGACCTGGATCAGATTCTTGGTGGGCTGCAACGCTCAGACCTGTTGATTCTGGCGGCTCGACCTGGCCTGGGTAAGACTGCTCTGGCCTTAAGTATCGCCAGAAACGCTGCCAGGTACGGCGCGACATCAGCGATATTCAGCTTAGAGATGAGTCGGGATCAGTTGGGGAACAGGTTGCTTGCTGCAGAGGCGGACATTGACAGCTATCGCCTGCGACAGCACTTGTACTCGGAACCGCAGGAACGGCGCATCGTGGACGCAACCGGAGTGTTGTCTGACCTGCCTATCTACATTGACGATACACCGATGCTGACGGTGATGGAGCTGCGGAGTAAAGCGCGCCGGCTTCACATGGAGAAAAAAGTCGATTTGATTATCGTGGACTACTTGCAGTTGATGCAGGGGGCGGACACCCGAGGAAACGCGAACCGTGTCCAGGAAGTCAGCGAGATTTCACGATCGCTCAAAGCGTTGGCAAGGGATTTGAACGTGCCGGTTCTAGCACTATCGCAGCTTAGCCGTGCGGTAGAGAACCGACAATCGCATCGCCCTCAGCTATCTGACCTAAGAGAGAGCGGCAGCATTGAGCAGGACGCAGACGTGGTCATGTTTATCTCTCGAGAGGATTTAAATTACACGGAAGAACTATGGAATGCCCAATTCCCAACGAAACCCTATCCCAAGAATATTGCGGAGTTGATTATCTCTAAACATCGTCACGGCGCTCAGGGGTCCCTACACCTGCGGTTTGAAGACCGATTGGCGAAGTTTGAAAACATGACAGACGGCGGGGGAAGGGCATAGATGGCATTGAATTCGGCATACGTGCAGCCATCGGAGTTCGTCCATGTGCCTTCAGCCCTCTTTGGCCCTTTGCTGGCGAGGATAGAGGATCTGCAGGAACTCCGTTGTGCGCTCAGGGTGATATTCCTCCTGCACAGGAAGCAGGGAACATTGAAGTACGTCTCTACTGCTGAACTGGTGGAAGACCCGGTGCTTCAATGCGGCGAGGACATTGGGATCGTAGAGCGAGCATTGGACGCGTTTGTGAGGTATGGCTTACTGGTCAAGGTGCCTACGGACGCAGAGCAATCGGAGTGCTACTGCCTGGATACACCGGCGAACCGGCGTGCTGTGGAGCGAGTGAGTAAGGGCGAATTGCGGGCCCCAGCGGTACCATCTGCGCGAGCACGAGAAAAAGCTACTGCGCCTCGCCCGGACATCTTTGCGTTGTATGAGGACAACATTGGGGCGATTTACCCGATGGCAGCAGATCGATTGAAGGACATGGAGACAGAGTACTCGGAAGAATGGATAGCGGACGCCTTCCAGGAAGCGGTACTACAGAACAGCAGAAACTTGAAGTACATCGAAGCGATACTGCGGCGATGGAGGGATGATGGCCGAGGAACCCGAGAGCCTGGCGGACGTACTGGCACGGTTTCAGCCAGCGAAATCTTTCGCCGGGCCGGACGATAACTACTTAGACGAAGAACCTGCTGAAGTCTGCCCCATATGTAAGGGGAGCAGATGGGTACGGGTTGGTGTTCCCTTTGGTCACCACCGATGGGGGGCTATAGACCCGTGTGAGTGCTGGAAAGAGGAAGGGCAGGAGGAGCGTCGGACTCGGCTGCTGCGCTACAGCAACCTGGGCGTTCTTGCTCGATTTACCTTTGAAACACTGGACGCCGCGGGTCTCAGCCCGGACGTAGAGGACCAGCGGCACTTCAGGGAAGCGGTAAGCGCAGCCATGGCCTTTGCGGAAGCACCATCCGGGTGGTTGGTGCTGGCAGGGCCTAGCGGTTGCGGTAAGACCCATGTGGCAGCAGCGGTAGCCCATTACGCCGTAGAGGTAGGAAACCCCGCGCTCTTCATGGTGGTTCCTGACCTGCTGGACCACTTACGGGCTACGTATGCCCCCAATAGCGATGCCGATTATGACCTGCTGTTTGAGCAGGTGTGCAACACGCCAATCCTGGTGCTGGACGGGTTGGGGTCTCAGGCATCTACCCCCTGGGCACAGGAAAAGCTGTTCCAGGTGCTGAATCATAGGTACAACATGGAACTTCCAACGGTGGTGACGCTGGCTGCTCCGCTGGAGACCCTAGAGGAGCGCTTCCAGACCCGACTTGGTGGAGCTGGCATTAGCCAGGTATATACTTTGGCGGCTATCAAGGCATCTGGAGGCCGATCCCTGGGCTCTCTTCCTGCGGCTATGCAGAATGTGACCTTTGAGAGCTTTAAAGCCACTGGAAACGGGGCTGACGCACGACAGCGGAGCACCCTAGAGGCGGCGCTTCAGGCGGCTCGCAGCTTTGCAAGGAACCCTGAGGGCCAGTGGTTGGTGCTGGGCGGGCCAACGGGCGTCGGCAAGACTCACCTTGCGGCAGCTATTGGGAACGATAGGTTGCGACAGGGACAGACGGCCTTCTTTGCCTTTGTGCCTGAGCTGCTGGATCACCTGCGCTACACCTTTGCCCCTACCAGTGCTACGACGTATGACGAGCTGTTTGAGCGAGTGAAGAGCACGGAGCTTCTTATCCTGGACGACTTGGGGGCTCAGACCACCACGCCCTGGGCAGAAGAGAAGCTGTATCAGTTGATGGTGCATCGGCACAACGCACGGCTCCCCACAGTCATCACCATGGACAGGGACACACAGCTGAGACCCGCCATTGCGTCTCGGTTGAAGGACATGCGGTTCATCTTGGCGTTGGAGATAGAGGCGCCGGACTATCGCGATTCTGCGCCTCCGCAGGCCAGATCCCCCAGACGAGGCAGGTAGGTCTAGATGGCGTTGCAAGACGGCCAGAAGGTGCGCTACAGGCCCACAGGCGAAGTGGGGCATGCGTATTTGGCTAATGCTACGGTACTCCACGGCGGAGCCAGTACCATGTTTCAGTCGAGTGGCTCAGAAAACTCCAACGCCCTCTACTACTTCTGCACCTTGCCCCACGACGACCTTGGTCACGACAACCCGCCTACTGACTGCACGTTGCAATCAGAGTCTATGCTGGATGCGGTGGGGGGGTAGCAGGCGCTCACGCACGAGAAGGCTATGTGCGAGATGGGGTTTCTGCTACAATGCCTACGGCTTCAGTCTGCTAGGTAGATGACCTTATCCCCACCTCGGGGTGTCGATGAAAGTAGCACTGGTTTCCCCCTACGATTTCGCCTACCCTGGCGGCGTCACCGCCCACATAGATCAGTTGGCGCAACAATTCGACCGCCAAGGGCATGAGGCGTGGGTCATTGCGCCCTCTTCCAAACCAAGCAACACCTTTGAATTTGACCGCTTTGTTCGTCTAGGTGTGCCGGTTCCCATCCCTGCGGGCGGCTCCGTGGCGCGCCTCTCCCTCTCCCCATGGTTGCTGAAAAGCGTGCGTAGCTTGCTGGAGCGGGAGCAATTTGATGTTATCCACCTGCATGAACCTCTGACACCCTTACTCCCGTGGATGGTGCTCCACTGCTCCAAATCAGTGAACATTGGCACCTTCCATGCCTACCACGAACGAAGCAAGTTCTATCCACTAGCCAGCAAGCCCCTGAGGCACTGGTTCAACCGTCTGCACGGGCACATTGCAGTGTCTCCCATGGCGAAGGGGTTCATAGAAAAGCACTTTGATGGTGATTTCCAACTTATCCCCAACGGTATCAACCTGGAAGGCTTTGGCGGCGATGTAGAACCCATCGCAAAATACAAAGACGGAAAGATCAACATCCTCTTTGTAGGACGGATGGAGAAGCGCAAAGGATTAAAGTACCTGCTGATGGCCTACAGTCGGTTGAAGTGGCAGTTCCCCAACATTCGCCTGTTGGTGGTTGGCCCTGGGACGCCGGACAAGGATAGCTACCGCGTACTGGGAGAGCACAACTTGCAGGACGTGGAGTTTTTGGGCAGCGTGTCACAAGTGGATTTGGCCCGATACTACAGGACAGCGGACATCTTCTGCTCTCCGGCTACAGGCAAAGAGAGCTTTGGCATCGTATTGCTGGAGGCCATGGCCTCCGGCACACCAATCGTCGCATCCAACCTGGATGGGTACGCCACGGTCATGGAGGACGGCATGCACGGACTGATGGTGCCGCCTAAGGATGATCAAGCCCTGGCGGCGGCGCTCAGATATATGATTCAAGACCCTAAAATGCGCTCTGCTATGGGCGCGTTTGGGGAACGACGTGCGTATGAATTCCGATGGGAGCACGTAGCCACCCAGGTAATGGAATACTACGAGACCGTGCAGCGACAGGTGGTTGATTCCGCACTAGCATCATCGGCGGCATAGACATGGGCATCACATTTGACCGCGCAAAGCTTCGGAAAGCCACCGCTCGGTGGTTTGAGCAACCCATTGCCAGAACCTTCATGCGACTCAAGGTTGGCCCGAATGCCGTCACCCTCTTTGGCTTGGTGCTGGCTTCTGTAGCTGCTTATCTGGTGGCGGTTGATGAACTGGTATGGGCTGGAGCCGTGCTGCTGATTTCGGGCGCATTGGACTCCATAGACGGTGCGCTGGCGCGTATGGGTGGAACGGCATCGCCGGCGGGCGCCCTCATGGACTCGGTAGTAGACCGGGTGTCTGAGGGTGTTGTGCTGCTGGGCGTGCTAGTCCTTGCGCTGGACCAAGATGACACAACGCTGTCGACGCTTACGTACATCGCCTTTGCTGGCTCCATGATGGTGAGCTACGTGGTGGCGAGAGCGCAAACCCTGGGGTCTCCCAAGTCAGTGGGTATCATGAGTCGCCCAGAACGTGTGGTGGTGCTGTCCGTAGGGTTGCTGGCGGGGTACCTGACTATTGCTGTGTGGATTATCGCAATCCTTGCCCCGCTGACAGCGCTCCATCGCTTCCTCTATGGGTGGAATGAACTTCGCAAAACCCCGATGTCCTAACATGGCACCAGAGAAAGCACGCTGCTTGGTGACAGGCGGAGCGGGGTTCATTGGAAGCCATCTGGTGGATTTGTTGGTGCGCGATGGCTTCCCCACTACGGTGTTAGATAACCTCTCTGCTGGTTCTGCCTCCAACGTCCCTGAAGCTGCAACGCTGGTTGAAGGCGATGTACGGGACGCCGGGTTGATGGACGATCTGGTTAAGGACGCCGACTACGTATTCCACCTTGCTGCGTACACTTCTGCACCGGGCAGCTTGGACGAGCCGCAGGTGTGCTTTGAGATCAACACGCTAGGAACACTGAACGTCCTGCAGAGTGCCCGTAGACACAAGATACAAAAGATCATTCAGGGGAACCAGCCTCCCGGCCAGTAGTGCCAGATTGGTGCATGCCGGGACAATTACCGCGACTTTCCTGCGTTGGAACCTGCTCCACGCCAAGCTGTTGCTGTCTCCGCTCCGTCCGGCCATCTGCCCCAGGTACCTGAAGAAATAGAGGGCATTAAACCCCGCTGAAAGAACAGTGAAACTTCTTTGTAAGAGCAAGGCATTTCCTTGGAAATCCACTACCTTGCTCCTCTGGACATGTGACCGTCCGGCTGTTTGGTTAGATAGAAAATTGAACAAATGTACCATATAGTCAAGCAGAACATGACATCGGTACGGTGTTTCAGTGAAGGGGAAAACGTGGTGGTGCGAGGGGTGTTAGCGGCTGTGTTTAAGTGAGTACAGAAGGCCGTTTAGGGCTTCTAGCGATGCGGGGTGGGTCATCTGCCCCTCTTCCAGCAGGCGAACAAGGTCGCCCTTGAGGAACGCAACAATGGCCTGATCAAGGTCGTCCGATGCAAGCTCACGGACGCGGCCTATGTGGGGGTAGCGCAAGGCTTTGGAGAGGTCCATCTTGTCGGCCAGGAACACTACCTTAGCTATGGGCCCCATAGTGGCCAGGGCAGTGGTGTGCCAGTAGACGGCTTCCAGGATTTCCTCATCGGTGACAGCCAGATTTTTGCGCAGTCGACCCGCGCCGACGGGGCCGTGGAGGAGCATCGGTTTATCGGCGTCTACGTTGGTGATAGGTATGCCGGTAGCCTGCGCTTCTGCTAGGAGGACGTGTTCGGGCTCCGCTCGGGCGATGTCATGGGCTGCTGCGGCAAAATCGACGCGTATGGTGTCCAGCTTATGCTGCTCGGCTAGCTCCACCGCGAGTTCACGAACGCGCTGGATGTGCTCCAACAACCCTTTGGGAAGTGCGTCCAGGATTGCTTGCAGGTTTGTGGGAAGCTCGTAGGTGGTTGGCATGACGGGTTACCCCTCCCGCTCCAGCACACGACCGCCCACAACGTGCAGGTGCAGGTGGTCGACGCTTTGGCCGGAGTGCGGCCCCTGGTTGACGGACATCCGATAGCCGCTATCGAAGATGCCCTCACCCTTGGCCATCTCCCGTGCCACGGATATGAGGTGTCCTAACGTAGCTTCCATGTCAGGCGATGCGTCCGTTGCGTGGATGTAGTGCTGAACGGGGATAACCAGCAGGTGCACAGGAGCTACTGGGTTGATGTCTCGAATCACGAAGCAGCGGTCGTCACGATGCAGTAGCTCGCTGGGGACCTCCCCGGCAAGAATGCGGCAGAAAATGCACTCTTCCTGTGTCTGGGCCATTAGATGCTCCTGTGGTTGATGAGGTTATTGTAGCAGTTGGGGGAAAGGGCAGACGAACATTACAAAATTACTATTGAACAGTAGCACTCTCGACCCGTGGCAGGGACAGCATCAGAGCTTCCAGCGCCAGCCGAGGGTTGATGTTCATGTCCAGGAGTTCCTGAGTTCGCAGTATCTCTCGGACGGCTGCAAGGAGTGCGCCTTTGGTGGGGCTGTCTCCGTGTGATACAGTGTCATCGTTTTCTTCAGCCGTGGCTTTGGTGACCAAAAGGTCGCGCCACCACTCGGCCCAGAGGTCCAGCGTCTCATGCATCGCCGTGCGTTGCTGGGGCAGAAGGCCTGCAAGCTCCGCTGCGTAGGCGAAACGCTCCTCAAGGCTAGCAGCAACTGTGTTTGTTAGTCGCTCCAACCGACGGTCACGCGTCTCAAGGATAGAGGCGTCCTGCCATGCCTCTGTTGCCCAGCCGATGCACCCATTGCTTAGCTTCGCCAGGTCGCGCGCTTCCTCTTCAGGGACTTCCCACTTGGTCATCAACGCTTCAGCAACCTGCTCCGTCGGCAATGGGTGGAGGTCAATTCGCTGACAGCGCGAGTGAATCGTAGGCAGAATAAGGTCGGGGCTGGCGGTCAGCAGGAGCAGCAACAGGTGTGGCGGAGGCTCTTCCAGCAGCTTCAACAGAGCGTTTGCGGCTTCGTCCGAAAGGTGCTCAGCGCCCTCGATGATGATAACACGGGATCGACCCTCAAAGGGGTTTAGGTGCGCCTGATGGGCTGCATCGCGGATTGCATCAATACCAATGGACTTGCGGCCCTCTTCCTCGGCTACACCCAGGATTTGGAGATCTGCATGGCGTGAGCCCCAGACGTGTAGGCACTGAGGGCACTCTCCGCAGGGTGGTGACGTGCCTTCGCAGTTCACGGCAGCGGCCAAATCCAGGGCCAGAGTGGTCTTGCCGACATGCGGTGGCCCCGTGACCAAGTATGCGTGGGCAAGCCTGTCTGACTCGATGGCATGGTCAAGCAGCCGTACAGCGCCAGTATGTCCAACAACGCGCCACATATCAGCTACCACACATCGGTGCGCATGAGGTCTTCGGCGGTCTCTCGCCGACGGATGATGCGGGAATGGCCGTCCTTCACCAGCACGATGGGTGGCCTGGGGTTCTCGTTGTAGTTGCTGGCCATGGAGGGGCTGTAGGCACCGGCAGCGGGCATCGCAATGAGGTCGCCAGCAACCAATGGCGGCAACGATGCTTCTTCCACCAGGATGTCACCGGACTCGCAGAACTTGCCAGCCACCGTGTAGGTGACCGTGGTGTCCTCGTTCATGCGCGTGGCGGCTACCGCTTCATACTGGGCTTCATACAACGCCGGCCGAATGTTGTCGCCCATGCCGCCGTCCACGGATGCGTAGGTGCGCACGCCGGGTATCTCCTTGATAGCTCCAACGGTGTACAGGGCGACGCCCGCGGGCCCAACTACGGAACGGCCAGGCTCAATGGACATCTTGGGCATTGGCAGGTTGTGGTGCTCACAACCCTTCCTGAGTGCTTCGATGATGGCCTGCGCATACTCGGCTGGCTTTGGTGCGTGCTGGTCTCGCAGGTAGGCGATGGCGAATCCGCCGCCGGGGCTGAACTCTTGAAGCTCAAAGCCCTCTTCTCGATACTGGGCAGCGAAATCGAGGACGACTTCTATCGCCTCGACGTACGGCTCGAACTCGAAGATGGGGGAGCCAAGATGGAAGTGCAGGCCCTTTAGTTCAAGGGATGTGCATTTCAGTGCCCGACGAACAGCCTCTGCCGCCTGGCCGTTGCTGATGTTCAGTCCGAATTTGCTGTCCACAAGCCCTGTGGTGGTCTTGGCGTGGGTATGAGGGTCTATGCCCGGTGTGACCCGCAGCAAGATGGCCTGCTTGACCCCTCGCTCCGATGCCAGCTTCTCTAGCATGTCTAGCTCATGCAGGTTGTCTACCATGATGCGGCCAATGCCGTAGTCCAGGGCGTCTGACAGCTCCTTAGCCGACTTGTTGTTGCCGTGGAAGTAGATGCCTTCAGGTGGGGCGCCTGCGGCACGGGCCACAGCTAGCTCTCCGCCGGATACCACGTCCAACCCCAGGCCTTCTTCCGTCATGATCTGCGCCAGCGCTGGGCCGATGTAGGCCTTGGAGGCGTAGTGCACCTCTGTCTCCGGGTGCAATGTGGTAAATGCTTCTTTGAACTCCCGGCAGCGGGCGCGTAGCGTGTCTTCACACAGGACGTAGAGGGGTGTGCCATACTCCGCCACAAGGTCTACGACGTTGCAGCCGCCAATCTCTAAGCTGCCCGCTGGGGTTACTTTGGTCGTGTCAGGGAATACGTGGACTAGGGCTGCGAAGTCCATTCAAGTTTCCTTTAATTCAAGTGCTGTAACTATCTTACCCCGGCCCGACCACTTTGCGTATTGCGTTACCTCTATCGTAGGCGGGGGCTTCGTAGTGGTGGGTCTTGCCATGTTTTATGTGTGTGGGACGCCAGTGCCACAGGTAACTCAAGAGAAATTGCCACCAGCCCATGTCGTTCTGCTGCACCACGTGGAACAGCTCATGGCCTGTGAGCACCGTCCTGCAGGGCGATCCCTCAGCGTCGGCGTTCTTCGTCAGGTGTACCGTCTTGTTGATAGTGACGGCGTGTTGGCCTGACAGCCCGAATAGCCACCCGAAGAATGAACCTTGAAGGACACGGGTGTTGACCAGGACAGCATCGCTGTACCACTGGCGCAACACCGCTTTCATATCGTCTGGCACAGCTACCTGTTTTGGCATGCCGACCTCCATTTGGCACCTGGCTGCGGCTTTAGTCCCCGCCGGAGGCAATACGGGCTTTAGTCCCCTCGCCGCAGCGACACACGTTGCCCTTCCTAGAGCATCTCCCGAATTTCAGCCATCTCCTCGGAGGACAGCTTCCACTCGGAGGCCTGGGCGTTGGCTGTGACCTGCTCTGGCTTTGTGGCCCCTGCAATGACCGAGGGAATCACGGAGCTTCCCAGCAGCCAGGAGAATGCCAACTCGGCTACGGAATGGCCGCGCTCTCCGGCAAAGCTTTGGAGCTTGCCGAGCAGCGACCAGTTATCGTCGTTGAAGTACTTGTTGCCCATGTTGGGAGA